>Ga0137409_10001457_pt1 | contig 17790 bp, 11 predicted proteins | sample CZODoug1_16funga_FD_122059 | JGI IMG/M metagenome (GOLD analysis project Ga0137409, IMG submission 122059) | Vadose zone soil fungal communities from Angelo Coast Range Reserve, California, USA - CZODoug1_16fungal (Hybrid Assembly) | ecosystem: Environmental > Terrestrial > Soil > Vadose zone... | reverse complement strand
GGGGAGATCGCGTTGTTGATATCGTGCGCGATACCGCTCGCCATCTCCCCCAGCGCCCGCAACCGCTCCTGCTGCATGATCGCCTGCTGCGACTGGCGCAGGTCGTCGTAGGCGCGCTGCAGCTCCCCGTACAGCTGTGCCTGATGCGCCGCCAGCGCGACATGCTCACTCAGTTGCCGCAGGAACTCGCAATCGGCGCTGCTGAAACTGTCGGGCTCGCGACGCGCCGCCACCAGCACACCAAACACCTGATTTTCAACCAGTAGCGGCGCGATGACGAGCGCATGCACGCCCGCCTGAGCAAACCGCTGCGGAAAAGGAAATTTGACCTCGCGCGTCTCCGGCTCGTAGACCAGCTCGCCCGCGACACAGCGCGCCAGGCCGTTCTGATCGATCGGCACCTGGCCGGATTCGGTCAGTCCAAGGCCGACGGCGAGCGGCGCACTGCGGGGGTCGATCACAGCAATGGACAGCGCTGCGGCGCTCGCCTCGTAAAGGCACATGCAGCCAAAATCGACCGGCAGATCCTCGCCGAGAGTGTGCAGCACTACTCTAAAGAGACTCGGCAGATCGTGGCGCTCCCCGGTAGCGCGGGTGATTCGGTGCAACAGGTCGAGACGGCTCAGCTGGCTCCGCAGCTTCGTCTGATCACCTTCGATGCGCGTCAACATGTGATTGAACGCATCCGTGAGAATCCCGAACTCGTAACCTTGCGGCCTGGTCGCGCGCACCGAGTAGTCACGGTGCTCTGACACCCGCTGTGCGGTCGTGGCGAGCGCCAGGATTGGTCGGGAGATGAGTTCCTGCAGGCGTCTTGAGATCAGATACGCTGCGATACAGCACACCAGCATGATCGACGCACCGATCAGCACGAAGAGTTGAAAGTGCTCGTATATCTCGCCCAGATCGGACTCCAGATAGAGCGTGCCCATGCGCCGCCCGCCCTGCACAACCGGCTGAACGCCGGTGAGGAGGCCGCCCTCGAATCGGTAGCCGTCCGCGCGCAACGCTCGCGCGGCCGGGCCGCGCGCGGCGCCGTCGGGATACGACGCGATCAGTTGCCCATTGGTCAGGTACAGGCGCGCGGCGACGACGTGAGGCTGCGCCTTGAAGGCTGCAAGCACCTCCCGCGCATCGTCCGGATTGTCAAACGCCAGCGCCGCGGTGCTATTCGCCGCGATGGCCTCCCCAAGGATCTTGACGTTGCGCACCGTCAGCTGCCGAAAGGTCACGTATTCATAAGCGACGAATGCGGCGGAGGTGATCAACAGCACCGCTCCACACGTCAGCAGAATGACTGTCATCAGTGTGTCGCGTATCGGTCGTGCTTGGGCAGACATACTTCAGCTCCCCGATCCCACGATCTCGGCCGGACGCAGCAACTTCGAGCTGATCGTCAGGTTGCCCGCCTTGGTGGCCTGCAAATCGATGCGCAGTCGAATTCTGTTGTCCTGCCTGACCAGTCCGATCATCACGCCGCGCACCGCAGACCCATCGGCATCAGTTACCGTCAGAATGCTGCGACCCTTGAGCACTGCCAGAATGTCCTCGAGTTGCGGCAGCTCTGATGCAGCGATGAACAGGATCTGACAGTCGCGAACCTCCGCGACCTTGTGATAGCGCTCGACCGCCAACGCATGCCGGTTCACCGTTTCTCCGCGCACGACGTCATCGAGATCGGCTCCGAAGGGATCCTTCCCCAGCACGCCGATGACGAACGGCGCATTCGCGGGGGGCAGCGCTGCTGGCGGCCATTCGACGAATTGGGCGAAGTTGAACAGAAACACTGCCTTCAGCTGATACTCGGAGACCGGCGCCGCCGCGCCAAGCAAGCCGCCGGCGATGAAAAGCAGCGCGAGCCCGCGCCACAGACGGCGCGTCGCGGTGTTTCTCAGTAGCCCCATGTGATCCTTCCAAACACACTGCGCCCGATCTGCTCGCGCCTGGGCGACGGAAAGCCGTATTCGGGGTGCCGGGCGTGTAACAGGTTCCGCCCCATGAGGGAAACTTCGAGGCTCTTGGTGGCGTGCCAGGCAATTCCCGAGTCGAGCTCGAAGTAGCTCGGCACGGTTCCCACCACCGCGCCGCCAGTCGGCCCGCCATTGATGTGCAACGTGTCCACCCAACGCAGGGCAGCATCGAGCGTCACGCCACGCGGCAGATCCATACTGGTGCGCAGCGCCACCTGCTGCTGCGGATCGGCAGTCTCGTTGGTCGCGCCGGTGGCATCGACTTCTCCGCGCTTGACGTGAATGTGCTCCTGCAACAGGTCGTAGCCGGCGTGCAGCCGCCACCACTCGAGCATCTGATACGACGCGCTGAGCTCGAGCCCGTGAGTGTCGCCCTCGAGATTGTTTTGAAAAAAGACCGGAAACGGGAAAACGTACACCGCCGTGGTAGGAGTCGCCGTGGTGCTGCGCAGGTGCTGATAGTCGTTGTAGAACGCAGAGACGGAGGCCGCGAGCTTCGGCCCGATTTGCGCGCGATAACCCACTTCGTACGCGAGCACCGTCTCGGAAACGAAGTCTGGACTGCCCTTGAGAAAGGAGGTCGGAAATTGAAGCGGGGGCGGGGCGTTGATCAGGCCGCTGGGCACGAACAAGTCCCGGTCGTAGCGTGACGGTGTGCGCGCTGCCCGCGATAGCGCGGCCCAAAGCAGTTGTGTGGACTTGAGATTCCATTGCACGCGGGCGCTGGGCTCGAACTCGAAGCCGGTGTAGCCGTTGTGCTCGAGCTTCGAGCCGATGGTGAGATAGACGCGTCGTGCCAGCATGATCTCGTCCTGCAGGAATCCGCTGTACAGGGTTTGGCTGAGAACGGTCGGTGCGAAGCGCACGATTGAAAGATCCCCATCTGACTCGTGCGTCGCGCGGTAGCCAAGACCCCAGGCGATCTTGTGGCGCGCACCCCACGCAAAGTGGTACTGAAAATCCAGGTCGTAGGTGTCCAGATCGTCCTTCAGGGAGGCGGCGGGAAAGCCGCTGAAGAAAGGAGGAGCCGCAGGACTTGCGGCAAACGGTTGCGACAGGTGCGTGTGGTCGTAATAGAACTGCAGGTTCATCGACGCTCCGCCCGGCGTCGCATGCGTCCAGCGGCCCAGAATATTGCCGCCCGACCGACCTGCGCCGCCGGTGGCGGGGACGTCTTCCGCGCCGCTGTAGAAGTCGCCCTGTACGGTCAGGCGGTTTGGTGCGGAAGGCTCCGCATCCAGGCGAAATCCGCCCCGGCCCATGTGCCACGAATCATGCGCGCCCGTGCCGCTGCTCGTGACTTCCTCGCCACGGTCCGTATATTTGCCGTAAGCACGAAGGTAGACACCGGGCGCGAGCGTGGCGCCGTAGCGAATGCCCGCTTGCTCCTGCAGTTGGTTGCCTCCCGCCGCAAGCGCGTATAGCCCTTGAGTGTCCTGAGCGGCCTTGGTAATGATGTTGATCACACCGTTTACCGCATTGGCTCCCCACAGGGTGCCGCCCGGCCCGCTGATGACCTCAATCCGGTCGATATCCGCGAGCAGGCAGTCCTGCACGTCCCAGAGAACACCGCCGTAGAGCGGCGTGTATACGGCGCGACCATCGACCAGAACCAGAAGCTTGTTGGCGAGGTTGGCGTTGAAGCCGCGGGCGCTGATCGCCCAGTCGTGCGCGCTGATCTGCGCTACTTGCAGATTGTCCGCCAGTCGCAATGCCTCCGGGATGCTCGAGGCTCCGGAGCGGCGAATGTCGTCGGCCGTGATTACCTGAATGGCGGCCGCGGCCTGCAGCAGTCTTTGCGGCTCCTTGGCGACCGATGTCACCTCGAGATTCATCAGGTCTTCGATGCTTAGTTGCTTCAGGTTGCCCGCGGCTGGCGTGTCGACTTGCGCGCCGGCAAACGCCCCACCGCCCGCCGGCCCAAGCAATACCCAGGTCAGCAGGCAGGCAGCGCTGCGGCGACCGCGTGCGCTGCCGGCACGACCGTCTGCATTCGTGAGGAGCGATCGCCAGTTACGCGCCACGGACATTGGTTGCCTCCCGCACTCCCTTCGGTGCGGATGCCATCCGGCAGCGTACGGCTCGAGCGGGGCCGGGGGTCGCTCGCGCACTTCCACAGGCAACGCAAAATACGGTCTGCGCAGCACCCCTGCCGCAGATTACGTCACATGCACCGTAACTCGCGGAGACCGAAGTGTGACCGGTGTCTCAATGACCGCTTTGTTGCGCAGCGGTACATCCGAATTGCGCCCGCTGGGGCGTGGGTGCAACGGGGCGTATGCTGCAGCTCGCCGACTGAATGGGGCAGAAGACCATGGATATCGATGCAATTGCGATACGTGGCCTTGACCGCGAGACCGTGCGACGACTCTCGCAGCGCTCGGATGCTCGCGGCTCCGTGCAGCTCGCGGTCCACGTCAGCCTGCTGTCCGCAACCGGATTTCTGGTTTGGGCGAGTCGCGGCCACCTGTGGCTTGCGCCCGCGCTGGTCCTGCACGGGGTGGTTCTCAGTTTCCTGTTCTGTGCACTGCACGAAAGCATCCATCGAACCGCTTTCGCGACTCGCTGGCCCAACGAACTGGTCGCCTGGATATGCGGGGCGTTGCTGATGTTGCCGCGCGAATATTTTCGGTTGTTCCATTTCGCCCATCACCGTTTCACACAGGACCCGGCGCGAGATCCGGAGCTGGCACAGCCGCGTCCATCCACCCTGGTGTCCTATCTATGGTGTGTTTCGGGCCTGCCGTACTGGTACGATCGACTGGCTGTGACTTTGCGCCATGCGCTGGCGGGGCGGGTGACGGAGCCGTTCATACCGCCGCCCAAATCTTCGCTCATCGTCCGCGAAGCGCGCGCTCTGTGGGGCTGTTATCTTTGCGTGCTACTGGCCTCGCTCTACTTTCGGCGAGCGGATGCGCTGATCTACTGGGTGCTGCCGGCGATTCTCGGACAGCCTTTCCTGCGCCTGTTCCTTTTATCAGAGCACCTTGGCTGCGCCTTGGTTGACGACATGTTCGCCAATACCCGGACAACGTACACCAACGCCGCGGTTCTCCTGCTGGCCTGGCGGATGCCCTACCATGCCGAGCACCACTGCTTTCCATCCGTGCCGTTTCACGGGCTTGTCAAGGCCAATGCGCTGGTTGGAAAGCGCACGCAGGTGACGGCGCCAGGCTATTTCGCCCTGCATCGCAAGCTGCTGCGACAACTTCGCACAGCAGCCGTCGCAAAGCTGTAGCGGGTTAAAACCGCTCATCGCCGGTCGTGCGAAGCGCTGAGATCCGGCCTACCGTCGATCCCCTCCAAACTCGACCACGCGCCGTCGGGGGAACGCATCATGTAGTGCGTCCCCACCTGCACCACCGTCGCACCGTTGTTCTCGGCTACGAAATCCGCCTGCGGCAAGGCACCGGTGTATGGATCCAGGCTGGTGACAGGCTTGTCGAAGGGATTGGTCGCAATGAGACGCGACAGCACTTCGGTCAGGGCCGGGTAGCTGGAAGGAACGTCGATCCTGGACTGCGTCGCCGGCGCCGGACGGGCGGCGTTAATCAGAGCGATTGCGACCGGGACGTGGGCTATGGCGCGAGTCGGTATCTCCCGCAGGCCCTGGATCTGCCGGCGGTCGCCGTCCAGGGCGGCGCCGTGCTCGGCGATGAACACCAGGATCACACGCCGTCCCGAGGCCCGCACTTCGTCCATGAATTTGGCGATGTCGCTGCTCAGTCGCGCGAAGCGTGCGGCGTAGGAGGAGTCGGGGTGATCGGTGCCGACCACGCGATTGCCGTCATGCAGGCTGATGGTGTTGTAGTAGAGCGCGACCCGCGGGGCGCGATTCGCTTGGCGTTTCGCCCACCAGTGGGAAAGCACCGAGTAGTCGCTGTACACCGGCGTGCCGTCGAACGCCTGCTGCGCCCGCGTCGTCCCGGTGTTGTCCTCGAGGACCGCGGCAAGCCCGCCGCGATCACGCACGTCACCGAAGAAATTGCCAAAGTGCCCGTCATGATTCATCGCCCAGTGAGGCTCGAAGCCCGCATTCTGCAGGCCGTCCATGACGAAACACCCGTTGCCGGCGGGATCGTAGAGCCTGGCCTCCGCCGTCTGGCCACAAGCGCCGCGCAGCAGGCGAATCGCGGCCGGGCCGCTGTAGCTGGCCGCGGAATTAAAATTCGAGAGCACTACGTCGAAATGCCCAAAGAACGCATCCGGCGCGAGCTGCAAGGTCCGCAGATCGTCCCACGACAGCGAGCAGACGTGCAGAATGAGAATGTCAAAAGGGGGCTGTTCCGCCGCCGGGCGCGGGAAGCGGATCTGGATCTTGTTCTGCTCCGCGTAGAACCGTGCCAGCCGTGCATCCAGCGCGGCCGGCCCGAGATTGACGTCATCGCTCACCGTGCTGGTCGCTGCGCCGGCGGGCGGGCTGGGGGCGGCCACCGCCCAAAACTGCGCGTGCGGCGCGACCATGACGCCCAAGATGCCCAGAAAAGCGAAGGTGCTCATCCGCAGCTTGCGGCGCGCCAGCGCATAAATCGCCAGCATGGCCGCCAGTTCGAGCAGTAACTTCCAGCTGATCAGCCGTCCGGCAAGCTCCAGCAAGTACGACCCGGTGAACGCACGCAGGATCTGCGCCTGCGCCAGCGCCTGAGCGATCGGGGGCAGCCACGAGTCGTGATAGAGCAGCAGGATGCCGAGCGGCACGGCGATGAGGTTCTTCGCGAAGCGTTGCCGCGCATTCCTCGGCGGCAGCGCGGTAAAAATCGCCAGGGCCAGATTCATCCATGGGTTCAAAGCCATGTAGCCGAGCGCGTAGAGCACGAGCTTGACGAGAAAATAGGCGCTCCACAAACCCATGTGCGCAGCCCGCTACTGAGGCCGCAGGAGCCGCGCGCGGGCGCGCAACCACGCGCTGACTTCGTTGTAGATGCTCTCGAGCAGGCGCACATAGCCGGTGGCTCCGAAGGAGAATACCTCTGCCAGGCTCGCCAGCGGGTGATCGGTCGCTACGTTGCTATCCCAGTCGTTCCAGGCTTCCGGTGATCCGAATGTGCAGCGGACGTAAGCGCGCTGCTGCGCGATCGTGAGCTCCCCGAGACTCAATCCGAGGTGGTTGCCGAGCACGGTGGCGACCGCGACTGGAAACTCGTGAACCGCGTCGTCCGCGCTGAGGCTCACGTGCAAAAGATCGCCGCGCTGCAGCGGCGGCGGCGGATCGACGCGCAATCCGAGTCCGCGCATCGCGAAGTCGTCAGTCTGGCAGGCGACCCGGGTGCCATCTGGCAGATGCAGGGTGGCCGGCATGCTCTTGGGTACGCGCGGCGCGCCGCGCACCTGGCGAGTCTCAGCCGCGACGCCCAGCACGGCGCCCAGCAGGATGAGGTTGAAAAAGGTCCAGATCAGATTGAGGACCACCGTATCGGCCTCGAAAGAATTCCAGTACAGCAGCCGCGGCAACGCCAGCAACGCTCCGCCAGTGTTGAGCACGACCAGTACCAGGTAGGGCATCGAGATGCGCCAGTCGAAGAATTCCTGCTCGACCAGGCCGCCCTTCGCGGTCACGTTGAACTTGCCCAGGCGCGGTGCGACGAGCGCCACCGTAGTGGGCAGCGCGATGTACCACGACAGCACCGCCTCGTAGGCTTCGTTCCAGAAGGAGTGGCGGAAGCGTCCCTGGATATGCGAATTGGCAAGACTCGACTGCACCATGTGCGGCAGGGCGTACAGCGCGATGGTCGCCGCCGCCGCATTGATGATGTGAAACTGGAAATACAGATAGGCGAGCGGCGCGGTGAGGAACACCAGGCGCGGGATACCGGAGAAGAAATGCAGCATGGCATTGGTGTAACAGAGCCGCTGCAGCCAGCTCAGTCCGCGCCCAGTGAGCGGGTTGTCAAGGCGAAATATCTGCGCCATGCCGCGGGCCCAGCGAATGCGTTGCCCGATATGTCCCGAAAGGCTTTCGGTCGCCAGACCACCGGCCAGCACCTGGCGCAGGTACGCGGTGTTGTAGCCGCGCCGGTGTAGTTTGAGCGCCGTGTGCGCGTCTTCGGTGACGGTTTCCACGGCGATGCCGCCGATCTCCTGCAGCGGCCGGCGCTTGAGCACCGCGCACGAGCCGCAGAAGAAGGTTGCGTTCCACAGATCGTTGCCGTCCTGAATCAAACCGTAGAACAGATTGCCCTCGTTGGGCACGCGGCGGAAAGTGCCCAGATTTCTCTCAAAGGGGTCCGGCGAAAAGAAGTGGTGCGGCGTCTGCAGCATGGCGCACTTGGGGTCGCGCAGGAACCAACCCATGGTCGTCGTCAGGAACGTGCGCACCGGGATATGGTCGCAGTCGAATATGGCGACGAACTCGCCGTGCGTGATCGTCAGGGCGTGATTGAGATTGCCCGCCTTGGCGTGGGCGTTGTTGCTGCGAATCACGTATTCGGCACCGCAACTCGCCGCGAATTCGCGAAACTGCGGGCGGCGGCCGTCATCGAGTATGTAGACCTTGAGCTTGTCCGCCGGCCAATCGAGGTTCAGCGCGGCGAACACCGTCGGCTTCACGACCTCCAGCGATTCGTTGTAGCTGGGCACGAAGATGTCGACCGTCGGCCACAACGCGCGATCCGCCGGCAGCGGTGCGGACTTGCGCCGCAGCGGCCGGGCGTTTTGTACATAGCCCAGCACCATGATGATCCAGGTGTAGCACTCGGCGGCCAGCAGGCCGGCGCCGAAGAACCCCTCAAACCCGGTGTTCAGATCCATCGTCTGCGTGAGGCGCCACCAGATATAGCGCGACGAGGCGATGATGGAGAACACGATCATGATGATTCCGGGCCCATAGCCGGGCAGCTGCCGCACCAGCAGAGTCAGCAGCCACATCGATCCCATCAACATGCATTGCTGCCCCATGCTGAGGGGCGTCGATGCCGCGAGCGCGAACAGCGCCAGCGCCACGGCGCCGGCGGCCAGGCGCGTGCCGCGGTTGGCCTTGGTGAAGAGCAGACTCAACGCAGCCGAGTAACTCTCGACGCGCGCGGCGATGCCGTACAGCAGCGGTGCGATACGCGGCGCGACCGCGTGATGCACCAGCGCCCCGAGCGAAGTTACCCGGCGACGCCGCGCCTGGAGGTAGCTCTCGGGGCTCGACCAATCACCGCGCGGTGGATCGATGAGCGTCAGGTGCAGCGCCCAGGAACGGATGCTGCGGGCGTTGGAGATGCCCAATTGCCTGGCCAGCCGCAGCAGCAGCGGCTTGATGAGCCGGTGGATCCACCGCGGCCATGGCTTGGCCAAATCCGCCGGCAGCACGAAGACGTGCCACAGCCAGCGAGCAAATTCCTGTGCCCATCCCACCTCCAGGGGCCGGCCCGGCGGGGTGAGGAGCGGAATCCGCCGCAGTTGCAGGGTTTCGTTGGGATTGAGCATCGCAAGCTCATTCTGCTGACCCCTGCCCACCGCTAAACGTGCGCCGGCTAACAGTTTTTGGAATTAATTATGGTTAATGCCCAAAGTGTTAAATGCCGCAGACCGTGGTTCGAGTCGATCTGCGAATTTGCATCCCGTGCAAGGAGCTAGGGTGCATTCAAATCGCTGGAGCGCCGCTGTCTGGGTACTGTTGCTGTCGGGCCAGGCGGCGACGGCGTCCGAGGCCGCGCGGCAGGTCGTCGGCGGCAATCCGTTGCGTGAGACGCGCGTCACATTTGCCGAGCTGGGCGCCGGGTCCATTTCGCTGCAGGGCGTGCAGTCGACCGCGGGCCTCGACCTCGGCATCCGCAAGGACGAGGTCGTGGTCAGCGCCGTGCTGCATCTCCGGCTCACGTATTCCCCTGCCCTGATCCCGGACCTCTCGCATCTGCGACTGACTTTCAACGGGCAGACTCTGGCCGCCATCACCCTCACCAAGGCAGACGCCGGCCATGAGGTGGAGAGGTCAATAAACCTGGACCCGCGCTATTTCAGCGACTACAACCACCTTCAGCTCGATCTCATCAGCCACTACACGAGCGAGTGCGAAGACCCGCAGCACTCCTCGCTCTGGGCCCGGATCAGTCGCGACAGCGACCTGACGTTGACCTTGCGACCGCTCGACTTGCGCGATGATCTCGCGCTCTTGCCGGCACCCTTTTTCGATCAACATGACAATCGTCGGCTGGTACTGCCGATCGTGTTGCCCGCGAACCCATCGCGCGACATCGTGCGCTCAGCCGGACTCGCGGCCTCCTGGTTCGGCATGCTCGCCGACTACCGCAGCGCGCGCTTTCCGGTGAGCTTCGATTCCCTGCCCATGCAGCACACGCTGGTGTTTGCCACCAACAGCGCACGGCCAGCGCAGCTCGCCCTGCCTGCGGTGCAGGTGCCGACGGTGAGCGTCCTCGATCACCCGACGAATCCTTCCCTCAAGGTGCTCGTCTTCCAGGGCAAGGATGAGCAGCAGCTGCGCCAGGCCGTCGAGGGCCTGGTGCTCGGAAACGCGGTGCTCACCGGCAGCAGCGCCACGGTGGCGGCGGTCACCTACCAGCGCCGCGCCGCCTACGACGCGCCGCGCTGGGTGCGCACCGATCGTCCGGTCAAGATTGGCGAGCTTCTCGACGACCCCGCGCAGCTGCAGGGGCGCGGCGTCGCGCCGCAGCCGATGATGGTGAACCTGCGTCTGCCGCCGGATCTGTTTACCTGGAACAGGTCCGGGGTGCCGGTGGAGCTGAAGTATCGCTACACGGCACCGGCGGCGCGGGACAATTCCGTCCTGACGGTGTCGATCAACAATCAGCTGTTGCGCTCCTATCGACTGCCGCCGGAATCCGACGCCCAGGGCGGCGGCCGCTTCCTGGTACCGCTGCTGCAGAATGACGGTTCGCGGGAGAGCCAGGGCCTGTTGATACCGGCATTCCAGCTCGCCAGCAACAATCAGATGCAATTCCAGTTCTCGATGGACTTCCACCGCGAGGCGATGTGCAAAGAGGTATTCGTCGACAATACGCGCGAAGCGATCGATCCGGATTCCACCGTCGATGTTTCCAGTTTTCCGCACTACACTGCGATGCCGAATCTGGCGCTGTTCGCCAACGCGGGCTTTCCGTTCACCCGCTATGCCGACCTCGCTGAGACGGCGGTTGTCCTGCCCGCTGGCGCGGACCGAGCCGCGCTCGAGGAGTTGTTCTTCCTCCTGGGCCGGCTGGGCAGACACACCGGGGCGGCAGCCCTGCAATACCGGTTGCTCGACACGACCGAGGCGCTCGCGGCGAAAGACAGCGACCTGCTCGTCCTGACCGGCTCAAAGTCGAACGAGCTGTTGGAACGCTGGGCCAAACATCTCGCCCTGGTGTTCCGCAAGGCGGGACGTGACTTTCGGGAGCTCGCGCCGGCGCCCAGTGCGATGACCGGCCCGCGTCAGCCCGGCCGGAGCGATGAGGGTGCGGCGCCCCGCGTCGTAATCCGCGCCGACGGGTCGCTGGCGGCTTTGCTGAGTTTCGAATCGCCCGTGAGCCGCGGCCGCACCGTGGTCGCTCTGGTCGGCAGCGATGCCGCGGCCGCCGAGTCGCTGGTGGCCTCGCTGGAGGATGAGAGCAAGGTGGCGCAGATTCGCGGCGAGCTCGCCCTGGTTCGCAACGCTGCCATACAAAGCTATCAGGGCGGCGATCTCTACTACGTCGGCTGGCTCTCCTGGTGGCAGTGGCTGTGGTTTCATTTCTCGCGGCACGCCTTGCTGCTGACGATCATTTCCCTGGCCGCGGCGGTGGCCACGGGACTGTTCTTCTACGGCTGGCTGCAGCGTCTCGCCGCCAAGCGTCTGGGCGGCCGCGCCGGGACGTGACGCATGAGCACGCTCGCCCGCCGTGGCGCGTTGTGCGCCGTCTTGCTGTTTGTGGCCACGGCACAGGCCGGCGACGGGTCATGCGAGCCCTGGCGGCAGTGGCAGGAGTTCAAGGGGCTCTACCTGAGCGAGGACGGCCGGGTCATCGACGCCAGCACGCCCCAGGCCATCACGGTCTCCGAGGGACAGGCGTACGCGATGATCTTCGCGCTCATCGCCAATGATCCGGCGACCTTCGTCAAGATACTGCGCTGGACGCAGGACAATATGGCCGGGGGGAATCTCGCGCGTTCACTGCCCGCGTGGAAGTGGGGACGCGCCGAGGACGGCAGGTGGAGCGTACTCGATCGCAATCCGGCTGCGGATGCGGATCTTTGGATGACCTACGCGCTCGCCCAGGGGGCGCGGCTGTGGCACAACGCCGGCTACGCGCAGCTCGCGCATGCGATGGCGGAACTTATCCTGCGCGAAGAGGTGTCCCTGATCCCGGGGCTGGGCGCGACGCTGCTGCCGGGCGCCAAAGGGTTCGTGGCGCAGCAAACGTGGCGCCTGAATGCCAGCTACGCGCCCATCGAGGTGCTGCGGGCGCTCGAGCGCTCCAGCGATGAGCGGCAATGGGCCGCGGTGCTCGAGTCCTCACAGCGGGTCATCGCAGCTTCGGCGCCGCGGGGTTTTGCGGCCGACTGGATCCTGTATCGCGAGTCCGGCGGCTTCTCGGCCGATGCGACCACCGCCGGCGTGGGAAGCTACAACGCGATCCGCGTCTATCTGTGGGCGGGCATGCTTGCGGAGGGCGATCCGCAGGCCGCCAGCCTGGCGCAGCGGCTCAAACCGATGGCCGCGGCCGCGGCCCGGCGCCCGCCTCCCGCATCAATCGACACGAACACCCTCGAGACACGCGGCGAGGCTCCGCCCGGCTTCCTGGCCGCGCTGCTGCCGTTGCTCGTGCACTTTAAATTTACCGACGCGGTTCAAGCCTACCGCCAGCGCATCGAAGCCGAGTCGCTCAAGGACAATCAGCACTATTACAGCGACGCGCTCACGCTGTTCGGACTTGGCTGGCTCGAGGGCCGCTTCCACTTCGATCGACACGGTGAGCTGCACGTTCCATGGACCGGTCCGTGCCGCGCCCCCTGATCGCTGCCGTGGCGCTATGTGCATGCGCAGCGGCAGCGGCCGGGGATCCGATTTGGCCGCTGGCCACTCGGGAACTCATTCACAACGCGCATTTCTGGGAGGCGCGCGGCCGGGGCGATCTGGCGCAGCTGGCACTGAAGAAACTGGTGGCGGCGCGCCCCGACTCGCCCGAGGCGCTGCTGGAGTTGGGCGAATTGGATCTGCGCCTCAACGAATTTGCGGACGCCGCGCAAGTCGAGAGCGAGCTCGCGCGGCGCTTCAAAGGCTCAGCGTCAGCCAGGGAATTTGCGACCGAATACCGCATCGCAACCCGGGATCGCCTGCAATTTGCATCCATTCGGCGGCTGGTCGAAATCGGTCACACCTCCGAGGCACGTGCGGCGCTCAAGCGGTTGTTCCCGCAGGGTCCGCCCGGCGCGTCGTTCGGCATCGACTATTACCTGCTGCTGGCGAGCATGCCCGACGGACTCACGGCGGCGTACGCGGGCATCCGCCGTCTGGCCCACAGTCATCCGGATGATCCACGCTACCAGCTGGCACTGGCGCAGCTCATGCTGCGGCAGCGCCACACCGCGCTCGCCGGGCTGACGCTGCTGCAGCAACTGGTGCTGCGCGACGATGTGCGCACGGAGGATGCCGATCGACTGCTGGCAGCGGGCCTGCTGCGATTGGGCGCCGAACGGGCGCCGGCACGGGCCATCAACGCGTACCTCGCCCGTCACCCCGAGGACGCCGAGGTCAGGGTGCTGCGCGACGAGCAAGAACACGCGAGCGAGGAGCGCGGCTTACTCTCCCCGGCAACACTTTCCCGGGTGCTGCCCGGATTGCAGCAACGTATGGCGAAGGATTTGGCGTTGGGACCCGGAGGCGCGCAGGCGCGCTCGCAGGCCCGCCTGTGGCTGGATCGCAGCCGCGGCTCGCGCAACGACCGCCACGACGTACGCGCCGCCGCCGAACTGCGCGCCGCGCTGGCGTTTTATCGCCAGGACTATGAGTCTGAGATCGGTATTGCAGAAAGTCTCGAATCGCAAGGGCTCACCGCAGAGGCCGGAGAGCTCCTCGCGAGCGCCGCGCGCCTGGCGCCACAGTCCACCTGGTTGTTCGAGACCCGCGCGCGGTGGTTGATCGCGCACGGCGAGAGCACCTCCGCCATCGAGCTGTTGCAAGCCCGGGTGCCCGGGCGCAAGTGGACCGCGCAGGCGCGCGATAAGCTCCTGGCCTCGGCCCTCGAGCAACGCGCCTCGGAGGAGGCGCAGGCGGGGCGCGTCGACTCGGCGATCTCCGCTCTCGAGTCCGCGATCCGCCTTGCGCCGCGCGATGCCTGGATGCGCTATCGGCTGGCCGAGTACTACCGCGGCAGAGGCGAACCGGAGCACGGGCGCAGCCTCATGGAGCAGGGCGCAGGCAGCGCCCCTGACGTGCCCGAGATGAGGTACGCCCTGGCACTGTATCTGTCCCACCTGGAGGACTATGCCGCCGCTTGCGCGGCGATCGAGGGCATCGAGGCGGCCCGGCGCACGGAAGCCATGAACGGCCTTCACGATCGAATGCAGGTGGCCCGGGCACGCGCCAACGCCCGGCGCCTGAAAGCCGCGGGCGACCTGGCCGGTGCCCGTGCGGCCCTGCTCGCGGTCGAACCGCTCGCCACCCACGGTATCGATCTAGCCGAGCAGCTCGCCTATTCATGGATCGATCTCGGATCGGCCGAGCACGGCATCGGCCTCATCCAACCCTACCTTGGCGGGGCGGGTGCCAAGGACCCCGCGGTGCTGCTGCGCTGGGCAGGGGTGCTGAACAGCGCGGACGACGATGCGCGCTTGAGCACGGCTCTGGCGCAGCTGCGCACCATGCCGCAACTGAGCGCGGCAGACCGAGTCGACGTGCAGCACCTGCAGCGCGCGCTCGAGCTCCGCACAATCGGCGATTTGGAACGCCAGGGCAAATTGGGCGAGGCCGCGCGGCGTCTTGATGCGCTGCTGGCCGATGAGCCACAGGATCGGCAGCTTCGGGTCAAGCGCGCGGACCTGTACCTGCTGGCCGGCCAACCCCGCGCGGCGCGTGATCGCTTCGCTGCGCTCGTCGCCGAGGATCCTGACGATCTGGACACGCGGCTCGCCTACGTACGCGCGCTCACCGAGTCGGGCGATCTCGCGATCGCGCGCGCGCAATTGCAGGCGGTCGAAGAGCGCATGCCCGCCGGCGAGAGGGAGCTTCACATCAGTCTCGCCCGCCGGCAGCTTGCGCTCGGCGCTGCCGCCAGGGCGCTCGCCACCCTGCAGCCGCTGCTCGCGGCAGCCTCGCCGCGCCCGGATGTGCTGATGCTGGCCGGGCGCGCCGAGCTGGCGCTGCGGCATTTTACGCAAGCGCGTGGCTATTTCGAGCAGGCGGCCCAATTGGCCCCCGGCCCCGATGGCATTGCCGCCCGCCGCGCGAGCCAGGAAATCGCCGATCGATTGGAGTCCAGCGTGACCGCCGGTTTGATGGTGCGGCACCAGCCGGGCTCACCCGGCATGTCGCAAATCGACACCCTCACGATCCCGAGCTCGTGGGTGCTCGCCAGGAACTATGAATCGCGCTACACGGCGCGCGCCGACGCCGTCGTTCTCGACGCCGGCCGAGCCAGCGGGGATGGGCAATCACCCCCGCTGATCGGCACGATCCAAGCCGCCGGACCGGGCGCGGCGCCGCGATTTACGAACGGCCGGCAGGCCGGGCTGAGTCCGGCCGTGGGTTATCAGAGCGACTCGGTCGTCGCGGACATCGGCTCGACGCCCCTGGGATTTTTGTTGCCCAACATTGTCGGCGGGGTCGAGTGGACTCCGACCTGGCACTCCGCAGACCTCACCTTCGGATTGGCGCGCCGCGCCGTCACGAGCAGCGAGCTCTCCTTTGCGGGTCTCAGGGATCCGATTACCAGGACCACCTGGGGGGGCGTCGTGCGAACCGGGCCGTACGCCGGTTTCGGTTTCTATCGGGAGAACTACGACGTTTCCGCGTCCGTGCGCCTTGCCGACATCACCGGCACACGGGTGCCGGGCAATCAGTTTGTCGGTGTGCGCTTGAGCAGCAGCTGGAAACTATTCGCCCGTCCGGAGATGCGTACCGATGCCGGCGTGACAGTGAACTACTGGAACTATCAGCGCAACCTCTCCAACTACACCTTCGGCAGCGGAGGCTATTACAGCCCGCAATCGTACGTGAGCGTGTCGGTGCCGATCGAGCTTGCCGGCCATCGCGGGGGCTGGACCTACAAGGTACGCGCAGCCGTCTCGTACAGCGTGAGCCAAGTGAGCAGCATTGCGTTCTATCCGGACGATGCCGCATTGCAGGCGGCGGCGGCGCGCGTGCCGTTGCCCAGCGGGTACAGCTCGCCTTATTTCCCCGGATACCACAGCACCGGCGTTGCCCTGTCGGCCTATGCCGCCGCCGAGCGCCAGGTGACCGGAGGTTTGGTCGTCGGTGTCATGTTGGATATCGATCGGACCGACTTCTATCATCCGACTACGGTCGAGGTCTATCTGCGGCACGCCTTCGGATCGTCGGCCACGCGTGCTCTCTCCCCACCCCGGCCCGTTCGCCCCTACAGTCCCTAAGTGAGGGTCATGAGCTTAAACCGGCTCATCGAGTGTTAACTATTTGATTTCATGGGGCTGCCTACGGGATTCGAACCCGTGTTACGGCCTTGAGAGGCCGAATGAGACCTCACCTCGGTCGTGCAAAAAGCGCTGGACTCACACTTGACTTCAGCTTTTCTTGATCTATCATGATGCATCAAGATATATCATGACGAGGAGTGCTCCATGAGCGCGTTGCGGAAGTTTTCTTCGCAGGCTGAGCCTGAGATTCTGGAGGAGCTGCAGCAAATTGCGGCTCGCGAAGGGCGACAGTTTCAGGCCGTGCTCGGGGACGCGATGCGGGAGTATTTGGCTCACAAGCGCCATCAGGCTCCGCGACGAAACGTACTCGAGGCTTTTCAGAACAGCCTCGAGGAGCGAGATGAGCTGTACCGATCGCTGGCTAAATGACGCAATACGTCACGACCGCAGACGCTCTTTTCTTTCACAAAGTACTGATCGAGCGCTACGGCGGCGCTACCGGCATTCGCGACGCCGGAGCGCTCGAATCAGCACTTCATCGTCCGCAGACCGGTTACTACGACACGATCGTCCACGAAGCAGCAGCACTTCTGGAAAGTCTCGTTCAAAACCATCCATTCGTCGACGGCAACAAACGCGTGGCATTCGCTGTGGTCGATGTCTTCTTGCGAATCAACGGTCACGCGCTCAAGGCGGACTCAAAAGCGATCTACGACTCCCTGCTCGAGTTCCTCAACAATGGGACCTTCGACATGGAGCACTTGGTGCCCTGGTTGCAGGCAATCATTGTTGACCTCAGACATTCAGACACGGTGTCTAAAGCCTAGGGGCCTGCACACGCACGGTGCATTGTAAGCGTCGGGCGTGCGCCGCATTGACGCTGATCAGCGCGGACCCGGGTCGCCGGTGTCATCGTCACCGCGAGACTTGCTCACAAGCACTCGCCTCATCTGGTGCCTTGGTGCAGTTGGCTGTCTCGCACAACGCAGACCGCAAGGATCCGGTTTATACGTTCGTAATGCCCGTGCTACTGATCAACGACGGCACGCTCTCGTGGACTACTCGGAGGAGGGGATACGCAATACGCCCACTCCGGCGGAGGAAGCGGTGCTGTACGTGGATTGCGATCATCAAATTCGCATTCGAAGCGAGGTTCACTGGTATCCGGCTGAATCAATTTTGCAGAGGAATGTACGCCTAAGCCCTTGTTTATATGGCGCTCCCTACGGGATTCGAACCCGTGTTACAGCCTTGAGAGGGCTATGTCCTGGGCCTCTAGACGAAGGGAGCG
>Ga0137409_10003048_pt1 | contig 17800 bp, 13 predicted proteins | sample CZODoug1_16funga_FD_122059 | JGI IMG/M metagenome (GOLD analysis project Ga0137409, IMG submission 122059) | Vadose zone soil fungal communities from Angelo Coast Range Reserve, California, USA - CZODoug1_16fungal (Hybrid Assembly) | ecosystem: Environmental > Terrestrial > Soil > Vadose zone... | reverse complement strand
GCCAGAGCGTCGCCCAAGCTCCGCCACGCGCCTGGGGTCCGGGCCTTCTTGGCCAGTTCGCACAACGCATCGAAGTCCGGCCTGTCCGTTCCCGCTGGCAACTCAGGCGTTTGCCAGACCGGTTTGACGGCTTTGGCGTCGTCCGTGAAGGTCTTATTGAGGAAGTCAGCCTCGAAGCTGTCGAGGCGCGGCCGGGTGTCCCGCACGATGCCGAACTCGTCAATAGCCACGAGAATCGGCACGCCGGAGGAACCCATGATACTGATTGGGTCGTGCAAGATGGGCCAGCCGAAGCCTTTCCACTGGGCTAACAACCGGCAGCGATCCGGATGCTGCTCTTGCGTAATGCCCAGGAGCACCAGCTTGCCGTCCTTTACCCACTTCGCCGTCCCTTCGTGCCAGACCGGCACATGCTGGCGGCAGCCCACTCACCACGAGGCGAATTGGATAAGCAGCACCTTCTTGCCGCGGAAGTCCGACAGAGAGACCGGCCTGCCTGTTTCGATATCGGGCAGCGTGAATCCGACGTAGCGCTCGCCGGTCTTCGGTGCGGGCCCGTTGGCCAAAGATGACATTGGCAACCCAGAGCCGAGCACAGTCAATAGAATGGCAGAAAGCCTTCGCATAGTAAGCCCTTTCGGTAACCGATTACTCCTGGGCGGCATCTAAGTAGTGTATGCGGGATGAAGCCAAAGCCAGTTCATTTCTTCAACAAGGAGGCACATTATGGACCGTCGAGAAGTCTTGGGAATCTTGGGCGCTGGAGCTGCCGGTTTAACGGCATTTGCCGGAAGCCGGGTGTCTGCCGACGAGCCCCATGCCGAACATGCGGGACACTTTAACCAATGCGCCAAAGCCTGCGCCGACTGCCTTCAGGAATGCGATTCTTGCTACCACCATTGTGCCGGGCTGGTCACGGAGGGCCACAAAGATCACGCGAAGACGATGAAGTTATGCGTCGATTGTGGTGAAATCTGCAGCGCGGCCGCCAAGTTGGCAGCCAATGCTGTCACGCGCGAAAGCTCGAAGGGACCACGTTCCGAGGTTTCCAGGCAACCAGAACCAACGCAGGTTTTAACGCCCCCGAGGCTTCGGCTGTTCGTAGGATCGCTGTAGCGTGGTCGGCAGCGCGAGGAGTCGACATGAGAGTCCGCAAACCGCTGATGGCATTTGTAAGTTATAGCCACAAGGACAGCTCATGGACCGAGAAGCTCTTCGGCAGCGATTACATCGCGACTACCTACGGGCACTGCCTCGTGTGGAAGGACACGAAGATTCGACTCGGCGAGAAATGGAACGACGAAATTCAGACGCACCTGAACGACGCGGCAATAGCCATTCTTCTGGTGAGCCAGGGATTCCTCGATTCGCGTTTCATCATGAAGTCCGAGTACCCGCAACTCATCCAGCGGCAAAAGGACGATCCGGGCTTCCGGATCGTCTGGATGACGATTGGAATCAAGCCTGAGCAAATAACCGGGAAGGCGCGTCAACTCACCGCGATCCAAGGTTGGCTCGCCGATCTACCGGGATCGCCAGACACTATTCCACCCGGAGAGCTTCGGCACGCACAGGAAAGCATCAAGCAGGTAGTTCAGACTGCGGTCGACCCGATCGGAGCCGAGCTGGTGAAACTGGCCGGCCCTCGCTACGAGGTCGGGCAGGTGATAGGAGAGGGAACGTTCGCCGCGGTCTACGAGGCGAAAGACAGGGCGCTTGGCCGCAAAGTGGCGATCAAGACTCTTGCCGACAAGAATCGCCGTGAAGAGTTCAACGCTTCTCTGGCGCCTGCCATCGTGACGAGCGACGAGCCGAACTTCGTCACGTTATACGACGCTCGCATGGACGAGCATGCGAGCTATTGCGTCCTGCAGTTGATCGAAAACGGAACGCTGCGAGGGCAGATCAAGGATCATCCAAAGGGTTTGCCGCCAGAGTTGATTGGCAAGGTCTTCCGCAGCGTTGCGTCTGCAATCAGGCGCGCTCATTCGATGGGGCTGACGTGCGGGAACATCAAGCCGTCGAACATCTTGCTCAATCCACAAGACGAGCCGTTCGTCCTGCCGATCGGAGGCTGCCGCTATAGAAACGGTGTCAACGATCCGCCGCTCCAAGGGCTATTGAAGCGAGCGACGCAGAGCGAAGAGCCCCTCACTGAGCTCGATCAAGAGGACCTCGCCTACCTTCTGCCCGAGCACTTCGGTACACCGGATGAGAGCTTCTCGCCCCAGAAGGCGGATCAGTACATGCTCGGCCTACTTGCATACGAAATGATCACCGGCAAGTCTCCTCGAATCGTAGACGCGCAAAAGATCGTCGACGGCCTCCAAGCGTTCGGAACGCTGCCGTCGATCACAGAGGATCGCCGTTTGTGCCCCGTGACCATGGTGAACATGGTCGCGAAAATGACGTCGCACCGGCAAGCGGATCGGTATCCAAATCTAGACGCCGTGCTACATGAGTCGCGCATCCTCGAACACATCAGCTTGAGTATCGCGATGGATAGCTACCGCCGGTGCGCCGCGAAGCCGGACTTCGACGCCGGTTTATTCAAGCAGTTTTACAGCGAGTTTGTAGGCACTTGCGAGGGAGCATCGCAACTCTTTGAGGGTTTCAAGGAGGAAGATTGGCGCCGTCAACACAGCATGCTCAGAGAGGCGGTCCTGCTGCTGCTCGCCTTTCAGCGCCAGAACGACGGCGCCATGGAGCCCACGGTTCTAAGTCGCATCGCGCGATCGCACGGGAAAATCCCGCAGAAGATGTTCGACCCGTTCAAGGATGCCCTGATCAACGCGATTTGCGCGTTTGACCCGGAATGTGACGAACGCTACAACGGCCAGCGGGACCTGATCCGGTCTCATTGGGTCAAGGCGACCGAGTCGGGGTTCGCATACCTCAAGAGGTTTGCCCTATAGAGCGCGCTTCGCTCGGCAAATCTTGAGCTGTATTTCGGCAATTGCTCTGCCGATTGCTTGTGCGACCTGAGGTCCTGTTCTGGCGGCGACAAGTCGCGCAAGTGCTACTCGGCGCGCGCGGTTGACGGACTTGAAACCTACGCTTTCCCAGAGCGTGACGCGGACGTCATTGATGACGCACGCGGATGCAGAAGATTCAATAGCCGCGCAGGCAGCTCAGGAGTACAACAACTCGCTCAGTAGAGTCAGTCGCCTGGCGAGGTCCAAGATGCACGTGCAGCGAAGTCCAGCAACGACTCCGCGCGACTCCAGCGCGCCCGCGAAGGTGGCCGACGCAATTCCACACGCGAGCGTGCCGCCACGGAAGCAAACGCCGCGCACAGTGCGACCCGTGCTCGCGGCCGTGCTGGCGCTGCTGATTGCGGCGTGCGGAGGCGGTGGTGGTTCCGATGCACCGACACCGCCCAACGACCTGTCAGTGTTGCCGGGCGATCCTTCTTATCTTCCTCCCTACGGTGATGCCGGCGGCGACTCCGGCGACTCCGCATCCGGTGACTCCGGGCCCGGCCTGGGCAAGTTCCGCAACGCGCTTGTGCGCGTTGAACTTGCTGATGGCAGGGTCGCCGGCGAAGCCGAGGTCGACTCGGTACGCGGCGTGGTGCACGTGAAACTCAAGAGCTACGGCGGCCCCGTGCGCTTCACCGTCAGAGGCAAGGCGGACGGCTCGACGACCTACTACGACGAGGCGGTGAAGAAGTTCGTCGCGTATCCGGCGGGCGCCGAGCTCAATGCAGTGGTCGCGAAGTTCGACAAGAACGTCGGCATCACGATATTGACCGACGGCGCGTGGCACTACCTGGCTACCAAGTACGGGGCGAACGGGTGGAAGGACCCGGCCAGGGTCACCGAAGCCAACAACGCCGTGCTCGCCGATTTCAATAAGTTCGTGCCAAACGACTTTCGCGTGTCCGACATCACGCGTCTTCCCTATCTGATCAGCGACACCACCCCCGACCACAGCATCCCGTCGACTGAAAATGGCCGCTACGGTGTCGTGATGTCCGGACTCGGCATTGCGGCTGGATTGTTCCGGCCCAACGATGCGGCACCGGCGCTGGCCATGGCAAGCCAGATGCCTCTCGACTATTGCGATGGCGTGATCGATGGCACCTGCAATGGCGTGCCGGTCGTCGGCGATCCAGCGCAGGCGGCATACACGGTCGCGCAACTGCGGACGAACCTCGAGAGCGGCATCAACACCATCGCGACGCAGTATCTGCCTGTGCCGCCACCTTCGATTACGGTGCAGCCGACGGATGTCGACACTACTGCTGGCCAAACAGCTACCTTCAGCGTGATGGCGGCGGGAACCGCACCGCTCGCCTATCAATGGCTGCGCGGCAACGCCGCAATCGCCGGCGCAACCAATAGCAGTTACTCGTTCGTTACTTCGATCGCAGACGACGGCGCTACGTTCGCGGTCGTGGTGTCCAACACCGGTGGAAGCGTCACGAGTCGCGCCGCTCTCCTGACCGTTAGGACAGGCGCGGTCGCGCCGACGATCACGCGCCAGCCGCGCAGCGTGACGGTTGCCGAGGGCCTCGACGCGACCTTTGCAGTCGTGGCGACGGGTACGACTCCGCTCGCTTACCAGTGGAGCCGTAGCGGCGCCGCCATCGCGGGCGCGACCAGCGCCAGTTACACGACACCGATCAATTCGATCGGCGACAGCGGAGCAATCCTTGCAGTAACGGTCTCCAACGGCGCCGGCAGCACAACCAGCGACCCCGCGTCCCTGACGGTGCATCAGCAGACTGCCATCTGCACCAGCGCCAAAGGCGGCGGGTGGTGCTGGCGCAGTCCGCTGCCGCAGGGCAATTCGCTATTTGGCCTGGCGTATCCAGGCCCTTCGATCGCCATCGCCGTGGGTGACCTCGGCACCATCCTGCGCAGCACCGATGGCGGAGCGACGTGGGCTTCGGTATGGCAGCCGGACAACGGCTTGCAAGACACCGATTTCGCGAACGACGCGCTCGGAGTCGCAGTGGGTGCAGCGGGCGAAATCCTCAGGACCACCGACGGCGGCGCCAACTGGAGCGTCGTTGCGAGCGGCAACAACACCCTGCGTCGCGTCCGTTTCGTCACTGCCGAGACCGTCGTCGCAGTCGGCCAAAACAACACCATCCTGCGCAGCGCGAATGGCGGCGCGACGTGGAGCAGCGTCTCGACGGCTGGCACGATCGGACTGTCGGGTCTGAGTTTCGCGGACGGCACCACGGGTGTGGCAGTTGGCGACAGCGGCACCATCCTGCGCACGACCGACGCCGGCGTTACCTGGAATCCGGTGCCGGGTGTCACGCAGGCGGCGCTTGCGCGGGTGCATTTTGCGGACGCGAAAGCCGGAGTGGCCGTCGGCGCAGCGGGCGTCATCTTGCGCACGCTCGATGCGGGCGCGACGTGGAGTCGCGTAGCGAATCCGATCACGATCGCGCTGAGCGACGTTCACTTTGCCGACGCGACGACGGGCGTCGCAGTCGGTGGCAGCGTCGTCCTGCGCAGCGTCGACGGGGGCGCGAGGTGGACTGAGGTCAAGACCGCGGCCAGTAATCTGACAACAGTCCGGTTTTCCAACGGCACCGACGGGATCGCGGTCGGCATCCAGGGCGAGATCCTGCGCACCAACGATGCAGGCGCGACCTGGAACGTACTGTCGCGTGGCCCGACCAACAGTTTCCTCGATGTCGCGTTTGACAAAACGAACGGCGTTGCTGTGGGCGACGCAGGTCGCATCCTGCGCTCGACCGATGCCGGCACAACGTGGAGCGCGCTCGCCAGTCCGAGCAACGCAAGTCTGCAGGGTGTCGCGTTCTTCGGTGGGACGGGAATCGCCGTCGGCGTTTCCGGCACCGTGCTCCGCTCGAATGATGGTGGCGCAACGTGGAGTGCGGTAGCGCCTCCCGTCACCGTCAACCTGCACGGTGTCGCTCTCGCTGACGCCAACACGGTGATTGCGGTCGGTGACGCCGGCACCATCGTGCGTTCGATCGACGCCGGCGCAACCTGGAGCCGGATTCCGAATAGCGCCGGCGGCCAGTTGATGCGTGTGGCCTTCGTCGGTTTCAAGCAAGGCGTCATCGTCGGCATGGACGGGATGATTCTGTTCACCACCGACGGCGGCGCGAACTGGCAGATGGCAACCAGCAACACGAAGGCACACCTCTTTGGGGTCGCCTTCGCTGGCAGCTCGAGCACTGTGATCGCCGTGGGAGCGGGCGGATTGACCTTGCGGTCGACCGACGGTGGCCGTGGATGGACCCCCGTCTCTACCCGGGTGACGGCGGGCCTTCTCGCCGTGCGCTTTGCCGATACGCTAAACGGCCTTGCGGTCGGCCAGTCCGGGTCGACGCTTCTCACGATCGATGGTGGTCAGAATTGGACGTCAATAGGGAGCTCGCTGCAAGGCGACCTGAACTCGCTGCACCTGTTCGACCCGGCGACAGCAGTCGCTGTCGGCCAGTTCGGAGCGATCGTTCGCACGACCAACGGCGGACAGTGAGGCTGTCGGCCGCGTGATGGGGTCGAACCCGTTCTCCGTCGGAGACCGCGGGCCGCGCGCACTCACCTGCTGGTTGGCGTCGTTTGCCGTTGTTGCTGCATTCTTTGTGCATCCCTTGGCGCGCGGCCAGGACTCGCGGGCCTTGAAACCCGATCGTCGCTCCCTGTAGTCCGCGCACATATGGCACACGCACGCAACAAGAAGGCTAACGATTGAAAATGATCAGCGCTGCGTCCTGCATCCGCCCTCCGGCGCGGCCGCAATCGTTCAATCGTTCTCGATGAACAATTTCGTTGTCCACCGTTCTATCGCGCATTGTCGTGCCTATCTTGCGGCGGCCTATATCGGGCGGAGCCAATCCGTCCGGCCGTTGCGCCACCCGGCAAGAATCGAGCCGCCATACCGAAACCATCACGCGGATTGTTTAGGAAAGTGCGTTGGTCGGTGGTTCGAGTGGATCCTGGACATTCGACAGCCGTGTAATGTCCTCAGGGGTACAACAGCTTGCTTATTGGAGTCTTTGTCTGGCGAGGCTCAAGATGCATGTGCAAACGGCGGTGACGACTCCGTGCGACTGCAGCACGCCCGCAGAGGCGGCCGAGGCTATTCCAGACGCGAGCGTGCGCGCACGGAAGAAAACGCGGAGCGCTGTGCGACCCGTGCTCGCCGCTGTGCTGGCCATGTTGATCGCTGCGTGCGGAGGTGGTGGTGGTTCCGACCAATCATCGCCGCCACCGCCTCCCAACGAGCTGTCCGTGCTGCCGGGCGATCCTTCTTATCTTCCTCCCTACGGCGATGCCGGTGGCGACTCCGGCGACTCCGCCTCTGGCGACTCCGGGCCCGGTCTGGGCAAGTTCCGCAACGCGCTTGTGCGCGTTGAACTCGCCGATGGCAGAGTCGCGGGCGAAGCCGAGGTCGATTCGGTACGGGGCGTGGTGCACGTAAAACTCAAGAGCTACGGCGGACCGGTACGCTTCACCGTCAGAGGCAAGGCAGACGGCTCGACGACCTACTACGACGAGGCCGTGGGCAGGTTCGTCGCGTATCCGGCGGGCAAAGAGCTCAATGCGGTGGTCGCGAAGTTCGACAAGAACGTCGGCATCACGATATTGACGGACGGCGCTTGGCGCTACCTGGCGACCAAGTACGGCGCGAACGGGTGGAAGGACGCGGCCAGGGTGACCGAAGCCAACAACGTGGTGCGCGACAACTTCAATCAGTTCGCGCCACCGGCCTATCCCGTGTCCGACATCACACGCCTTCCCTTTCTTCTCAGCGACACCACTCCCGACCACAGCATCCCGGCAAACGAGAATGGCCGTTACGGTGTCGTGTTGTCGGGACTTGGCGTTGCGGCCGGATCGTTCCGGCCCAACGATCCTGCGCCAGCGCTGGCGCTGGCCAGCCAGATGCCGCTCGACTATTGCGATGGTGTCCTCGATGGCGCCTGCAACGGAGTACCGGTCGTAGGCGATCCGGCGCAGGCGGCTTACACGGTCGCGGAACTACTTGCGCGCCTTACCACCGGCATCGACATCATCGTCACACGCTATCTCTTGCCACCTTCGCTCTTGCCACCTTCGATCACGGGGCAGCCGCTAGATTTGTCGATACTTGCGGGCCTAACCGCAACCTTCAGCGTCACGGCGACAGGAACGCCCCCGCTCGCCTACCAATGGCTGCGCAACGGCGTGGCGATTGCTGGCGCGACCAATGCCGGCTACTCGCTCGTGACGACGCTGCTCGACAACGGTGCGACGTTCACCGCCGTGGTTTCCAACACCGCCGGAAGCGTCACGAGTCGTGCTGCCCAACTGATCGTTACGCCCATCACGGTCGCGCCGACGATCACGCGCCAACCGCGCAGCCTGACGGTTGCCGAGGGCCTCGACGCAACCTTCACGGTCGCCGCGACCGGAACCGCTCAGCTCGCTTACCAGTGGAGCCGCAAGGGCGCCGCCATCGTGGACGCGATTAGCGCCAGTTACGCCACACCGATCAATTCGATCGGCGACAGCAGTTACCGTCGGCCAAGTCGGAACGATAGTTCGCACGACCAACGGCGGACGGTGAAGCAGTCGGTGGCGTGATGTCGTCGAACCCGTTCTCCGTCGGAGACAGCGGGCCGCGCGCACTCACCTGCTGGCTGGCGTCACTTACTGTCGTTGCTGCACTCTTCGCGCATTCCCTGGCGCGCGGCGAGGACTCGCAGGCCTACCTGCAGATCGAACTCGGCGACCACTCGGGCTCGGTCCGACGCATCGCTGTGGCAGAGAAGCGCGACCTGCTGGTCACCGGCGCTGACGACAAGACCACGCGCAGCTGGGCGCTTGCGTCGGGTCGGCCACTGCGCGTGTTCCGGACGCCGGTCGGAGAAAACGAGATCGGCCGCGTTTACGGTGTCGCCGTGCACCCGACGCAGCCATGGGTTGCGATCGGCGGCACGTCCGGCAACGCGAACACGAGTCGGCACGCGATCTACGTCTTCGACCTTGTCAGCGGCCAGCCGCTGCGCTGGATCGACGCACGTGGCGGCGACATCAAGCGCCTTTGCTGGTCAGCCGACGGCACGTTGCTGATCGCTGCGTACGCGGGTGCGCACGGTATTCGTGCCTTCGACGCAAACGGGACGATGGTCTTTGAAGAGCGCTTCGATGCGGCCGTTTATGCGCTCGCGACGTCTCCTCGGGGTCTGCTCGGCGCGGTGGCGTTCGATGGCGCGCTGCGCGTCTACGAAGCGGCCGGTGGACGGGTTCAGCGGCGCGCGAGTTTGACTGCACCTGCGCCGAATGCCGTGGCCGCGTCCTTCTCGCCCGACGGCAAGTCGCTTGTGCTCGGCTATTTCGCTTCCGGCAAGGCGCCAGACATCGTCGATTGGCAAAGCGGTGCGACGCGCGCCCTTCCCGCGCCGGCACGGATGAAGATCGAAAACCTGATGTCGGTCGCTTGGTCGGCGCGCACGGGCCACGTCTTCGCAGCCGGTACCTATGGATTCGCGCAGCGCAAGGTGATGCTCGTCGAGTACGACGCGGTCGGCGCCAGAATCGTGCGAGAGGAAACCGTTGCGCGATTCTCGATCGCCGACCTGGCGCCGCTCGAGGATGGTCGCATAGCCTTTGCGGCGACCGATGGCTCATGGGGCGTCACCGGGGCACCTGCACGGCCCTCGCGGTTGCCGGATCTCACCGGCCCCGAAAATCTGCGCGTCGCCACGGACGGCCAGCGAATCAGCTGGACGCTGAACGGCGGTTCCACGCGCGTCTTGTTCGACCTCAGACGGCGTGAGGTCCGTTTCGACCAGGGCGGAGATCTTCCTCGCGCGTCGCTTCGCCGCGGGCTGTTCGATGCACCGGCCGACTGGGAAAACCTGACGCGTCCGCTCGTCAACGGCGCGCGCATCTCACTTCAGCCGGATGAGGTGTCGCGCGCTGTGGCACTGTTCGCCAATGGGCACGATGCCGTGCTCGGCACCAGCCGTGCCTTGTATCGGCTCGACGAACGTGGCCGCATCGTGTGGCGCATCTCGACCGCGACGGAGGTACGGGCCGTCAATGTCACGCGCAACGACCGGGTGATCGTCACCGCGATGCTCGATGGCACGGTGCGACTTTGGCGCAGTGCCGATGGTCACGAGCTGCTGGCGCTGCTTGTCCTGCAGGACGGCAGATGGGTGATATGGACACCAGGCGGCTACTTCGATGCCGCAGTGGGTGCCGACGCGCTCGTGGGTTGGATCATCAATCGACCTGCCGACGGCACGGCGGACTACTACCCACTCGCGCGCCTGCGCGAACGTTTTCATCAGCCGCGTTTCATCGATCGTCTGCTCGAGTCGCTCGACCACGCAACGGCCGCGCGTCTGCAGCGCGAGGCGATCGAGCGCGAAGCCGCCGCTTCGGGCACGCCGCCGCCCGCGTCGGCGTTGCCGGTGACGGTGCCGGCAGCGCCACGCGTCGAGCAACTGCCGCCCGTGCTGTCGTCGCCCGCGCCGGCGGACCTGCCCTCCGCCGGCAGTGCGGTGAAGATCCCGATCGCGATCAACACACAAAGTCCGGTCGCGCGGCTTGAATTCGAGGCGCGCGTCGATGGGCGCCCGGCGGCAACCCACGTCGTCGCGCCGCCGAATGCCGACGGGCGGTCACTCGTTTGGCTGACGGTCGATTTGCCGCCGCACGGCGCGTCACTGCAATTGCTGGCGCGGGATGCCAACGGGGTTTCGGAAGCGCTTTCGTTTCGGCTCGAACAGCCGGCCACGCTGCCACCGCCGGCAAAACCGCCTGCTGCCCCGCGTTTGCCGCGCCTGTTCCTTGTGGCGGTTGGGGTAAGCGAGTACGCGCGGGCCGAGTATCGACTGGGTCTCGCAGCCAAGGACGCGCGCGACTTCGCCGCCGCGATGGGTGCGCAGCAGGGCAAGTTCTATGGCGAGGTCATCACGCGCGTCCTGGTCGACGGCCAGGCGAAACGCGACGCGGTGCTCGCTGCGCTCAATTGGTTGTCGACTGCGGCGGGCAGGAACGACGTCGCCATCCTGTTCATCGCAGGCCATGGAGTGAACACCGCTTCGGGCAAGTACTTCTTCCTGCCGTACGACGCACGAGAAGAAGATCTGTCCGCAACCGCCGTCGCCGAGGATGAAATCCGCAACGCGCTGCGCGCGGTGGCGGGCCGCGCCGTGCTCTTCGCCGACACGTGCTTCGCCGGCAAGGTGATCGGTACCCTGAAGGATCGGAATCGCGAGTTGTCGCGCTTCGTGAACGACCTCGCGTCCGCGGAAAACGGCGTGGTCGTGTTCGCTGCGAGCGCCGGTCGTCAGCTTTCCGAGGAAAGCGAGGCCTGGGGCAACGGCGCGTTCACGCGCGCCCTGATCCAGGGGCTGAGCGGAAAGGCGGATCTGCTGAGATCCGGCCGCATCACGTACAAAGGGCTGGACTACTTCGTCTCGGAAGAGGTCAGGCGCCTCACCAAGGGAAGGCAGACGCCGGTCTCGCTATCGCCGTGGGGAGTGCCGGATTTTGCGCTGGCAGCGTTGTGACACGCTACGGCAACAGATCCAACCGCCGCCCGCCGGCAGACGCCGACGGGCCGAGAACCTTCACGTGCGTGCCACGGTCTCCGCGACTTCCCTGCGTGCTTTCTGCGGCGAATCCGAATCCCAAGCCTCTTGGAACGCGGGCCGTTGCCCCGGTCTGAGTACGAGACTCTCTGCGGCTTTTTCGCGTGTTGGCAGTGCCTGGCGATCGATCTCACCCTCCAGCGTCAGCGTCAGGTCGAGCGCGAACACCGGATCGCCGATATGCCAGGAGTGGTTGAACGTGCCGTTGAAGACTGACTGCGTCGGGTCCTTGGTGGCGAAGTAGGGCGAGCAGTCGACATTGACCGCCTTCGGATGGGCGTTGAGCGGCAGACCCACGCGCCCGACGCGCGGCGAAGTACCGAGCCGCTTGGCGTTGGAAACGCCGAGCACCTTGTCGTTGCGGTTCGAGTAGTTGGTCAGACGGAGGCTGCGGTCGAACAGAGCACTCGCCCATTCGCTGTCGGCGCGCAGCGAAGTCGAGGCGATGTCGCCGCCGATCAAGGCTACCTGGGCCACGCGCCATTCGGCGCGGAACAATGATCCCTTCTTCTGGGCCTGGTTGAACGCTTCCATGATTACGTAAGCACCCGTGGAGTGCCCCAGCAGATGGACGTTGATCTTGCACGGGTGCTCGGTGTCCTGTTGCGCCTCGACCAGCAGCCCAATCGCATCGCTCACCATGCGGTCCGCCACCTCTGCAGCGTCGGCGCGGTCTTCCAGGTAGTTCAGGGTCGAGTTGTCGCTCGGCCAATCGAACGAGATCACGACGCCGCGCCAGCCTTGTGCGAGCAACGTGCTCTGCAGTGTCTCTGTGCGCCACGTGATGGCGTCCATGTCGTTGTTGTAGCCATGCACGAAGACGAGAACGTCGCCGGTCGTGCCGGTGATCTCGTCTTCCACGCCGTCGGCGGCAGCGCGTACCGCGAGGCGCCACCTGTCGCGGCTCTTGACCTCATGCGTAGGGTCGTACTTGCGCAGGCCTTGCGGCACTCGTAAATATCGCGTTGGGCCGGGTTCCGCGACAAAACGCCCGCGACTGTCGACATCGCGAGTGCAGATGATGAAATTGCTCGCTTGCGTAGCCATCTTTTCCTCCCTCGTTTTGACGCGCTGATTTCCGGCGTCAAGGGCAGTCGGCAGCACCACACGTTGATGCGAACCCGCCGCTTACCTGCCGGCATTCTTTTGCTTGAGCGCCTCGCTCCCGTCGCGATCTACCGCCGCGGACTCAGCCGCAACTCCATGCGGAACGCGCCGTAGGCATTGTCGGCCATCGTGTTGGCGGAGACGCTTAACACGTACTTGCCCGGCATGCCGAGCGAGATCTCGGCCGGAAGGCCCGGCCCGTCAGCCTCGCCGTTGGGGCTCGTCAGCACGATGCGCATGGCAGGACCCGACGCGTGCCAATGCAGCGTCTGGGCGGAGGCGGTTGTGAACGAGTAACTGACGCCGGGTTGATCGCGACTCAGGCGACCTTCGAGCAACGCAAGGCGCTCGCCCGCTAATCCACTCGTGAACCGAAGTTCGATCGGACATTCCGGGCGTCCCGGCGCGCAACGGCCCTGAGTGCTTGGAGCGGATGTCCCTTCGACGCACGCGGAAAGAAAAAACGTTGCTGCAATTGCCAATGAGGTCAGCCTGGCCTGCCGCGAGGCTCCTCGCTGCTCATTGCAACTATGTTCCCCAGAACGCGCGCAGTTCATCCGCGGTGCCATTGAATAGATCGCGATCGAATCGGCCGACGCCCGCGATCTCCTGCGGCGGTGGCCCGATCGCTCCGTCGGTGTATTGCCACAGCGTCCACTTGGGCCAGTTGGGTGGCACAACGGGTGTCGGACCGTATTGCGCGAGCCAGAACCAGCAACTTGCCAGGACGGGATCGGTCGTTACGCCAAGCAGGTCTTTGATGTAGTGCCCAGAATACAAGCCGGGTACCCGGCCCGTCGCGCCCTTGACGTGAGTCACGAAGGCGCGCGCTTCTTCCAGGCTCATGCTCGGTCCCGTGGGGTTGGGCTCGAAGTCGAGCGCAAGCAGAGTACCTTTCGTATCGCCCACGACCTTGAGGAAGTTCACCGCCTGCTGGATGCCATCGGTGGCGGTGCCGAAGTGGTAAGCCCCCCAAAGAAGTCCCGCACTCAATGCACGCTTGCGGTTCTCCTCGTACGTCGGGTCGGAATTGCTCGAACCCTGCGTCGCTTTTTGAATGACTCCAAGGATCCCGGCACCTTTCAGCTTCGCGAAGTCGACGTTCCCGTTGTGGTGCGAAATGTCGACGACTGCGTTCAATCCATTCGGCATGGCCACTCTCCATCACTCGAATTGCACTGACGGCGGCCCGCTGCAGTCGATCTGATCAAGCCTGACGAAACCAAGACGTATGGTGCAACGGCCCGAGGCGTAGGCAAGCTACGCCGCACTCAAGCGAGGTCAAGTGAATATTCGACGTCGGCCGCCTTGGGGGCGCAAGCAAATTGGCGGGTGCAGTCGACTGGCGTGCCCCGTGCGGCCGCCTTTGAATCTCTACGGCAACAACCCAAACCCCACCACCCCGTTCGGCGTCCCCACGTACACCCGCCCATTCGCAATCACCGGCGCGATGAACTTGTTGCCCGCGCCGAAATGATCGCGGCCATTCGGCGCCTGATTGCTGTTGTAGAGCTCGCGCGACAGGTTGCTCGCATCGTAGGCGTGCAACACCGCGGTGCTGCTGTTTTCCACCGCCCACACGATGCCGTTGCTGTTGCCGTTCGAGGAAATGCTGGGCGTGGTGCCGGGAAAGTTGAAGCTCGTCGCGGTCTGGCTGCTTGCGGTGCCCGCGATGCGGGCGCTGCTGATCGCAAACGCCTTGAGCCGATCGCCGACCGCGCCGTAGTAGAGCGCGCCGTTGAAGTAAGCCGGCTTGGAGAACACGCTACCCGAAATCGCGCCCGACAGGACCTGGTAGTTGTTGTTGGCGCTGGTGCTGAACTTGCCCATCGAGTCGCGATCGACGACGTAGATCTTCGCGTCCTTGCCTGCGCCTACCGCGAGATGGCGCGTGCGGCCACCTGAATCGACCATGTCCGGCAACACCAGCGCACCGCCGGAGCCGAAGTCGGCGTCGGCATTCGACAGCGACGTCGTATCGAAGCTGGCGAAGTAGTCGGCGACCGCGAGCCCGCCGGAGGTGGAGAGCTTCAGGAAACCGTTGCCGAAGTTGCCGTTGGCGGGGAAGCCGCTCGCGTTCAGTGTTTCGCCGAACGATCCGTTGCCCGAGATGAAGTAGATGCCGCCGGCGTTGTCCGCGGCGAGGCCGGAGCCAGCCATCCAGATTGCGCCACGCGAACCGTTCGGGGTGATGTTGACCACACTCGACTGCTGCAGCGTTGCCGCATTGATGCCGATCACCCACCCGGTGTACAGGCCGATGTCGCAATGGGACGTCCATGCCGTGTAAAGAACCCCATTGAGCATCAGCAGGCCGGCGCGCTCCTCGTATTGCTTCGGATCGAAGACGACGCGTCCGTTCGAGCTGTTGTCCCCGCTCCCCGGAAACGAAGCTGTGATGGGTTGCGGCCCGCCGAACAACTCTGCGCCCGTCGCGATATCGAGCGCGTGCACGCGCTGGAAGTACGTCCCTGACGAATTCTTCGTCATCGCGACCAGGTAGAGCGCGCCGTTCGGTCCGCGCGTGCGATCGATCACTGGCGTCGCGGTGATGCCGATTTCCGGCGTGACCTGGCCGCAGCCGCGCGTGTCGCTCGGCGTCTCGCCGCTGCCGAGAGCGGAAGTGCGCCACAGTTGCGTGCCGCTGTTCGCATCGAATGCATATGCGCTTGCGTGTTCGGTCACGACGTAAAGCACGTTGCGCACGCCCACGCCGGGGACATTCACGTTCGACAGATAAAGCGGCTGCGCATCGACCTTGCCGTCGACGGCGAAGAAGGCCACCCTGCCGAAGGTCGACGTGCCGACGTTCGCCAGGGTCAGTGCGGTCTCGTCGTTGTATTGACCGGTGCGCGCGTTGTCCTTGTGATAGGTCACCACATCCGCGTTACCGCTTGGGGCGGGAGTTGGTGCCGGCGTCGGAGAAGGCGTTGGTGCCGGTGTTGGTGCTGGCGCAGGCGTCGGCGTAGGAGCGGGGGTCGGCGCAGGAGTTGGAGTCGGAGCGGGTGTCGGTGTCGGCGTTGGTGCGGGCGCCGGAGCGGGAGCAGGCGCCGGTGTTGGAGCAGGAGCAGGTGCAGGCGCTGGAGCGGGCGCCGGTGTAGCTGCCGAGATCGTCTCGCCGTTGCAGTTCGCCAGCGTTGCAACGACAAACAAAGTGGCGAGCGCCGCCAGGCATCGTTCTTTTTGCGAAACCATGGCAGGCCCCTTTTTGGCTTGACCAGGACGATCCGATCCCGCCGATTCTCTGTGACTGAGCAACGCGTCGCCATCGAACGTTTCGCCTACTCGATGTGCGACGCCGCCGGTCTCTCTGGCCGAAGATGGGAAACTTGGCCGGCGTGGCGTTGGCTAAGTCGCGTATGCCTCGAGCGAGGCAGCGATTCCCTGCCGGTACGGTGTCGGCGCCAGGCCGAAAGCGGCTTCAACCTTGCTGCTGTCGAAGCGGTAGTCATAGTCGAACTGGTACATCATCTCCATGCTCTCGCGCAGAACCGGCACGAAGAGTCCCATCAGCTGCAACACCCATCGCGGCACGACTTGCAGCCGGTACGGCCGGCCGGCAAGTTCGCACGCCAGTTGCACAAATCTCTCGCCGCTCATCGGCTCTTTGCTGGTTGGCAGATGCCAGGTCTGCCCATACGCCTTCGGAGAATTTCCCAGCACCGCCACGGCACGGCCCGCATCGGGCGTGAACGTGAAGGTGTGCACGACCTTCGGATCGCCGATCCATTGCGGTGTCCTGCCGGCCTTCAGGCGGGTGAACACGGTCGCGTGCGGAAAACTTTGTACGGCGCCGGGACCATAGAAGTCCGCGGCACGCACGATCATGCCTTGCAACGCGCCGGAGCGCATCTGCTCGAGCAGCATGGTTGCGATCCTGGCCCGCACCTCACCTTTGCGGCTGCTCGGATTAAATGGCGTGTCCTCCGTCATGGTGCCGGCGATCCGACCATAGGCGTAGACGTTGTCGAAGAAGACGAGGCGGCAGCGCTCGCGCTTGCACGCGTCGATGACGTTGCGCATCAGACGCGGCCACTGCTCTTGCCACACGGCCGTGTCGTACTTCAGTCCTGCAACAAGATAAGCGACATCGCTGCCGGCGACGGCTCGCGCAGTGGCATCTGCATCAAGCAGGTCGGCCGCGACCGTCTCGTCGGTCTGGTTCACGCGCTGAGGGTTGCGACTTACCTGGCGGATGCCCTCGGTCGAGCCTGCCAGAGCCCGTGACAGCTCACGCGCGACCACACCATTCGCGCCGAGGATGGTTTGCATTGGCACGCCTCCGTCGCTTCGCCTCCAACGAGGAGAAAGTACTGCGACCGGCCGTGCGTGACAAAGCCTTGTCAGGCGATCCGTTTTCGTGACGATTCGGCACTTTACGTGCCGAAAGTTCGTGCCGCGATGGTCATGCGCGAGGCTAGATTTGTCGCCATCAAGCCAGCGCCTTAAAGGCGCGCCTCAGCCCAGGGAACCCAGCGATGTGCGCTTCATGCGGCGGAAAACTCGGCCTCTCTTTCGGCAAGAGCCTTCTCGTGGCACTGCCTGTTCCTCTGGCCCTGGCAGCGGGATTCCTGGTGCCGTCAGGCGAAGACAAGCTTCTCCTGTGGACGCTCGGCACTGCCGCAACGTTTCTTCTTTATTACCGCTGGGTGCCGCTGCCAAAGGCGGCAACAAATCAAGCGACTGTTTTCGCTACCCAGTCCGATAGTCGCGGGTAACTTCCCGCGTCAGTTCAGGCGCCGAACGTTCCGTGGAGCGCTAGAAAAACCGTCCCGACTGCAACCACCGCGACCGCAACTGAGGTCACCGCGCGCTTCCATACCGGAAGACGAGTGCTGAGCTTGCCGTAGCGGTCGTAAAACGCCTGTTCCTCGCGTGCGCGCAACTGGCGTTCATAAGGCGTCGCGCTGGTGCGACGAGGTGCGTCGCGTTCGACGCTCAAGAGTGCTAGTCCATTCATGAGTGCTGCTCCTATCGATTGATCCGCCACCAAAGGCGCCACGCAAACGATAGGGACGGCCGGCCACAATCTCCAATCGTCGTTTTCGAATGGGTCGATCCGTTTGGGCGATTGCCCGTTCCGCATGACGAATGCTGTAGCCTCGCCGC
>Ga0137409_10003047_pt1 | contig 17801 bp, 12 predicted proteins | sample CZODoug1_16funga_FD_122059 | JGI IMG/M metagenome (GOLD analysis project Ga0137409, IMG submission 122059) | Vadose zone soil fungal communities from Angelo Coast Range Reserve, California, USA - CZODoug1_16fungal (Hybrid Assembly) | ecosystem: Environmental > Terrestrial > Soil > Vadose zone... | reverse complement strand
GTAGATCTTCTCGCCTTGCGCCTTCAGCTCGTCGAGCGTCCATTGCTTGGAGGGATCGGGCGCCGCGGCGGCCATTTTCTTCTTCTGCTCGGCCACCCAGGCAACGTACTGCTCGGGCGTCACTGCCTCGACCACGATCGGCATGAAGCCGTGGTCCTTGCCGCACAGTTCCGCGCACTGGCCGCGGTAGGTGCCGGGTGTGTCAGCCTTGAACCACGTGTCGCGCACGAAACCGGGAATGGCGTCCTGCTTGATCCCCAGCGCGGGCACCCACCAGGCGTGGATGACGTCGTTGGCCGTAGTGATAATCCGGACTTTCTTGCCGACCGGCACCACCACCGGGTTGTCCACCTCGATGAGGTAGTGCTCGTTCTTCTTCGTGCCTTTCCTCTCGTAATCCTCGATCTGGTCGCGCGGCGTGGAAAGGTTACTGTAGAAACTGACGCCTTCCTGCAGGTAATCGTAGCCCCACTTCCACTGGTAGCCGGTAGCCTTGATCGTGATGTCGGCGCCGGAAGTGTCCTTCATCGCGATGATGGTCTTGGTCGCCGGCCAGGCCATGAAAATGAGTATGAAAAACGGGATGATGGTCCAGGCGATCTCGACGCCCACATGCTCGTGAAATTGCGCCGCCTTGTGTCCGACCGACTTGCGGTGCATGACGATGGCGTAGGTCATCGCGCCGAACACCACCACAAAAATTCCGACGATGATCCACATGATCTCCGTGTGCAGGTTGTAGATCTGGTGCGCGATGGTGGACTGCGGTTCCTGCAGGTTGTAGCGGTTGGCCAGCGCCGCCTCCGCAATCACGCCCATCCCTGCGGCCGCAAACGATCTTAACCCCTTGCTGATCATGCTTCCCTCGCCTATGACTCAGTTGCGTTGTGTTATGGCCGCGAACGGCGCGCGGTTCTCATTTTATGACCGCGCCGCGCAGCTGGCTCCCCAGATCGCGCGCGAGCACGAGCCGCTGTGCATTGTTCAGGTGCCGTCCGATCACGACCTCGCGGCCGTGTGAACGCAGCGCCAGCCGCCCGCCGTCGCCACCCACCACCACTTGCGCCCAGTAGCGGCTGAACTCGTGACTCCACGCGCGTCCCGCCTCGCAAATCTCGATCTCGACTCTGTCGCCGTCGATCGCGATGCGCTCGTAGTCCGCGGCGTGCCGTTCCATGTACCAGAACGCCCAATACAGGACCAGCATTTCGAGCCCCGCAAACGGCAGGATCAACCACGCGCCCAAATACGCGAACGCGCACGCGATGCCGACCGAAACCACGAAAATGAAGGCAAAAACGAGGAGCCTGCCGGTCGAAGTGAGCGAGTTGTTGCGTCGTGCGAGCCGTGAAAACTCGGCCGCGTGTGGCAGTTCGCTGCATTCCATTCCTGCGATCATTATCGGCAAGCGCCAGCATCCGCGTCGAGCGTGTGAAATGTATCACAGGCCCTTTTGCCAGGCAACCAAAAGACCAGGCAAAACCCCAGCATAGGCAACGAGTTGCGCTATGCCGGTCACATCAACTTGGCGATATCCAGTTGCCTGGCAACAGCCGCGGGTTCGGGGTTCGCAACGAACGCTATCCGCGCGAGTAAAGGCGCGGCCACGAGTGCTTCGAGCACGTGGACGTTGTCGTCCACCGCGTCCATTTGCGGATCGATGTGATTGGCAATCCAGCCGGCGAGCTTCAGGCCGCGCGCGGCCACCGCCTCGGCCGTCAGCAACGCATGATTGAGGCAACCGAGCCGCATGCCCACCACCAGCACGACGGGCAGCGCCAGCCGCGCCGCCAGTTGTGCAGTGTCGGCAGCCTGCCCGAGCGGCACGCGGAACCCGCCCGCCCCTTCCACGATCACGACGTCGGCCAGCGCGCCGAGCGCATCGAAGCTGCTGCGGATGCGTTCGGGATCGATCTCCACTCCCGCTTTTGACGCGGCGATGTGGGGCGCGATCGCCGGTTGAAAACAATAAGGATTGACGTGCTCGCGCGGCGCGCTGACGTTGCCCGCCGCAATCAGATTTTCAACATCGTCGTTTTCCAGCCCGCGCACACCGGGCCGGGCGCCGGCGGCGACCGGCTTCATGCCGACCGCGCGCAGGCCGCGCACGGCCGACGCTCTCAGCAAAGCACAGGCAATCAGCGTCTTGCCGACGCCGGTGTCGGTGCCCGTCACGAAGAATCCGCGAGTCGCCAGTCGTGAATCGTGAGTCGACAAACTCCGCTCCCGTCAACGCGGCTTGATGTCGATCACCGGGTGGCCAGTGGGGCTCACGCGCGGCGCAGGCTTCCAGGCGTGACCGTAGACCACCTCGAAGGTGGCGGGGAGCTTCCCGTCACGCCGGAATGCCTCGTAGTTCTGCGCCACGCGTTCGAACAGCGACTTGCCGCCCAGGCCGACGGGGCGTCCGGGAGCCACGTTATGCGCGCCGATCGCCTTGAGGTCGTGCATGAGTACTTTAATGTCGCCATAAGTGAGTGTCACGACTTCCATGTCCATCACCGGGTCGGCGAATCCGCTGGCGATCAACCGGTCGCCAACATCGTGCATGTCGATAAAGCGGTGCACGTGGGTATGGCGGTCCACGCCTCCGAAAGCGGCGCGCAACTCCTTCAGCGTATCGGGCCCGAAGCTGCTGAAAAGCAGCAACCCTCCGGGCGCCAGCGTGTGAAACATCTCCGCAAAGGCTTTTTGCGGGTCACCCAGCCACTGGATCGCGAGGTTGGACCAGATCATGTCGGCGCACCCGGGCACCAACGGCAGCTGCTCGATGTCGCCGCAGACCGCGGCAAGTCGGGAGTGTCCCCCATCGAGTAACGTCCGCCACTTCGAGCGCCGCGCGCGGGCGCGCCGCGCCATGTTCAGTGCGAGATCGAGCGCCACCACTCGCGACCGGGGGTAGCGCGCAAGGAGTCCTGCGACCGCGTTGCCGGTGCCACTGCCCGCGTCGAGGATGGTCGCGGGCGCGAGCCTGATGTAATCGAGCCGGGCGAGCATGCGCTGGCAGACTTCATTCTGCAGCACCGCCGCTGCATCGTAAGTCTTTGCGGCATGCTCGAACGAGCGCCGCACCAGCCGTTTGTCTATCGCGGGCGCATCACTCATCGAAGAATTCCCGCAGCGCTTGCGCCACTCGCCCGGGCTGCGACAGGAACGGGGCATGCGCGCAGGCGCGCAATAGCGCAAACCGCGCATCCGGCAGCGCGGCGGCAAGGCGGCGACCTGCCGCCGGCGGCACGATTCGATCGCGCGCGCCATGCATGACCAGTGTCGGTTGTCCTACCCGCGGCAGCTCGCGTCGCAAGTCCGTATCCGACAAAACATCGAGGCCCGCCAGCAGCACGTCGGTCGGCACGTCTCGCTCGTTGAATTGTTGCAGCACGCCTGCAACCCGCCGCGCACGCGCGTCACCCTTGGCCTGCGCCGCGGTAAAGCGCGCCAGCGTGCCGCCGCGATCGGAAGCCAGAAACCGCCCGAATTCATTCAGCACGACGGGAGACGTCGCACAGGGCCAGCCCGGTCTGCTGGCAAAGCACGGAGTGGTCGCGATCAGCGCCAGGCGTTGCACCTGGCGTCGAGCGCACCGCGCCCAGGCCAGCGCGATCTCTCCGCCCAGCGACCAGCCGATGACACCGCAGCGGCGCGGTGCGGCTTGTGCGATTGCGACGACCATTGCGTGCAGCGAACGCGCTGCGCGCGCCGGATCGGTATCGTACCCCGGCAGCGACAATGCATGGATGCGGAAACGCGGCGACAACCGCCGCGCCAGGCCGTCCCATATCCCGGCGCCACTTCCCCAGCCATGCAGCAAGACCAAATCCTTCACCCGCATGGCGGCACTCATTGCAGCACGTTCAGCGCAGTAGCGAGGCGCTCGACCTCTTCGTGAGTGTGGGCAGCGGACAATGAGATCCTCAGGCGCGCGGTTCCCTGCGGCACCGTGGGCGGACGGATGGCCGGCACCAGCAGGGCTTCGCGCGCGAGCGCTTCCGACACGGCGACGGCTGCTCCGCTGCTTCCGATCACGAGGGCCTGGATCGCCGTTTGTGATGGCATCAGCCGCCACTGCTCCGGCTGCAACCGCTCGCGCAACCTGGCGATCAGGGCCCGCAGATGCTGGCGCCGCGCTTCCCCGCCCTGAATGAGATCGAGGCTCTTCTGCAACGCCACCGACATCATCGCCGGCGCCGCGGTGGTGTAGATATAGGTCCGCGCGCGCTGGATGAGCGATTCGACCACTTCCGTCTCGCCCGCGACGAAGGCACCGAATACGCCTGCCGCCTTGCCCAGCGTCGCCATGTAGATCACGCGCGGGGACCGGATGCCGAAATGCGCGAGTACGCCGCGTCCTTCCGGTCCCAGCACGCCGAAGCCGTGAGCATCGTCGAGGAACAGCCAGGCATCGTAGCGCTCGCACAAGGCGACCAGATCCGGCACCGGCGCGATGTCCCCATCCATGCTGAACACTGCGTCGGTGACAACGAGCTTGCGCCGCGCCCGCGACGCCGCGAGCAGCCGTGCGAGCGCATCGAGATCGAGGTGCGGGTAGCGCTGGAACCGGGCGCGCGCGAGCAGCGCGGCGTCGTTCAGCGAGGCGTGATTGAGCCTGTCGGCGAAGACGGCATCTTCCCGCCCGAGCAGCGCTGTCGCCACGCCGATATTCGCCATGTAACCGGTAGAAAACAACAGCGCGCGCGGCAGGCCAGTGAATGACGCCAGCCGCTGCTCCAGCACCTCATGCGCCGTGGCGTGCCCTAGGATCAGATGGGAGGCACCTGCGCCGACGCCAAAGTCCGCCGCGCCCTGGCGCGCGGCTTCGATCAATTCGGGATGGGCGGCAAGCCCGAGGTAATCGTTGCTGCAAAATGAGACGAATTCGCGCCCGTCCACCGCGACTCGTGCGCCCTGCGGGGTCTCCAGCACGCGGCGACGGCGCGTAAGGCCGCGCTGCTCCAGCTCCGCGAGCTCGCTGGCCAGCGCAGCGTAGAGCAGCGTCGCCGGCCCTTCACTTTTCAACTTTCGCCCTTCACTTCCATCGGGCGCAGGCCGAGCTTGGCGAACAGCGCGCGGTCCTGTTCAACATCTGGATTGCCGGTGGTGAGCAGCTTTTCGCCGTAGAAGATCGAATTGGCGCCAGCGAAAAAGCACAGCGCCTGGACCGCTTCCGCCATCTCCTGCCGGCCGGCAGAGAGGCGCACCATGGCCTTCGGCATGGTGATGCGGGCGCACGCGATGGTGCGCACGAACTCGAGCGGGTCAAGCGATTGTGTGCCGTGCAGCGGCGTGCCCGGCACCTGTACCAGATTGTTGATCGGCACCGATTCGGGATACGGGTCCATGCCCGCGAGCTGCGCAATGAGCGCCGCTCGCGTACGACGCGATTCCCCCATCCCGATGATGCCGCCGCAGCAGACGTGCAGGCCCGCGTGCCGCACGCGATCGAGCGTGTCCAGCCGGTCATCCTGGGTGCGGGTCGAGATAATCTCGCCGTAGAACTCGGGCGCGGTATCGATATTGTGGTTGTAGTAGTCGAGCCCGGCGGCTTTGAGCTGCTCGGCCTGTCCTTCCCTGAGCAAACCCAGCGTCGCGCAGCTCTCGAGCCCCTCGGCGCGCACCGCTTTCACCATCTCGATCACCTTCTCGAGTTCCCGCTGCTTGGGACCACGCCAGGCCGCGCCCATGCAGAAGCGCGTCGCGCCATTCTGTTTTGCCAGCCGCGCCGCGGCAGCTACCTCCTCGACTGACATCAACTCCTCGTTGGCAACGCCGGTGTGATAGCGCGCGGCCTGGGGGCAATAGCCACAGTCTTCCGGGCAGCCGCCGGTTTTTACCGACAGCAGCGTGGAAAGCTGCACCGCGTTGGGGTCGAAATGGCGCCGGTGCACGCTGTGCGCGCGATGGATGAGGTCGTTGAACGGCAGTTCGAACAGCGCCTCGACCTCGCGCTGGCCCCAACGCGATTCGGGTGCGCTGTCAGCGCCAACGGGGCGGGATTCGTTAAGGATTAGGGATTCCATGCGACTCCACAGGAAGTAAAGCGGGATGTAATGCGAATGAAATCAGGAAAAAGCCTGCGTTTTGAAACACTTTTATCTTCGGGCCGGGCTCGGCACTTGTCAAATTTTGCCCCGTTGATATTAAACAACTGCCTCGAATTTACTCGGTCGCTGCTGCCGCAATCGTGCCAGTTGTGCGGAGCCGGCAGCGCCATCGGGCCAATGTGCCCGCCCTGCCTGGAAGACCTGCCGTGGCTTTCGCGTGATGGCTGCGCGGTATGCGCTACCCCTCTGACGAACGGCAAGGTATGCGGCGCCTGCCTCGACCGCCCGCCGCGCTTCGACAGGGTGGAAGCGGTATTTGCTTACTGCTTCCCGGTCGACGCGCTGGTCCATGCCTACAAGTACGGCGGCAAGCTGGCACTGGCGCGGGTGCTGGGCGACCTGCTCGCGCGCCGGGTCGCGCGCGACGTGGACGCCATCGTGCCGATGCCACTGGCGCGCAGACGGCTCGCGGAGCGCGGCTTCAACCAGGCACTCGAGATTGCGCGTGTAGTCGCCGCGGATTCCGGCATTGCCCTGCTCCCTCACGCCTGCCGCAAGGTGACCGATACGCCTCCGCAAGCAGCGCTGCCGTGGAAGGAGCGCGCGAAGAATGTGCGCCGCTCCTTTGTGTGCGATGCCGATCTTGAGGGAATGCGTATCGCCGTGGTGGACGACGTGCTCACCACCGGCTCGACGCTCGACGAGCTGGCGCGGGTGCTGCGGAAGGCGGGTGCCGCGGAGGTTCGCGGCTGGGTGATAGCGCGGACGCTACCGGGCTAAGAAATAATCATGAGTGGAAACTTCCATCGTGATTGCCCAGATCAGGATCTGTCTCCGTGAATTCCGAGCCCGCCTCCAGGATCTCCGCGGAAGGGGCCTGAGGTCGCTGTTGTATTATCAATCGTCCACTTTGTCCGCCCATGTTCGAAATCGTCCTGCTTGAGCCGGAGATCCCGCCCAACACCGGCAATGTGATGCGGCTTGCCGCCAATACGGGCTGCCGTCTGCACCTGGTGCGCCCGCTCGGATTTTCGCTTTCCGACAAGCAGCTGGAACGGGCCGGTATGGACTACCGCGCCGGGGTCGATTACGTGCTTCATGATGATTGGCGGCAGTGCTGTTTGGCCTTGGGCAGCCGGCGCAGATTCGCCCTCACCACGCGCGGGGCGCAAGGCTACGACCGCATCCGCTATCAACCCGGCGACGTGTTCGTATTCGGTCCCGAGACGCGCGGCTTGCCGCAGGAGATTCTTGAGGAGTTCGCGCCAGATACCCGGTTACGGCTGCCGATGCGGCCGGGCAGCCGCAGCCTCAACCTCGCCAATGCAGTCGCAGTCGTGATCTATGAAGCGTGGCGGCAGACAGGCTTTGCCGAGTCCGCGCCGAACGGCAAGACAGATTCGTAAAGTCATATGAAGCCGCGACTTATCGCTGGCACCATCGTCAGAATTGCCAGACGGTTGGCGGTCCCACCAGATAGCCCTGGAATCCGGCAACCCCCGCATTCGTCAGAATTGCCAGCTCCTCCTCGTTCTCGACTCCCTGCGCGATGACCCGGATTTCAAGTGATGTTCCGAGCCGCACCAGAGATGCGACAAAAAAACGGCTCGCCTCATCATCGCGCAAGTCGGCGGTGTGCGCCTTCGAAAGTTTGACATATGCCGGCAGCAGCGCCCGCATGAGCTGAAGCGATTCACGGTGAAGACCGAAATTATCCAGCGCAAAGCGCGCACCCGCCTGGCGCAGCATTACCGCAAACGCCAATACCCCGTCTCTGTCCTGATCGGATCCCGATTCGGAAAGCTCGAACACCAGCCGATGGGCGACTGTGCGCGCAGCAAGTAGCCGGGATTTCAGCCAGCGTAAAAAATCCTCGTCGACCACCGAGATCGCGGAGACATTGACAGCAATCTCACCCATCTGCGGGACGCGCCCAAGTTGTCCGATCACTCGGTCAAGTATGGCCCTGTCGAACATGGGCGCCATGCCATGGCGAACCACCATCGGGAAAAAATCAGCGGCAGAAATGCGCTGGCCATTCTCGTCGATCAAGCGTGTCAAGATTTCATGTTGTATGAGATCCCGTCCGGGCAAACCGAGTACCGGTTGAATGCACAGCTCAAAGCTTGAGCTGGACAAAGTTTTTTCCAGCCGGGCGCGCCACGCGCCCGACCCCAATGCGGCTTTAGTGAAATCGGCTTCGCCCAGCTCGACCAGGCCATTGCCGCGGGCGGCCGCCCGCGCGACGGCGCTATCCGCAGCCGCCAAAAGCTGCCCAAGCTGTGGCGAAAGTCCCTCATATGATGCTACGCCAATGTTGTAGCCGACCTGGTCGACATGGCCAGCCTCGGTGAGCACGGCATGAACGCCCTTGGCGAGTTCCTCCCCGAATTGCCCCCCCTCCTCTTCAGAAGTGTTGGGCAACGAAATGACAAATGCGGCGCCGGACCAATGCGCAGCCAGTCCGCCGCGAGAGAGACTCCGGGCCGCAACGGCAGCAACTCTTTCAAGCAGCGTATCCCCCTTGTCGTAGCCGGCGTTCCGGTTGAAATCGGCGAAGTCGTGAAATTGCAGGAGCACGAGCGAGCCGCGGAATACATGCCCTGTATCCCGCATACGTGCCTCGAATTCAGTGCTGAAGCCGCGGCGGTTAAGCAGCCCGGTAACGCTATCCAGATAGGCTTCCCGCCTCAATGATTCGGCCCGGTCGGTTTCAGCTGTGATCGCTTGTTTGACCTTGATCGAGAGGCTGTTAACGGTCGCGGCGATATGATGAAGCTCGTGTGTTCTGGGTATCTCGGCTACGGCGGAAAAATCACGATTGCCGATCGCGACGGCAACCCGCTCAATACTTTCCAGCGGCAGCAGAATGCCTTTCAGAAACGCAAATGCCGCGGACAGGACAGCGCCATACAGGACCCCGAGCCACGCCAAGGTTCCCCACGTGGTGCGCCACAACTGCTCATAAGCGAATCGAGGATGGCTGGTCACGCGCACGCTGCCAATCTGTTTCCAGCCCGCCGTCACCAACGAGCCGGCGGTCGGCGCCTCAAGCGGCAGCAGTGTGGCAAACCATTCCGGCACGCCAAGTTCAATTGCGGGCAGCTCCTTGGCCAGCAATACGCGGCCTTCGATAGAGACAAGCTCAATACGCTGATAGTAGCCGCGATCGAAAACGGGATTGATCACGGTCTCGGCCAGCGCCAGATCGCCGCGCGTGAGCAACGCGCCCAACGACAAGCCAAGTGACGTCGCCGCGTCCTGGGCGTGTGACTCAAGTTGCTCCTGCATGATGCGCCTGGCCGCGATTAAATGAACGGTTTGAATGCCGGCCAATAACAACAGGAAAGCGAGCGAGACGCCGACAAGCAGTTGTTGCCTGAGTGAACCAAGCATCTAGGTACTCGCTTCGCGCTCGAGGCGATCGACCAGATCTCGCCAACTCCGGACCTGGCGGAATGCACGGCGGCCACCGGCGGTCAGCGCGTCCTCGTCGTTGAAACCGTACACTGCAACGAGATCAGTGCGCTGCGAGGCCGGCCGGATCTGGATGTCGAGATTGTCCAGTATCAGAGGGTCCGATTGAGGCGTTGGGTAATAGGCAAGCACCATGTGCGCCTCCTTGACGAGCTTGGACATCACGTAGGTGATTCGCATGCGCGTAATCGGGACGCCCAACTCCTTCAACGCGAAGTATTTTGCGATGGCATAGTCCTCGCAGTCACCGCCGTTGCTGGCTACGAATTCAGCCGGGGTCGCCCAAAAGTCGTCTACGCCCCAGTGCTCATCATCGGAAAGAAAACGCGCCCGGTTGAAGTAGGCGTTGACCACGGTCAGATATGTCTGCTCGCGTTCCAGACGTGATTCGGTTTCACGGCCTTTCAAAAATCCCTGCCAGCCAGCCAACCGTCCACGCGCTTCCGCCCCGAACCGCGACGCGTACCGATCAACCAAAAGCGGCGAAACGGATGTGGAGAATCCTAGCTGTCCTGCCCACGCGGTCAACGCGGCGGCCAGCAGCATGCCAAATACTGCGCATTTCCGGCTCCCGCGGTGGAAGGCTGGCGGCACTTTAATATCGCGCTACGAATACATGTGGAAGTGCAGGTTGCAATCCGGCGTCACCTTGAATTTACACTAGTGACATTCATTGCGCGATCAGACGAGAACTTTTTCGGCATCCCGACTTATCGGCAGCGCCGAATCGTGAACGACCCATACCGGAAGCACAGCCAATTTTCCTGTGGACGCCGCGTTGCCTGATCTCCAGGCGGCGGGGCGAGGGTTGCGCCATTCGTAGGACCGGCCGCAGTTGGCGGCAACGCATTCAAGGAGCCCGCCTCGTCCTCCAGGCTCGTAACCGACTCGCCCGTACCGTAAGCAACGATATAAGGATCGGGCGCCAAGTAATTGACCGCCTGGATCACCGGGTTGACGAAGGGCGTCACCAGCCCCGCGAGCGGCGGAGTCGGGCCGCCAGCGGGAATTACCGTGAGTGTGCCGTTAACGTGCGTGATCGTATAGTTAGTGCTCGTTTGCCCGAACGGGGTAATGGCATAAGCGCCCGGCGGCGACGCAATTGTTCCAGGTGTAGTAAATGCCAGCGACCCACCCAACGCCGCGGGTGTATCGCTGGCCTGGAAGCCGGCGTACGAGGCGGTGAACGACGGGTTGGACTGGCTGACCGGCCGTGACGCATCGTTGGCAGTGATCGTCAATGGCGCCAACGTCACGGTCAAGGTGCCATTGTTGTAAGTGATCGTGTAATTGCCGGCACTGAACGTACCGCCTGTGGCTGCGCTTGGTACGATCACATACGGACTACCCACGACATTCGCGTTGGCCCCCGCCCCGGCGCTCGCGAGCACTACCGTGCCGATCGCCTCGCCAGTCACCAGCCCGCTGGCAGCGAACTCAGTGCCATTGAATGTCACCGTCTGACCGTAGGTCTTTGAAGCATTGTTCGCCAGAACAACCAGTGGCGCCGGGGTGATCGCCGCGCTCGCCGCCGCCCCGTTCGCCGTCGCCGCCGTCAGCTGGTAGTCACTCGCCAGGCTCGCGCTCGCAAACGTCGAGCCCGTCACCCCGCCCACCGTCAGCCCGCTCGCAATCAGGTGATCCGAGCCCACCACGTGGCTCGTGTTGTAGTTCAGCGCCCCCGTCGACACGCTCACCGTGTCCGTGCCCAACTGGCCCGCCACGCTATAGCTCGCGCTCGCCGCCGAGCCCGTCGCCCCGTCATACACTTTCGTCACGCCCGTGTTCGTCAGCGTCGCCGTCACCAGCGCCGGGGTGATCGAACTCGCCACGTTCTGATTGGTAATCGTCGCCGGCAGCGTCAGCGTGTAGTCCCCCGCCAGCGCCGCCACCGGGTTGCCCGCGCTGCCGTCCTGCGCGCCCGCCGGATTGCTCGTGATCGCCCCCAGCGCCGCGTTGCCCGTGGCCGTGATCGTCGTCGCCCCCGCGTGCGTGCTGCTGTGGTCGAGCACGTAGCTGCCCGTGCTTAGCGCCACCGTGTCGCCATTGACCGTGCCGCTCGTCGTGCCACTGATCGAGCTGCCGGAGGCTGCCGTCGAGCCGTCATAGGTCTTCGCCACCGGCGTGATCGTCGCCGTCCCGGTCAACGCGCGTGGATCGATGGTGCCGACACTGCCGCTCGCCGGACTGCTTGAGACCTGATACCCGTAGACCGTCGCCGTCCCGTTGGTTGCACTGGTTATTGTGGAAGCGCTGCCCGCCGTTACGAGTATTCCGCTGCCGGCATGCGCACTCGCATAGGCTCCCGTGGCGGAATTGCTCAAAACGACCGTATCGCTGTCGACCTCGCCGATTCCCGTCGTCTTGTAGTTGCCGGCCGCAAGCGTCGCGGCATTCAGGCCATCGTAGGGCTTCGTGACTGTGCCCTGGAGAACGGGCGTGAGGGTCGGTGCCAGCGTATACAGGAAGCCGTTGCCGGATCCGAGGACCGGCGTAACGCCGTAGGTTGCGTTGTATTGCTTGAAGTCATAGGCCAGGCCGCCGCGGTCATCCGGAGTCCCGGCGCCGAACGGGTCCGGGTTCGACGACCACACCAGGAACCTGCTCCCCGCGCCCGGCGCGAGCGCTCCCGCACCGGCGCTGTTGGTGAACCCCTGCCCGACGAGCTCGATGCTGGTTCCGGTAGAACCACCGGTCGTCAGCGTGCCCGCGAGCATCAGCCTGCCGCCAGCGACTGCGCTCAGGTTTCCGCCGACTGCCGACGCGGCGAGCGTCAGCGCATTGACGTCCTTGATCGACGCGTCGTTTGCGCCCGAATTGCTGAGGCTCACCGCGCCGGTGAAGTCGTTCCCCGGGTTCGTCAGCGCGATCGGAGAGGCCCCCGTGCCGAAGCTCACCGCCCCCGCGCCAAGAGCTTGCGTGATCGGGCCGGTCTGCGTGATCGTGCCCCCCGCATTCACCGTGAACAGGCCGCTGCCCACGTTCGAAGTCCCCAGCACGATCGCATTGGTGTCGGTTATCGCGACATCGTTGGCGCCCGAGTTAGTCAGGCTCACCGCGCCGGTGAAGTTGTTGCCCGCCGTGGTGAGCGTGATCGGGTTCGCACCCGCGTTGATCGTCGTCGTGCCATCCACGGTCAAGGCATTCGCCTGCGTCACCGGCCCGGCGGCCGTCAGCGACAGGTTCCCCGAGACTGCCGACGTGCCGCCATTGCCGAAAGCGAACGCAGTGTTGTTGTTCAGGGTCACGTTTTTGCCGCTGACGATGCGCACCTGACCGGTGAGCTGGTTAGCCGGATCGCTCAGCGTGACGTCGTTTGCTCCGGCCGTGATCGAGGTCTTGCCTCCCACCGTCAGCGCCGCGGTCTGCACAATCGGCCCGTTCGCGACGAGGAACAAGTCTCCCGTTCCGGGCGAGGTCGCCCCCAGCACGAGCGCGTTGGCATCCGTGATCGAGATGTCGCTCGCTCCGGTGTTGTTGGCCGACACCGCGCCGGTGAAGTCGTTTCCGGGGTTGGTCAGCGCGATCACGTCGTTTCCGGCGTTGATCGTGGTCGTGCCGGCGACGACCAGCGCTTGTGTCTGCGTCACCGGCCCGCCCGTGGTGAGCACGAGATTCCCCGAGATCGTCGAAGTCCCGCCGTTGCCCCACTTGAACGTCGCTGCGCCGTCATTCAGCGTCACGTTGTTGCCGCTGACGATCCGCAGCTCGCCGGTGAACGCGTTGTTGCCGTTCGTGAGCGTGATGTCGTTCGCCGTGCCGGCGGTGATCGAGGTCTTGCCGCCTACCAGGATGGGTTCGGCCAGCAACCCCGACTGCGTGATCGCTCCGTTCGCAATCAGGAACAGGTCACCGCCCCCGGTATCCACCTTCGCGAGCGCAAGCGCGTTGGCATCGGTGATGGAGATGTCGGCCGCCCCGCTGTTGATCGCCGATACCGGACCGGTGAAGTCGTTCCCGGCGTGGGTGAGCACGATCGGTGCGCCGCCGGTCTTGAAGCTGGCGCCGGTCGCCGCCGGGGCTTGCGTGATCGCACCCGTTTGCGTGATCGAGCTCGCCCCGCTCGCCTGCACCGTCAGCATGCCACTGCCCACGCTCGAAGCCCCCAGCACGGTCGCCAGGTCGTTCTTGATCAGGACGTCGTTTGCGCCGGAGTTGGTCAGGCTCACCGCACCCGTGAAGTGGTTGTTCCCGTCGTCCAGCGTGATCGCGTTGGCTCCGGCGTTGATCGACGTCGTACCGGTTACGTTGAGGGAATTCGCCTGCGCCACCGGTCCCGCCGCCGTCAGCGACAGGTTCCCCGAGACTGAGGAGGCGCCGCCGAAACCGAAGGTAAACGCGGTGCTGTTGCTCAGCGTCACGTTGTTGCCGCTGACGATGCGCACCTGACCGGTGAGCTGGTTGGCGGGATTCCCCAGCGTGACGTCGTTCGCAGCCCCCGCCGTGATCCGGGTCCGGCCGCCCACCAGCAACGGAGCCGTCTGCGTGATCGCTCCGTTCGCAACCAGGAAGAGGTCTCCTGTTCCCGGCGACACCGTTCCCAGGACGAGCGCGTTGGCATCCGTGATCGAGATGTCGCTCGTTCCGGTGTTGATGGCCGACACCGCGCCCGTGAAGTCGTTGCCGGCGTTGGTCAGCGTGATCACGTCATTCCCGGCGTTGATCGTGCTCGTGCCGCCGACCAGGAGCGCCTGGTTCTGCGTCACCGGCCCACCCGTGGTGAGCACGAGATTCCCCGAAATCGTCGAAGCACCACCGTTCCCCCACTTGAACGTCGTCGCCGTGTCGTTCAGCGTCACGTTGTTGCCGCTGACGATGCGCATCTCGCCGGTAAAAACGTTTGCGGTGTCAGTGAGCGTGATGTCGTTCGCCGCCCCGGCCGTGATCGCGGTCTTGCCGCCCACCAGCAGCGCCCCCGACTGCGTGATCGCTCCATTCGCAACCAGGAAGAGATCGCCGCCTCCCGTCGACACCGTTCCCAAGGCAAGCGCGTTCACATCGGTGATGGAGATGTCGCTCCCTCCGGTGTTGGTCGCCGACACCGCGCCGGTGAAGTCGTTGCCGGCATTGGTCAGGTTGATTACTGAGTTCGAAGTCGAAGTGAAGCTCGCCGCGCCAGCTCCCGAGGCTTGCGTGATCGGCCCGGTCTGCGTGATCGTGCCCCCCGCATTCACCGTGAACAGGCCGCTGCCCACGTTCGAAATCCCCAGCACGATCGCATTGGTGTCGGTTATCGCGACATCGTTGGCGCCCGAGTTAGTCAGACTCACCGCGCCGGTGAAGTTGTTGCCCGCCGCCGTCAACGTGATCGGCCCGGCGCCCGCGTTGAACGTGGACTGGCCAGTGACCGTGAGCGAGGCACCGCCGGCTTCGGAAATACCGACTGCCGTAACGTTCAGTACACCGCCGATAGAGGAAGCACCGCTGAATTGGATCGCGTTCACGTCATTCAATGTGACGTCGTTGGCGCTGGTGATCATCACTGAACCGAAATTATTGCCGGGGTTCGCGAAAGACACATTGCCCGCGCCTGCCGCCAGCGTGAGCGTATTGCCCCCGGCGCTCACCGCGTTCGTCGCCGTGATGTCGCTGTTGGTAGTGGTGAGTACCGTCGGATTGCCCAGCGTCACTGCACCGCCATATGTCTGCGTGCCGGTGGTGGTCACCGCACCGCCATTGATCACACTCGTGCTACCGGCATTGGTCGTCAGTGAAGCCAGTGGCGTCCCGCTGCCGATGGCGCTCGAATACGTCACCGTGCCCAATCCGGTTTGCGTCAGAGCGAAGGCGCCGTCGACCGCGCCACCTAAAGTAAGCGCATCGGATACCGCGGTGGCTCCGATTGACGCGTTACTCGCGAGCGTTACCACGCCAGCGAGCGAAGCCGTACCTGTACCGACCAGCGCACCTGCGCTGCCAACGCCGGCGCCATTGAGCGTAACGGCTTCCGCGCCTATGCTTACATTCGAGATCTGAAGTGTGCCGCCGTTCGCGACAGTGGTTCCGCCCGCAGTACTGCCCAATGCGTTCGCGTTCGCCGCTATCAGCGTACCGTTGTTAATGGTGGTCGTGCCAGCGTAGGTGTTGACGCCAGTCAACGTGAACGCGCCCGTGCCCTGCTTGGTGAGCGCCACCGTGCCGCTGCCGTCCTGAATCACGCCCGCGAATGTCGAATTTGCCTCGACTCCGGTCGTTACCGTCACGGCACCGCCGGCACTGCTGGTTACCGTCCCGCCAGAGGTGTTGTTGGATAGCAGCCCCACGGTTTCGCTGCTACCCGTCAAATCCAGCGTGGCCCCGTTCGCCAGCTTGACCACACCCGTATCTGCTATCGCCGTGCCGCCGCTCAGCTTGAAGACGCCCGCATCGACTTCTGTTACGCCGGTGTAGGTGTTCGTTCCCGACAGCGTCCAGGTGCCGGAGCCCGCCTTGATCAGCGAGCCGGTAGTAGTGCCGATGATGCTGGCGATGCTGCTGGCGGCGTTGGTGCCGCCCAGCGTCAATCCGAACCCGGCGCCGGTGATGGTGCCTGGATTGGAAATAACGATATTGCCGTTGCCGGCAACGATGCTGCTGTCGCTGCCCAGGGCAATCAAGCCGCTATAAGTTGATGCGCCTGCGGCACTGTTGGTCAACGCGCCGCCGTTGGAAACGCCCGTGCCGTTGAGCGTCAGCGCTTCGGCCGTGCCCAGCGTAAACCCGTTCAAATCGAAAGTCGCGCCGTTGCTGACGACCGTGCCGGCCGCCGCGGTGCCGAGCGGCGTGCTGGTGCCGCCGCCATTCGCGCCCAGTTTCAAGGTGCCCGCGTTGATCGTCGTCAGTCCGGCGTAACTGTTGTCGCCGCTCAAGGTCAGCGTGCCGGTGCCGATCTTGGTGAGGGCACCCGCGCCGGCGATCACGCCGGCATACGCTGCGGGGCTGGTATTGTCGCCGCCCACCGACAGCGTCGCCCCGCCGAGGGTCACGCCCGTAGTGCCGCCGCCCGTCAGCGAACCGATCTGCGTATTAAAGGTGGTGATGTCCAGCACCGCAGTGCCGCTCAGTGTCACAGCCGAGTTATTGCCGAATGCGCCGCTGATATTTGCCACCGAGGCGACGCCCGCTTGTAGCGTGCCACCACTCACCGTCGTTGTGCCGGTGTAGGTGTTCACGCCGGCGAGTGTCCACGTGCCCGAACCGCTTTTGGTGAGCGAGCCGGTGGTTATTCCGATGATGCTCGAAATGCTACCGCTGCCCGAGCCGGTAAGAGTAAGGCCAAAGGTCGCTCCAGTGATTGTTCCGGTGTTGGTGAGATTGAGCGTCCCGCTGTCGGAAGAAATTGTGGTCGCCGCGCCGAGGCTAAGAAGCCCGCCATAATTATTCGTGCCGCTGACGTTGACCCATTGCTGGCGGAAATTGACGAACGAACAATACAGGCTCGCGGAAACGCCGTCGTCGAAAAACAGTTCGGCGGAAAACGCGGCATTTGGGAAAACGTATTTCCAGAAGCACCTGGAGATTGTCGGCGCCATGCAACACGCCGGCGTCGGCATCCTCGCCACCTGGCCGGCGACCTCCTGGATGACGGTGCACGGCCTGGTCGCGGTCAGCCGGTTCTCCAACCTGGCGGCGCCCACGCTGATGCAGCCGAAGCCCTGGCATTTCACGGGCGAGGTTTCCTTCGAGCTCGAGATCGGCGGCACCACGCTGATCATCGAGGACCGCGTGCTCTCCCCGCTGCTCCAGCCGGGTTGGAGCCGCACGGGGACCCCCGACGACGACGCGCTGCTCTCCAGCGGACTCTACGCGGACTTCCGCGCGCACAACCAGATCAGCTTCGGACTTCGCTATGGCCGATTCACCACGTTCTTCAGCGAGGACTTCACGCCGGGAAGCAATCCTCATAGCGTGCTGGGCTGGGTGTACATGTCGAACGCGCCCGACGTGGTGGTCGGCCTGGCATTCACCCAGCCGCTGTAGATCAGGCGAACTCCTCGAGCTGCTTCAGGTCCAGCGGGCAGAGCCCGCTCAGCGCCTTGTGCGCGGCCTCCGACTCGCCGACCACGATCAGGAGCGCCCCATCGCGCGCCGGCGAAATCTCGCCGGCCATGGTGCGCGCCTGCGCGGGGGTGACCCCGAGCACGCGCTTCCGGTAGGTGGTCAGGTGCTCCAGCCCCAGCCCGTCGAGCAGCGCGTCGGCGATCTGCTCCGCCAGCGCCTCGTGGCTCTCCAGCCCCAGCGGGAACAAGCCCGCAAGGTAGCGCCGCGCCTTCTCCAGCGAATCCTCGCCGGGCCCGGACCGGG
>Ga0137409_10003046_pt1 | contig 17806 bp, 14 predicted proteins | sample CZODoug1_16funga_FD_122059 | JGI IMG/M metagenome (GOLD analysis project Ga0137409, IMG submission 122059) | Vadose zone soil fungal communities from Angelo Coast Range Reserve, California, USA - CZODoug1_16fungal (Hybrid Assembly) | ecosystem: Environmental > Terrestrial > Soil > Vadose zone... | reverse complement strand
TAGCCACGGGCGTAAGCCCGTGGACTACGTTACATGGCGACTCAGCCCCGGAGGGGCGTCAGAATGTAGCCACGGGCGTAAGCCCGTGGGCTATGTTACATGGCGACTCAGCCCCGGAGGGGCGTCAGAATGTAGCCACGGGCGTAAGCCCGTGGGCTACGTTACATGGCGACTCAGCCCCGGAGGGGCGTCAGATTCACTGCCAAATGTACCTCTCGTCGTACCCGATGTTGTGCTTCTTCAGGAACGCCAACAGCTCCTCCTGAAAGGAAATCTTCTTATGATGTTCCACCTGATTCGTAATGTACCGCGAGACCTCGCCGACGCTGGATTCGCTCACGCTGAATCCCGCATAGCCCGCCTGCCATGCAAAGGTCCGATGCAGCACGCGATCCTCGTGTATCCAACGGGACGAATTCGTCTTTATCACCTTCACGGCCTCGGCGATCGCCATTGAAGCAGGTAAACGAACCAGGAGATGCGCGTGGTCGCCGGGACCGTTAATATTCAGAGCAATTCCCTTGAGTTCGCGCACGATCCCGCCCATATATGCGAAAACATCCTCGCGGCGATCCTCGCGCAGGTAAGGTAGTCGATCTTTTGTGCTGAAAACGATGTGTGTGAGAAGGTTGGTGTAGGTGTGCCCCATCTCGGTAAATCCGGGAGGGAAGGGCAGAGGAATTATACAGCAGTCGAAGAAATCTTACGCCCCTCCAGGGCTGGAATTACCGATACTACCTGACCACGGGCTTCGCCCGTGGCTACATTCTTTCGCCGCTACGCGGCTGGGGAAACATGCAACATCGCCGCTACGCGGCTGGGGAAACATACAACATCGCACCTACGCGGCTGGGGAACATACAACATCGCACCAACGCGGCTAATGCTTTTGGCTTTGCAGAAACTCAAGAAGCTTGTCCGCGGTGGGCGTGAGAAGTTTCTGGCGGCGATAAATGATCCCGATCGGGCGGACGAGTTCGGGCATGTCGAGAGGAATGGCGGCAAGAATGCCCGATTCGACTTCCCGGATCACGCTGGGCTGCGGAAGGATGCTGACACCGGATTGGATCGTGATCGCGTGCTTGATCGTTTCAATGTTGTCGAATTCCATCGCGACGTTGATATTCACGCCACGCTGGCGCAGCGCCTTGTCGATTGCGCGGCGAATGCTCAAACTGCGGTCGAAGGCGGCAAAGGACTCGCCTTCAAGGTCCCGATACGAAACGGCCTTGCGCTTCGCCAGCGGATGCGATCGATGGCACACAAACACCATGGGCTCGGAGTGCCATGGAACGATCGTCAGGGAGCGGTGCGGGGTCGGGAACGAAAGAATGCCGAGATCGGCCTCGTCGTTGATCACGGCCTCGACAACTTCGTGTGGATGCAGGTAGGCAAGACGAATCTTCGCCTGCGGATATCGCGTCGTGAATTGCTGTGTGTAGAAACCCATATCGTGAAGGCCGACCGAGTAAATGACCGCCACCCTCACCACGCCGCTCACCAGCGTGCGCTGTGACGTGATCTCGGCTTTCGCCTTCTCGAAATTCTCGAGCAGTATCAAGCACGCCTCGAAGAACTTCCGGCCCTCCGGCGTCACCATGAAAGGCCGTTTTGTCCGGTCGATGAGCTGTGCGCCCACTTCCTCTTCGAGCTGCCGGACGGCCTGGCTGGCCGCCGACTGAGAAATACGATGGTTCGCTGCGCCGAGCGAAAAGCTGCCGGACCGGATCACGTCGCAATAGAGGCTTAAGGTGTCAAGATTCATGTTTGTAAGCTGCTTCGCGCTTCCAGGAGCCAGAACATACGGTATTAGATGTACTTATGCAAAGTACTTTTATTTTTCGGGCTGACTTATCCTCCAAAAACGAATAGAGTTAGCTCAACTAGAAAGGCAATTAACGTCAGCTCCGAGGCCAAACCCATGTATTCAGCCCTACCGCCAAAACAAGGTTTGTACGATCCTCAATTTGAGCACGACAGTTGTGGTGTCGGTTTCGTGGTCGATATCGCCGGCCGCAAATCGAACGCAATTGTGAGGAGGTCACTTCAGGTTCTCCTGAACCTGCAACATCGCGGAGCGAAAGGTTGCGAAGCGAACACGGGAGACGGTGCCGGAATCCTGATGCAGATTCCGCACGAGTTCCTGAAGGCTGAATGCAAGAAATTGGGCTTCCATCTTCCGTCGCCGGGAGGATACGGCGTCGGAATGGTCTGCCTTCCTCGCGATGCGCACTCGCAACGCTGGTGCGAGGAAATCATCGAAGCGTCCATCGCGCGCGCGGGACAGAGACTCCTCGGATGGCGCCTGGTGCCGACCGATAACTCGCCCATCGGCGATTCGGCGAAAGCGGTTGAACCTGTCTTCAAGCAGGTGTTCATCGAGCGAAATTCCTATATCCAGACGACTGCCGAGTTTGAAAGAAAACTCTATCTCATCCGGAAGCGAATCGAAAAAACGACGACCGAACTCTACTTCGGCAGCCTTTCCGCGAATACCCTGATTTACAAAGGAATGCTTTCGGCGGAGCAGATGGAGCTCTATTTTCCCGATCTCGCAGATACCCGGATCGAATCGGCCCTTGCCGTGGTGCATCAGCGTTTCAGCACGAACACGTTCCCAAGCTGGTCGCTGGCGCATCCATTTCGGTACATCTCTCACAACGGCGAAATCAATACGCTGCGCGGCAACATCAATTGGATGAAAGCGCGGCAGGCCCTATTCCAATCCGAATTGTTCCGTGATGACATCAAGGACCTGGTCCCGGTGATCGTCGAAGGCGGCAGCGACTCGGCCACGATCGACAACGCCCTCGAAATGCTCGTGATGTGCGGCCGCTCGCTTCCGCACGCGATGATGATGCTGATTCCGGAAGCGTGGGACGGCCACGAAACGATGAGCGACGAGAAGAAAGCCTTCTACGAGTATCACTCGTGCCTGATGGAGCCCTGGGACGGACCCGCGTCGATGGTCTTCACTGACGGCACTCAGGTTGGAGCGGTGCTCGATCGCAACGGGCTCCGGCCATCACGTTACTGTGTCACCAAGGATGGATTGGTCATCATGGCTTCCGAAGTCGGAGTGCTGGATATCCCGGCCGACAACGTCCTTCTGAAGGGCCGTCTTCAGCCCGGCAAGATGTTCCTCGTGGACACGCGGGAAGGCCGCATCGTTGACGACACCGAACTGAAGTCCAGGATGGCGACAGAGAAGCCTTACCGCCAATGGTTGAACGAGAACCTCGTTCGCCTGCCGGATCTGCCGCCGCAGCACGTGCCCGAAGCCAACCACGAAACGGTTCTTCTGCGGCAACAGATCTTCGGCTACACGCATGAAGATCTTCGAATCCTGATGATGCCCATGGCAAAGGCAGGCGAGGAAGCGCTCGGTTCGATGGGAACCGACACGCCGCTGGCCGTTCTATCGGATCGCGCGCCATCGCTGTTCAATTACTTCAAGCAGTTGTTTGCGCAGGTCACGAATCCCCCGCTCGACGCAATCCGCGAAGAGCTGGTCACTTCGATGGCTACAGCGCTGGGCCCGGAGCGAAACCTGTTGAAGCCGGAAGCGGAAAGCTGCCGGATGATCAAGATTCTTTCGCCGATCATGGACAATGATGATCTGGCGAAGCTGCGCCACATCTCGCTGCCCGGTTTCCGGTCCGTCACGCTTCCGATGTCGTTCAAAGTGGCCGAAGGTGGTGCGGGCATGAGGCAAACGCTGGAGAACCTGTTCGAGACGGCGAGTCTCGCGATCAGATCCGGCGCAACGATTCTGATCCTTTCAGATCGTCAGATTGATGAAGAGTACGCTCCGATTCCGAGCCTTCTGGCAACTTCCGGCCTGCATCATTACCTTGTTCGTGAGGGAACCCGCACAAAGGCGACGTTGATTGTTGAAACAGGAGACGCGCGAGAGGTCCATCATTATTGTCTGCTGATCGGATACGGCGCGTCGGCGATCAATCCGTATCTCGCGTTTGAGACGCTCGATGACATGATTCGCCAGAACCTGCTCACGGGCATCGATCATCGCAAGGCGGTCAATCACTACACGAAAGCCGTCAAGAAGGGCGTCGTGAAGGTGATGTCGAAGATGGGCATTTCCACGCTTCAAAGTTACCGTGGGGCGCAGATCTTCGAGGCAATCGGTCTCGATGAGAAGTTCGTCGATGCGTATTTCACGAACACGCCGTCACGCATCAGTGGAATCGGGTTCGACGAGATTGCCCAGGAAACCATCACGCGTCATCGGCACGCGTTTCCGGAGCGTCAGGTACGCCCGGCCGATTTGGATTGGGGCGGACAGTACCAGTGGCGCCAGGATGGCGAGTACCACATGTACAACCCGGAAACGATCCACAGGCTCCAGTACTCGACGCGTACGAACAACTACAAGATCTTCAAAGAATACACAGCGCTGATGAACTCGACGAGTCAGAAGCTCTGCACGCTGCGCGGCTTGATGGAACTCAAGTTCGCCGAGAAGCCGCTTCCGCTCGAAGAGGTGGAACCCGTTGAATCCATCATGAAGCGTTTTGCAACGGGAGCCATGTCATTCGGTTCGATCAGTAAGGAAGCGCATGAAACGCTCGCTATCGCCATGAACCGTATTGGCGGCCGAAGCAATACCGGCGAGGGCGGCGAAGATCCTGCCCGTTATATCCCCGATCCGAATGGCGACTCGCGTTGCAGCGCGATCAAGCAGGTCGCCTCGGCGCGCTTTGGCGTCACGAGTCAATACCTGGTCAGCGCGAATGAGCTTCAAATCAAAATGGCGCAGGGCGCAAAACCCGGCGAAGGCGGACAGCTTCCCGGATACAAAGTCGATGAAAACATCGCGCGCGTGCGGCACTCTACACCGGGCGTGGGACTGATCTCGCCGCCCCCGCACCACGACATTTATTCGATTGAGGATCTCGCCCAGCTCATCTACGACCTGAAGAACTCCAATCCTCTGGCTCGAATCAGCGTGAAGCTGGTGGCCGAGGTTGGCGTGGGCACGGTTGCGGCAGGCGTTGCCAAGGCGCATGCGGATGTCGTTTTGATCTCGGGCGACAGTGGTGGGACGGGTGCATCCCCCGTCACAAGCATTAAGCATGCGGGTATCCCATGGGAACTCGGACTGGCGGAAACCCACCAGGTGCTGGTCATGAACAACCTGCGCAGCCGTATCACGGTACAGACCGACGGCCAGTTGAAGACCGGCCGTGATGTGGTCATCGGGGCGCTCCTGGGAGCGGAGGAATTCGGATTCGCAACCTCCGCGTTAATCGTTTCAGGCTGCATCATGATGCGCGTTTGCCACCTGAACACGTGTCCGGTCGGAGTCGCGACGCAGGATCCCGTGCTTCGAGAGAAATTCAGCGGCAAGCCGGAGTACATCGTGAATTACTTCCGGATGATCGCCGAGGAAGTCCGCGAGTTGATGGCTCAACTGGGTTTTCGTACCGTGGACGAGATGGTCGGCCGCAGGGACAAACTGGATACGCGACAGGCCATCGAGCATTGGAAGGCGCGTAAGCTGGATCTCACACCCGTGCTGTACATGCCCGAGGTCCGGGAAAACGTCGTGACGCGGCGCGTCCACGAACAGGATCACGGTTTGGCCAAGGCGCTCGATAATCTGCTCATCGAGCTCGCCAAGGATGCGCTCGAATACAAAACTCCAGTCGAGTTGCGGCTTCCGATTCGCAATGCGAATCGGACTGTCGGCACGATGCTCGGCAGCAAGATCACGCGGCGTCATGGCGCCGAAGGTTTGGCTGACGATACGATTCGCATCCGGTTCACCGGCTCTGCCGGCCAGAGCTTTGGCGCCTTCATTCCGAGGGGTCTCAGCATGACTCTCGAAGGCGATGCGAACGACTACTTCGGCAAAGGACTGTCGGGAGGCCGGATCGTGATCTTCCCTCCCGCGACGGCCACCTATCGGGCTGAAGATAACATTATTATCGGGAACGTCGCGCTGTACGGCGCCACTTCGGGAGAAGCTTTCATCCGGGGTGTTGCCGGCGAACGGTTCGCGGTTCGAAACAGCGGCGCGATTGCCGTAGTCGAAGGCGTCGGCGATCACGGCTGCGAATACATGACCGGTGGAAGAGTGGTGGTGCTTGGCCGCACCGGCAGGAACTTCGCGGCAGGAATGAGCGGCGGCATTGCGTACATCATCAACGACGAGGGCGATTTTGCCCAGCGATGCAATCTTCAGATGGTCGATCTCGAGAAGCTCGATGATCCTGATGAAGAACGGTTCGTCCGAAGTCTGATCCAGCGCCACGCAGAACTTACGAAGAGCATTCGAGCGGAGACGGTTCTCCTCGATTGGGAAAAACTTCGGGAAAAAATGATCAAAGTGATGCCGCTCGATTATCGGCGCGTACTTGCCGAGAAGAAACAGACAACCTTAAAGGCGGTCGCAATGGTGCAACATGGGTAATCCCACCGGCTTCATGGAAATCGCTCGAGTCACATTTGAGCGCCGGCCGATCGAAGAACGGATTCTCGATTGGAAGGAAGTCTACAAAGACTTTCCCGAAGACCAGCTGAAGGCCCAGGCCTCGCGATGCATGGACTGCGGGGTGCCTTTCTGCCATCAAGGTTGTCCGCTTGGAAATATCATCCCGGACTGGAACGACCTCGTTTATCGCGATCAATGGAAGGACGCGCTCCAGCGGCTTCTTGCAACCAACAACTTCCCCGAGTTCACCGGACGCATCTGTCCGGCGCCCTGCGAGGGTTCCTGCGTCCTGGGAATCAACGCGGATCCGGTGACGATCAAGAACATCGAAATCAGCATCATCGATCGCGCTTTCAAGGAAGGAATAGTCAAGGCTTCACCCCCGGCCGTACGCACAGGAAAGAAAGTCGCAGTAGTGGGATCCGGCCCCGCGGGGCTCGCCGGAGCGGCTCAGCTGAACCACGCAGGACACTGGGTCACCGTTTTCGAGCGCGCCGATCGAATCGGCGGCCTGCTGCGATATGGCATTCCCGAATTCAAAATGGAGAAGCGTGTCCTCGACCGGCGGCTGAACATCATGACTGAAGAGGGCGTTACGTTCAGAACCAATGCGAATGTAGGCGTGAACGTCTCTGTTGAAGAACTTCGGGGCAACTTTGACGCGATCCTTCTTTCGGGCGGCGCCACCGCACCGAGAGACCTTCCCGTTCCGGGCCGCGATCTAAGGGGCATCCATTTCGCGATGGAATACCTGCCGCTCCAGAACAAACGCTGCGAAGGCGACACGATTCCCGATTCGCAGTTCATTACGGCGAAAGACAAGCACGTCGTCATTATAGGAGGTGGCGACACGGGAGCGGATTGTCTGGGAACTTCCCATCGGCAGGGCGCACGCTCCATCGTTCAGTTCGAATTGCTTCCGAAGCCGCCTCTCGAGCGCGCCGCCGACAATCCCTGGCCCAACTGGCCGAACATCTTCCGAACATCGTCAGCACATGAAGAAGGCGGTGGACGCGAGTACTGTGTCTTGACGAAGAGTTTCACCGGTCGCGACGGCCAGGTCGAACAGCTTCACGCTGTGCGCGTGGAATTCGAAGGACGGAACATTCGTGAAGTCCCGGGATCGGAATTCACCATCAATGCCGACCTTGTTCTTCTGGCAATGGGTTTCCTCGGCCCTGAACGCAACGGCATGCTTGGGCAGCTCGGAGTGAATATCAATGAGCGCGGCAACGTCGCCACCGATACCGAAAAAATGACCAGCATCCCGGGCATCTTCGCCGCCGGCGACATGTCGCGCGGCCAATCCCTGGTCGTCTGGGCCATCCGTGAAGGGCGTGTAGCGGCGCGCTGCATGGATAAATACTTGATGGGTAGTACCGAACTTCCATAGAAACACGAAGACATGAACGCGGGCTAAAGCCCGCGACTACATTGGGGATTCCGAAGCCATGACGCCCAGAATGTAGTCGCGGGCTTTAGCCCGCGTTTGTGTCGTATGTTAATCTCGGAACCATGATTGTAATGAAGTTTGGCGGCACGTCTGTCGAAGACGCGGCCGCCATCGAGCGCTCCTGCTCAATCGTCGCAGAAAGAGTTTCGCGAAAGCCGTTCGTTGTCGTCTCCGCCCTTGGAGGCGCGACGAATGGACTCCTGGAAGCAGGAGCCCTCGCCGCACGTGGAGAAGTCCGCAAGGCCACTGCAATTGCAACTGCCCTCGAACGGCGACACGCGGAGCTTCTACCATCGGCAGCGGAACACTTCGTCCGATTGCGCGAGCTTCTGAAGGCGCTCAGCGCGATCGGCGAGTTTTCTTTCCGCACCCAGGACCTGATCGCTTCTTACGGCGAAGCTCTTTCCTCACTCATCTTTACCGATCGCCTGAAACGCATGGGATTTGACGCGATTCATCTGGATGCACGCCAGTGCATGATCACCGACGATAACTTTGGCAAGGCTGCGCCGCTCATGGACCGGACCACGGCACGGCTCGAAGAAATGGCCATTCCACACCTGGACGCCGGCCGCGTCGTGGTGATGGGTGGTTACATCGGTTCGACGACATCCGGCACCACGACGACGCTCGGGCGCGGGGGCTCCGATTACAGCGCAGCCATTGTCGGCGCCACGCTGAATGCCGAGGAGATTGAGATCTGGACGGATGTAGACGGAATGATGACCGCGGATCCGCGCATCGTGTCCGGAGCCTCGAAGGTGAAAGAGATTTCCTTTGATGAAGCCTCCGAGCTGGCCTATTTCGGAGCGAAGGTTCTCCACCCGTTGACTGTATTGCCGGCCGTGGAAAAAAACATCCCGGTGTACATCCTCAACTCGAAAAAGCCGAAGGGGACTGGCACTCGCATCACGCGTGAGGCGCGGCCCTGCAGGAACGTCATCAAGTCCATCGCGTATAAGAGAGGAATTACGGTTGTAACTGTTTCATCCTCGAGAATGTTGATGGCGCATGGATTTCTGAAGGCTCTATTCGAGGTGTTCGATCGTCACCGGACATCAGTGGACATGGTTGCCACTTCGGAAGTCTCGGTTTCTCTGACGCTGGACAACGTCTCGTCGCTCAACGCAATCGTCGAGGATCTGCGCCCGCTGGGGGATGTCGAAGTGGCTTCAACAATGACGTTGATCTGCCTGGTCGGAAGCAATCTCAAGTACACGCCGGGCGTCGCCCGCCGGGCCTTCAGCAGCATTTCCGATATCAATATCCTGATGGTTTCTCATGGCGCCTCGAACATCAACTTCAGTTTCATCGTCGATGAAAAAGACACCGACGCGGCGATCCAGAAACTCCACGCCGATTTTTTTCACGAAATCGATCCCGAAGTCTTCGAACCGCCGGGGAAAGTGGGGACGTAGCCGCGAATGACGCGAATTACGCCAAATGGGCGCATCAAAAGACTTCTTGTCGCGCCCATTTGGCGTAATTCGCGTCATTCGCGGCTACGTCCCCATTTTTTCTAGTGGCCGGCGACCGACGTGTCGACCGCACCATGGATGAGTACGACCTGCCAGTCGTTCCCCGTCTTCTTGAAAACCAGACTGTTCGTGCCCTTGAAGTTATTGGTGCCCTCGATCGTGTAGTTGAAACCAGCCCAGGCACCGGTATCCCAGGTCTGGACCCGGAGATTAGAAATGGCAAGTTTTCTCGGGGGATTCGCGGTCAATATACGGTTATACCAGACTGTTGCCTGGAGATGATGGCCATCCTCATCAAGCCAGACCGCATCAGGTGCGACGATCTTCTGAAAATAACCCGTGTCCCGATTGTTGAAGGCGGTCACGATCGCATTCACCATGTCTGCAATTGGACCTGTCGCGGTAGGTGGCGGCGCAAAAATGTTGGGCCTTCCACCGCGGCCCTGCCCGCCCCCAGCCGGTGCCTGGGCCAGCGCAATGGTCGTCATTGTCATCACGGTCAGGAAGACAAGAATCGATCTCTTCATAAGCTCCTTCCATTTGGAATAGGGATAATCAAAGTCGGGGAACATTATAACGCGACGTTTCGCAAGCGCAGTGCATTGGTGATGACCGACACAGAACTGAACGTCATGGCAGCGCTGGCGATCATCGGGCTGAGAAGCAAGCCGAAAAAAGGATAGAGCACGCCGGCTGCGATTGGAATTCCCATCGTGTTGTAGATGAAAGCGAGGAACAGATTCTGGCGGATATTCTTCATTGTGACGCGGCTGAGAGCGCGGGCGCGGAGGATGCCGCGAAGGTCGCCTGACAGAAGAGTGATGCCGGCGCTCTGCATGGCGATGTCGGTTCCACTGCCCATCGCGATGCCGACATGTGCCTGGGCCAGTGCGGGTGCGTCATTAATGCCGTCGCCGGCCATCGCAACGATTCGGCCTTCCTTCTGAAGCTGCTTGATCGCTTCAGCTTTGGCCTGCGGCAAAACTTCAGCTTTCACATCGTCGATGCCGAGCCTGGCGGCCACGGCTCGCGCCGTCGTCCAGCTGTCGCCGGTTAACATGACAATGCGAAGCCCGTCGCGGTGCAAGGCCTGAATAGCTTCAACAGCTGACGGCTTTACAGGGTCGGCCACGCTCACCAAACCGGCGAGTTTCTTGTCGATGGCCAGGAACATCACGGTCTGACCATCCCTTCGAAGTCCTTCTGCTTTGTCACGAAGCTCACTCGCATCGACTGCGAGCGTTTCCAGAAGTTTGAGATTCCCGAAAGCGACCGCCCGGCCGTCCACGGAACCGACAACGCCCTGGCCTGCAACGGCACGGAACTCTCGTACCGGTGCCAACTGGTGATTCCGCGCCGCTGCGGCGCCGACAATGGCGGAAGCGAGGGGGTGTTCGCTCGCACGTTCGAGGCTGGCGGCCAGGCGCAGGATTTCAGATTCACTGAAGCCCGCACTTGCCGTAATGCTCGCGAGCGCGGGTTTGCCTTCGGTCAGCGTCCCGGTTTTATCGACAACCAGCGTATCGACTTTTTCCATGACCTCCAGCGCTTCTGCGTTCTTGATCAGAACTCCGGCAGTTGCGCCGCGGCCGACGCCCACCATGACCGACATCGGTGTCGCCAGACCCAGAGCGCACGGACACGCGATGATCAGGACAGCGACAGCATTCAGGATGGCATGCGAAAAGCGGGGCTCCGGACCAATGAAAAGCCAGACGAAGAACGTAACAACGGCCACAGCGATCACCGCAGGCACGAAATAGGCAGATACAACATCCGCCAGACGCTGGATGGGTGCTCGGCTTCGCTGAGCCTGGCTGACCATGGCGACGATTTGAGCCAGGAGCGTCTCGCGGCCGACGCGTTCGGCACGCATAAGAAATGTACCGTTACCGTTGATGGTCCCGCCGATAACGCGGTCGCCCGGCGTCTTCTCGACAGGTATCGGCTCGCCGGAAATCATCGATTCATCAACCGAGCTCTGGCCTTCCATGATGGTTCCGTCGACAGGAACCTTCTCCCCCGGACGGACTCGAAGCACGTCGCCGATATGCACCTGGTCCAGGGGAACGTCGCGCTCGGACCCGTCTTTTGCCACAACTCTCGCTGTTTTGGGAGCCAGACCAAGAAGAGCCTTGATGGCCAAACCGGTTCGGCTGCGGGCCCGGAGTTCGAGGACCTGGCCGAGCAGGACGAGTGTGGTGATCACGGCCGCAGCCTCGAAATAGATGGGAACACCGCTGAAGAAAAGCGTCGCGATGAGGCTGTGGAGATACGCCGTCCCGATACCGGTTGCGATCAGCGTAAACATGTTGGGACTGCGGTTGACCATCGACGCCCAGCCGCGTTGGAGCAAGGGCCAGCCGGCCCAGAGGACGACCGGCGTCGCGAGGGCCAGTTGGACAATCGGGTAGATTTCGAGCATCCCCAAAATGAAAACCGGCAGGCTCAATCCGGCGCCAATCCAGAATCGCCGGGTCATGTCCGTGAGCTCGGGATTCTCCTCTTCCTCGGCCGTGATCATTTCGGGTTCGAGCGCCATGCCGCATTTCGGACAAGAACCGGGACCGGGCTGGCGAATCTCAGGGTGCATGGGACAGGTGTAGAAACCCTGAACGATCTCGGATGGCGGATTCAGGGCTCCGGGTTTCGGGGAACCCACGAAGCGATCAGGGTTTGCGCGGAAGCGTTCGACGCACCGAAGACTACAGAAGTAATACGTGCGGCCCTTGTGTTCGTATTTGCCGACAGCGGTTTCAGGCAGGACCTTCATCAGGCACACCGGATCCGTTTCAAACTCCGGCGGTCGTGACGGCATGCCAAAAGTCCCAAGCTGAACCAGATCGTCCATGGCTCAATTATATGCGCACAATGTGAGGGGCGAGGGCACTCACGAGGAAGGGCTGTGGGGGCCGGCTTTAGCCGGCTAAAGCCGGCGCCTACTCTTTCGATTTCTTCCGATAGGCGCGAACCACAACCGTGGCAATCGTCCCGAAGATGATGTACGGCAAAAACAGAAGCATCAGAATGCCGTGCGCAAAGCTGCTGGCAAGAAATTTTCCTTCGGGAGAAGACTCGAGTGCCGTTCGGCACATCGAACATTGGCCCCATCCGGAGGACTCAAGAGCAAGAATCGCTAAGACAATCAAGATCGCCGGTAAAAGCTTTCGCATACTCAACGCACCTGTATCACATGGCTTGCGGAGCCCATGGTTTCCGGGAACGTGAAAGAAAAGAAGATGATTGCCAGTATAAGCGGCGTCAAGGTGATCAGGATCAGGTTGATTCTCTCGTAGCGCAGGTGCATGAAGATTGCGGCGATTACCAGAACCTTCGCCAGCGTGGTGCAAACGAGCAGCAGCGCTTTGATCCTTTCAGGAATCGGGGCATAGCCGAGGCCCAGCGCGAGGCCCGTCAAGACCAGGAGCCAGAACCAGGTCAGCGCGTAGGTCCTGTAACTGATCGCGTGTGTATCATGTGCCATTCTCAAATCCTCTCTATTTAGCGTCGGGCCCACCGGCCAGCTTCTGCCGGTACACCGCCTTCGGCGGCCTCTTTGATATGCATTTGGCCGGTTCCCCCACGCCTACAGCAAGTAGAAAAACGCGAAAACAAAGACCCAGACCACGTCTACAAAGTGCCAATACAATCCGGCATTCTCGACCTGATCACCGGAGTACTTTCCCATCGCCGCACGTATGGCCACAACCGCCAGAATTGTGACGCCGCTGAAGACGTGAAATCCGTGAAAGCCGGTAATGACGAAGAAGGCGGCGGTGAATTGCGGTACTGCAGGCATCCAGGGATTGGTCCAGGGCCGCGCTCCTTCCTCGATGAAGTGCGTCCACTCGTAAGCCTGACATCCCAGGAAGATAAATCCGCCAATAATCGTCAGCACCAGGAATCTAAAGGCCAGTTTCGGATTGCTTGCGCGGGCGGCACCGACGGCCATGGCCATGACCGCGCTCGACGAGATCAGAGCGAACGTCATGAACGTGATCAGGACCATGTTGAAGATTTCGGTCTGCTTCGGCCATGCCGGGCTGATGCTCCTCATAAAACCGTACGCGATCAGAAATCCCGCAAATGTCAACGCGTCGGAGATGATGAAGATCCACATCATGAACTTGCTCCAACTGGTGCCAAACGGTGATTTTCCGCCGCCCCAATCGGAAGCGAGTATCCGTTGCTGTTCAGCAGCTAAGCTCGAATCCATTCAGATCTTCTCCGTTACTGTAGTGGCGCTCTATGAAGGTGTGAATGAATTGCAGGGGAGGGTGTTCCCCTCCTCGGAGAGGAGGGGTGGCTGCGCCAATCAAGAAAATGCTGCGAAGCCTCCTTATGAAGGCGCAGACGGGGTGGTCAGTCCCGGATAACTTTAGAACATCAACATTTATCATAATGACCACCCCGTCTGCGCCGCTTCGGAGGCTTCGCATCTTTTTCTTACTGGCGCAGCCACCCCTCCTGTTCCAGGAGGGGAACACCCTGTCCTGGCAATTCATTCACACCTTCGTAGCGCCGCTACAGTAAAAATTCGTGTAGGAAAACAGGAATTGAAATGGCTTTTCTATGCGAGAGCATGAGAACGCTTGTCAAGACTCATCGATGCGTGGAGAATGATGTGAAATTCGCCGAAACGGGGGAACATGATGAGGTCACTTGCAGTCGTCGCTATCGGTGCGGCGGTCCTTGCTGCGGGCATCGGGGTCGCATCGGCGCAGACACTTCCCACCACGGTCGAGGGTCTCGTCGGGGCGGCCAAGAATGCGGCTGGTCTCGAGTGGTCGGGCACCTTTCTTCGCCTCTGCATTCCACCTCCGCCTGCGGCTCCTGGGCCCCCCGCCGCCACGGGTGCACGGGGAGGCGCTCCCCGACCGCCCGCCAGGGAAACGTGGTATGCAGAACCGGCCAAGGTCGCCGACAACCTCTATTTCCTTGGCACCAGGATCCACAGTGCATGGGCGATCGTCGGCAACGAGGGCACCATCGTCCTCGAGGCACTGTACGACTATGCGGCGCAGGACGAAATCCTCGGCGGCATGAGAAAGGCCGGCCTGGACCCCCGTAAGGTCAAATATGTCATCCTCTCGCATGCCCACGCCGACCATGACGGCGGCGCCAGGTTGCTTCAGGATGAAATCCCGGGCGTGCACCTTGTCTACGGCGCTGCAGACTGGGAGGCGGTGGACAAATCGACCAACCACGCGGGCGGCAAACCCAGGCACGACATGGTTGGGACCGACGGCATGAAGATCTCCGTGGGTGACGCCTCGGTCCAGATCGTCACGATGCCCGGCCACACTCCAGGAACGCTCTCGTTCGTCTTTGAAGTCCGAGATAACGGTAAACCCCTGCGTGTCGCCTACGTTGGCGGCACGGCGATCCCGTTTAACGGCGATGCCGCATACTACGACGGCTACATCGCATCATCGAAGAAGGTGGCAAAGGCCGCCGCCGACTACGGTGCAACAGCGCTGATGTCGAACCATTCCGAGTTCGACGATGCGTTTTTCAAGGCCCACGCTGCGCCAAATCGCAAGGCCGGCGAAGCGAATCCGTTCGACGTTGGTACGGCGGCGGTCGCCCGCTACTTCACAGTGGTACAGTATTGCGCTACCGCAGCGAGGATCCGGGCCACTGGAAAGTAAAAAGACGCGTTGCTTTCCGCACACCAGGCACTCATACTCACGGCTCGATAGCAGATCTCACGGAGGCACATTTTGGCAGAAGTCCGGATTTTCGAAGGCGAATCCATTGAGAGCGCCCTTCGGCGTTTCAAGCGACAGGTCCAGCAGGAAGGCATTATTAAGACCGTGAAGCAACACTCTTTTTTTCTGAAACCCGGAGAAAAGAAGCGGCTTAAGAGTAAATTGGCGCAGAAACTCAAACGCAAGAAGGTGCGACGAGAACCCGCGGATATTGATTCCAAAGCGCCCCGCAGCCGGTAATCCTGATTTAGTGATGTCAAACCCCCGCCGGGAGCAGACCGCCCCGACCGCTCGCGGTCTGCAGGAACCGTCACACGCCTTCGATTTCCGTGCTACACTGTTGTATGCTGCAGTTCGGCTCACGCCGAGCGCTCAAACAGAACAACCAGCATAAAAACGGGGAACTAAAGTTTCTTTAGTTATCTCAATCATAAGAATCTCCCGACGATCTCCTGCGTCACTCCTCGGAGTTGTTTTGAGCACCCCACCGAGAACGAGCCGCCGTTATCTCGGTACAAATCAAGACAGCTGAATATGAACTCACATCCATTTGAACAATTCCGTTTAAGTAAATCCATTCTCCGTGCGGTGACAGAGGAAGGCTATCAACAGCCTACTCCTGTTCAGGTTGCGGCGATTCCAGAAGTCCTTGCCGGCCGCGACCTTCTGGCGACAGCTCAGACCGGAACCGGCAAGACTGCCGCCTTCGCCCTGCCGATGCTCGACAGGCTGTATGCGCAGCCTGCCAACGAGCAAAATGCTATTCGCGCTCTCATATTGACTCCAACGCGCGAACTCGCGCTGCAGGTGGAGACGAGCTTCCGCACGTATGGCCGCTATCTCCCACTGAAAACCGCAGTCGTGCTGGGTGGAATCTCTCAAGACTCGCAGGTGAAAGCACTCCGCAAGAAGCCGGACATTCTGGTTGCCACGCCCGGACGCTTGCTCGACCTGATGGAGCAGAAGCAGGTCCGCCTGGACCGGATTGAAATGCTCGTTCTCGACGAAGCAGACCGCATGCTGGACATGGGATTCATTCATGATGTCCGCAGGATCGTCTCTCAGGTTCCGGCCAGGCGCCAGACACTCTTATTCTCCGCTACGATGTCCAGTGAGATTATCGGACTCGCCGGCGACATGCTGAATAACCCGGTAAGAGTCGAGACAACTCCTCCAGCTTCGGTGTCGCGGGATATCGATCAGAAGGTGCTCTTCGTGGATCAGGCCAACAAGGGCTTACTCCTGGCCGAAATCCTCAAGGGCAAAGATGTGCGGAGAGCACTGGTCTTCACGCGAACCAAGCATCGTGCCGAGCGCCTGATGCGGCATCTTGCCAGCCATGGCATTTCGACCGACGCGATTCACTCGAACAAGAGCCAGAATGCCAGGCAACGGGCGCTGCTGGCGTTCGACAAGGGAAAGATTACGGTGCTGGTTGCCACTGATATCGTGGCCCGCGGAATCGATGTCGAAGGGATTTCTCACGTCATCAATTACGAACTGCCGAACGATCCCGAGAGCTATGTGCATCGGATTGGCCGAACCGCTCGTGCGGGCGCGGTCGGAACCGCGCTGTCATTCTGTGATGCCAGCGAGGTCTTGATGTTGAAAGGGATAGAAAAGTTGACACGCAGTCCGTTGATCGCCGTTGAAAACCACCGCTACCATTCGGCGACGGTTGCATCGCTTCGCAGCCCAGGTTCGAATCCGCCGCCCGTACAGTGGCGCAGTTTCGGCCCGGGAAAACGTTCAGGCCGGCGACGGTAGCGATTTTCGAAGAGGAAGCGCGCCCCGACAAATTAACAATCAATTCTGTACGGAGAACAAATGGCAAAGACAATTAAAGACCAGACTTCCCCCGCATCACCCAAGCCCGCAATAACAAGGATGTAGATGGCGTGGTGCTGCTCTCAGCATGCTCCAAAGCGCTTGCCTCCCTAATCGAGAGAGTAGAGGAGGGGGTTACCGGCGCTGCAGGAGCCGCAGGTACTCCCACCAGGTGATCTGGGTTCTGCGAAACGCAAAATCTGCGGCGCCCTCCAACCATCCCCATCTACTCTGAACTCCAATTACCTGCGTAGCGTCTTGCGCGCCAGGCGCGCTACGGAGGAGTTCGAGTATGCGCCACTTCGTCTCGTTTGCACTGCTGTTGTCTTTTGCCTTTGCCCACGCTGATCAGGTCACGCTGAAGAATGGAGACCGGCTCACCGGCTCCGTCCTGAAATCAGACAGCGACAGCTTAACGCTCAAAACTGATTATGCCGATGCGGTCACCATCAAGTGGAGCGCCATTGAGCGTGTCTCTGCCGACCAGCCGCTTTACATAACGTCGAAAGGAGGCCAGGTGCTCGTCGGAACGGTGGAAACGAGCGGCGAGAAATTCCAGGTTCGCACCAAAGAGAGCGGCGAGGTTGCGCTCGCCCGTGATGCAGTCCAGGCCATGCGCTCGCCGGAAGAGCAGAAGCTGGCGCAGGCGTGGAGCGGGTTTGTGGATACCGGCCTGAGCCTTACCCGCGGCAATTCTCAAACGTTGACCTACACCCTGGGAGCCATCGCCGACCGCACCACGGAGCGCGACAAGGTCAGCGTTTACGCGACGTCGTTATTCGCCAAGAGCACACTCGCGGGCGTGACTCTCGACACCGCAAAAGCAGCGCGAGGCGGCCTGCGCTACGAGTTCAATCTTGGCAAGCGAGCGTTCGCTTTT
>Ga0137409_10003045_pt1 | contig 17811 bp, 10 predicted proteins | sample CZODoug1_16funga_FD_122059 | JGI IMG/M metagenome (GOLD analysis project Ga0137409, IMG submission 122059) | Vadose zone soil fungal communities from Angelo Coast Range Reserve, California, USA - CZODoug1_16fungal (Hybrid Assembly) | ecosystem: Environmental > Terrestrial > Soil > Vadose zone... | reverse complement strand
GGCCAGCGCCAACAACACCCAGACTTTCCAACCCTCATGGGTAACCCATCGCCGTTCGCCGCCAGCGAAGATCTCCTCGGCGTCGGCAAGAACGCGTCCGCCCGTCATCGTTGCGAGTGCCGCCAGTCGATCCGGGTCGGCGCGCAGGAATGCGTAGAGCGCGGGATAGGCGGCGTGAAGCGGCGTCTCGGCCGTGATCCGATCGGCTGCGGCCTGCAGAACGAAATCGCCGGCGCCCTCCAGCGTGCCGCGTCCGACGTGGTGACCTGCCGACGTCTCGGTCAGCGCGACCTCCGTGGAGGTCGCATCCGGTCCGATCAGCGAGGCGACGATTTTGAGCCCCGCGCGCGGCCCGCCCTCAGGGTTCGACGCATCGACGGTGACCTCAACCTCATCGCCATGTCGCACTAGGTGCGCGCTGAGGCCTTCCGCATGCAGGCCAGGGAGCACGTGGCGCAGCATTTGCGACCAGAGCAGCGGAAATTCGGGCATCGACTGCCAGTCCCGGCTCCACACCCCGGTGCCGTGCGTCGTCAGCGCGACAACGCGGCCGTTGCCGAAGCGCCAGGAGGCAAGCAGCGGCACTGGCTCTTCTTTGGCGTCGGGCACGACGAGGTGCACATTGGCTTCGCCCTTGCGGGTGGTGAGCACGTAGCCGTGAATTGGTGGCATAATTTCCGGCAGGCCGGCAAAGAACTCCGCGTTGCGTTCTATCCAGACCGGCACGGCCGAGCGTTCTTCCACCGGCTTTCCGGACAAAAGCAGGGCCTCTTGGGAGAGGATGCTCGGCAGCGCCTTGAAGTCCTGGGTTGAGTGAAAGGCGCCCTTGCCGATGCGGGCGATTTCCTCAAGCCGGGTGCCGTCGGCGCCTTCGCCGATCGCGACCGTGGAAACCGAAATGCCCTGCTCGGAGATCGCCTTCAGGATGCCGGGGAAATCGCCGGGCTGCGACAGCCCGTCCGACATGACGACGATGTGCTTTGCCATGGCGTCGACGCCTTCGAGCTGGTGCAAGGCCTCCACCAGCCCCGGATAGATGGCGGTGCCGCCGCCGGGCTCGAGTTCAGCCAGCGCCTGCGTGACCGCGGCTGAATCCTTGGCGCGGCGCAGGGGCAGCAGCACCTTCGCCTCGGAATCGAATGCGACGATCGAGATCAGGCTGTCCTCGTGCAGCAAGCGGATGGCGCTGAGCGTGGCCTGCTTGGCGATGTCGAGACGGGTCGCACCACCTTCGTTGCGCTGCATGCTGCCGGAGCGGTCGAGCACGAACGCAAGCGCTACCTTGGGCGCGTCGCGCGGCACGCGGCTCGACAACGGCGACACACGTTCGAGCGGCGTCTCGTAGTAGCCACCGGGACCGAAACTGTTTTCACCACCGAGCAGCAGGAGCCCGCGGCCATGGTCGGCGACCGCCCTCTCGATCAATTCCTGCTGGAGGGTCGCGAGATCGATGGCCGGCACGTTCATCAGCACGATACCTGAATAGGCCAGCCAATCCTTGAGGTAGAACGGAGCCCGTTTGGGTTCGACGATCTTGCTCTTGATCTCGTGCAGCGCCAGAGCCTTGGCCAAGACCTCCGCCCAGGCCGGCTGGGCTGCGACGATGAGCACGTCCGGCGCCGGCGCGATGTCGATCGTAACGCCGTTGCGGTTGTTTTGCGGAAAGGCGTCGCCCGGGGCGTCCACGACGACTTCGTAGCGTGCGCGGCCTACGGTCGCCTTCGGAATGTCAGTCTCGATCCGGCTGCGCCCGCCGGGAAGTTCAAGCGAGCGTTCGACAATTGTTTCGCCATCCTTGAGAATCCGAACTGTCGCGGACGAAGGACCGTGGCTGTAGATCACAGCTTGCAGTGGGAATGGATCGCCGGCGTAGGCCCGTTCCGGAGCGGAAACACGTTCCACCAGCACCTCGCCCGTCGCCAGCACGTTGGTCGGCATCACGTCGACCCTGAGGCCTCGTTCCAACACTGCGGGCACCGCGCGGGCCGCGTTGCCGCGCGTCTCATTGCCGTCGGAGGCGATGACGATCCGTCCAGGCGCACCGGCCGGCAGCATGGCAGCGGCCAGCGCCAAGGCCTCTTCGAGGCCAGCGGCAGCCTGGACGCTTGGCGCGAGGGGGTTGTTGTTCGCCTGCTCACCCAGATCGGCGACGACACGGCTCTTGGCGCCGATCGCGACCAGTCCCAAGCGGGTTGCACCGCCTTTGGTTCGGTCGCGCTCGGCCGCGGTATCGATGCGGGCCATGAGTGACGGCGCTCCACGCTCCGCACTGAAATCGGGTCCGACGACCACGACCAAGTTCTCCCTGCGATCGGGAACCAAAATCGGCACACCGGCCAACGCCGCAGCGACCAGCAAGAGGGTCGTCACGCGTGCGGCGAGCAGGAAACGCCGGCGCCTCGCCAGCGGGTTTCCACGCGCCAGTGCCGCGAGCCACAGGAATCGCTCGGTTCCGCGGCCCGCGAGCCAGCCCTCGATGACGAGGAGCACCAGAATTGCGGTGAGCAGCAACCACTGAACCGGCAGGCGATCCGTCATGCTGGAAGGGACGGCGCCGGAGGACGCGTCTGGTGCTGCCGCGATGGCGCGTGCGCGCGCCGCAGGCGCGTTGACCGCTATAAGTTGCGTGAGGCCACTTCGCTTGAATCGATAGAGGCCGGTGCGATCGAAGATGAACTGGTCATCATAGCTTTGTCCGGCCGGCGCGGACACCCTCGGCGTTTTCGCGTCGTCCGCCTCCTCGGGCCTCACCGTCACGAGGCCCACGTCGGCGCCGATGAGGCGCGGGTCGAGCGCGCAGCTCGTTCCCACGATGCAGGGGTTGTGGATAGTCCGGCCGAGGTCGGGCGCGATCCAGTGGAGCAGATTGGACACAAAAATCGGGAAGCTTGTTTGTTCGGTCCAGCTCGAACTGCCGAGATCGAACGCGATGCGAACCTCCCGACCCACCAGCGTCGTGCGCGCCTCGATGAGTGGCACCCCGCCGGATTCCAAAAGCGTCTTGGCTCCCCGCAGAGGGGAAAACTGATAGGCGCGCCCCGGCTTCATTGAGGCCCAGGAGATCGTATCCGTCAGTGCGTGGTCGGCCAGCCAACCGCTGGGAGAGGTCGCCGCGACCGCTCGGCCGTTCGCTTCAGCGGAGCTGCGTGCCGAACCGAGCCAAAAGACGTTCGTCTCCGGCGGACTCGCGAGTTCAATTCCATTCACCACGACGAGGTCGAAGGCGGATGTGTCGGCCGGGGGTGTGTCAGCTGCGTAAAGCTCGACCTCTGTCGCGGCTTTGAACGCCCGCGTGAGCGGTTCGCTGACGGCGCCGAGCTGAAGGATCTTGAGCGCGCGGGGTTTGGAACGGACCACGAATTGCACGGCGGTGTCCCGCAGCCCGCTGTTGTCCGGGAGCTGCAATATGATGGCGCCAGCGACGCGCAGCTCGAACTCGAGCGTGAAGGTCGCCTCGGGGAAGTCCCCCGGCGTTCCCGCGCGCGCGACATCGCTGCGAACCTCGACGCTCCCCCACTCGAGAAACCCATCGCTGCCGTCGGGTTGGACTAAGGCAGTGACAGTCGTCGCGCCCGCGAATCCCGGCGGGAACGTGACGCTGCCCTCGGCTCGCCATTTGCCGGCGTTCGCATCGATCGCACGCAGCTCGGCGCGCAGCGCCGCACTACGGCCGCTAGCGCCAGCGATGATCCGTGTCTCGACCTCCACGCCTGGGAGGGCCTCGGAAAGCCGTGCCGCGCCACCGTCAGCTCCGTCGGTGATAAGAGTGAGCCGCGTCGGTTCACCGTCCTTGAGCACGCTCGAAGCAAGGCGTGCAACCTGCGTCCAGTCGGCGTCACCGTCGCCAGCGCGCAACCGCTTGAGTTGGAGCGCAAGTCCCGCAGGATCGGATAAGCGGGCGGCAACCAGCTGCGGACGTGCGCCGGCCAGGATCGCCGAGGTGCGCGCGCCCGTATCCTTGACGGGGCCGGCCGCCACCTTGGCGAAGTCGGCGATCGCGGCGTCGAAGCGGCTTGGCGCGATGTCGGTCGACCGCATGCCGCGAGACGCTTCAAGCACGATAATCTCGTGGACAAATCGCGGGCCGGAGCCGATTAGGGGCTGAGCAAGCGCCAACGCGCACAGCGCAACTACGAGGAGTTGAAGCAGCAGCAGGAGATTGAACGGCGGCAGTTGGATCCGGCGGCGCGACGCGCGGCCGCTTTCGAGCTGCGCCCAAAGCTGGATGCTCGGGATCTTGAATGTTCGGCGCCGTCTCAGGTGAAGGAGCAGCACCATGAAACCGAAGGCGCAGAGCAGGAGCCATGCCGGCGCGACCAGGCTCATGGGCTGGGCCCTTGTGTGCCAGGATCGCTACGACCGCCGGCCGATCGCTTGAAGTAGCGCCCCACGATCCGGCGGCCTTCCGCTTCAAGCGTCGGACGCTCGACCGACTGTTCCTGCACTCGTCGCCAGCCGCCGCTCGCGATTGAGGTCGCCTCTGCGACATCGGACATAACGGCATTCGGCGGAATTTCAATGCGGATGCGGCCGCCCTCGCGACCTTGCGGATCGGGCAGCAACATCTGCTCGGTGGCGGCAGGATCGGTCGTCTTGGCGCTGGTGCCGCGCCCGAGCGGCTGCACGCCATCACCGGCCTGGTCGCCTTCGCCCCGACCGGCATTGGCAGCCGCGCCGGCCGGTTGCGCCGAGCGCGCGCGCCGCTCCTCCTCCGCCATCAGCCGTTCGAGTTGGGAGCGCGGGTCGACCTCGGCGCCGTCCTCATCGATGAAGAGCCAGGGAATGTCTTCACCTGTGAGCCGGCGCACCGCCGCAGCGACCTGCTCGGCCGGCGTTGGCGTACCGCTAGCCCTGCGATCCTGCGGCTGAGAAGGCCGGCCCGGCGGATTGCGATCCGCTGCAGTCGCTTTCGGTGCGGCGGGGTCGCGGGCAGGCGCCGCATCAGCTTGGCGGCCACCCGTGATTTCATCCAGCGCCGAGCGCAGAAGGTTGGTCGGATGTTGCGGCGGCGCGGATTGGTCCGCGGGGCCGCCGCTTTGCGCATAGGCCTGTTGGGCGTGTGCCAGCAGTTGGCCAAGTTCGCGCGCCAGCTGGGGACGGTCGATCGCTGCGCGTCCGACCTCGGCGCTCAGGCGCTCCAGCGCGCGGGCGATCGTGCGCAGATAAGGGTCGGAACGCTGAGCGCCATCCTGGTCGAGGACTTCGGCGATGCGTCGCAGGTTGGCGGCCGTATCTGCGGCTTGATCGCCACTCAGGGCCCCGTTGTCAGATGCATTCCGCGTGGCGCTCGCGCCGGGCGTGGCGCGGCCGAACGTGTCGGGCGGAACTGTGTGCAGCAGCAACGCCGTCAGCAGCAAGGCCGGCACACCCCACACCGCGCGCGGCAGCCGCAGGCTGACCAGCGCACGCATGTCAATGGAACTCGCACTCTGTTCCGCATCGGCAAGCAATGCCGCCCGAACTGGATCTTGCGCCGCGTCTGATGGTCGAGCAGTCGCGACTTCGAGCGCGGTGCTCAGCCGCTCCTTGAGGGCAAACCGATGATCGGCTGCGCGCGCGAGCGCCGCAAGATCGGGCGCTAGTAGGAAGGTGGCGAGTACCGCAACTACAAGCGCGCAGACAAAGGCGATGGCGCTCGTAGCGATCTGGTCAAGCAATGAATGCGCAACCAGCAGGCGCGGCAGCCACCGCGCTGCCTCTCCTTCGAGCAAGAGAGCTGCCTCTCCTTCGAGCAAGAGAGTTGTAGCTCCGAGCGCACAAAACAACACGAAACCCAAAATCATGCTCCAGACCGCGCCATGCAGCATCGCGCGCAGCCGCCAGCGCGACTGCGCACGCAAAAGGCCAGCCTGCACGAAGGGAAGCCAGATGCAGGCGGCGCCGTCCGTAGCGAGGGCGCGGGATTTATCGCGATTGGCTGTCATGCCAGGGCGGTTCCGTCAGAAGGGTCACGACATCATTTGCCAGGCCCCTTCGGCGCGGCGAGGCCGTGCTCGGCAAGCAAACGATCAATCCTGCCCTCGGCGCGCAAGGCGTCAATGGCCTGTCCCAGCATGGCGCTCAGGAACGTGTCGTGCGCCCGCACGGCGATGCCGAACTCCGTTTCATAAAGCGCGAACGGCGATGGAATGATATGCAGGCCCGCGGCTTCCGGCTTACCGCCGGTGGCGCGGTAGAGTGCGGGCTCCCACACGAAGGCCGCGGCGACAGTGCCGTCGAGCAAGCGGTCGATGAGCACTTTATTGTTGTAGTAGGTGAACCGCGACCAGCGACCCTTCTCCGGCAGCGATTGCAGATACATGATGACTTGGTTGTCCACGCCGCCCAGTATGCGCGTGCCCAGCGGACGGTTGACTGGGACGTCGGTGAGTTTGCGGACATTTGTCGTGTTCGTGGCGATGACCGTGCGCGTCACGAGATAAGGACGCGTAATCGTCATCCACTCCGGATAGCCCTGGGCGAGCGTGAATCCCATGAATCCGTCGCAACGCTCCGCGAACTGGATGTAGATCTCCTCGAGCATGAGCGGCAGCCGGTAGTCGAGGGGCTCAGTCGGGCGCCAGGTCTTGATCTCGATCACCGTCGGCGTCAGCAGAAGGGCGGACGCAAGTTCGCGGGCAAGCGCGCTCTCGAACGAGGCCATCATCGCGGCGCCATTCACGCAGAGGGCGACTGTGTTGCCCTGGCCCCGGCCGCGATCCTGGTAGACATCGCGCGGCGGCACGTCCGTGCCCTGCGCGCTCGCGGCGCTGCTAGCGATGCAGAGGAGCGCCGCCAACACGGCCGCTATGGGCATTGCAACACGCATGGCGCTGACTGTCCTCACCTTTCGCGGTGGTGCGCCTAAAACGACGCGGATTGTGCCCGATGCGATGCGAAGCACAATCCGGGCGCACCTCGGCAACGATACGTGTACCTCTCAACGCCGGTGGACCGAGAATGCTTCAGTCCGCCGGCACAAGTCGCGTCGACTGCCTATTGCGGCAGCGCGAATACGTATACGGCGTTGCCGCCGCTCACCGCATCCACGTCGGGTGTCATGCGGATGGCCGCCGCATTGATCCCGCCGCCTCCGGCCGGAATGGCGATGTATTGGCGGCCGTTGACGGAGTAGGTCACCGTGCCGCCGACGGCCTGCGAAGCGAGTCGCGTCTGCCAGAGGATCTGCCCATTCTCAGCATCGAGAGCGCGCAGGTAGCGGTCCATCCCGCCGTTGAACAGGAGGCCGCCGCCGGTCGCCAGCACCGGCGAAAAGTTCGACGCTCTGTTCTCGTAGGTAAAGACTGTCTTGCCGGTCTCGACCGATATCGCCTCGATGCGCCCGACCTTGTCACGGCCGGACGCAAACTTGGTATTGGCATCGACGTTGTACACGAACTGCGGCGCGGCATCGCGGTCGGCGCGTGCCCTGAGGTCGATGCAGAGGTTGAGCAACTGCACATACATGACGTTGGATTTCGGGTTGTAGGCGCTGCTCGGCCAGTCACGGCCGCCGTTGAAGGTCGGGCACACGTGGTAGTACTTGCCGACTTCCTTGAGCACAGCAGCCTCGTTGACGGTCACAAGGCCTTTGGGATCGATTCTGGCGACCAGATTCTGCTCGACGGTCTGCTTCGCCCAGAGGAATTCGCCGCTGGCGGCGTCGAAGCTCCAGGCAATGCCGGTCTTGCAGGGCACGCCGGTGAGCGTCTTGCGCGGCCCGCGGCGGGCGTCGGGGTTCACCGAAAGCATGCCGGCGGCGGTGACGTCTGGATTGACCGGCGAGTTGATGACCATCATCTCGAAGGTGCATTCCTGGTCCCAGTTGTCGCGCGGCAGCACCTGGTGGCGCCAGACCACTTCGCCGGTCTTCGGCTTGACGGCAAAGCGCGTGTTGGTGCCGGTCATGGTCGCCCCTGGCATGTTGCGCTGGGCTTCCGAGGCGGGGCCGACCGCGCTCGATCCGTAGAAGACGAGATCAAGCTAGGGATCATAGGTGAGCTGACCCCACACGCCGGTCATCCAGCGGTTCTCGAACGGCGAGCCAGCCCAGGTCTCGTCGCCGGGCTGACCCGGGCGTGGGATCATCGTGTTGCGCCACAGCTCCTCTCCGGTCTTAGCGTCGTGGCCGGTGACATAGCAGCCGTGCGGCGCCACTTGGCAGGTGCTGCCGGCAACGACCACGCCGCCGACCACGATCGGGCCGGTCGAATTGCTGATGTAGAAGTCGCCGCCGCGGTTGGTCTGCCAGGCCAATTTGCCGGTGCGGGCCTCGAGCGCGACGACGAAATTGTCCCAGGTCACGAAGTAAATGTTGTCGCCATAGAGCGCGATGCTGCGCTTGCGCTGTCCGTGGTTGCTGCGGAACGATGTGGTGGCCGGCAGCGGATGACGGTATTCCCAAAGGAGGTCGCCATTGGTGGCATCGATCGCCTGGATCACGTCACCTGGATTACCGAGGTACATCACGCCGTTGTAGACGAGCGGCGTCATCTCGTTGATGCCGGGCTCCATGACTCGCGCCCAGACAAGTTGCAGGCTCTTGACGTTCCCCTTGTTGACCTGTTCGAGAGGGCTATAGCCCCACCCTTGATAATTGCGGCGATGCATCATCCAATCTTCGGGCTTGGGCGCCCGCATGATCTCGTCGGTCACAGTGACGAAGTTCGGCACGGTGCGCGGCGTCGCCGTGGGCGGCGTCTGCGCATTCCCGGCCGAGCTCAAGGAGCACAGCAGGGCAGCACTTAGCAGGGATTTCCTGATCAAATATCTCATCGCACCCTCCCTTGGTATTTCGGACCAGCTCGCCTGGTTCGTCGTGTTTGGGTCGCTTATCTTGCCATCGACGAGACAGCCACGCGCGATCCTTGGCGCCGATCGTGCCTCATGGCAGGATCGAGTACAATGGGGATGCGGCCATGCTGGCACAACGATGTTTCCCGCCCGCCCCTGCAAGACGGGCTCAACACGCAAAGCGATATGCCAATTGAGCATCTCATCGCATCCTCCCTTGATTTCAGCCGGCCTTATCGGAGTTCTTGAGGGCCGACCTTTCCGAATATTCGGATATTCTTGTCAACCGGACGACCGCAATTGGGATACTAGCTCACTGTCCACCTCACATCTCTTGCATGCAAAGCGATGCCACTGGCGTGCCTGTTTCACCGTCCAGGTCTTAGAATAGCTGATGCCCATACCAATAGTCAGAACCATCCAAGCGCAAGCATCAAGGGAACAAGTAACCAAATGACAGAGGGACCTTTTGGCAATGGCGGTTGTCGCAAAGAGCATGAGGTTGCTATTTGCCCAATCAATCAAAGTCCGCCTATGGTACGCGCCGGGAAGTCTGAATAAGCGTAGCGATCGCGCTCGGAGGAAACATTGATGTCGCGCAAGAATTCGAGCATGCTTTTGGGTGCAGGTGCCAGCTATCTTCTCCTGGCGCTGCTGCCGATCCTGGCGCTGCTACCGATGGCCACGTTCGTTGCCGCTGACCCAACATCGGTGTGGCAGGGTGTCTACACGAAGCAACAGGCAGAACGGGGGCGCGCTACCTACTTCAGTGCCTGTGCGTCCTGCCACGGTGTCATGCTACAAGGAGACAGTGATATACCTGAACTTGTAGGCAATTCCTTTGTCAAGCGCTGGTCCGGGGTATCGATCGGCGCGTTCGTCACATTTACCTCAAGTCAAATGCCGATTGGCCGTCCTGGCAGTCTTGGGGCTCAAGGCTACGTCGAAGTGGTTGCCTATATCCTTCAGACAAATGGCTTTCCCGAGGGTCAACAGGAGTTGCCCATTCGCGGTACTGCCCTCGACATGATTATCATGGATGCGAGGAAATGAAGCGAACAGCATACGGTTGCATCTTTTAATTGGGGTGCGGGAGAACGGCACATGCCCTGCATACCAAAGGGAGCTCAGAGTTGGGATCTAGCACCGCTGCGATTTCTGTTACGGTTAGAGCTATTCGCAATCGTGGCACCACGGAGCACGACCATGCGGAGCCATCTTCCAGTTCCTGCCAGCGCTTTCCTCGTGGCAACCGTTTTTGCGGCGGCCTCGCCGGTTGCAGCCCAGGTCTATCCGACCAAACAGATCGAGCTTGTTGTCCCGTTTGTGGCGGGCGGCACCACCGACAACATCGCCCGCATGATCGCCCAACGCTTCATTGACAGCTGGGGGCAGACAGTGATCGTCAGCAGCCGCGCAGGCGGTGCTAGCACGATCGGAACGGCCGCCGTCGCCAAAGCGCCGCCCGATGGCCACACGCTGCTGATCACCACGTTGGCGTTTTCTGTCAATCCGGCGCTGCAGAAACTGCCTTACGATCCGATCAAGGATTTTGCGCCGATCACCGAGCTTGCCTCGCTCCCGCTGGTGCTGGTGGTGCATCCGTCTGTGCCGGTCACCAACCTCAAGGAATTCGTCGCTTACACAAAGGCCAGTCCCACCGGCTTGGACTTCGCGTCGTCGGGCGCCGGCACCTCGACCCATCTCGCGGCCGAGATGTTCAAGTCCATGGCCGGCAGCAACCTCGTGCATGTTCCATTCAAGGGCAATGCGGAGGTGATGAACGCGCTGCTTGGCGGCCACATCAAGATCTATTTCAGCTTGGTGCCGACCGTATTGCAGCACATCAAGGCCGGGGCGCTGCGGGCACTCGCCGTCACCACCGAGAAACGACTGCCTTATCTGCCCGATGTGCCGACCATCGCCGAATCCGGCTTTCCCTCCTACGAGATGAACTCCTGGCAGGCGGCCTTTGCGCCGGCCGGCACGCCCGAGGATGTCGTCACCAAGATCAATGGCGAAATCGTGCGCATGCTCAAGACGCCCGAGGTCCGCGAACGCATGGCCCGTGAAGGCGCCGATCCGGTCGGCAGCACACCGGAGGAGTTTGCCAAACGGTTGGCGAGTGAGATCGCCAAGTGGTCGAAGGTAGTCAAAGACACTGGCATGACCGCGAATTGACGGCGACAAACATTCCCGCTCAATGATCGCTGGACAGTTGCTGTATGTCCGAATTGAATATTGGCCCGGCTTGGCGAACAAGACGACTTACGGCGATGCAAGCATTTGAAATGAGTAGGGATGGACGCGACGCTATCGTCGTGGTCGGCGCCGGCATCGTCGGGGTCTGCACTGCCTGGCATCTTCTGCGTCGTGGCGCCAACGTGATGCTGATCGATCGCGACGCGCCGGGGCGTGGATGCTCATATGGCAATGCCGGCGCGGTGGGCTCCGGCAGCATTGTGCCGCTGGCGACGCCCGGGATCATGCGCGACGCGCTACGGATGCTTCTCAATCCCGCCGCGCCCTTGCGCATTCCGGTGTCCTACCTGCCGAAGGCTGCGCCGTGGCTCACGCGATTTGTGCGCGCGTCGCGGCCAGACGAGGTGCGGCGCATTTCCGATGTCCTGGCAACGTTGCTCGCACACTCAATCGAAAGGCAAATCGAAATCCTGAGCGAAATCGGTGCGTCCGAGATCGTGCGGCGTACCGGCCTGCTCTGCCTCTACCCCGACGACAAGGCGCTCGCGAAAGACGCAATGGCCTGGACGCTACGGCGCGACCATGGCCTTCGGGTCGAGCGGGTCGAGCGCGCTGACATTCTCTCGCTCGAACCCGAGATCGGGCCCGACTACACGATCGGCATGTTCATGCCTGACCAAGCCATATCGACCAATCCCTACCGGCAGGTCACCGCCATTGCGTCGGATTTTGCCAAGCGCGGCGGGCGCGTCGTTCGCGACCGCGTTGTTGCGATCGAGATCGAGAACGATCGCGTGCGTGCGGTCCGTGGCGAAAGTGCCTCCTATGCGTGCGACCATGCAGTGATTTGTGCAGGAGCCTGGTCCATGCAACTGCTCGCCGGACTGGGCTATGCGCTCCCGCTGGAGAGCCAGCGCGGCTATCACGTCACGATCGCTTCTCCTGGGATAAAGGTGTCACGGGCGGTGACCGCGGCGGACAGAAAGGTCTTCCTCACGCCCATGGAGGACGGGCTGCGGGTCGCCGGCACGGTCGAGTTCGGTGGACTGACGCGGGCTCCGACGCGCAGGCGCGCGGAGTTTCTCGTGCGCGACCTGTCCCGGGTGTTTCCGCGCGCGCAAGTTCCGCCCAACTGGTCGTTCTGGATGGGGCACCGTCCGTGCTTTCCCGACTCTTTGCCGGTCATGGGGCCAAGCCGCCATCGCGGCCTCTGGCTCAATTTTGGCCACGGGCATCTCGGCCTTACGATGTCGGCAACCAGTGGAGATCTGCTGGCGCGCGCGATTTGCGGCGAACCATCAAATATCAATTTGACGCCATTATCCTTCGCGCGATTCGAGCGTCACTAATATGAAATCCGTGGCTCCCGGCCCCTGACGCGTTCAATGCGTCCCGGCAATGCCAGCTTGTTGCACAATCTTACCCCAGCGCTCGACCTCAGTGCTGATGAATGTCTGAAGTGCCGCGGGCGACTGACTGACGATGGGCAGCATGCCGATATTGCCGAGTTGCTTCTCGACCTCCGGCATTGCCATGACGGCCTGCAGCTCGGCATGGAGCCTGTTCACGATGTCCCTGGGCGTGCCGGCGGGCGCAAGGATGATCGACCAGTTCGACTCATCGAAACCGGGAACAGTGTCGGCGATCGGCGGAACGTCCGGCAGCTCCGCCAGCCGCGCGGCCGAACTCACACCAAGCGCGCGCAAGGTTCCGTCCTTGAACAGAGGGATCGAAGGAGCCGCCGCCGCAAACATCAGTGACACGCGACCGGCGACAATATCGACAACCGCCGGCGCGGTGCCGTTATAGGGAATGTGACGCAGCTCTATGCCGGTCCTGACCTTGAGCAATTCCGTAAAGAGATGCTGCGACGTGGCGGCGCCAGGCGATGCGTACATGATCTCGCCCGGCTTCTCCTTCGCCAGCTTGAGCAGCTCCGGCACCGTCTTTGCGGGAAAGGCCGCAGTCGCCACCAGCAGGAACGGATAATGCGCAACGAGCGCGATCGGTGCAAAATCCTTGTTCGGGTCGAATGGCGCCGTTTTGTACAGTGCGGGTGCGACTGCCAGCGTGCTTCCGCTGAGCACGAGCGCATAGCCGTCAGGGGCGGATCGGGCGAGCGCCTGGATGCCGATCACGGCCCCCGCGCCCGGGCGGTTCTCGACCACGATCGACACTCCCACGCGATCGGCAAGCTTCGCCCCGATGATGCGGGCCAGCACGTCGTTGCCGCCGCCCGCGGGGAACGGCGAGATCAATCGGATCGGTCGGTTTGGGTAATTCTGCGCCGGTGCCTGTGCCTGCAGGGCAACGACGAGGCTTGCCACCGCCAGAAACAATCGTCGAAATCCCATGTGCGCCCCTGATTGGAATTGAGAGCAGCGCCTTCACAACCCGAGCGCATAGGACGGCCGCCGCGGGTCCGCGCCGCCCTTAAGCACGCCGCTTGCTTGGTCGGCAACGACAGTACAGACAGCGCCCGCGAGCCACGTCCAGTCTGGCCACCATCCGATCTTGTGGCCGAGGCGGCCGAGCGCCTCGCCGGTTGCCTTGTCGATCCGGCTCTCCATGTTGAGCAAGCCCGGGTGATAGGCGTGCGGCTCGAACGACGATGGGTAGCTGTAGGACGCGACGCGCGGTGCCTCGACCGCCTCCTGCACGTCCATGCCGAACAGGTGGATGTTGAGGAAGACCTGCAGCATCGCCTGGGTTTGCACGTCGCCGCCGGGCGTGCCGAACGGCATCTTCATTCTGCCCGGCTCGAGCGCGATCGCCGGGCTCGGCGTGAGCCGCGGCCGTTTGCCCGGAGCAACGCCCGAAGGATGATCCGGGTCGCCCCAGTTCTGGCTGCCGCGCGGCGATGGAATGATCCCCAGTTCCGGTATCACCGGCGCGTTGTAAGAGCCGTCGCTCGGCGTCGCTGCGAACACGTTGCCGTGCTTGTCGATGCAGCAGACATGCGACGTGTCGAGCTCCGGAGCGGAAAAGGCGCGCTCTGGCATTAGTGGAGCACCGCCGGCGGCGCGCTCGGCCGCGAGCTTGCGCGGATCGCCGGCGGGTGGCATTTCGGGCCAGGCCCTGTCGGGGCGGATCATCTCGCGCCGTTTTTTTGCATAGTCGCGCGACAGCATCGCCTCGATCGGGACGTCGATCATGCGCGGATCGCCGAAATAGGCCTCACGGTCCGCGAAGGCGAGCTTCACTGCCTCGGTGATGTGGTGCAGGTAGCTAGTGGAGTTGTGGCCAAGCTTGTGCAGTTCGGCAGCATCGAGAAGGTTCATCGCCTGCAACAGCGACGGCCCCTGGCACCACGGACCGCAGGCATAAAGCTCGACATCGCCGAACGAGGTTCGGACCGGCTCGTCGTAGCCGGAATGATAGTTCGCGAGATCCGCGGCCGACAGGATGCCGCCATTCTCCTTCTGATACCTGACAATGGCGCGGGCAATATCACCCCGATAGAAGGCATCGCGCGCTGCCGCGAGACCGGCCTCGCGGCCGCGCGAACGCGCCGCTACCTCCTGGTCCGCCATATGTTGAAGCGTGGCCCCGAGCGCCTTCTGCACGAAGACCTCGCCGGTTTGCGGGGGGCGCCCCTTCGGCAGATAAAGATCTACGTTCGACGGGAACAGCCGGTACTCGGCCTCATGGTCGGTGATGATCTCGCTCATCAGCGGGTAGACGGGAAACCCGTCGCGGGCATAGCTGATGGCCGATTGCGCCACCTCACCGAAGCTCATGGTGCCGAACCGCTCGAGCGCCGTGATCCAGGCGTCGGGTGCCGCCGGCACCACGGTTCGCATGATGCCTTGCGGGATTTTGCCGCCATGGTTTTTCTTGAAGTAGTTTCGATCGAGTGCCTCCGGCCAGGTGCCGAGGCCGGGAATCGTGACGATGCGGTTCTCAACGGCGGAATAAATGATGATTGGCGCGACGCCCGCGACATTCACGAATTCAGGCTGTACGACACCGAGTGCGATGCCAGCCGCGACGCCCGCGTCGATCGCATTGCCGCCCGCCTCCAAAATCTTAAAGCCGGCTTCAGTTGCGAGGTACTGAGTGGCGGCGATCATGTGGCGCGTGCCCATGATGGTCGGGCGATGGGCCTTCATGTTTTCCCCTGTGTGCGAAGCATTTTTGCCTGTATGGAATAGAACGTTACGCGGTACTTTGCCCCACGTTTGAGCCTGTAATCAACCTCAAGATCCGCTAGGCGCTCGGTTTTGCCTTTTGCTAGTAGGAAGGGACTCGAAACCGATTTTCAATGTCGTCTTGTGGTTCCAATACCCGAAATATTGGTCGAGACGGGTTAGCGTCCTATATGCCACCCACGCAGTTCACGTAGAAGGCTGTGCGGCTCTTGTTCGCAGCCCAGGCGCGAATAGTCTCTCTCGCCGAATTTGGGCTGAATTGCCGGAATTTCGCCCGACGTTTCAAAGGATAATTCTTGAAACGACATTTGCAGGTTCGAATCCTACATGCCCGGCCAGGCAGTGCAGTCTCCGCGGACCATCCGGGCGGCGGCGCTGCTTTCACATTGCGATTGCCGGTGCCACAACATCAACTGATATGGCTGGTGATACGAATTTGCTGCAGCATTTCCATCAACTTGATGACAACACGGAGCATCGCCACGAGCAGAACGACCGAAAAGATAAAAAGCCCGAGCGGAGGATCATTCTCAGGCGGCGCGGAGCAAGTGCAACGTGTCGCGCTCCTCGCATAGCTTTAGCTTGGAGGATTTCTCAACGATGGCTTTGAGGCGGGAGAATTCCGGCGGCTTCGTGAGATAGCCGCACGCGCCGAGCTCCAATGACCGCGAAATGTCTTCGTCATAGCTCGAGGTGGAGCACATGACGACTGCGACGCGGTCAAGCATCTTCTCGGAGCGCATCCGCTCGAGCAATTCGAAGCCGTCCATCCTTGGCATGTTGATGTCGAGCAACATCAAGTCAACGTGCATCTCGCGCAACCGCGCAAGAGCTTCGCGGCCGTCCCGGGCCACGATGACTTTGCATTGCAGGCGGTGGCGTTCGATGAGGAGAATCTGGGCGAGCTCGATATCGATGTCGTTGTCATCCACTAGCAACAAGGTTGCCAGTGGATTGCCGCGGCCATCGCCGTCAGATCGCACCAATGACGAAGACTGCGCCGAAACAGCAGGTGCGGCCAGCGGTTCGGCTTTGGGCACGGTAAACTTGAAGGCGACGCCCTTGCCGGATGTCGATTCGCACCAGATCTTGCCGCCGTGCAGCTCAACAATTCTCTTGCAGATCGCCAGGCCCAACCCGAGCCCCTGCGCATCATGCTGTGACATGCGCTTGAAGGGCTTGAACAGCTTTTCGACATCCCCTTGGCCTATGCCCGGGCCGCTGTCGCTGACACAGAATATCCAATTGTCGTCCGTCTCTTCGGCCGCCACACTGATGCGGGGCGCGCTCCCGCCGTGTTGAATGGCGTTGCATATGAGGTTCTGGAAAACCTGCATGGCTTGCGCCCGATTCACAAAAATCGACGGCAGACGATGACAGTCGACGACGGCTTGCCGCTCATGGATCAGCCGATCGATGCTTTCCTTGACTTCATCGACCAGCTGGTTGGCGTCACAGATATCGCAGTCGGACTTCTCCGCACCATCAAGCCGGGTGTAGTAATACACGGTATCGATCAACCCAGTCATGCGTTTGGCGGCATCCTGTACGGACTGATAGTGGGCCGCGGACTTGCCGCTGAACGACACTTCGGTGCTGAGCAACTCCAGCAATGATCGTATCGTTCGCACCGGCTCCTTAAGGTCATGGGCCAAGGCCCGCGCGAAGATCTCAAGCGACTCCCGCTGGTCGGCAATGCGCTTTTGCATCGCGCAGTGCTGAATGGCGACCTGAATGACGTGCTCCAGCGTGTCCGGTGTGATGCTCGCCTTGGAAATATAGTTCTGGGCACCTTCCTGCATGGCGGCCACCGCCACCTTTTCGTTGCCATGGCCGGTCAGCATCACCACGGGTACGTATGAATGCCTGGTGCGAATGCGCTTGAGAATCTCGACGCCATTGCGGCCCGGCAGCGAATAGTCAAGCAACACGCAGGCGAACGTATCGCTCTCGAGGCGCGCCAGCCCCTCCTCACCGTGGCTCGCTTCGCTGACATCGTAGCGCGCCACAACACTTTTCTGCAGACAACGCCGGTAGAGCAGCCGGTCGTCCTCGCTGTCGTCGACCACAAGTATTTTTGTGGGCTCACCCATGAGCAGCATCGTCCTTGGGCAGCAGCGCGATCTCGAACCAGTAGGCTTTGAGGCGCTTGATCGCCTCGATCAAGCCGTCAAAGCTGACGGGCTTCTGCACATAGGTGTTGGCGCCCATCTGATAGCAGTCCTGGATATCCCGCTCATCGGTCGACGTGGTCAGGATGATCACCGGTATCCTCTTGAGCTTGTCGTCCTCCTTGATCAACCGCAGAGTCTTGCGGCCGTCGAGGCCCGGCATATTGAGGTCGAGCAGGATGAGCCCCGGATGCGAGCCATTGGCGTTCCTGTGGACGCCTTCCCGCTTCAGAAGGTCGAGCGCATCGCGGCCGGATCTGCACCAGACAACGGGATTGTGCAGGCTGACCTTCTTGAACGCGCGCGTTGTCGCCTCGTAGTCATCCTCACTATCTTCAACCATGAGAATGGACTGGGACTTGGGCAATATCTCGTTCATGGGATTTCCTCGTCGATTCTTTCCGCTCGCAGTTCAGGTTGAAGTAAAAGGTCGTGCCTTTGCCCGGTGCGGATTCGAGCCAGATGCGACCGCCATGCCGCTCGACGATCTTCTTGACAAAGGTGAGCCCGACGCC
>Ga0137409_10003044_pt1 | contig 17815 bp, 11 predicted proteins | sample CZODoug1_16funga_FD_122059 | JGI IMG/M metagenome (GOLD analysis project Ga0137409, IMG submission 122059) | Vadose zone soil fungal communities from Angelo Coast Range Reserve, California, USA - CZODoug1_16fungal (Hybrid Assembly) | ecosystem: Environmental > Terrestrial > Soil > Vadose zone... | reverse complement strand
GAGACTCCCAGGTGTTGCTGGTACCAACGCCCCAGCGCTTTCGGATCTTTGGCTCGGAAGAAGAATCCTCCGATTCCCGTCACTTTTTCCATTTCCGTTCCTCCAGCGATCCCATCGCGAACAGCGACCCCCGCAGGGGGAGGAGAGAACTTTGGCGATACGGCTGTCTGCGCGGCGATGCCGAGTTGGTTCCGCCCCAAGATGAAGCTCGACCCGAAAGCAAATGACAGAGTTCGAAGCAGTTGGCGTCTTAGAAAAAGCATCCCATCCTCCTTCCGAAAAGAGCGCGGCCCGAGGCACGATACCTGCGCAGACGGAGTTCTGGGAAGCGTAAAGACGAGGTTCTGGGCAATTTGTCGGCAATCCAGAAGTAATCCAGACGGGGACATGCGAGTCGCATCAGTACCGGGAGGTCGGCTTGTAGGAAGTGATCTCCGCGCCTTGCATCGATCTTGGACAGATTACGAGCTATCCAGAACAGACCTTTGGGGGTTCGAACCGGCGGTCCCGATTCAATTCTTGCCTTTGACCAACTCGCTGCAGAACATCGTTTTAGGGATCGGCTTTGCCATCGTCTTTATTCGTAGGTACTGCAGCCGCATCAAAAAGACCGGGATTAGTCGATCCTGCTTTATCAGTGTTCGCATCCTCGCCCGCTGTTGTTGGCCGAGCGGTCGCCTTCGCCTTGACCTTATTTTTGTCCCGCTCCTCAATAGCCTTCCCTGCCTCGGGAATCTGCTCCTTGGCTTGATCAACTGTCTTTTGAAGCTGGATGTGGGATTCTGCGAATTCCTCAATGCTTGCCGCCGATGCAGTGGAGAGCGATCGGCTCCGATAAAGCATCGTCCAATTCATCGAGGAATTTTCCCCACGGTGACGGCAGGTTATGTCCAGACTCATGTTCAGGTCGCATACTGAAGGTGTTCCGGACGCCAGTTCGTTAGCAGATTCCAGTGCTTTGCCTCTTCCGGCCGATTTCGTCTCAGCCATTCCCGTTCAACTTCCGTATTCACTGGCCTTAGAAAGGTATCCTCACGGACCAACCGACTCTCCTCTAGCGTCCTCTCGAGCTCTCCGAGCACTCGATTTCGATCTTCATTGTCGGAACGCTCTGAAACGCGCCTTGCCAAACTAACGACAAATCCTAGGCGGTTCTGCAAGTCATTTAATTTGGCGTTCTTCACAAGCCAATCCTGGTCCATATCCCAGTAATTCATGACAAGCCAAGGAAGAGCCTCGACTAAACGAGACTCAAGACTGTTCTGCTTCAGACCCTCCACCAGGACTTCGGCGGGATTTCTTTTCTGCACTCGCGCTTTCATATAAGCAAAGCCCGGATATCCCAACGCAGACACTGTCTTCGCAAACTGCTCCTTATTGACATCAGGACGAGGTTGGAACAATTCGGGTGTTGGCAGTGACGTCGGGCTAAGTTCGTACACAGACTTGAATTTGCGTGCGAGCTGAGGCGTTACCCTCCTCTGCCCTCCTTCAAGCATCGCGACATAAGACTGTGACACTCCAAGCCGCCGCGCGGCTTCCGTTTCCGTCAATCCCCGTTTGTTTCGAGCGAGTCTTAGCGTTTTCGACTGCATGCCCCTGCAACCTTTTAATATGTTAAATTCTATCACAGAATCTGTGATAGTCAATCGAACTCAAAAAACTGATAAGACATTAGCCTTACTCTACCCTTTTGATCGAACCTGCAACTGGAATTCAACGAAGAGTGCGCAAGTACGATTGAGACAGTCCCTCCGGACGGTCATAGATATAGGGAAGATATATAGGGAAGATCGGGCACAAACGAGGTCACTCAGCGAACATAATACGAAAACCCATGTCACAGTTATGGCACAATTTCGCCAAAACTGTCCGTAAGTTATTGAAGAATTGGCGGACGGGCCTGTAAGCCGGATTCTGTGCGGCGTGCTGATGTAAACGTCGGCACGCTGCGGCGATCATTCCTCTAGGTCGCGCCTCGCGGCGTGACTCCAGCAGCCTACCCGAGGGTTCTCCTCTATAAGGACTTGCGTCCTCGCTGAGGGAGCGCGTTCGCTTTCGCGAATTTGCTCATCGAGCCGGGCCGGCTCTCCCCTCCTATTTGGCCTTGCACCACGCGGGGTTTTCCAGGCTCCCGATATTGCTACCGGGACGGTGGGCTCTTACCCCACCTTTTCACCCTTGCCAAACGAAGCAGCTTTGCCCGGGCGGTAAGCCCGGATTTTTCGAAGACGTCTCGCAGGTTTCCCTGCGCGATGCCACCGTGCTGTTGCGCCGGCGGTATATTCTCTGTGGCACTTTCCGTAACTGAGCCGCACAACGCCGAGTTGAACTCGACGCCACCCGCGTAAGCGAGAAACTCCACTTTGCAGCGGAGCCTGCGTGGCCGCCCCCTGGCGTTACCAGGCGCGTTGCCCTTACTTCGTCACCGGCTCTTGCGAGCCTACGACGACGGTGTCCGGACTTTCCTCCCGCCCCGATTGCTCGGGGCCAGCGATCACCCGGCCCGTCCGCCAATTTCATTATAGCTTGAATTTTCGATTCCTCCTCGGTGCACGTCATGGTTGAGCCCTTTGCTTTGAGAAATTGGGGAGTGGTATCCCGCCACCCCCCGGCAACGCAGATGAATCTGAAAACAAATAAGTTACGGAAAAAGGGATTTGTAAGCTGATGAAAAGGCAGGAGTTGAAAATCGATAAAAGTGCGATGGCGCACGCCGCCGAGGATGCGGAGGTGTCGCGGAGGTACCACACCCCCGGTATTTTTGGAAAAGAGGCTGCAAGCTATTGAAAACAAAGGACGGGGATCGGAAAAAGAGAGGCAAGAGATTTCAAGAGGCGCCAAACTATTGAGAGATTGAGACTTAGACGAGGCGGCGACAGAAGACTCGGAGAGATTTGTTCGAGATAACACGTGCTAGAGTACCACAGGTCTGGACGTACGTCAATAGTAAACTTAAGTTCAATCGTATGAACAGCGTGGAAGCGACACCATAGCAGCCACGTACCGGGACTACACGGTACTGGAACTACAGCGCACTGCAAGAAGCTCACACGTTTTGGAAAAATCTACACACGAGGAGGCGCGGTTTTCGTGGCAAGTCGATGTTCGCGGCAGCTCTATGCAGTTGAATTTTCAGGCCTTTACTAAACAGAGTGCAGGGGTGGAGGGAAAGTTGCCTCTGGATAACGGCAGTAAGGTCTCTAAGGGGTCTGTCCGCGCAAAAAAAGAAGAAGCTTCATCCAGGGTGTCCCAGGCGCTCAAGGAGGCGCCGCGAATGCGATACACAAAGTGTCGGATCATTCTTGTGGTATGGCTAGTGGTGGGCCTGTTCGCTTTAGGACCAGTGGCGTCGGCGAAAAATCCGAGCGAAGCAAAGACTGAGCGGGACCGCCTTGAGAATGCGGGAAAAGTGATGCAGGAGATCCTCCATGTTCCTGATGACATCCCGCAAGACCTGATCGACAAGGCGCGTTGTGTGGTGGTGATGCCGTCGGTGTTGAAAGCTGCGTTTGTTGTCGGGGGCAGTTACGGGCGCGGCACGTTAATATGCCGCACCGGCAAAGACTTCACCGGTCCTTGGGGGGCTCCTGCGATGTATGCGCTAGAAGGCGGCAGTTTTGGTTTGCAGGCTGGCGGAGAAGCAACGGACTTCGTTTTTCTGGTCATAAACGACCGCGGCGCGGATAGCCTGCTGCGTACCAGGGCGAGGCTTGGGGCGGACATATCCGCTGCGGCCGGACCGAAGGGACGCTCGGCGTCAGCCGACACGGATGCTTACATGCGTGCGGAGATTTTGAGCTACTCCCGCGCGAGAGGCGTATTTGCGGGCATCTCACTGGATGGCTCGACGCTGCGGCCGGATGGGCAAGCGAATCGCAAGCTCTATGGCAATTCGACGAGCGCCGCAAAGATCATCACCGAATCGGATGCTACTGCCCCAGCCGCAGCGCATACGCTGATCGCGGCTCTGCAAAAGGCGTCGCCACATCTCAAGCGTTAGACACGTTGGAAGCGGAACCGGTCCGAACTTTCCGTAAGCCCCAGCCGGGAGGAAACTTTGTTCTCGGATCACGTGATTACTATCGCGGGTATAAGCACGACGATCACAAGGCACGATATGTTCACGGCGAGCGTATTCGTCGTGCTTGGGCTGTCGTTTTTAGCTGCGGCTTACTTCAACCGACAACGCATTGTGGTGCTGAAGAGGTCGAACGGAACAGACCAGGTTGCGTTCGAGCTGGCGCGAATTGCAGACGCACTTGAGCGCATCGCGAATCGTCCAGCGGATCGTGCGATTGCCGCGGCGACGCGGCGTCAGGTTCAGGCGCAACCGCCTCCACAGCGCGAGTCGCAAGGTGTAGCCTATTCCATGTTTGGGCGCTAAAGCGCCGGTGCGACCACCCTTGTAGTCACCGCAACAGTGCGGCACTAAAGCGATGCTGCCGCGAACGAAGATCATTCTGTTTTCCATGCACTTCAATGACATCCCAAAGGCGCTTGCATCCGCAATCGGAATCGATCTTGCGCTGTCAAAGTCGGATGGGATCACTAGACTTGGGGACCATCTGAAGAGTCTGCTGACCCCTAAAGGTGTGGATGATCCGGCGAACCTCAAGGCAGGCCCCAAGGCAAACTCAAGTATCCCTGTTTGAAAATCGCTCCGCGGCTGTTTGCTTGAGTTTCAGTCCTCCCAGCGCCCCGTCTTTGTCAGTCAAGTTACCAATACGCTGAATGGAGTGGAAGGAGATTCAAAAACCGCTCCTTCGAGAAATGTGAAGGGATTCGGTACTAAAAGTCCTTTCAACCTATTTGCCACGCGTCTGTAATAGCTAAAACTCTACCTTAGTTCTAAATCCGAAGACGACCGCACGATTCGTGCCCCCTCCGACGTTGGCGTAATACTGGATCACCGGCTGCAGAAGGAGCATTGGCAAAACGTCCAGCAGAGTGTTGAACTCGACCGCCTGCTCGGCCTTCGCCGGCCTACCCGGCGGGAAGAACTGTGGGCTGAGCATGTTTCGCACATAACCGAGCGACATGGTGTGGTGAAAGTTCAGGGGCAACGGCTCATTGAAGCGCAGGCCCGCAGTGAGTTCCCTGTTGTTGCGGTTGACGCTCGGCGGACTCCAGTCATACGCAAACGTTGCGTCCAAACCCTTTGCCCCTTTCGGATCCACGCGCCAGAGGGCCTGGCTCGCCATCCAGTACAAGAGGTAGTTACCCGACCGCGGTGTCGCACTCGTCGGCGACGTGAACTTTCCGGGATTGTACGAGGTGCCGAACTGATACAGTCCGGAATATCCTCTTCGGCTCTCGACGTTGTCAAAGGCCCGCACCGACGACGCCTTCTTGCCCGGGGTAAACCCAATCTCCGAAACGCTCATTGGAGTTCCATTGAACTGCGGAACCAGGCCGGTTGGGTTTTGCGAAAAAGGCGAGCGGACCGCGGCCAGCACCATCGATTTCACATAGAAGTTGTGGAGCGGCAGGACTCGGATTTCCATCGCTGGTGTCGAGGGAGGATCGAAGGACTCGAGGGTGGTAAATAAATTGCCCAACGCATAGCCTATCGGCTCGAAAATGAAGGACGCCCCGTAATGCTGGGTTCCATAGAAATCTTGACCTGCGAACTGACCGACGCGTGCAGTGATACGTTCATCCAGCCATCGCTTCTCGATCCACCAGGAATCGAGACGACATGTATTCGCGCTGGACATCCCGCTCGGACTGGTCAGGAGGCCGAGATATGCTCCGAGATTACCGCCGCCCTGCCAGAGTGCTGTCGCATGGAAAAACAGCCCATGCAGGCCGGTCAGCGTGCCAAAATCAATATCGACGGTTCCCCGAAACCTATTCCAACTTGCAAATCGCTCTTTCTGCTCGCTCTTAATGTCCCAGAGGGAATCGCTTACGTATTGAAAATCGAATCGCACGCCGCGCTCAAGCAGGCGCGTCCGCTCGCCGCCCCACGTTCCAAAGAGATGCCCGTGCGGGCCTTGCCCCGTCTCATGGCTGTCCGGACCGCTGAGCGTTTCCTCCTGCAGAATTTGCGAATGGACCGGAAACGGAAATACATAAAATCCGCACAACAGTAGAAACAGAAAGCGGGCCCTTCGTCCGAATCCGCAAAACCTTGTTGAGGAATGCCATCCCGCTTGGACCCGCAATCCTACCGATGGTCTTCTGACTCGCTCTTGAGGGTCGCTTTGTTGGGTACGGGTTTCGTAGTCATCGCCTCGTAGGCGATCCTCGTTTCGTTTTTCGGGACGCCACCTCGAGACGCAGAGACCAATCACCATTGCGAGGAGCAGGAGCGCGGCTCCGAACACTCCGGGTGCTCCAAGCCAAAACACCATAGCGGCTCCGACGGCTGCGCCAACTACGAAAACCAACCATACCCCACCGAGAAGCCTAACCTTCTGGGTAGACGCTAACTTGTCGTGCACTGTGGTTTCAGAACTGTGCCTTTGCGCTTCGGTCTTGAGCAGGGACGTGATCATCCCCGTCAGATACGTGGTGTGAACGCTAATGCCCCCCGCTTGACTGAAAGCCCCATTTTGAAGGCCTAGTGCGAGAGAGACGCCGCCAACAAATAGTCCAAATCTGGCCTTCAAATGAGACGTCAAAGCCAAATACGCGGTCGAAATCAAAACTATTTCTATGGTCATGACGACAGGAAGTAGCGACCGAGATGGCGATCTCGATATGAGCCGTTCCGAGATTAGGATCGAGGCGACTCCGGTCAGAAAAACAACGATCGCTAAAAGGTGCCTCAGAAGCGTTGGCCAATCGTGACTAGCTAAACTAATCGCGGCCAGAACTAGTGTGCCTGTGATGTGACCTGTAAAAGTCTTGGCAAGCACGTAGCCTGCCGCATCGCAATATCCGCCAATAAAAGCAAGCCCGAGCGAAAGCCAAGAATCAAGTTGAGGATTTTCTGACATAAAAACAGCTCGCCTGGAGTTATGCGATTCAAGTTTGTGTTTGCTGGGAGCACTGTGAGCGGCGCATCTGCCGCCCACAGGCCCCTGGGGCCGACTTCGCTTGCTCGAATCAGCTTTTCAAGCACCCGCGCCCACCCGGGTCTCCTCTGTTCTGTATTCCGGCTTGTAGACGTGCTGGCGTAGAAAAGCGAGCATGTCAGCCGGGCGAGGCACGCGAGCCAAACCGGAGTCAAAAACGAGTTTCGCCACTCGTGCGGCTGTCTGGATCTCGGCCTCGAGAATATTCGACTGCAACGGGTACAAGAGACCCTGCTTGAGCAATTCGGATGGCACCTGATCCGCCACCGCCTGCCCAGCCTCAATGAACATCTCGTCCGTGATTCGCTCGGCTTGCGTAGCGAAGATCGCCATACCGACCGCCGGAAAGATGTAGAAGTTGTTCGCTTGCCCCGGAAGAAATGTCTGGCCGTTGAAGTGGACCGGCGCGAACTGCACACCGGCGGCGTAAATCGCCTTGCCTTTCGACCATGTGTAAGCCTGCTCAGCCGTGCATTCGGCATGCTCGGTGGGGTTCGACAGCGCAAGAATCACAGGGCGCTCGTTGATGCGCGACATGGCCTCGACGATCTTCTGCGTGAAAGCGCCGCCAATGGTGCTGACGCCGATGATCGTGCTCGGCTTGATGCTCTCGATAGCAGCGACGAAATCCCGCGTCGGCACATGCTCGTGCGCATACGGTTTCTGAAAGTCGACGAGGTCCTTTCGGGACGCTTCCAGCAGACCGTTGATATCGAACATATAGACGCGGGACTGCGCTTCTTTGAGACTCATGCCCTGTCCAACAAGTGCCGAACAGAGCAGGTTGGCAAGGCCAATACCGGCCGAGCCGGCGCCGAGGAACAAATATTTTTCGTCCTTCAATTTTGTACCTTTGATCTTGGCCGCGTTGATCATCCCGGCGAGAGTGATCCCCGCCGTGCCCTGCACGTCGTCGTTGTAGACGCAGTACTTGTCGCGATAGCGCTGGAGAAGATGCACGGCGTCCGTGCCCGTCCAATCTTCGAAGTGAATGCAGCACTTCGGGAACACTTCCTGCACTGCTTCGACAAATTCGTCGACAAAAGAATAGAGGTCAGCGGTCGCCGGGCGCGTCTTGCGCATGCCCAGATACAAAGGATCATTCAGGTATTGCTCGTTGTTGGTGCCTGCGTCGAGGTACATCGGCAACAGGTATTGCGGTGGCACTCCGGCGCAGGCGGTGTAGAGCTGCAGTTTGCCAATGGGGATGCCCGCGCCGTTTGCGCCCAGATCACCAAGTCCAAGGATTCGGCCGCCGTCCGTGACGCAGATGAATCGAACGTCTTTCTGCGGCCAGTTTTTCAGAATCTCTTTCACCTTGCCACGCCGCGTGATCGACAGATACATGCCGCGCGGCTGGCGGTATATATGACCGAATTTCAGACACGCTTCGCCGATGGTCGGGTCGTACACAATCGGGAGAAAGCGCGTCGGGTCCGACATGACCGTTGCGTAGAAGAGCGTTTCGTTGTGGTCGAGCAGATTCATGAGATAGATATAACGATCGAGGTCTGTATCTTTTTTGCTTATCTGCATCATCACGCGCTGCAGCTGCAGTTCTTGCGTTTCCGTTACGTCGGGAACGAGGCCCACAAGGCCGAGCGCCTGCTTTTCGGGCTCACTGAAGGCGGTCGACTTGTTGAGCGATGGATCTTGAAGCAATTCAATTCCGCGTTTGGAGGTGCTAGCCATATTCATTACCTTCTTTCTTTTTTTTTGACTAAGAATTAGGATCTTTGTACTTGGCAGGAGCGTGCTTCTACTTGCCGGCTGCCGCAGCCACATACGGCTTAACCATTTTTTTCGGATCAACAACGCGATCGAACTCGGCTTCGCTTACGAAGCCGAGCTTCAACGCGGCAGCCTTCAACGTGAGGTCGTTGTCCATTGCGTAGTGCGCAATTTTCGAAGCTTTGTCGTAGCCAATAACCGGGGAGAGGGCTGTGACAAGCATCAGCGAACGCTCGACATATTCGTTGATCTTCTTCAAATTGGGCTTTGTCCCCTCGACCAAGAATTTGCGGAAGTTGGTACACCCGTCGGTCATGATCGTAATCGAGTGGGTGACGTTGAAGATGATCAGGGGCTTGTAGACGTTCATCTCCAGGTAGCCGCCGGCGCCGCCAAAACCGACGGCCACGTCGTTCGCCATCACTTGAGCGGCGATCATTGTGAGCGCTTCGGCCTGCGTCGGATTTACTTTGCCCGGCATGATCGAAGAGCCGGGTTCGTTCTCAGGAATCTGCAGCTCGGCGAAGCCCGCGCGCGGGCCGCAGGACATCAGCCGGATGTCGTTAGCAATCTTGTACAGCGACACGGCCAGCGTGCGTAGTGTACCGGAAAGTTGTACTTGAGCATCGTGAGCGCCCTGCACCGCGAACTTGTTGTGCGCGCTGACGAACGGTAAACCTGTGAGCTTGGCGATCTCAGCTGCGGCGGCCTCGCCGAAGCCCGGCGCTGAATTGATGCCGGTGCCCACGGCCGTGCCACCGAGCGCCAGGCGGTAGACACCCTTCAGTGCGTCTTCGATCCGATCGAGATCGTCCGCCAGCATGCCTTCATAGCCCGACCACTCTTGGCCGAGCGTGAGAGGCGTCGCATCTTGCATGTGTGTGCGCCCGATTTTTATGACGTCGTCCCACTCCTTGACTTTCACTGCGATTGCATCGTGCAGCTGCTTTACCGTGGGGATTAGTCGCTGCTTCACATTGACCGCCGCCGCGATGTTCATCGCAGAGGGAAATGAGTCATTGGACGACTGAGCCATGTTGACGTGGTCGTTGGGATGAACTGGTGCTTTGCTCCCCAGTGGCGTGCCGGCAATTTGGCAGCAGCGATTGGAGATCACTTCGTTCACGTTCATGTTGAATTGCGTCCCGCTGCCCGTCATCCACACATGCAACGGAAACATGTCATGGTGCTGACCTCCGAGTATTTCGTCGCAGACTTGAACGATCAACTTGTGGCGCTTATCGTCGAGGCGCTTGCCGGCATAGTTGGCATTAGCGGCTGCTTTCTTTAAAGTCCCGTAAGCGCTGATCATTTCCCGGGGAATCAAATCCTTGCCGATGCTGAAGTGCTCGAGCGAGCGCTGCGTCTGCGCTCCCCAGAGTTTGTCAGCAGCAACATCTACTTCGCCGAGGCTATCGGTTTCCTTGCGAATGTCCGTCATCGATTTGACCTTTCTCTAATCTGTCCGTTTGGTGGCCAGGTTTTGCGGCGACCCGTGCCCAGCGGAGTTGAAAGCATCGCGAACTAGCGTCACGGCCAATGACAATTGACCTCCTTTCTCAGGGTTCTTTGTGAACGGAGGAAAGAACAGCGATAAAACACAGCGGCAGCGTTGGCAATACCTATAACCACGTATATCGGGATTTCCACATTGGGTGAGCGCGGTCGAGTCTCGACCGCAATTGATTCCAAGGTTCCTGTGCCCGCGATCATGGCGCTGATCCGTGCTCAGGTGCCACCATCCTAAGACGCGCTCGAAGCTTCGCGCGGGCGCAGCCATGCTCCACCGCTACAAGGCGGGGCGGACCAGGTTACGCTGAGCGTAGGAGCTTCTCGAATTCACTTTCATTGAGGACTGGGACGCCTAGCTCTTTGGCTTTGTCGTATTTGGAGCCGGCCGGCGCCTACTACTACGTAGTCGGTTTTTTTGCATACGGAGCTGGAGATTTTGGCGCCGTGTTGCATTACTTGTTGGGCGGCTTCTTCGCGGCTGCGGTTGGCGAGGGCTCCGGTGAAGACGAAGGATTTGCCGGCGAACCCTCGGCTGGAAACCGCAATTCCTCAGCGGTTGAAGCCGAAGGAAAAAGGGGCGAAGTATGTCGGAGCTAAAGCTCCGACCCCCTGAAGCGCTGGAGCTACCAGAGGAGCTTCAAGGCGAATTGGATTTGGCGAGAGGTGGTTTGGGTGGAAGTGATTAGGCCGGCGTCGCCTACTGGGTGGCCGGTGGAGTCGAAGACGTTGCGTTTGTCGAGGGGTGGGGAAAAATTGGTGTGATTGATTATGTTGAAGAACTCGGCGCGGAACTGGACGTTGAAGGAATCAGAAATGCGTTTGATGCGATTGTTTTTGAAGATCGAAAAATCCAGATTCACCAGGCCGGGGCCGATTAATGTGTTGCGACCTAAATTGCCGCGGAGATTAAGGCATGTATTAGGATCAGGCACCGGTTGCAGGGTGGCCGGATCGGTGTTGATGACATTGACGCAGCTGGCTGCTATGCCGGGGGCTGCGGCAGGGACCGCGAAACATTGCGTGCGGATATAGTTATTTGGATTTCCCGGATTGGTGAGGCTTCGGCACCCGGGGCCGCCGACAAGGTTTGGCACATCGATAGCTGGATCGGTACTTCGCAAGCCGAGGGCGTCGCCGCCGAAGGTAGGTGTGAATGGAACTCCGGTGCTGGCCTCGAATACACCGCCTAGTTGCCAGCCGCCCAAAGAATTCTTGAGGAACGCGGAACTCCACTTATGCTGAGCGCCGATGTCCCAGGTGTAACTGATTTCAAGATTGTGGGCGATATTGAAGTCTGACAGGCCGCGATTCAGCAAAGTGTTGAACTGCAAGGGACTGGAGATGGAATTGGCGTATTCATCGCCGACCACGCTGCCTGAAGATGTGTCGATCGACTTGCCCCAGGTGTAGGAGCCTTGGACCTGCGAACTGCCGCTAACTTTCTTTTTCAGCCGTACTTGAAGCGCGTGGTAATAAGACTGACCTTCCCAAAACAAAGCGGTAATACGGCCGGCATTATTGTTTAGCCTGGCGCCACCGCCGATGGGCGCGGGCCAGAGGTAACCCTGGGGAGTCAAAGTAGGGAGCACGATATCGGCATCCTCGACACGAAAGGGCTGATGGATGCCTCGAGAACCCACGTAGCCGACCCGCAAGTCCGTGTCCTTGGCCAGCAAGAATTGCAATGTGAGATTCCACTGCATCACGTAATTGCGATGAGGACGAGGATCGAAATAGGCCTGGCGAAAGGTTTTGTCTGATGCAGCGACGATGGCAAACGCTCCGCTGGGGAAAGAGCCTTGAGGCAGGTTGGTGGCATTGCCAAAGGCAAAGAACGGGGCGGAGAAGACTTCGTTGGTTTCAAAAAGGTAGGGCAGCGGCAGGACATCGAAAATTCCAAACCCGCTATTTATAGTGCTTCGGCCATTTTTGAAGGGATCCCACGTAAAGCCGACACGGGGCTCAAAATTGCGAAGAGTGGGATTGGCGAAGAGGGGATCGCCAAGATGCGGAGCCGCATCCGTCAAATTTCTCAAGACGGTGAGGCGTCCGTGAACGTCGGTCATTACCGTGGCCATTTCATAACGAAGGCCGAGATTTACACTTAGGTTCGGCAGTTTCCGCCAGTCATCTTGCACGTATGCCGCAACAATGGTTTGACGGAAGCCGCGCTCGTTAACTGTGCTGGGAATTTCCGCACCGATGGAGAAGGGTTTGTTGGTCAGAAAGTCGGAAAGAGAATTAAAGGCAAATTCGCCGGAAGGATGACTGGCGGCCAGAATGTTATCGCGCATACGCTCGATGCCGGCGCCAAACTTTAGGGAGTGCTGGCCCTTGGTTACGGCGATGTCGTCGTAAGCCTGGATGGAAGTCCAATGAAAGTGGTAATTGGTGGCACCGTTTATTCCTCCATTGAAGGTGGTGAGGCCGGTGATGCCAGTAGTTGCCGCATTTTGTCCGGGAACCGTTCCGAACGATGGATCATTTGTAAACTGATTTCCGTTGGGAAAAGTTAGGCCGGTATTGGCGACAACTCGATAAATCCCGAAGCGGAAAGCGTTGATAAACTGCGGCGTGAAACTATGGACCTCGTGCAAAGCCAGGAATTGGCGGCGCGAATTGTAGCCGGTTCGCAAATCGTTCATTGCGTCCGGCTGAGTGACGTTGCTGGTATCGAACATGTAAGTGCCGGAGAGTTTGTCGCTCGCTGACAGTTCATGATCGATCTTGGTCGTGAAATAGTTTTCCGGCGTGACCTGCTGACCGGAAAACGTGAAGATGCCGGTGTCGCCTGTTTTGAGGAGAGGCCCGTTGGGCAGCGGGTAAAAGGCGTTTACGAAGCGGAGCACATTGGGATCGACGGCGACTGGGCCGGTGGAGAGATTGCCAGCGCGGGCTGCTGGCGATGGAACGGTGTCCACTTGGGTGATGCCCAACGATTGACGAAGGCCCTCATATGCAGCAAAAAAATATGTGTGATCCTTTCTGATTGGCCCGCCCGCTGAGGCGCCGAACTGGTTGCGGCGAAATGGAGGTTTGGCGCGGTCGAAGAAATTGCGGGCATCCAGCGCGCTATTGCGGATGAATTCGAATGCACTGCCGTGGAAATGATTGGTGCCGGAGCGAGTTGATGCGCCGATGATCCCGCCGGAGGAACGACCGAAAACCGCTGGGTAATTGCTGGTGAGAACGGAAAATTGTTCTACGGCATCGGCGCCGAGATTGACGCCCAAAGCGCTGCCCGGAGGTCCGTTGGCGTAGTCGTTGACGCTGATCTTGTCGAGTAGCGCATCGTTCTGGCGAGGGCGTCCGCCGGAAATCGTCATCTGCGTGCCGTAGCCATACTGGCCCTGGCCGGAAGACTGCGTCCTTGCTGTAGCGACACCGGGCTCAAGCGCGGCTAAGTCTGATGCGGACCGGCCATTGAGCGGGAGTTCGCTGACGCTTTTTGAATTGATGACGCCGCTTACGGATTGTCCGGTGTCTTTGATGGAGTAAAGAATTATGCCGACAACCTGGTCCGCGTCCGAGGTAATGGTGACCGTGGCGCGTGCCGGGGTGAATCCAGGGGCTAGTGCGGTGATTTCATATTTCGCTGGCGCGAGATCGCTAACAATGAATGTTCCGTTGTCGTTGCCAAGGACATCGGTGGTTGCGCCGGTGGTGAGATTTTTGATGGTGAGTTTTGCGTTTGAGATCGGGGAGCCGGTTGCGGAGGTTATTTTTCCTGCGATGGACCTGCCGCGGGTTTGAGCGGGGGTGCTGTCAGGCGCTATCCCGCTTAAGGTAAAAGCTAGCGAGATCGCAAGTAAAAGCCTGCTTATCACATCAATTAGACTCGTTCATCCAGAATGTGCTTTTGACGCATCTAGATAGGTCGCTTGATTCTTATTAAGTACCTGCGAGCAGTCAAATTAACATTTATTTAGGTGATAGAGACCGCGCTTGAGGTTTGGCGCGGACGCGCATGCTGCGTGGCTACAAAGGCCGGGCAGCCGTTACGCTGAACGTAGGAGCTTCTCGAATTCGGGTTCGGTTAGGACTGGGACGCCGAGTTCTTTGGCTTTGTCGTATTTTGAGCCGGGGTCGGCGCCTACTACTACGTAATCGGTTTTCTTGCTTACGGAGCTGGAGATTTTGGCGCCGTGTTGCATTACTTGTTGGGCGGCTTCTTCGCGGGAGCGGTTGGCGAGGGCTCCGGTGAAGACAAAGGATTTGCCGGCGAATTTTTGGCTTTTGAAGACGCGCTTTTCAGCGGTGGGGCGGACACCGGCTTTGTCGAGCTTCTTGATTATTTTTTGGTTGGCCGATTCGGAGAAGAATTCGGCTATAGCGGCGGCTACTTTGGGGCCTACCTCGGTTACTTCGAATAGTTGGTCTTCTTTGGCTTCGGCTAATTCGTCGAGCGAAGAAAAATGTTCGGCGAGGAGCTGGCCGGTGCGCTCGCCTACCATGCGGATGCCTAGCGCGTAGATCAAGCGGGCTAGCGTGTGTTTCTTACTGGCGGCAATTTGGGCTAGGAGATTTTGCGCGGACTTTTCGCCCATACGATCGAGATTGGCTACATCGTCGAGCTTGAGGGTGTACAGGTCGGCGATATCTTTGACCATGCCTTTGTCGACCAGCTGGTCGACGATTTTGTCGCCTAGGCCGTTGATGTCCATGGCGTGGCGGCTGGCGAAATGGAGCAGGGATTCCTTGCGTTTGGCGGGGCAGGCGGCGTTGACGCAGCGGTAGGCTACTTCGCCTTCGGCGCGGTGGATGGCGCTGCCGCACTCGGGGCAATTTTTCGGCATGCGGAAGGGCTTGCGGATGGCGCCTTCCTTGGTGACTTTCAGGACGTGGGGGATTACTTCGCCGGCGCGCTCGATGAGGACGGTGTCGCCAATTTGCAAGCCGAGGCGATCGATCTCATCCATGTTGTGCAGGGTGGAACGGCTGACAGTGACGCCTCCTACTTGCACTGGTTCGAGGATGGCGACTGGCGTGAGCGTGCCGGTGCGGCCGACTTGCACGCGAATGTCGTTGACCACGGTGGTTTCCTGGCGGGCGGGATATTTGTAGGCGATGGCCCAGCGCGGGGCTTTGGCGGTGTAGCCCAATTCGCGTTGAATGCCTAGCGAATTAACTTTGATCACGACGCCATCGATTTCGTAGGGCAGCTCTTCGCGCTTGGGCTCCCAGGCGTCGCAATATTTGTAGACTTGCTCGATGCCGTCGCAGAGCTTCCAATCTTCGGAGGCGCGGAAGCGCAATTGCTTGAGTGCCTCTAGGGAATCGGAATGCTTGGGGAAAGGAACTTCGCCATCGACGAGCAGATAGTAGGAGAAGAATTCCAGGCGGCGGCGCGCGGTGATAGACGGATCGAGCACGCGCACCGAGCCGGCGGCGGCGTTGCGCGGATTCACGAAGATTTTTCCGCCGCTTTCTTCTTGCTGGCGGTTCATGGCTTCGAAGGCTTTGCGGGTCATCAAGACTTCGCCGCGGACCTCGAAGCTGGCGGGGAGCTTGAGTTTTTTCAGGGTGGCGAGGTCTACGCGCAATGGGATGGAGCGAATGGTCTTTACGTTGGGCGTTACATCTTCGCCGGTGCGCCCATCGCCGCGGGTGACGCCACGCGCGAGGCCGCCGTTTACGTATTGCAGCGAAATGCTGAGGCCGTCGAATTTATGCTCGGCGATATACTCGATTTTTTCGCGGCCGCTGCCCTGGCGCACGCGGCGATCGAAATCGGCCAAGGTCTCGTAGGAAAAGGCATTGTCCAGGCTAAGCATGGGGCGGGCATGCTGCACGGTTTGGAAGCCTTCGCGCGGCGTGGCGCCTACGCGGACAGTGGGAGAATCGGGCGTGATGAGGGCGGGATGCGCGGCTTCGAGTTCCTTGAGGCGGTTCATCAGGCGATCGTAGGCGGCGTCGGAAATTTCCGGCTGGTCCAGCACGTGGTAGAGATATTCGTGATGGCGCAGCTTGTCGCGCAGGGCTTCGATCTCCTGCCTGGTGATTTCGTGCTTGGCGGCTACCGCCTTGGCCATGGAACCCTCGGAAGAACGTTCGGTGGAATACGCATCATATTATATAGAATGGAGAATTCGCGGCGCGGATGGCGAGCGCCCAGGACGGTCGATGCTGCCTAACCTTCGTAACGCGCTGTTGATTCACAATCCGAACGCCGGGAACGGTGGTCGCGGGCGGCGGCGCATGCTGGATGAGGCGCGGCGAATTTTTGCGCTCAGCGGGATTGAAGCGGAGTTGCAGGAGACGCGCGGGCCCGGCGATGCTACGGCGATGGCCGAGCGCGCTACTCGGGAAGGGCGGCACCTGGTGATTGCGTGCGGCGGGGATGGCACGCTCAATGAAGTGGTGAACGGATTGGCGGCGGAACAAAACGGGCATCGCGTGCCGATGGCGCTGCTCCCGGGCGGGACGGCGAACGTCCTGGCGAAAGAGCTGAGGATTCCGTGGGATATTCCGGGGGCGGCGGAGAAGCTGGTGCACGGGGAGATACGAGATGTGGCGCTGGGGCTGGCCACTCCGCTGAAGGAGCCGCAAAAGAAGCGTTATTTTTTGAGTGTGGCGGGGGCTGGGCCGGACGGGATGATTGTGTACGCGATTGATCTTGATCTGAAGGCGCGCGTCGGGATTCTGGCTTACTGGTGGCAGGGGGCGCGCGAAGTTTTCCGCTACAAGTATCCGCATTTTCGCGTGGTGACTGGCGGGGAAAAATTGGATGTCTCGCTGGTGGTGGTCGGGCGGACCAAGCATTATGGCGGGCCATTTCGAATTACTACCGAGGCGGATCTTTACTCCGACGTATTTGAGTTGATGGGATTGACTACCAAGAGCGGACTGAAATATCTGACCTATCTGCCCACACTTTGGCTGGGAAAATTGCGCGGTACGGACGGCGTACATTTCTGGAAGTCGCATAGCATTGTTTGCGAGCCACTGGGCTCGAATCCGGTTTATGCGCAAATTGACGGCGAGCCGCTGGCGCGGCTTCCGGTAGAATTCAAGATTGTTCCGCGGGCGCTGAAATTGGTGGTGCCCGCGGATTCCGCTGTCGCGAAAATGGCCGCACCATCAAAGAATTAGATGGACCCGTTCACACACGGGCTGGCGTCTTACTCTATTACTCGCGCTGTTTTCCCGAGAGCATCGCGCAGCACGGTGATCGCCGCGGTACTTGTCGGCTCTGCTGCGGACCTCGATCGGCTTAGCGCATATGCGAGTCCATCTGCATTTCTGGATTGGCATCGGACTGCTACGCACTCGCTGCTTGGAACACTGATCATCGTCGCTGTTTTTGTAGTAGCGGCTTCGATCATCGGCAAGCGCGAGGCTGGCGGGAATTCTGTACGAGCAATTTTGGTTGCGCTGCTGGCGGCTTGTTCTCTTCATCTCGCGATGGATTTGACGCAGAACGAAAGCGTGCGGCTTCTTTGGCCATTTCGCTCGCAGCATTATTCCGCTGAGTGGGTTGCTCATTTCGATCTCTGGATTTTGTTGATTCTTCTGGCTGGCGTGCTGCTGCCGCAACTGCTGGCGCT
>Ga0137409_10003043_pt1 | contig 17819 bp, 19 predicted proteins | sample CZODoug1_16funga_FD_122059 | JGI IMG/M metagenome (GOLD analysis project Ga0137409, IMG submission 122059) | Vadose zone soil fungal communities from Angelo Coast Range Reserve, California, USA - CZODoug1_16fungal (Hybrid Assembly) | ecosystem: Environmental > Terrestrial > Soil > Vadose zone... | reverse complement strand
AGTGGACTGCAGGAGGCTGGTCGCGCGACCCTGGTCGGTGAAAAAAGTGCCGGTAACACATTGCCGTCGGCAATCAAGAAACTCCCTACAGGCGCCATTTTTCAGTATGGTTTTGCCAACTACGAAACTTCGACAGGCAAACGCCTTGAGGGTTCTGGAATAACTCCAGACCTGACGGTGACGCTCAGCCGCAAGAACCTGTTACGCGGAGTCGACCCACAGCTCAGCGCCGCGATCAGACGCTTGCGCGAGCAGATTCGGTGGGGCGCCCGAGCAGTTGAAATCATTGCAGATGTTTCGGCTGCCTCACCGGTCGCTCGGGGCGCAGTTATCTCCCCTCCCAAGGCGGGTATGGCAACGGTGGCGCCTCCGGTTCGGATCACTGTCGCCGACCCGCCACCACCGGCTCCGCGGAATGGACCGGTAGTCAGCCTGGATTCCCCCCAGACGTCTGGCATTCCTTCAGTCGATTCTATTTTCGAGAGATATATGGAAGCGAGTGGCGGTAAGGAAGCCTTCGAAAAAATAACCAGTCGTGTCTCAACCGGCACCGTAGAAATCACGGCGCTGGGCGTAACCGGGAATGCCGAGATTAACGAACAAGCTCCCAACCGGTCGAGCATCATCATCGACGCGCCGGGCCTCGGGATGGTGCAATCGACCTTTGCCGGTAGCAGTGCGTGGTTGCAAGACCCGCTTCAGGGCTTTATAAGATTCACCGGAGTCGGGCTCGAGCTGGCAAAAGTTGGCGCTGTTTTCAATAAGCAAACGAAATTGAAAGAGCTCTATCCTTCCGCCACACTGGTCGGAAAAGAAAAGGTGGGTGGAAGAGATACTTATGTGGTGCAAATGGGTTTGGAGAAATGGTACTTCGACGCGAAAGGCGGGCTGCTGTTGCGCAAGGGCAATACCTACTATGACGACTATCGTGAAGTGGACGGCATCAAGCTGCCTTTCAAAATGCGCGATGATGTTTATTCAGGAGCGGGGATAATCTATCAACTTACGGCAATCAAACATAACGTTAAGATCGACGAGGCAAGATTCACCGCCTACCCGAGTTGTTTTACTAAGCCATGACCAAGTTCAGGAGAAATGCGGCAAAGTTGGAAATAATCGAAAACATTGACGAGTGGCGCAAACGCTATGCTGATTGGAGTAAAGATCACGCCGGCGTTTCAGAACACGACGACGTTCCGGATTCTTATCCTTTCGTAAAGAATAGGCGTGCGCCTTTTTCACCGGCTCGCCGCGCCTTGCCGATGCTGAACCTGGCGCTGATTTCCTCAGCGGGCGGCTACATCGACGGCACCGCTCCATTCGACATCAGTGCCCCAGGTGGCGATTTCAGCTTCCGCGAAATTCCGGCTCAAATAGAATCGGCTGACCTTCGGTTTGCGGCGCGAGGTTACGATCCTGCGGCCGTCGAGAGCGACAGCAACTCGCTATTGCCGCTCGGTCGTCTTTTCGAGTTTGAAAGCAATGGAATAATTGGCCAACTCAATCCGGTTTTTTGGAGTTGTTGCGGGTATGTTCCAGACGCAGCCGGCATGGTTGACGAGATGATTCCTCGCCTCGTTGAACGAGTCAGGCGATACGAAGTTCAAGCGGCTTTATTGGTTCCGGCTTCACGCCTTTGTCATCAGTCCGTTTCGTTGATCGCACGAGCGCTGGAGGAAGCAGGCACTCCCACGATGACCCTGGCTGTTGACAGGGAAGTGGTGACAAGCGTGCGCCCACCTCGGGCTGCATTCTATGACGGAAAGCTGGGCGCTGTAGCTGGAGTGCCAAACTGGCCTGAGCATCAACGACGTGTGCTCGACGAAGCGCTCCGTCTAATCGAGCCTATGGATCAGCCCGGATTACTTAAACTCGCGGTCGAACTGGAAAGCCAGGTCGAGGAAGCACGCGGCGAACGTTAACAATCCTTCAGCTGACAATTCTTTTCCTCTGGACACTCAACACTAATGTCTAAAGTCAGGCGGCTGTCCCTTTTTCTGGCCATCCCGATCGCGATCGTACTTCTATACCTCTTATTTTGGCCGGTGCCGATTTCACCTGAAGCATGGACTCCGCCGGCGGCGCCTCTGCTAGCTGGGAAATATCAACAGAACTCTCTCCTGGCACCAACAGAACGTCTTTCCTTAGGAGCTGAAGGAGCACATCCCGGAACTGGTTTCGCGCCTGAGGATGTGGCGCTCGACGCCCAGAATCGCATCTATGCGGGGCTAGACGACGGACGCATCATGCGCCTGCAAGCTGACGGGAAGCAGCCGGAAGTTTTCTCCAACACACACGGCCGGCCGCTCGGGCTGGTTTTCGACCTTACCGGAAACTTGATCGTTGCTGACGCTATCAAGGGACTGGTTTCGATCGCTCCCGATGGCGTGGTCAGTGTGTTAACTTCGGCAGCAGACGGAGTGGCCTTTGGTTGTACGAATGACCTTGATGTGGCCGCCGACGGGACAATCTATTTCACTGATGCGTCCAGCAAATTCCCATTAGCAAATTTCACAGCGGACTTGCTGGAACACCGCGGCAACGGACGGTTCCTCGCTTATGATCCACGCACAAAAACAACCCGCATGTTATTGAGAGATCTTTCCTTCGCAAACGGCGTTGCGGTCAGTCCTGATCAGTCGTTTGTGCTCGTGGTTGAAACGGGCGCCTACCGAATACATCGTCTTTGGCTGACGGGTTTAAAGCAAGGACAGAACGACATCTTCATCGATAACCTGCCAGGATTTCCTGACGGCGTTTCCTCAAACGGAAAAAACGAATTCTGGTTAGCCCTTGTAACCCCGCGCGACAAAATCCTCGACGTGCTGCTGCCCCGGCCATTCCTCCGAAAAGTTGTGGCCCGCTTGCCAAAACTCCTGCAGCCGGCACCGAAACGCTACAGCTTTGTGCTGGGGTTGGATACTAACGGAAGCGTGATCGATAACTTCCAGGATGGTTCACCCGAGTGCTACGCCGAAATCGCGAATGCCGTCCAGCGTGGAGGCTTTCTTTATTTCGGCAGCATCGGCGAAAGCGCAATCGGACGGTACCGCCTGCCATCCCCAGCGGCCGCCTCGCGGTGAGATGTTCCACTACCTCATTGCCTGGAGGATTTTCAAGTTATCGAATCCGCTTTGTTGCACCTGAGTACTCGTCGCTCATTTCGCGTATTCAGCCATGGTCCAGCCGCTGGGCATCGGCATCTCGCCGATCGCGGACATGGACGCGCACCAGACGATCGTCACCGCCGCACTGGCGGCGAAGACCAGCGCCGAGACGCCGAAGAAGGCTCGCTCCGAAGTTTGCTCGGAAGCCATGAGTCGTGAGATCTCCCGTCCCGCAGTTGCGCAACCACAGCCACGACTTCGCTCAGCGCTTGTCGGACTCGTCGTGGCGGCTGGCAATATCCCTTCTGATACGAGCCTCCCGTTCGGCGCGGTATTCGGCGATCCGGCTCCGATCAGCCTCGGCGAGCGCGCGCCGGAGAGCGCCGGCTTCAAGATCCCGGCAGTAAGCCGGCGTTCCGGGCTGCTGCCGCCAGGAGTTGTCCAGATCACCGCCATCCACGGCATCGAACCCAAGATCGTCGACGAGGCGAAGCACCGTTGCCTTGGCGTCAAGCGAGTCGCCGGCGACCGAGAGAGCGATCCGCCCCGTCGCTCCCCTCGGAACGCCCCTCTCGAGAAGGCTCTCCGCCAAGATGTTGTTGAAGGCCTTGATCACGGGACGCCCGAGCCGGTGCGCGACCCACTGGCTGTCGAGCATGCCTCGGTCGATCCCATCGATGCGGCCATCGCGCAGCTCGGGGTGATAGTTGCCGGTATCAATCACGACGACGCTGCTCGGCACGCGTGCAAATAAGTCCCGCGGGAGATCGGCGACGGCCTTCGTTGGGATCGAGATGATCACGATCTCTCCGGTGTTGGCGGCGTCGACAACAGAGACCGGCGTCGCGCCGATCTCGGCCGCCAACGCGGCCAGGCTCCCCGGTCCTCTCGAATTCGCTATCGAGACCTCATGTCCTCGCTCGGCGAGGCGCCGAGCAAGTGTCCCTCCCAGGCCCCCGGCGCCGATGATTCCGATCCGCATGGGCACTCCTCTAAACCCTCCATGGCGACCACCTGCGGCAACGCTCGCCCGATGTCATACCTTTTGAGGCTGAGCCTTGGCCTGACCGGGCGCCTTCACCGCTCCCTCAAGCCCCGCGATTCGCCGCGAAAGGGCGAGCTGCCCGGCGTGGTAGGCCTGGTGGAACGCCAGTGTGCCCAGAAGCTCGGCTCGGGTTGTCGCACCGCCGAACGGATGGGGAACCGACTCCGCCAGCGCCTCGTCCGACAGCTTAGCAATGGCCGCCAGGCAGCGCTCGCGGGACCCAAGGAAACGATCCCTGAGCGTGTTCCACTCGATCGCGCCGGCCGCTCCCGAGATCGGGTCATAGCCCGCCCGCTTGAGTTGATCGCTTTCCCACACGGGCTTCTCGCCGAGGAGGCGCATCGTTCCGTTCTGCACGTCGGTGAGGTGTCCCAGGATCCAATTCGCGCAGTTCCCGCCCGGAGATGGCTGCGCCAGGGACTGTTCGTGGGTCAGGCCCTCCAGGTTGGCCGCGGTGACCATGTACACGTACCCGAATTGCTTCTCTAGCGCTTCCTGGATCTTCTTCATTTCCTGGCCTCCTATTGATCGGGCCGCTGTCCCTCCAACGATCGCTTCAGTCCTGTCAGCCTACGTACCCAGACATCCTGATAGTTGCTCACCCAGCGCTCGTAGATCAATCGAATCGGGACGACGTTGATGCTGTTGACGACGCTGCGCCCCACCTCCTGCGTCTGCACCAGCCCCGCCTCGCGCAGGACAGAGAGATGCTTCATGACCCCGAAGCGACTGAGCGCCGGGAACCGCCCAACGATGTCGGTCGTGGTCCTGGGCCCTCGGCGAAGCAAATCCAGGATCGCACGCCGTGTCGGATCAGCAAGCGCCCTCCAGACCCGGTCGAGGTTATCGTCCATTCTGGCTGTCGCGCGAGGCGCGCGCGCTCGGCGATGCTTCGTGGTCTCAACCCTCGACGTCACGCTTCAACGCGTCCAACATCTGACCCCAACCCTCGGTCATCCCGGCCCTAAAGTCCGCCGGAATGGGGCCGAACACCTCATTCTTGAAGACGAGTTTGGTGCCCTTGTCGATGGGCGTGAGCCGGACGATCAAGTGACCCGCTACCGGATGCGACATCATGAGCGGTCCGAAAATCTCGAGCAGCGTCGGGGGCTTGATCGACTGGACGAATCCCCAGAGATGCCCGCTTTCCGAGCCCAGATCGCGGAACCAGCGCCCGCCGGGTTTGCGCTCGAGCTTCAGCGTGAGCCTCGGCTTTCCCGGCTCTCCTCCCAAGTCACACAGATGCTTGAGCAGACCCTCGAAGACCTTCTCCGGCGCGGCCTTGATCTCCAGGGTCTGCTCGATATTCACCACCAACTCGTCCTTCACCGCCTGATTCATGGGAACGCTCCTCGTGACGCCCGCGCCGCGCTCAGGCCATCCGGCCGGAGGCTTGCACGAGCTTATGTGACCAAATAGTAACATGAATGACCGACAAGGGTCAAGTGCAGAAAAAAGGGCCCACCCTCGCCGCCCAAGAGAGCGTACTTGCCCCTGCGGTCGTCGAAGCAACACAATGAAGCTCTGTTGATCTCTGGCTCTTTCTCCGCTACTGAGGGCACCGCGCCCAAGACCTAGTTTCACCCGATGCCGACCCCGAAGCAGCGTCGCTTCCAACGGCAGCACCAGACCGTGAAACCGGCTCCCGCGGCCCGGCCGGTCGCGGGTGTGCCGCTTCCCCTTCAGGCACTCGCCTACCTCGCCGTGTTTGCCGCGGCCGTCGCGGTCTACCTGCCGGCGCTCCGCTACGGATTCCTCATCAATTGGGACGATCCCACGTACGTCGTCAACAACCCGCTGATCCGAGCATGGTCGCGCTCGAATCTGCTCGAGATTTTCACGAAGCCCTACTTCGCGAATTTTCTGCCGCTCCATCTCGTGTCGTACATGGTCGACTACAGCCTCTGGGGCCTCAATCCGTTCGGATACCACCTCCAGTCCGTGTTGCTGAACGGCGTGAACGCCGCCCTGGCTCTGCTCGTCACGCGGCGTCTCTTCGGCGATTTCACCCTGGCGTTCGTCGCGGCGCTCCTCTTCGCGGTCCATCCCTCCCACGTGGAGGCCGTGGCCTGGATCTCGATCCGAAAGGATCTCCTTTCCACGACCTTCTTGCTCTTGACGGTCTATTTCTATCTCCGGGCGACAGGTTCGAAGTCCCTCGATCGCGGCTCCTACGCCGCTTCGGTCGCCGCCTTCACGCTGGGGCTTCTCTCGAAAGTCAGCATCGTCGCCCTCCCGCTTTTCCTCCTTCTCCTCGATTTCCTGCAGGCGGCCGCCAGGAGGCGGCCGTCCTGGAAGGCCGCTCTCGCGAACAAGATTCCGTACGGCCTCGTCGGCCTCGTGCTCGTGCGGCTCAACATGCTCGCTCAGGCGAAGGGCCAGACTTACGCGCACGACCCGGCCAACTACCTCATGGTGAAGGGCCACGCGGTCTGGAACTACCTGGCGCTCCTGACCGGGCTCCCGCCCGGGAGGCCCATCTACGACGCGCCGCAGCTCACGCCCGACCTCCTGCCCGCGGTAGCGAACCTCGCCGGCATCGTCGTGCTGCCGGCAGCCCTCTGGGTCGCGCACCGCCGCGGGTGGCGGGTCATGAGCCTGGGAGCGGGCTGGGTCTTCGTTCTCCTGCTGCCGGCGATCTTCTTCCCGCTCGTCACCTACATGGCAGACCGCTATCTCTACGCCCCCTCGCTCGGCTTCTGCTGGCTGCTCGGGGCCGGCATCGTCTGGATGGGCCGCCGTTCCGGAGGGATGCCGGTCCGAGCCGGCCTCGTGGCATTCCTTACCGCGATCCCCTTCGCCGGGTTCGTCTATCGAACCATGGAGTACAGCCCGGTCTGGGCGGGCTCGGAGTCGCTCTGGACCTACGCCCTCGCGCGGAGCAAGGATTACCGCATCCGGAATAATCTGGCCCAGGCGCGGTTGGACGAGAAGCGATGGGCGGACGCGGAGCGCCTTTACCGGGAGGGGTCGAGGTTCGAGAACTACATCTCCCACCAGGGGCTCGCCGCCGTCTACTACAACACGAATCGCTACGCGGAAGCGGAACGGGAGATCGACCGGGCGGTTGAGATCGCGCGCAACGGTGGGCTCGCCTCCGGCAAACTGGCCGACCTCGAGTACGCGCGAGGGCAAATCTACTGGGTGCAGTCGCGGCTTCAGAAGGCGATCGAGGCCTGGGACACGGCGCTCCGCGCGAATCCGCGCGACGACCGCGCACCTGTCACCATGGTCTGGGTCGGCGTGGCGGAGAGCCGATTGGGAAATGAGGAGGCATCGCAGGAGGCATTCCGCCAAGCGATCGAGAAATACCGCCAGACCGGTCAGCGTGTCACCGACGCCTACTTTGCCATCGGGACCGTGGAGCTCAACCGAAACAATTTCCTCAAAGCGGCCGAGTGGTACCGACTGGCCTACCGCGAATCACCCCACGAGGCAAAGGTGGCCTTCTTCCTCGGAAGAGCCTTGGCGAGGGGGGGAAGTCCCGCCGAGGCAATGCAGCTCTTCAAGCGGGTCGCCAAGGGCGAATTTTCCATCCTTGCGGACAGTCAATTCACGATGCCGGACGTGTACGTGCAGATGGGCGTCGCGGCGCGAACGCTCGGCCACAACCAGGAGGCGATCGGCTACTGGGAAGAGGCCCTCCGACGCGCCCCCGATCACCCAGAGCGGGACGCTATTCTCGCAAGCATCGCAGCCCTACGCGCTCCGCGGCGCTAGGCGCTCGCCAGGGCCTGGAGAGCATCCCCGCCTCGCTGACCATGGACCCTACTTGGCGGCAGCTCCCGCCTTGCTCGGATCGTCGGCTGGATTGACGTAGGTGATGACGAAGGGGCCCATCCCATGCACCTGAACCGTGGCCCCTGCCTTCGTCCACGCGTAGTGGCGCATCTCGGCGGGCAGCACCGCATACCCTCCCGCAGGAAGGGCCTTCATGCTCTTCTGGTCGAAGGCTTCCCCCGTCCCCAGCGAGAATGTGCCAGATATCACCGTCACGTTCTCGTCTGTGCGATGGCCGAAACAGGCCATCCGCGGTGAGGGCGACGATCCCTCGCTAAAGCCGCGGCCCTCCCGTGCCGATCTTCACCTATGAGTATTCGAACTTCCGATGATCCCCGCGCGCGAGCCAAAGCAATTCCGCCGAACAACCTACGCCTGGGCGATTTGCTGCATAGCGCTCCTGTATTACCTCGCCGGGAGGCTTGGCCTGCTGCTGGCCATTCCGCCAGGTTACGCGACAGCAGTCTGGCCACCGTCCGGAATCGCCCTTGCTGGGCTACTGCTTTTCGGTCCTCGGGTCTGGCCCGGAGTTCTGGTCGGCTCCTTCGCCCTCAATGTTTGGACCTCTTTGGACCCCACGGACCCATCCTCGACGCTCCGGTCCCTCCTCATCGCGATCAGCATAGCGGCAGGCTCCACCCTTCAGGCCCTCGTGGGGCAGCGACTGGTGAATGGGATCTCCGGGGAGTCCACGTCGAAACCTTGGGAGGCGAGGCGGGTGGCGGCACTCGCTCTTGGCGGGCCCATCGCCTGCGTCACGGCCCCAACCGTGGGGGTCACGGCGCTAGCCATAGCAAGGGCAATCACGCCGGCAAACTACCCATACAGCTGGATGACGTGGTACGTAGGCGACACGATCGGAGTGGTCATTTTCACCCCAATCCTCCTGTTATGGGCGGCCCCGCCGCATCGAATTCCGCTGCGCCGGAGACTCGCCGTCAGCGTGCCGCTCGCCGTCACGTTTACGCTCGTCGTTCTCCTGTTCACGCGCGTGAACGCGCTGGAGCGGCAGCAGATCAGGATGGAGTTCGAGCGGCGCTCGGGCTCGCTCACCCAGACCTTGCAGCGAGGCATCGACCGGACAATCGAGGCATTCGGCGCGGTGGGCGACTTTCACGACGGGTTGCCCCGTGTCGATCATTCGAGATTCCGGACCTTTACATTGGCGCTGCTGGCGCGGCATCCGGAGCTGCATACGATTTCATGGGACGTGCGCGTGCCGCACGCGCGGCGGTCCGAATTCGAGAACGATCTGCGCCGTGAAGGGAATGTCCCCGGGCGGATCAAGGAACTGAACTCTCGGAGCGAGCTCGTCCCTTCCGCCGTGCGCGGAGAGTACGTCGCTGTCCGGTACATCGAGCCCAATCCGAAGAATCATGCGGCGCTCGGGTATGACGTGGCATCCGGCGCCGAGTGCCGCCACGCCCTGACCCGGGCCCGCGACACGGGAGAGCCGACATGCGCCCCTCCTGTCCGGCTGGTTCGGGAGCATGAGAGCGAGGCCGGCTGCATGGTGCTCCTGCCGATCTACTGGAAGGCAGGGCGCCTTTCGACCAAGAAAGAGGGTGCCGAGGACTTTGCGGGCGTCATGGCTTCGGTCGTTCGGGTTAGGGAACTCGCGGACGCGTCGCTCCACGGGGTTCATCCTCCTGGAATCCAAATCGCGATCACGGATCCGCAGGGACTCGGGGGGAGCCAACAACTGTATCCCACGCTCCCGGGCGTGCCTGGAAATCGTGACGCCGCTCCACGAGACGATCGGTCGACGGGCAGTCGCGCAGGACTCCACTGTGCCGGGGCCCTCGAAGTCGCGGGGCATCGTTGGAGGGTCGACTACGCTATGACCCAGGAGTACCTAGAGGCGCACCGGTCGTGGGAGGCGTGGGGTGTTCTCGCAGCAGGCATGGCCTTCACGGGGCTTCTCGGGGCGTACATCCTCAGCCTGCTCGGAAGGTCCGCGATCGTCGAGCGGCTGGTGGCCCTCCGGACCGAGGAGCTGCACAGGGCCAACGAGGAGGCGAAATCCGCGCAGCTCCAGCTCGTCCAGGCGGCAAAGCTGGAATCGATCGGACGGCTCTCGGCGGGTGTCGCCCACGAAGTCAAGAACCCGCTCGCCGTGATTCTCTTCGCAATCGACTACCTGTCCCAATCGGTTGAGTCTTCGGATCCCAATGTGGCGATCGCCTTGAACGACGCGCGGGAGGCCGTGGCGAGGGCCGACACCGTAGTTCGCGGCCTGCTCGATTTCTCCACCGCCACGGAGCCCAAGCCCAGCATCCAGGATGTCAACGAGGTGCTCCAGAAAGCACTCATGCTCGTCCGTCACGCCCTCACCAAATCCCACATCCTGGTCGTCGAAGAGTTTGGGAACGGGCTGCCGCCCGCGATGCTCGACCGGAACAAGATCGAGCAGGTCTTCGTCAACTTGATCATCAACGCTGTCGACGCGATGCCCAAGGGAGGGACGCTGATCGTCCGGACCAGGCTGGAGCGGCTGAAGGAAGTGGGGCCCAACGTGGGCGCCCGAAAGACCGACCGGTTTCGGGTAGGCATGAGCGTCATCGTCGTGGAGATTGAAGACACGGGCACCGGCATTCAGGAGACGTCTCGTGCCAGGGTTTTCGATCCGTTCTTCACGACCAAGCCTCCCGGGAAGGGCACCGGCCTTGGGCTCGCCGTCTGCAAATCCATCGTCGCGCTCCACGGGGGCACGATTGATGTCGCGAATAAGGAGGGCGGCGGCGGTGCCCGAGCTACCGTCGTCGTACGGAGTGTTAGACCGAAAGCGGAAGGAAATGGCGATGGATAAGATCGCCGCTACCGGTCAGACCCAGCTTCGTGGAGGGGGACCGTGTCGTCGAGCGCCGGGCCCAAGTACTCCGAATGGATCTGCTCCATGAGGACCTCGGAAGCCTCCGGAGCGAGGTGGGTCCTGGTGCGAAGCCAGGCGACCAGGACCTTGACCTCCTGCTTCGTGCGTCCCGATGTCAGCCCTGGCCCCGATATACGTTTCGCCTCCCACGCGGCGGCGCACGCGAGATGCAGGAGGTGATCCGCGCCCTCCGCATTTCGCTCTCGAGTGGACTGCGCGAGCATGCGCAGTGCCCCAGCGAGTGCCGCGTAGTTCTCGGGTGAATCCGGGCTCTTCTCGATCGCGGCCCGTGCCGCCCGTGCTGCTTCTGCGTGCTCGGTGGCTCCGGATCCCACTTCCTTGTTCGCGCCGCGCGTCTTCATGAGCGAAACCTCCCGATTCTACCCAGGTCGCGTTCGTACGGTTTCCCAAAACGCATTCCCGTTCTCGCGAACTGGAGAGATGCGTTTTGCAAGAAGCACGGTCACCGCGTCGCCAACTGATTGCCTGTCGTTGGGGTGCGGGGACGATTCGACCAACCTCGCAAGACGTGTGCCCACGTGATACCTTCCTAGGTGTTCCCGAACTAAGGAGGAGTCATGAGAAACCGAAGAGTATCCATCTCGATTGCGTTGTTTGCCGTGTTCGCCATGGCCGCGGTCGCCCAGGCCAGCACCCCAACGGGGGCAACACATGCACACGCGAGGGCGAAGGTCAGCATGAAGACCGCGCGGGCGACAGCGCTGGCACAGGTCCCGGGCGGAAGAATCAAGAGGGCCGAGCTGGAGCGCGAGAAGGGAAAGCTCATCTATTCCTTCGACATCCGAGTGCCGGGCAAGTCCGGAATCGAGGAAGTGCAAGTCGACGCAACCGACGGCAGCGTGGTATCGGTTGTTCACGAGACCACTAAGAAGGAGCGTCAGGAAGCACAGCAGGAGAAAATGGAGAAGAAGACGCCCGCGGCCGGCCACTAAGCCGAGCTTATGACCGCGGTGTGATCTAGTCCCTCCGAGCGTCCACGTCCTCGTCTCTCAGCGAATCCACGGCGGCCAGTTCGTGGATGCGAGCGTGCGGAGGTAGCCATAGCCCCAGGACCAGACCGCACGCGAAGCCTCCGACGTGGGCGTGGACATCGGCGTTCACGAGGGCCGGCAGAAGAAGTAGAACGAACAGCGGGACGTAGACGCGCCAGACTTTCCACGCCTGAGCATAATTGAACATACGGCGCCGGCGGATGATGAACGAGACCGTGCAGCCGAGCAGGCCCAAGATCGCCCCGGACGCCCCGATGCTCAGCGGTGGTGCGTCGTGACCGACGTAGGACACCCAGGCGGCGCCCAGCCCCGTGACCAGATAGGCCGCGAGCGTCCAGCGGCCACCCACAAGAAACTCAGCCGTGCCCGCGGCGACGAGCAGTGCGACCATGTTGCGGACGAGGTGACCGGGTCCCACATGCAGAAAGATCGTTGGTAGCCACCAGCCGTATGCATGCTCCGCGCGTACGGCGCTCCACCAACCCTCGGCCCAATGGTGGAGGTTCACCGCGTAGTCTCTACCCCACACGAGGAACAGAACGGCGGCGACGATCAGGTTGATGGCGAGAAGCAGCTCCGTCGCGGAGAGGCCCCGCGTCGGGAATAAGACCTCGCGGAGCCCGGTGATCGGACCGACCCCATCGATCCCGACCTTGGAGGGGTTCCCATTTGGATGGCTCACCTTGCGCATAGTATGACCCACGAGGAGGAGCCATGGGCAGTATACCGAGGGTGTGCCATGCTGGGGGCTCCTAGGGAGGGAAGCCATGAACGAAGCGGCGGATGAGAAGAAGGCAGAACGCACAGATCGATTTCTCCTCGAAGACTACGCTAGGTGGGCCGAGTCCATGTACCGTAGTGAGGAGGTCGGCGAGAAGAGGATCAATTTCTTCATTACCCTGGCTGCAGCTGTACTCGCGGGCCTCGTCTCACTCTACACTGCAAGAGAATCGGTGATTCAGGTCGAGGCTCTACCGTTCGTCACGATTGGATCGCTGGGAGGCCTCCTCCTGTTGGGCGTGGTGACCTTCCTGCGAGTCCTCCACCGCAACAAAGTGACGGACAAGTGCAAGCGCCAAATCGCCGACATTCGGAGTCACTTCCTGGCCGGAACAGGGATCTCACTCAGCATAGGAGAGTCATTCCTCGAACCGCGGAAGCTCAGACAGGGTGGGCTGGCAGTAATGATGATGACCATGAACTGTGTTCTCGCGGGCCTGTTACTCTATGCCTTGCTTCATAGTCGGCTCGGTGGATTGTGGTGGGGATTCGGCGGATTCGTAGGGGCCGGGGTGATCCAGTCAATCGGAATCAAGACCTCCGGAAGGAGGAAGGAGAAGCATCCGAAAGGAAAATGAGACGAACCCGGGAACCCTCCGAGACTGAGGCAGCGCTCCTTGTGCTGGCTGGTGATCCAGTGCCGGTCCTTCGACGTTTGCGAAACCTCCGCGCGTTGGGCCCATTCTCGCTGGTTCCTCGCCCTCTGAGCGTCATCGAGGACAGATATTGGGACACGAAGGATCACATACTTGGAAGGAAGCAGCTCGCACTGAGGGTGCGCGAATATGATGGCGACCCTTGGATCACCGCGAAGGGCCCCTCAAAGAGAACTGTTGGGAGGAAGACGGTCGAGCGGTTTGAAGTCGAGATGCCCTGGCAAAGGAGTGTGGTGCGGAAGAAGCTGGTTCCCTTGCTGGAGAACTTCGGAGTCCTCGACGCTTCAGCCCTGGAGCACGGAACGTGGCCCACTCACCGGAGGGCCATGACAAAGATGGGGTTGTTTCCGATCCAGCGGCGAATGACTCGCCGCTGGCCCCGGGATGTATTCCGTAGCGGCCGGCAGTCCAAAGCCCCGCTCGCCGAGATGGCGATCGACGTGGTTACATATCGAATCGGATCGCTCTCTCCGAAATTTGCGGAAGTCGAGATCGAGATGAAGGGAGTGCCGAGGCGCGACGCTGTGGAGCAGTTCATCTCGCTCCTGTTGAGTCAGGAGGGCGTCACCCTAATGCCTTTGAGGGCTCCGAAGTTGGCAATTGGAAGGGCACTGACATCCTTTGCGTTGAACGGTGAGCTGGCCCCGAAGCTCGGGCCGCACGGTTGGCTGACTCAGAATTCCTTCCGCGCGATTCGCCAGGCGCTCTCACGTGGTCTGGTCTAGCCGACAGACGTGACCCGCGCGCTCTACGGCTCATGAACGCATTCATCATAAGGCAGGCCGGCGAGCGAGACATTGACCTCATCGCGCCTCTCTTCGATTCGTACCGTCAATTCTACGGGAAGCCGCCCGACCTCCAGGTCGCCGCGACCTTTATTCGCGATCGCGTCCGGGCCAACGAGAGCGTGATTTTCCTCGCGGTGGCCGGTGAGGAGGGCTCAGGGGACGCGCTCGGCTTCGTTCAGCTCTTCCCATCTTTTTCGTCCGTGGCTGCTCGCCGAATCTGGGTGCTGAATGACCTCTTTGTGATCCCGACCGGCCGTCGGGATGGAGTGGGACGGGCGCTCATGGAGACCGCTCGCCACCACGCGATTCAAACGGGAGCGAAGAGGTTGACCCTCGAGACGACAGCGGAGAATCGCGCCGCCTGGTCGCTCTACGAGGATCTGGGATACGTCCGCCACGAGGACTCCGTGCGGTTCTACACGTTGGAATTGACGTGAGCTTGGAATGGAAGCGGTGGCTCGAGTCCCGGCTGTCGGTGATGCTCTAGGCGTCTTGCGCGTCGACTAACTGTTCCTGCGGACTCCGTGGTTCCGGCCGATCTTGGATCGGAACCGTAGCCTCCTCCGGCCGCGCGAACCCCAACCCCGCCGCTTCTCCTCGGCGCAGCTCCTCCAGGAGAACGGCGCCGCCGATCATCGCGCCCAGCACGGTCGTCGTAAATCGCCAGAGAACGACGTACACGAGGAGCACCTCGGTCGGCATCATCGTCCCGAGGAGCCACACGGAGGAGAGCTCGGCCACACCTGAAGCGCCTGGAGTGGGCGCCGAGTAAATCAGGAAGAGCTGGATGATCTGGATACCGACGAAGAGTCCGAGCGGTACATTCTGGCCGAGCGTTCGCGCCACAACGTAGGCCATCACATACTTGTTCGAGAACAGCAGGAGCGTCGTGAGGAGAACGACGCCCAGGAGCCACGGGCGGCGCCTGAGAATCCATCGAAAGCCATCCTGAAAGCGCTGGGTCTCCGATTCGAGCAATCGCAGGAAGCGCTCGCGGAGCGGCGGCTCACGCCGACTCTTCCACGCGAAACCCCGAAGCAGCGGTCTGAGTATCGCGAGACCGGCATTCGGGAAAAGGAGCGTGAGGAGAACCAATCCGACGATACACGCCACGACGACAGACGCCGTCCCAAGAAGCGGTATGGAATTCGCCCCGAGGAGGTCGTGCGGCAGGAGCACCGCCGCGGCGATCGCGGAAACGAGAAGGAAGATCAGCGTGGCGCCGAAGTTGACGACGGAGGCCAAGATGCCGTCCGAGACCCGCGCGCCGCAGCGCCAGAGGATATAGAGGTGCGCGGGACCTCCGCCCGTCTGAAACGGAGTGGCCGCCCCCCCGAAGATGTTCGCCCAGTTCGAGCGCATGCAGTTCCAGAGCGACACGCGGGGCATCATGGCACCGTCGAAGAAGAGCCGGTATCGAAGGCCGCCCAGGATGTAGTCCGCAGCAAGAAGGGGCAGGAGAAGCGCGGCGAAGTCCCAGCGGAAGTGGATCGCGAGGCGAACGAGACTCTCGGGGCGTTTCCACCAAAAGCCCACGAGGATCCCCACGATGGCGAAGAGAATGAATCCCTGGATGCCCCGGGAGAGCGCCCGTTGGGAAGGGAGAGGAACCGCCTCAGCAGAGGGGATCGCCGTCGGTGGGGCGACCTTCTTCTTCACAGCGACTCTCCTTGTTTCGGGCTTCCGCCCAGGCACTCCCAGCAGGTGGCGAGCGTAGGATATGCCAATTGTCCCTTCTGAGCCTAAACAAAGGCGCTCGGGACGGTAGGATTCATGATGAACGCCTTGGCCTACTAGCGGGTCACCGTCGGCTCCAACAGCCCCCGGTGGCCGGTGGCCGGTGGCCGGTGGCCGGTGGCCGATCTAATTCTTCATGGCGCCGAATTCCACCCCCAGGCCCAAGTAAACCTGAAAGTAGGCCGGCTCGACTCTCATGGAACCGGCGCCGAGCTGTTGCGGCACGCCGAAGCTCTTGAGAAATCGCACCCCGCCTTCGAGCGCCACCGTGTTATGGATGTTGAGGTCGGTTCCGAGCGTGATGTCCCAGCCGAATCCCGATTCCGTCCGACTCCGCAGATTCTGCCGAATTTCGTTTTCCCGATTCACGTCATCGGGAACGACGACATCGGTGCTGATTCCATAGACGACGAGCGCGATGTTGCTGCCGGCGAATGGCCGAATCAGGCCGGGACCGTGGGGGCCGACCCGGCCGCCGAGGTAGAGGCGGTAATAGTCCTGATTGGTTTGCTGCTCGACACGCAGGCCGGTCTGGCGGTCCGGAAACACAGTGGTCTGGGTGAGCATGTTGGCCGCCTCGAACCCGAGGACGCCGGCGATGAGATTGTGAACTTGCGGGAGCGGGGCAATGACGGCGAGACCTCCACCCCAGCAGGGGCGACTGAAGCGACTGGCGTCCTGCCCGGTCGGCGTCATCCGCAATCCGTAAACCTGGATCTTTCCGGCCGCGTTCGCCGTGAGCGGAAGTCCTGTGACTAGAATCACGTAGAGAAGACAATGCTGCCAGGCTCGAACGGTGCGCATGGATCCCCCCCAGTCGCGGCCCCTGCGCTTGTTGGCGAATACGTAGTCGCCGTCCATCGGAGAAACGCCTATAATAGTGGTTCTCCCCGTGAAACAACCTATTTGTTGAGGATCCCATGCACCGCGGAATTGACGCCTGCTGGACGCTAGCGAGGCACTTGGCGAAACCCTCGAGGTGACTTCGCCGGGTCGAAAGCCGCTCGTTGTCGTCTATCTCGTGGACGGTGCGCGTCCCGACGTGATGGAAGAGTTGCTCGCTTCGGGCGATCTCCCCAACATCCGGCGAGAGATCGTGGAACCGGGCACAGCCCGCACGGCCTCCTCCTGCTTTCCCTCGACGACCGGGCCGGCCTATTTGCCGTTCCTCATGGGCTGCTTCCCCGGCACCATGAACGTTCCCGGGATTCGCTGGCTCGACAAGGCGGAGTTCCATTCAAAGCGCTGGGGAAAGGACCGGTTCCGGAGCTACAACGGGATCGAAGCGCCCTGGTTCAATTCCGATCTTCCGCGCGAGCAGCGGGAAGTGTTGTTGCTCAAAGAATACGAGGGTCTCAAGTTCCGGGAGATCGCCGACGTGCTCGGCGTTGCGGAGAGCACGGTGAAATCCCGAATGTACGCGGGCTTGGACGCGATGCGGATGTCCTTGGCGAGCCTCGGCATCCCGTAGGAGTCGGCAATGTCCTGCACAATCTGGCATGAAAGTCTGATCGGACGGTTGTATGGCGAGATCGAGGCCGGTGAAGACGCCGCACTCACCGCTCACCTGGCATCCTGCGCGAGCTGCTCCAACACGCTCGATGACTTCCGGCGCGTGCACACCGCGTTGCGCGAGAACGAGCCCGTCACCTCCCGCGTGCCCCGAGTCGTTGTCCTGCGCGATCGATCCAGGTTCCGGCCGGCGTTGTTGGCCGCATCGATTCTGGGTGCCGCGGTTCTCGCCGGAGCCGGCGCTGGCGCCGGGTATGCGCTGGGCTCCGGCCGGGCGGCCAGCCCGGCCGCGGTCGTGTCGGCGACGCCGGCCGCCGGGGGCGTTTCGACGGAGGAGCTCGTGCGACGTGAGGTGGACCGGCGTCTCGCCGCGCTGCAGGAGGCGCGGACGATCCCGGCCGGCTCGACACCCGCTGGCACGACCGGCGATCCGTCCGGCGAGCGGCCCGTCACTTCGAAAGCCCTCGGGGCCGAATTCGCGAAGTTCGAGCGCCGGCTCGACGGTGCGCGCGCGGCCGATCTCGAGTAC
>Ga0137409_10003042_pt1 | contig 17823 bp, 10 predicted proteins | sample CZODoug1_16funga_FD_122059 | JGI IMG/M metagenome (GOLD analysis project Ga0137409, IMG submission 122059) | Vadose zone soil fungal communities from Angelo Coast Range Reserve, California, USA - CZODoug1_16fungal (Hybrid Assembly) | ecosystem: Environmental > Terrestrial > Soil > Vadose zone... | reverse complement strand
GCGCGGCTTGTCATTCCAGCAAAGCGCCGGACCGACCGGCGGGCGCCGACCCGGCCGCCTGCATCGGCCCGAATTATCTGAGCTGCTTCAACCGCTATTGGGCATGGACCGCAACCGACGCGTACCGCCAACAGATGCGGCAAATCGTGATGGCCGACGATTTTCTCGACGGCAATTTTCTGTCGAATGACGGCCGCGTGCCGGTGACCTTGCTGCAAACCAACGCCTGCAGCCCGCTGGCTACGAATGCCATCAGGGACAATATTTGGGATAACTTTTCTTCCGAGACTTACAAAGAACTTCCTCCCGTCGGGGCCATCAAGGTCTATAACCCGGTGACAGGAGAGGAAAAGTCGTACACCATGCCTGGTGGCGGACGCGGCTACACGCGTCCCGCATCGCTCATCAGTCTCTGGTCCACTGCTCCGTTCCTACTCAACAACTCCGTAGGACGCTTGAATCCCACCGCGCCGAATGACGACTACAATCCGGCGCCGTCTGTTGAAAAGCGCTTGGCCGCGTTTCAGGACGGGATCGAAAAGATGCTCTGGCCCCAAAAGCGCGAAAAGGATTCGGTGCTTGGTGGGAAAGGCCTCGGCGTCATCGACCGCACGACCGAGACTTGTTACCTGCGCGTCGCGCCAGGTTATGTGCCCGACAGCCTTGAGAGTTGGGGCAAGTGGTTCTTGCCGAACATCATTAACGAGAACGGTATTGAGATCGGCCCGATTCCGCGTGGCACTCCTGTCAGCTTGCTTGCAAGCCTGATGGTGCGACCGGAAGAGATGGGCTTTTGGGACCGCCTCAGCCACCGCCAGAGAGTATTGCAACTGGTAATCGACATCAATAGTAAGCTGAAGCAACTCGGGCCAAACACCACCGAAGCGCAAACACAAGAGATTCTCAAGCCTCTGGCAGATCAGTTTATGGCCTTGAGCAAATGCCCGGATTATGTAGTCAACCGCGGGCATTACTTTGGCACCGGTTACGACAATGAAGCGGCGCTCAGCGACGCGGACAAGAACGCGCTGATCGAATTCCTAAAAACCTTCTGACGTTGGAAGCGCGGAGAGCCTGGCCTCTTTTTCACTCTTGTCAGGAAAATTCAAGGGCAGACGGTCTGCGCTCCCGGGCCGGCAATTCACGAAGACCAGATATGAGCAACGCAGCTTTTGATTACATCGTAGTCGGTTCCGGCGCCGGTGGCGCTCCACTCGCGGCCAATCTCGCCAAAGCCGGATTTAAGGTTTTGCTCCTGGAAGCCGGCGGCGATCCCTGCGCAAACAGCGACCTTGGCCGTCTGATGTATGAGGTTCCCATCTTCCACGGACTATCCACTGAGTACCCCGAATGCCAGTGGGATTACTTCGTTCGCCATTACGCCGACGAAACAAAGCAGAAACAGGATCACAAGCTCGTCGTAGAGGATCCTGCAAACAAAGCCAAGCTAGTGGATGGCATCTGGTATCCACGCGCGGGCACCCTGGGAGGCTGCACCGCCCACAACGCGATGATCACCGTGACACCTCAGAACTGCGATTGGGATTACATCGCTCAACTCACTGGTGACTCGACCTGGAGCGCTGATCACATGAACCAGTACTACGCCAGGCTGGAGAACTGTCAGTACAGGTCGCGGCCGGGCAGTGTTGGATACGCCTGGAAGGGATTGCTTTGGTCGGCCTACGCGCTGCTGAAAGGACGGCAAGATTGGCGCGACTGGGCGCACGGCCATGGATACAAAGGCTGGCTCACAACGAGCGAGGCGAACCCGTGTCTGGTGTCGAAAGATTTGCGGATCGTCTTTCTCCTATGGAAAGCGATTAGGCGTTCCCTGAAGTCGAGGCTCGGGAATCCACTCTTGAGCTTATTTACCAAGCTCGATCCTAATGATTCGCGCGCAGGTATTGATATGAAAGAGGGACTGGCCTTTACACCTCTGGCGGTGCGCAAGGGAAAACGGAACGGGCCACGAGAGTTTCTCCTCCAGACGAAGGAGGACCACCCGAACAACCTCACCATCCAGCTTCACTCGCTCGCGTCGAAGGTGTTGTTCTCGGGCAAGCGTGCAGTGGGCGTGGAATATTACGAAGGCGAACACCTATACGAAGCAGATCCGCAGGCACGAAAGGTTGATGCGGGGCCGCCTTCCTTTGATGAGCGTCAGGTGTTCGCGTCGCGTGAAGTCATTATCGCCGCGGGAGCGTTCAACACTCCACAATTGCTGAAGCTGTCGGGAGTAGGACCAAAGGAAGAGTTGGAGCACTTGGGGATCGATATAGTAGTTGATTTGCCGGGCGTGGGGGAGAATTTGCAGGACCGCTATGAAATCAGTGTGGTAACGCAGTTTCGCAAGCCATTCAAGTTATTGCAAGGCGGTACCTTCGCACCGCCGGAGGCGAATAGCCCGAGCGACCCGTTCTTCGTTTCGTGGGAAAAGGGGGAAGGCCTTTACACGACGAACGGCCTCTTGCTCGGAATCCTTAAGCGTTCGGATCAGACAAAACCGGAACCGGATCTCTATATTTTCGGCCTGCCCGGATTTTTTACCGGCTACAAGCCTCGCTATTCGACATTGTTTGAGCGCGACCGCGACCAGTTCACCTGGGTAGTGTTGAAAGCCTACACCGAAAACAATGCCGGTCGCGTGACCCTGCAATCAAAAGATCCAAGGGAATGGCCGCGCATCGCCTTCCACTACTTTTCCGAGGGCAGTGACAAGCAAGGAGCGGATCTCGATGCCGTTGTTGACGGCGTACAGTTTGTGCGGGAGATGAACAAGGCGCTGGGCTCCGTCAAAGAGATTGTCCCTGGACCAGAGTGCAACACACCGGAACGCCTGCGTGAGTTTATCCAGAACGAAGCCTGGGGCCACCACGCGTCCGGCACGTGCAAGATTGGCGCCGACAGCGATCCAATGGCCGTGCTCGATAGCCGCTTTCGCGTGCGCGAGACCGAAGGCCTGCGCGTAGTCGATGCTTCCGTCTTTCCGAAGATACCCGGGTACTTCATCGTCTCGGCGATCTACATGATTAGCGAGAAAGCTGCGGACGTGATCATCGAAGACGCTCGATCTTAGTATGGCAAATTCAAATCGTATCCTGGTAAAACTTCGGCCAACCGCCGGCCTGGCGGCTGCCGAGTCCAAAGTGAACCTGCGGCCGCTTTACGAAGGGGCGATGAAAACAAACGCGTTTGGTGTCGCCGACGCTCCCGCCTGGTACCTTGCTGATTTGTCAGACACCGGCGGACCGAACCCCTGGGATCTGGCCCATGCGCAGGTAGCGGATCAATTGGGCATCGACGAGTCAGCAGTACTGTTTGCCGAACCCGATCTCGTACAAAGCTTCAACGACGGAAGCGAAGTAACGCCTGCCGATGTCGCGTTAGCAGCGGCTCCCGATCCCTGCGCCACCGAGGTGAAGCAGGATGCTAGTCACAACAAGGTCATCGGACCGGATGTCTTCGCCTGGCATTTGCTTGACGATTACACACAGCTTGGTTCCGCTCGTACCGCGGTTCAGTTTTCCGATCCGCGCACACGCATAGCGCACATCGATACCGGCTATTACCCAAAACATGTAGCGCGTCCGGAGCACATCCCGTTCGAGCACAGTTTTGTTGACGGTGATCCTGACCCGAATAAGGCGCAAGCGAGGGCGACCATCAACTTGCTGCCGCAGAATCTTGATCACGGCACCGGCACGATCGGAATTCTGGCGGGTGCCAAAGTGCCCGATTCGAATGACTATCTTGGCGGGGCTCCGCACGCCGAGATTGTGCCACTGCGCATCGCCAACTCAGTGGTTCTTTTCAATGTGAGCGCCTTCGCCCAGGCTTTGCAGTTCGCTATCGACAAACGCTGCGACGTTGTCTCCATCAGCATGGGCGGTCTGCCATCGAAGGCGTGGAGCGAGGCGGTCAACAAGGCTTATGAAGCAGGCATCTGCATCTGCGCCGCGGCAGGCAATAACGTCGTCGGTCTCCCTTCGCATCATGTTGTTTATCCAGCAAGGTATCACCGGACGATTGCTGTTTGCGGTGTGATGGCTAATGGTCATCCGTACTACGATATTCAACGCAATGACATCCAAGGCAGTTGGGGACCAGACAGTTGCATGACTGCGGCGATTGCTTCATACACGCCCAACATTCCCTGGCCCGTGTTTGGGTGTGAAACCAGGATTAGGAACAACGGCGAAGGTACTTCGGCTGCTACCCCGCAGGTTGCCGCCGCGGTCGCGCTTTGGTATGAGAAGTACAAAAACTTTCTACCGCGCGACTGGCACCGGGTTGAAGCAGTGCGCAATGCGCTCTTCTCATCCGCCAAAGCGAGGAGCGTAGACCGACAACGTTTCGGCAATGGCATACTGCAAGCGAATGCGGCATTGGGCATCGCGCCAGATCTCAATCTGGCGCAGACGCCGCCAGACAACGATTCATTTTCGTTCTTTCGTGTGATCACAGGCCTGGGTCTCACCGATCCGCCGCCGCGCGAACAGATGTTTAATCTCGAACTCACCCAACGCTATCTGGCGAATAAGGACCTGCAAGACATTATTCCCGATCCGGAAAGGCCGATGAGCGATGAGGACCTCCGCGAGTTCATGGATGCCGTGATTCAGGATGATAAAGCGTCGTTGGCGCTCCGTAAGCATGTGGCCAGTCGTTATCCATCGGTTGCCGGTGGCCCCGTGCACGCCGCGCCACCGGAGGTGGTGGCTCCGCCTCGCGCCGCCTGCAATGAGAGGGTGACTATTTCCCATCCGCCGTTTCGTCGCATCCGCACTTACGCGGTGGACCCGAGCTTCTCGACTCATCTCGAGAGCGCGTCGATTAATGAAGTGGCCCTAAAGGTCAGGTGGGAAAAGCTCGAGCCAGGACCGAGCGGGGAGTACCTTCAGGTCGTTGATGAAGATGCCGCCGGCACTAAGTACCAGCCCGTGGATCTTAACGATCCGCGCTTGCTCGCGCAGGACGGTTGCCCGCCGGCCGAAGGCAATCCGGGTTTTCACCAGCAGATGGTTTATGCCATCGCAATGAAAACGATCGAGAACTTCGAGCGCGCCCTGGGGCGGCCAGTGCTTTGGCGGCCGCGAGCTGATCCGAAAGACTCTTGCGACTATAATCAGTTCGTTCGCCAGTTGCTCGTCCGCCCGCACGCTCTGCGGCAGGCAAATGCTTTCTACAGTCCACAGGATATTGCGCTGCTCTTCGGTTACTTCGAAGCAGCCGGCAACGACCCTGGCGATCACGTTCCGGGCAGCATGGTTTACGCATGTCTGTCGCATGACATCGTGGCGCATGAAACAACCCACGCGATCCTCGACGGCATGCATCGTCGTTTCAACGAGCCAACGAACGTCGACGTGCTGGCGTTTCACGAAGGCTTTGCTGACATCGTGGCGCTGATGCAGCATTTCACCATACCGGAGATTCTCGAAAATGTGATTACCCGGACGCGCGGTAAGCTGGAGTCTGAGTCGATCCTGGGCAGTCTGGCGGTGCAGTTTGGCCGCGCCGTCGGGGGGCGCGGGGCGCTACGCGACGCGATCGGGACGCTCGATGACAACGGCGCATGGACCAGAATTAAACCCGATCCGGCGGACTACAAAAACGTGCTCGCACCGCATGCGCGCGGTGCGTTGTTGGTTGCTACTGTATTCGACGCCTTCCTTGCGATCTATCGGACGCGCACGGCGGACCTGCTGCGCATTTATACCGGCGGCACAGGTGTGCTGCCTTCGGGCGCGATTCATCCCGATCTCGTGCACCGGTTAGCCACCGAGGCTTCCAAAGCCGCCGGTCATGTTCTGAACATGTGCATCCGGGCACTGGACTATGTCCCGCCGGTTGATATCACGTTTGGTGAATACCTTCGCGGCATAATTACCGCCGATGCCGACTTGGTTGAAGATGACCAGTACAACTACCGCGTAGCGTTCGTCGAAGCCTTTCGTAAGCGTGGCATCTATCCGCTGGGTCTCGATACGCTTTCCGTCGACACGCTGCGCTGGCAGGGAGTCGATCTCAACCTGCCACATGAGCAGTCCGAAATCTTTATCAATCAGTTGAAGCGATATGCCGACAAATGCTTCTACATCAAGAGTCGGGAGAATCTGTTTTATGAGACGAGAACGCAGCGGCAAGAGCTTCACTCCGCTCTCGCCAAAGTCTTGGAGAATGTACCAGAGCTTGCCGCGAAGCTTGGGCTCGATGCGCGCTACGAGTTTGAAGTCCACGCACTGCGCCGCTCCATGCGAGTTGGACCTGATGGCCAGCATATGCCGCAGATCATCGTGGCGTTGACTCAATCTCGCGAACTCGAGATCGACGGAGCTACCGAGCCGCATATCTTTCACGGCGGTTCGACGCTCGTCATCGATCTTTCCAAAGTTGAGGTTCAGTACGCGATCATCAAGAGAATCGACAGCGAAACCCGCGTCGATGGCCAAACGCGCGAAGAAAGGACGGCCGCTTTCCTCAACGAGGCGGTAAAGGATCCATTGCGGCGGCTCTTGCTCGCGCCTGGGAAGGAGCCATTTGCGGCGCTACACTCGCTTGCAGGTGTGGCTTCCTAGAGTTTGGATCACTCTTTAATACGCCGGATCTCGTCAGTAATCCGTAAACACAGGAGTTTGTTACTTCGTTGAGACACGAGGTTCTTTGATTTTGTACTACGCAGGGGGTCGAGAGATAAAAAGGGTCTCCCCAAAAAGTCCTCATCGCATTTCCAGAGAGACCGTAAGTCTGTTAAATACGCAATTTGTACGGGTAAGCCCAACCACTGAGCCAAGCGGGCGCATGTTGGTAAGGTGTTATGATACAGCAACGTGCTGCGTTTCTAAAAGTTTGAGAGTGAAATGTAAGGAGAGTCCTTAATGAATCAAGGAATCAAAACGGTTATCTATCCCGTCAAAGACTTACGTCAAGCAAAGACGCTCTACACCACGCTTTTAGGTACAGAGCCGGTTATGGATAAGCCTTATTACGTTGGCTTTAAGATTGGAGATCAGGATATAGGTTTAGATCCCAATGGCCACAAGCAGGGAATGACGGGGCCGGTCGGCTATTTTCACGTTGACGACATCAGGAAAAGCCTGCAACAGCTCCTGGAGGCTGGCGCACAAGTGCAGCAAGAGGTAAGAGACGTCGGTGGGGGTAAGCTGATCGCATCCGTAAAAGACGTCGACGCTAACGCCATCGGGCTTGTTCAATTACCCTAATTGCACTTCGTTTGCGCGGACCATGTCAGAACACAAGAGTCTGAATTGAATGTGGCAAACTATTCACTGCCGCCGCGTTGCCGCTGAGCCACAGCCAATAGGAGGCCGGCTTCTCGCTCGGATTCATCACGATCACTGCCACCCTTCCGTCCGGATTAAGGAACGCGGTGGAAAGAAGTTGACTGCGGCTGGGTGAGCTGGCAATCCTTCGCGCGCCGGGATGAATGAACTTTGAAAAGTGGCCAATGTAGTAATACGAACTCAGGTAAGTTAACTCTCCCGTTTTCGTATTTGCATGTACAGGGGCGAAGCAGTAATTGCCGACATGATTTGGACCGCCTCTTTCATCCAGCAAAATATTCCAGTCAGTCCAGCCGACGGTTCCGTTGTTGAAGTCGTTGATCATCGACCGCCCGTATTGTTCCCCAAACTTCCACTCCCCGATCTTCCGGGAATCGAAAGCGTCGACACAGCCTTCGGTGAATAGCAGTGGCTTATTGGGAAATGTTTCGTGAACCAACCTAACGTTATCAAACATCGGCTCGCCGCCGCTCCAGGGCTCATACCAATGATAACCAATGCCCCAGACAAATTTCGCCGCCTGTGGATCAGCCAGGATGGTGCTGGCTCTTTGGTAGATGAGATCGCGATTATGATCCCAGGCAATAATCTTTTTTTCTCCCAAACCTTCACGCCTAAGCGTTGGACCAAGATAATTTTTCAGAAAGTCTCGTTCCTCCTCAGCCGAGTAAATACATGACTCCCATTTTTGAGTGGCCATCGGCTCGTTTTGGATCGAGATGCCCCAAATTGGTATCCCTTCACTCTGGTACGCCTTAATGAACTTTGCGTAGTAGTTGGCCCAGGACTGATAGAACTCAGGCTTCAATTTGCCGCCGTGCAGCATATCGTTGTTGTCTTTCATGAATGCCGGCGGACTCCACGGACTGGCAAAGATGTTGAGTTTTCCGCGAGTGGCTGCCAGCACTTGCTTGATAAACGGTATCCGATATTGCTTGTCATGACTCAAGCTGAAGGATTTCAGTTGTTTGTCGCCCTCATTTACGTAGGTGTAGCTGCCGCTCGAGAAATCACAACTGTGAATGTTTGTGCGCGCGAGCTTATAGCCAATGCCCTGCTCGTCGTCGAAATATGCATTGAGAAGCTCGCGCTGCTTCTCTTTCGGCAACATCGCAAACACCTCGGCCGAAGCGTCGGTCAACGCTCCGCCGATGCCCAGGAAGTTTTGAAACTGCCTGGTCGGATCGACAAACACGCAGGTCTGAGTTTCTTTTGGTTGTCCTACAGGTTTGAACCTCACCGCGTCAGTAGCAGCGAGGCGGTGATTACTGTGGTCAGCGGTGGTGTAGACTGTTACCTCTCTCCCTTCGACGCTTCCCTCGATCGAAAGCAGCTCTGGGGATTCAGAGGGTTGAAAATGTTCCGTCGCTGAAATTCCGGTTTTCGCTAACACCAATGCCGAAGACGATGCGACAAGGAAACCACGACGATCTATTTTCATAATCGATGACTTTAACACATCTTTTTGCGAGGACGTGAGAAACGACTCTGGGTGAGACATTAGAGATGTACAAACGCCGGACGGTAATTAAGAGTCTAGCGTGTGCCGCCGCGGGCGTGGCGCTGGGTCCCAACAGCGGGCTCAGCCGTGCGCTCCTTTCAGCAGGTCAGGAATTTGTAAGTAAGCGTCCCGCAGTTGGCCAACGGAAGTTCGTGAGCGAGGCGGTTGAAGGAAAGATTGTTGAGATAAAACTTGCGATTGTCGACCCGGAACTAGCCTGGTTATTTGAGAACTGTTTCCCGAACACGCTCGATACGACTGTCACTTTCGGCACGCACGAAAGCAGACCGGACACCTACGTGATCACCGGAGACATTAACGCGATGTGGCTGCGCGACTCGACCGCGCAGGTTACACCTTATCTGCCGCTCGCGCGGGAAGATAAGAAGTTGAAAGAAATAATCGCCGGGGTCATCAACCGCCAGACGCGCTGTATCCTCATTGACCCTTATGCAAATTCGTTCGACTTCGGCGCGAAGGCCTGCCCGTGGGGCGAGAACGACAAGCCCCCAAATCGGGCGGAGTTGTGCGAGCGCAAGTGGGAGATCGATTCGCTCTGCTATCCGGTGCGACTCGCACATGCTTACTGGAAAACAACGGGCGACGCTTCCTGTTTTCATGGCGAATGGCGGCAGGCGAGCAAGCGTATCGTGCAGACCTTTCGCGAGCAGCAGCGAAAGAGAGATGCTGGTCCCTACTCTTTCAAGAGAACCACTGACAACCCGATTGACACGGCGCCGTTCGAAGGGCGTGGTAACCCGACCAGAAGTGTGGGGCTGATTCACTCAGCCTTCCGACCGTCGGATGATGCCTGCATATATCCGTTCCTCATCCCTTCGAACTTTTTTGCGGTGGTCGCGCTAAATCAACTGGCGGAAATCTTTTCGCTGGAGCTCTCAGATAAGTCGTTTGCGCGAGAGTGTCAAGACCTGGCACAGGAAGTGAAAGCTGCGCTCGACGTCTACGGCAAAGCACGTCATGCGAAGCACGATTCAATTTATGCCTATGAAGTTGACGGCTTCGGAAACCAGCTTTTCATGGACGATGCGAATGTGCCGAGCCTGCTGTCGCTCCCTTACTTCGGCTGTTGCGCCGCTGACGATGCCACCTATTTGAATACGCGGGCATTCGTGCTGAGCGAGGACAATCCCTACTTCTTTCGCGGGCGCGCGGGCGAAGGCGTCGGCGGGCCGCATGTCGGGCTGAACATGATCTGGCCTTTGGGAATCATTATGCGCGCGTTGACCAGCCGCGACGACCGAGAGATTCTTTCCTGCCTTAAGATGCTGAAGACGACGCACGCAGGAACAGGCTTCATGCACGAATCGTTTGAACGGGATCACCCGAAGAAATTTACGCGCTCCTGGTTTGCGTGGGCGAACACGCTCTTCGGTGAGTTGGTGTTAAAGGTGCACTCCGAACGACCGCAGCTATTGCGCCGAGTGGTTTAGCATCGTAACGTAGCGAACGCTAACCAGAGTTAGACCAGAAGCGTGATCGTTTAGAGGCAGGCAATCCCGCCGGTTCAACGCTGAGACGGCGGGCAATGCCCGCCTCTAAACAACGATCCAGAATTGAGAGATCACATGCAGTATCGTGAATTGGGACGTACCGGATGGAAGGTGTCTGCGATCAGTTTTGGCACCTGGGCGATTGGCGCCGAGTGGGGTGCTGTCGATGATCGGGAGTCTCTAGCCGCGCTTCATCGCGCCCTGGACCGTGGCGTGAATCTCTTCGACAGCGCGGACGTCTACGGCGATGGCCGCAGTGAACGGCTGCTGGCACAACTGCGTGATGAACGCAGTGAGTCCTTCTATGTCGCCACTAAGGCGGGTCGCCGCCTCGATCCGCATGTTGCCAGTGGTTACAACCGGCAGAACCTCACCGCGTTTGTTGAGCGCAGTCTTCGGAATCTCAAGACAGACACGTTGGACCTGCTGCAACTGCATAGCCCACCAACGCCGGTCTATTACATGCCGGAAGTGTTCGAGGTGCTCGATGAACTTACGAGTGCCGGCAAGCTACGTCACTATGGCGTCAGCGTCGAGAAAGTGGAAGAGGCCTTGAAAGCCATCGAATACCCAGGCGTGCAATCAGTTCAAATTATTTTCAACATGTTCCGGCAACGCCCGAGCGAATTGTTTTTCGCCGAGGCGCAGCGCCGGCGTGTCGGCATCCTCGCGAGGCTACCACTGTCGTCGGGTATGTTGTCAGGCAAGTTGACGCCCAAAAGTCACTTTGCCGCCAATGATCACCGTGCTTTCAATCGGCATGGCGAGTCGTTTGACCGCGGTGAGACTTTTTCAGGATTGGACTACAACATCAGTTTGCAGGCGGTAGAAGCGCTTCGTCCGCACGTGCCGACGGGCTCAACGATGGCGCAAATGGCCTTGCGCTGGATACTGATGTTTCCGGCGGTGACCTGCGCAATCCCGGGCGCAAAGCGACCGGAACAAGTGGACGAAAATGCGCGCGCTGCGGACTTGCCACCGCTGACCACTGAAACTATGTCAGCGATGGAAGACATCTACAATCGGCAGATACGCCCCCAAGTACATCATTATTGGTGAAGGATTTTAGCCTCGATGTTTTCCTAAAGGCTCAAGCACAAACACCATGATAAAGACGAAACCATCACTATTGTGCATCGCCGTGGGCATGGTCTTCGCTACAGTCATCGCTACTAGTGCGCAATCCCGGGATTTGCCGGTGTATGAAGTGTCACGAACGGCGACGCCAGTTAAGGTTGATGGAAAGCTGGATGATGTCGTTTGGACCAAAGCCGCCCGCTTCCGCGACTTCCGCCTGAATCTGGATGGCTCGCCAAGCGCCTCCAAAACGGAAGCCAAAGCACTTTATGACGATAATTTTCTCTATGTCTCCTTTCGCTGTTCCGACAACAATATTTGGGCCACCTTCAAGAGACGCGACGAGCATCTTTGGGAGGAAGAGGTCGTAGAAGTATTCATACAAGCCGATCCTCAGCAGAGAAGTTACATCGAGTTGGAGGTCAATCCGCTCGGGACGATGCTCGACATTTACCTGCTCGATATACGCAAGCCGCTTCATTACGAGAGCTGGAATAGTGAAAAGCTCAAGTGGGCGGTACAGCTGTTCGGAACGGTGGACGGAAAGGACGGCGACAAGGAGTGGACCTGCGAGATCGCCCTTCCAATGGAAGATATCGTGACCGCTGGAAATCTTCCGCCCCGAGTGGGGGATCGATGGAGGTTGAATCTATACAGAGTGGAGAAGCTGCCGACACCGGCATTGCTGGCGTGGTCTCCAACTTTCAAAGATGACTTTCATATCCCGAGCAGGTTCGGCGAAATAGTTTTTACCAACGATCTGGTTCGGTGATTACGGTCAACATCAGCGGTGATGTTTCTGACGTTGATCAGCCCCGCCTCGCTGGTTCATACCGATTTCGGGGTTATGAATCCGGCCTTAGCTCCTCCCGCAGAGAGAAGGGAAATCGTTGACTTCGGCCGTCCTTTATAATATTGATCCATGCTCACTTCGTTGAAGGCTGCCAAGCGGGCCGCTTAGTACATACGAGACTCAGGACGCAATTAGGATAGGGGGTCAAGCAAGTGCGACGAATCGATCTGAGAACGGTTCAGGCCGCCAACCCACATACCATTCGCGACATTAACCGGCAAATAGTGCTGAATTACGTTCGCGAAAGGGAGCCGATCTCGCGAGCCACAATCGCCCGCGAGACGGCTTTGCAACGATCTACTATCTCCGAGATTATTGAGGCGCTGACCGGCGAGGGCCTGGTCGAGGAGATTGGTGAAGGTAAATCAACTGGCGGCCGGCGACCGACGTTGTTGCGATTGCGCACGGTTGGCGCTATTGCCATTGGCGTCAATATCACTCCCACCTACACGACGATTGCGAGTAGTGATCTGGCCGGAGTTGTGGTGCAACAAGAAGCCTTCCGAACTGATCCCGCTCCCGAACGCACCTTTGACCGTATCATAGAAATCATTCGCAAGTTTTCTGACCAGGGTTCAATCGAGGGGATTGGCGTAAGTATTCCCGGACTCGTTAATCCCGCGACTGGTAATGTGATCTTCGTCCCGTATTTTAAGTGGCGTGACTTACCGATCGCCGAGACGATCTCTCAGTCTACTGGCCTGCCCGTTACCATAGACAATGATGCCAATGCAGTCGCCCTCGCCGAGTTGTGGTTTGGACGACCCGAAGTCAGGGATGCGCGTGACTTCATCTTCGTGCTGGTGGCCGATGGCGTGGGAACTGGAATCATTTTTGACGGCCAGGTCTATCGCGGAGTGCGCGGAGCGGCAGGCGAATTTGGTCACATGATCGTGGGCAGCAATGCACCGGTCCCATGCTCATGCGGAAACGATGATTGCTGGGAGGCCTTCGCTTCTGAGCGCGCTGCTACCGCGCGCTACCAGCGGTTAAGCGGAGCGAGCAGCGCGCCAGATTTTGAGACTTTGATTGACCGAGCCCTGGCCGGAGAACAGGAAGCAAAGACCGCCCTCACGGAGACGGCTCGTTATCTCGCTATCGGCATCTCCAATCTGGTTGTCGGTTTTAGCCCGGAGGCTGTGATAGTGGGTGGTGCGATAACGCGAGCCTGGTCGTTGATCGAAAACACGCTCACGGAAAAAATTGAGCGCAGCGTTCGGCGAGGAGTACCTTCAGCGCGAATCCTTCGTTCTACATTGAATGGAGACCCGACGTTGATGGGAGCTTTAAGTCTGGTTTTGACCAGCAAATTTGCGGGAGCTGCCGCGGCCTGACGCAGAGAGGCGTGGGTAAAAACCCTCGATCATTTGCCCTCCCCAGTCTGACGGTTAGGCTCAACCAGCGCGCTTTGTACCGTTGCCCAGTCAAACGAAGAGGAATTGCCGGCGTTAGTGTTTCTGCTTATCCGCACGTTTCTTGATGTCGCTGCTGAGGTCCACAACACTCGCGAGATCCCTGCGAGCCTTCTCCAATTGTTGCGCATCGACTGTGCCCGGCGTTTCGATTATCGGGTTACTTACAAAGCTCTCGATCCGTTGGCAGAGGAGGATGAGTTCATCTTTCGTTTCCGTGGCTTTGGGGCCAGCCTCCGGTAGGCGATTCCCTGTCACGGGCTCGGGCCGCTCCAGCTTCAAAGAAGATTGCAAACGAGCCGATCGTTTCCTGATCTCACCGGTCGCATCTGAAATGAACTCATAACTCAGAGATTTGTTCGCGGAAATGGCGCGCACTATCTCGTTGTGAAGGGTTAGTATTCGCTGGAAGTCCTCATTCACCTGGTCCATCATGGCTTGAGAGCGTTTGGGATCGTTGGGCTGCGGATTGTCTCGGCCAGAATTATGCAGTTGCAACTCTCGCCGAGTCATCTCTTGCATTTGTGCCTTAGCCGGGTCGCCGCCGCCAGTCTGACCAACTATTGGCGTCGAAAAGGCGAAGGAGCAGCCAATTGAAAGCACGAGCAGACCCCAGAAGCCAACCCTCGCTTTGCCTCGAAGCACTTCCATCAGTCCCCTCCAGAATCCTCTGATCGACTGGCGATAGTATAGGCCTCTGTCGTATTCGGCACAAACCAAATATCCTCTCGCCGGGACCTCTTTTCCAGGGGCATGTCGGCTTAAGTACGACTTAAGTCAGACCATACTTGGCCGAGCTTGAAGGTCGCGTTTTTGGAATCCAAACAGAGTCGGTTGAACGAGGCAGATGCTGATATCGATAGAAGAGTTTTATCTCCATTCGGGCGAATTGAGTTGACTGCTGGAGTCTCTTGTACTACTTAATAGCACTTGTCGACAAAAGTCATTTCCAATTCTGCGTATTAAGACCGATTAAACATGGGTAAGGTTTCATGGTTGGGGGCTTCGTGCGAAGAATAGATCTCAAGAAAGCTAGTGCTGCGCGCTCGAATACGATACGCGACATTAACCGTCAGATTGTGCTCAATTACGTACGCGAATTGGGACCGATCTCTCGCGCGGAAATCGCACGCGAAACTGCACTACAACGCTCAACTATTTCGCTGATCGTCGATGAGCTTCGGATAGATGGCTTGATAGAGGAAGTTAGCGGCGAATCCACCGGCGGACGTCCGCCCAGTTTGCTCTCGTTACGCACCGCCGATGCGGTTGCAATCGGAGTCGATCTGGGAACAGTTAAGACAGTGATGGCCAGCAGCGATCTTGCCGGCAGAGTGCTGGAACAGGAAGAATTCCCCACCGATAATGATGTGAACAAAACTCTGAAGAATATTGTTCAGTGCGCGCAACGATTGATTGGAAAAAACAACGGCACAATTGAAGGTATCGGCATCAGTCTGCCCGGAGTGGTTGACCCGGAAACTGGAGATTTATATGTGCCGCATTTCAGCTGGCGCAACGAACCGATAGCCGAAACGTTGACGCGCGCCACTTCGCTTCCCGTCAGCATTGACAACGATGCTAATGCCGCAGCGCTTGCGGATCTCTGGTTTGGTCGCCCGGAGATACGCGAAGTTCGCGATTTTATTCTGGTTTTGGTAGAAGAAGGAGTGGGTACCGGTATTGTATTTGACGGGCAAGTCTATCGCGGGGAAGGCGGAACCGCAGGTGAGTTCGGTCACATGAGTATCGGGACCGGCGCGCCGGTGCAATGTGCTGTCGGCAGTACGGAATGCTGGGAAGCATTTGCATCTGAGCGAGCAGCCCTGGCGCGTTATCAAAAGCTGTCACGTTCGAATGGCAACAAAGATATCAATTTCGCCAAACTAATCGATCTGGCGTTGAGAGGCGAACGAAATGCGAGGGCTGCCTTAAAAGAGACGGCGCGTTACCTCGGAATAGGCATCGCGAATTTGATTCAAGGCCTGGCGCCCGAAGCAGTTATAGTTGCTGGCCCAATCGCTCGCGCTTGGCCAGTGATTGTTGAGGAACTCAAGACATCCGTAGACTCCAGCATCTGCCGTGGATTTCCTTCAACGCTAATCATGGACTCAACCCTGGGCCCCCAACCGACCTTAATGGGCGCACTCAGCCTCGTGCTCGCAAGCAAATTCGCCTCGGTGCTACCTGCGTAGCATTCATGAATTCGGATGATTTTCCAAATTCTCCAATCGGGCAATAGCATCGGCAGCTTCGTCGCGCAGCCGAATAAGACCGCTTCCTTTCGACTTTGCTTCGATCTTATCGCTAAGTTTACGATCTAATCCAAACGCTGAACCTCGCGGCATTCGCTTTGCATTAACAGAGTCGGAGTGCAACAATTTCTCTTTTCCGGTGAGACCTAATCGACGAGATTTTTGAATACGGATTGAAAAAACTCTTGACAAAGAGTTCGGCAGAGAGTAAACACTTTTGTCTGGTAGTGCAACAAAGTCCGAATAAGCAAACTTGGGTGACTGTTCGTAAGCGCGTTGAGACCTCAACGCAATAACAAAGAAGCGAGCTGGGGCTTCGTGAAGAACCAGCTGAATTCAACTTTTTGACTTTCCGAAAAGTCGCTCGCATTGATCATTCTGACCGAAGTCGTGTGAGCGCTAAACGCTATGGAGGTTCGTATGCTTAAGAAGCTTGGCTTGCAACTGGTGTTGGTTCTGATCGGCGCGCTGTTTTTTAGCGCCCATGCGCAGACGACCACGGTAGGAACAATCAGCGGCACCGTTCGAGATGAAAAGGGAGCTGTTGTTCCCAAGGCCGAAGTTTCTATCGAGGGTGAGGGCACTGGAACATCGCGCGAGGTAAAATCCGACGCCGACGGATTCTATCTGGCGGCTAGTTTGCCCCCGGGGCGCTACACAGTCAGCAGCGCGCCCAGAGGCTTCAAGAAAAGCGTTGCCTCGGCAGTTGATCTGCATGTGGGAGAAAATAAAGTCGTCAACCTGGATCTGCAAGTAGGTCAGGTGAGCGAAACGGTAACCATCTCCTCTGATACCGCGCCAGTCGAAACGCGAAGCGGAGAAGTAAGCAGTCTTATCTCAGAAAAACAAGTGACCGAGTTGCCGCTGAACGGACGCAACTACGCCCAACTGGCACTGATGGTTCCGGGTGTTTCGCCGGTTACGCAGGCCGGCGCCGGCGGTGCTTTCGGTACGGCGGGTACCGGTCTCGACTCTCACGTGGACATGTCGGTCAATGGCAACCAATCAAATGCCAACATGTGGACGGTTGATGGTGTCAATAATATGGACGTGGGTTCAAACGCGACCCTGCTAATCTTTCCCTCAATCGATTCCATTCAGGAGTTCCGCGTAGAACGCAACAGCTTCAGTGCGGAGTATGGTCAGGCCCAAGGAGCCGTAATTAATCTGATCACCAAAGGCGGCAGCAACCAGTTTCACGGCGCCGGCTTCGAGTTTTATCGTAGTGACAAATTAAATGCTACGGATTTCTTTCTTAACAAAGCCAACCAGCCGAAATCAAAGTTGAAGTATAACAACTATGGTTTCAACTTCAGCGGACCAATCAAGAAGAACCGGATCTTCTTTTTCTGGAATGAAGAGTGGCGTCGCGAGAAGCGCGGTGTCGTACTTTCGGCCAAGGTGCCCACCGCCGCCGAGAGGATTGGAGATTTCAGCGGTCCGAAGGCATCTTTGACTGACACCTTGCCGCATCAACCCGGATTAACATGTGATCCTAATAATAATCTGAATTATGGTCCCAGTCCTGTAGATCCAGGTTGCTACCCAGGCAACAAGATCCCAAACCTAAGCCCAGCTGCTCTGTCGATCCTCAAGGTGTTTCCGCTTCCCAATACTAGCGGTTCAACAAACTGGGTTTCTTCCTTGCTGGAACCGATCAATACGCGGCAGGACAGTATTCGCGGCGATATCAACATTACCAGCAAGATGAACCTACTGGTGAAATATACGAATGAGACGTGGACGCACGCGAATGCGGCCGGCAACTTCTGGGGCGACACTGCCTTTCCAACACTGAGCTCGGATTGGGATCAGCCCAGTCACAGTTTCGCGATTAAGCTGGCGAGCACTTTGAGTTCGACATCGGTTATCGAGTTCCAGTTCTCGCGCGCCGGGAACAATATCTT
>Ga0137409_10003040_pt1 | contig 17830 bp, 11 predicted proteins | sample CZODoug1_16funga_FD_122059 | JGI IMG/M metagenome (GOLD analysis project Ga0137409, IMG submission 122059) | Vadose zone soil fungal communities from Angelo Coast Range Reserve, California, USA - CZODoug1_16fungal (Hybrid Assembly) | ecosystem: Environmental > Terrestrial > Soil > Vadose zone... | reverse complement strand
TGCGGCCCAGCGCGGGGAGGCTCCTCGTGGGCGGCATCGACGTCCAGGCCGACCCCATCGGCGCGAAGAAACTCAGCGCCTACGTGCCGGACCAGCCGTTCCTCTACGACAAGCTCTCCGGCATCGAGTTCATGAACTTCATCGCCGACCTCTACGGGGTCGACGGCGCCGGCCGCGACAAAGAGATCGACCGCCTGGTCGAGCTCTTCGGGATGAAGGACTTCGTCCGCGAGCTCACCGAATCGTATTCCCACGGCATGAAGCAGCGGCTGGTGCTCGCGGCGACGCTGCTGCACAAGCCCAAGGTGATCCTGGTCGACGAGCCGCTGGTCGGCCTCGACCCGCACACGGCTCGGCTCGTGAAGCAGGTCTTCCGCGACCAGGCCCGCTCCGGCACCTCGATCTTCATGTCGACCCACGTCCTCTCGGTCGCCGAGGACTTCGCCGACCGGATCGGCATCATGCTGCAGGGCAAGATCGTCGCGCTGGGCCGGATGGAGGACCTCCGCCGCCAGGCGCAGCTCGAGGGCAAGCTCGAGGACGTCTTCTTCAAGATCACCGAGGGCGCCGTCAACCCCTATGAATAGGAACATCCACAATCCCAAAGTGGTCGCCCCCCATCCCCCCGTCCGGGGAAAGACAGGGGGGACCGTCTGTTGGGATTTGAGGTTTGGGATTGACGTCTCATGAGTGACGTCGGCGTCCTGGCCGCCCTGAAGTGGACGGAGCTGCGCAACCGCGCGTCGGCGGTCGCCGAGCAGTCGCGCTTCAAGATCGTCGTGGTCGTCGTCTTCTCCATCGCGTTCTGGATCACGCTGTACCAGCTCTTCTATTCGGGGATGAACTTCCTGCAGGGCACGGCGAAGCAGTACAACTTCACGGGCCTCATCGGCGCGATGTTCTACGTCTTCTTCTTTGCCCTGACGATGATGCTGACGTTCTCCAACGCCATCATCGGGTACTCGAGCTACTTCAAGTCGAAGGAGACGGGCTTCCTGCTGGCCGCGCCGGTGCGCGCGGAGAGCGTCTTCCTGTATAAGTTCGCCGAGTCGCTCGGCTTCAGCTCCTGGGCCTTCCTCTTCCTGGGCACGCCCCTGATGACGGCCTACGGGAGGATCGTCGACGTCCCCTGGACGTTCTATCCGGGATCGGTGGTCTTCCTGGGCGCGTTCATGTTCATTCCCGCCGGCCTCGGCGCCATCATCGCCATGATCGTCACGGTGTACCTGCCCCGCACCCGGCGCGGTCTCGTCATCGGCGGCGCCTTCGTGGGGCTGCTCGCGGTCTTGGTCGCCGCCTCCCGGCTGATGGTCGTCCACGGGACGAACGCCGTCGACCTCAAGCTCGTCAGCGAGGTCTTCGAGTCGACCCGCTTCAGCCGGAATCCCCTGCTTCCGAGCTTCTGGCTGTCGAAGGGGATCCTCGAGCTGGCGGAAAACCGCCACGGCAACTCGCTCTTCTTCCTCGGGCTGATCGCCGCCAACGTCTTCTTCCTCGTCTGCGTCGCCCACACGATGAGCGCGGGGCTCCTGCTGCGCGGCTGGCACGTTTCGCAGGGCCTGCGTTCGCAGCGCCGCTACGCCGGGAGGGGCGTGATCGACCGCTTCGTGTCGGGGCTGCTGTTCTTCGTCGACCGCAACGTCCGCCTGATCGTGGCGAAGGATCTGAAGAGCTTCTTCCGCGATCCGGTCCAGTGGTCGCAGTTCCTGATCTTCTTCGGTCTGCTGGCGATCTACTTCCTCAACCTGAGGACGTTCGCCTATGAGGACCGGGACATCTTCTGGAAGAATCTGATCGCGCAGATGAACCTGCTGGCGACGTCGCTGACCCTGGCGACGTTCGCGAGCCGCTTCATCTTCCCGCAGCTTTCGCTCGAGGGGAAGCGGTTCTGGGTGATCGGGATGGCGCCCATGGAGCGCGAGAAGATCCTCTTCGGCAAGCTGGCGCTCTCGTTCATGTGCTCGCTGCTGATCAGCGAGGCGTTGATCGCGCTGTCGAGCGTCATGCTCCGGACGCCGGCCACGCTGGCCATCCTCCACGCCGTGTCGCTCTTCGGCATCTGCCTCGGCCTTTCCGGTCTCTCGGTCGGGCTGGGGGCCATCTATCCGAACTTCACCGAGGACAACCCCTCGAAGATCGTGAGCGGGTTCGGCGGCACTCTGAACCTCGTGACCAGCCTGGTCTTCGTCCTCGCCGTGCTCGCCGCGCAGGCGATCCCGTGCTTCTACTACTTCATGTCCCGCCAGCTCTCCGGCGACCAGTTCCGCTGGACGATCGTCGCCTCCATGACGGGCATCGCCGTGCTCTCGCTGATCGCCTGCCTCGTCCCCATGTCCCTGGGGCTAAAAGCGATCAAACGGCTGGAAATCTGAAGTAGGCAGGCAGAGGATCCCGCACGACCCACCGCCCGAGCGGCATTAGGAAGGGCAGCGGGGTGTTCGCCCAGCGGTCGACCTCGGATGCCGGATGCCGGATGCCTCTACTCGTGTTTGAGCCAGCACGGGCAGGAGCGGCTGCAGCCGCAGGGCTTGGGATCGACGGGGTCCACGCATTCGCGGTGACACGGGTTGTAGCGGCTGCTCGACATCGCCAAGGGGCCGATCCCCACGCCCATGCCGGAGGAGCCGTCGGAGCAGTGGTTGGAGCAGCCGACGAGGCCCAGGACCATCAGCGCCGCCGCCGCGAGTTTGAGCATGAGCCCATTATAGGGCTCGTCGGGGGCGGAGCAGGATCATTTTTTCGGCGGCTCGGGGCGCTGGAACTCTCCCTTGCCGCCGACTTCGCGGATCTCGATGCGCTCGATCGCGGCGCCCCCGTCCCAGGTGCCCACGCCGAGGGCGAGCGGGTCGGGGATCTTCCAGTCGGGGTTCATGGCGAGGTCCTCATACGTGTCCATCCGGCTCAGGGCCTGTCCCTCGCAGTAGGTCTTCACCCCTGCGTTGCGTACTTCGACGAGCACCGTATAGCTGCGGCCGATCTGCAGAGGCGTGTCGAAGCGCGCGGCCGAAGGGTTGCGGTTGAAGTCCTTGCCGGCGATGCGTTCGAACCCGAAGTACCCCTCGCGCTGCATGACCAGCGTGAACGGCATCGCGTCGTGCGTCAGGATCAGATTGACGCAGAAGTTCGCCGGGCGGCGGCTGAACGTGATGCGGAGATCGTATTCGTCGGGAGGATGGTACGGAATCTGGATCCGGGCGGGCTTGCCTTCGCGGGAAAGAAGCACGTCTCCGTCCCACTCCCACTTGCCCGAGACGGCGTCCACGGGGAGGTCGATGCGCTTGAGGAGGCCGATCGCGGTCTTCCAGGGATCGGGCGGGGGCGGCGCGGAAGGAGGAGCGGGCTGCACGGCCGGAGCCGGCAGCATCGCGGCGGGCTGTGCGGGGACGGATCCGGGCTTCAGGAAGTAGAAGCCCAGGAGGAGCAGAGCCGCCACGGTCCCGGCCGTCCAGAGAACGCGGTGCCGGGATCGCCCGACCCGGAAGCGCCGGCCGCGGAGCCAGTTGGTGAGGTCTTCGGCGAAGCGCTCCGCGGTTGCGTGTCGATCCGCGGGATTCTTCGAGAGGGCTTTAAGGCAGACGCTCTCGAGGGTTTTGAACGTCTCCGGATTGATCTGGATGCCCGTGATCTTCGAGGGCGGGACGACGGGATCCTTGGACGTCTTGATCATGACCTCCATGGGCGACGCGCCCACGAAGGGCAGCTTGCCCGTGAGGATCTCGTAGAGCATCACCCCCATCGAGTAGACGTCCGTCCGTCGATCGACCGTCTTCGCCCCGGACGCCTGCTCGGGGCTCATATAAGCCGGGGTTCCGACGGCCAGGCTCCCCTCCGTATAGGAGGCGCGGATGTTCTGGCCGACCAGCTTGGCCAGCCCGAAGTCCATCACGTGAGGACGTCCTTCCGAGTCGACCAGGATGTTGGCGGGCTTCAGGTCCCGGTGGACCACCCCGTTCTGGTGGGCCTGGTGCACGGCCAGGGCGACGTCGCGCAGCAGGGACGTCGGGCGCCCCAGGGTCACCGACCCCTTCTTGCACCATTGGTCCATAGGGATGCCGTCGACGAACTCCATCGCAAGGTAGCGGCGGCCTCCGGTGATGCCGGCGTCGTAGATGCCGACGATGTTCGGATGCTTCGGGACGCTGGCCAGCATCCGGGCCTCGCGGAGGAAGCGTTCCTCCTCGACGGCCGCCTCCTCCGGATGAGCATTGGGGCTGGCGTTGAGGATCTTGAGCGCGACCTTCCGCTGGAGGTCGGTGTCGAGAGCCTCATAGACCTTGGCCATCGCGCCCTGACCCACTTCGCGGGCGATGGCATACTTGCCGAGCTGCGAGGGTGCGCTGTCCTGGGCGGGCGTGGGCTCCGTCGGAAAGACCGTGGTCTCCCGCAGGGTGTGCAGCAGCTCCACCTGCATGCGGGTGAGCAAGCCGCGGGTCATCAGGACGGATTCGAGAGGCAGCTGCGCGGATTTGGATTGTTCGATGAGGGCGTCGCGGAGCTGCTCGGGCGTGATGAATCCCCTGCGCAGCGCGAGATGGCCGATCGCGATGCCCAGCGATTTCCCCGTCGGATCGATCTGCTCGCTCACCCTGTTAGGGATGATATCGCCGGGGAGGGCTGAATACTTCCCTAATGTACGGGACCGCGTCAGCGGTCGGTGAATTCGACGTCCTTGGCCGGGTCCGCCGGGCGTCGCGAGGGGAGGATGCCGACGAGGACCGAGCCGAGGCCCGACAGGCTGACCCAGGGAAGGATCACGAACCAGCCCAGGATGGGGAAGAGGGCGCCGAAGGCGAAGACCAGCCAGCCGCTGGCGAGGTGCGAGGCGCGGGAGCCTTCCTTGCCGCACGCCCAGTAAAGGCGCCGGCCGATGTCCTCCGCCGCGGCGGCGAAGGCGAGGATCAGCAGCACGCCGAACGCGACCGCGTTGAGGGCGGAGAGCGGGCCGGAGCGGTGCGTGACGGCGCCGGTCGCCGCGAAGAAGCCGACGACCGGGATGCCGGCGAAGAACGAGAGGATGTTGCGCTCGCGCAGGGCGCCGGACAGCCGCTGCGTCGCGTTGGGCGCGACCACCATCGTCATGTAGAGGATGCCCAGGAGCGAGACGATGCCCGCGGCGCCGACGACGAACGCGGAGGCCAGGAAGCCCGTGCCCATGAAGAGCTTCTGCAACTCCTCGGGGTTGGGGCCGGCGGCCAGGGCGATCATTGCTTCCATGGATCGATCCTCCATTCACTGATCACCGCCGACGTCGTCTCGAACGCTTCGGCGGTCTTGGCTTTCATGGACAGGGCGGTCGCGGTCTGGTCGAGCTTCGCGGCGAAGACGGCGACCGTGAGGCCCATCAGGATGGCGGCTGCCGCGGCGAGCCGGAAGAATTCGCGCTTCACGGGGACCCTGCGGGGCAGCGCCTTCATCGCGCGCGCCACGAGACCCCTGGGCGGCTCGAGGACCGGCTGCGTGCGCAGCCGCGCCTCGATCACCACGTGCAGGCGGCAGTCTTCGCAGCTTTCCAGGTGTTCGCGGATGTCGTCGCAGTTGTGCATCATTGTCTCCGTCTACAGGAGGGTCTCGACATGCGGTTTCAATTTTTGCACCAGCAGGTCCCTCGCGCGGAAGAGCCAGGTCTTGACGGTGCCGACGGGGACCTGCAGGGTCTGGGCGATCTCGTTCACGCCCAGGTCCTCGAGGTACTTGAGGGTGACGCAGGACTGGTATTCCTGGGGCAGCTCGCGGATGGCCTGGTGCAGCCGCTCGCTGGAGTCGGGCGGGGGCGCGTCATGGACGGCGATCTGGTCGGGTAGTTCGGACGTCGGCCGCCGCTTCTCCTTCCAGTTCAGCACGCAGTTCGTCGCCAGTCGACGGAACCAGGGCAGGAAGGGCAGGGACGGGTCGTATTGGGGGAAGTTGCGGAACAGGCGCAGGAAGACTTCCTGGGTGGCATCCTCGGCGTCGGACGCGTTCCAGGTCAGGCGGTACGCGATGTTGAAGGCGAGTTTCTGGACGGATTCCAGGACGGCGCGGAAGGCCTCCCGGTCGCCCATCCGGGCCCGGAGTAGAGTGTCTTTGGCGACGTCCGAAATCATCCAACCCCTACCTACAGGGTCTTGATCTCACCCGGTTTCAGTATACCGCGCTCCGTGATGAAGGCGGTGATGTAGCGGGCGGGGGTGACGTCGAAGGCGGGGTTCCAGGCGGGGAAGCGGTCGGAGACCTCGGTCCCCGCTCGTTCCTCGATGGGGATGGCCCCTCCGTTCCGGCACTTCAGGTCGACGGTCGAGCTGGGCGCGGCGATATAGAAGGGAACTTTCAGGGCGTGGCAGGCGAGGGCGACGCTGAAGGTCCCGATCTTGTTGGCGGCGTCGCCGTTTCGCGCGATGCGGTCGGCTCCGGCGATCGCGCCCTGGATCTTCTTCTCCCGGATGCAGGCCGCCGCGGCGCCGTCGGGGATGACGTGGGCCTTGAGGCCCGTCTTTTCCGCCTCCCACATGGTCAGTCGGGCTCCCTGGCGGAGGGGGCGGGTTTCCAGCGCGTAGACGTCGGCCCTGGCGCGGAGCAGGACGCCGAACGCGGTGCCGATCCCGCCTGTGGCGAGGGCACCCGTATTGCAGATGGTGAGCACGCGCCGGCCTTTGAGCAGGGGCGCGCCGTGCCGGGCGATGGCCTCGCACATGGCGGCGTCCTCCGCGTGGATGAGCCTGGCCTCGGTCAGCGGGTCGGCGGCCTTCAGCGTGCGCTCGACGGCCCAGCGCAGGTTGACGGCGGTCGGGCGTGAGGCGATCAGCTTCTTCGCGGCGGCGGGGCGGTCCTTGGCGAGGGCGAGCGCGTAGGCGCCGGTCACGCCGAGGAGGGGGGCGCCGCGGACGGCGAGGGTCTTGATGGCGTCGACGACCTGGTCGACGGTGCGGCAGACGAGGTATTTTTCCTTGTAGGGGAGGAGGCGCTGGTCGAGGATTTCGAGGCGGTCGTTCTTCCAGCGAACCGGGTGGATCACTACTTCTTGATCTGGCCGGTGTGCTTGAGGAGGCGGGCCAGCGAGTCGGAGGGGAGCGCGCCCTGCTTGACCCAGTGGTTGTACCGCTCGAGGTTGAGCTTGACCTTCTCGTCGGCCTTCTTGACGGAGGGATCGTAGACGCCGAGGTTCTCGAGGTAGCGGCCGTCGCGGCGGGTGCGGGAGTCGAAAACCGCGATGCGCCAGTAGGCCTCGTTCTTCTTGCCGGTGCGGGTCAGTCGGATGCGAACGCTCATAGGGGGAGGAATATAGCAGCGCGGCGGGGCCGGCGCAAGGGGTATTTGGAGGGGGCCGACGTTTCTGCGCCGCAGCGTCGTCCTCACCGGCCCTCTGGCGGTGACGCCGCGCGGTCGCTAGGATATAGAGACTCGACCGGGGCGGGATCGATCCCCCATCGCAAGGTGTATGATTAGGGGGAAGGCGGATGCGGCGCCTCCACGCGCACATTATGGACGATCCACAGACCGAAATCGGCGGCAATGGCCGGCAGCTGCCGGTCACGTCCCACACCGCGCTTGCATCGATCCGCAGCGGCGACCCGCTGCGGCGCGACGCGGAGCTGGAGCGCCTCGTTCAGAACTACTGGAAGCCCGTCTACTCCCTCGTCCGCCGCGCATGGGCCGCCACCAACGAGGACGCCAAGGACCTGACCCAGGACTTCTTTGCCACCGTCGTCCTCCAGGACAACTTCGCCGAGCGCTATTCGAAATCGAAGGGCAGCTTCCGCGGCTACCTCAAGGGCGCCCTCCGCAACTTCCTCTCGAAGCGGTCGCGCGACGACTCCCGCGAAAAGCGCGGCGGCGGCGTCCGCATCACGAGCCTGACCATCAACGACTCCGACCTGGAGGAAGTCCTCCCCGACGCGGCCGCCCAGCGCCCCGAGGAGATCTTCGACAGTGCCTGGCGTACCGTGGTGCTCGACCGGGCCACGCGCCTCCTGGGCGAGAGGCTCGACGCCCAGGGAAAGAAGGTCTATTATGAGGTCTTCCGGCGCTACGACCTCGAGGCGGTTGACGGCGTCACGTCCTACGAGACGGTCGCCAGGGAGCTGCGCATCAGCGTCGACGACGTGAAAAACTATCTCACCCGCAGCCGCGAGGAGTTCCGCAACGCGGTGCGGTCGATCCTCTGCGAATCCGTGGGCAGCCCCGAAGACCTCTCGCGGGAGTGGGATGCTCTGTTCGGGGGGATGTAAGTGAGCGACCTCGCGCGCCGGCTGGGCGGCCTCCTGCGCGGCGCCCAGGACAAGACGCTCGGGCGTCGGGCCGTCCGCGGCGGGCTGCTCACCGAAGCCGAGCTCGCCGGCCCCTTCCAGGTCGAAGAGCTGCTCCTGATGAAGGGCGTCACCGCCGAGCGGATCAAGGAGCTCCGCGACGAGGTCGATCGCGACGACTTTGCGCTGTTCCGGCCCGACCGGGCGATGCCGCCGGAGGTGTCGGCCGTGCTCGCCGAGCCCGACCGCCGAATCGCGGAATTCATCCGCACCGCGCGCCTGGGCCAGGGCGGGATCGGCGAAGTGTGGAAGGCCTGGGACTCGCGGCTCGGCCGCTGGGTGGCGCTCAAACTGCCCATGGCGGCTCCGGACCAGGACGGCGCCTCGGAGCGGTTTTCGCGCGAGGCGCTCGCCGCGGCGCGGCTCACGCATCCCAACATCGTCTCGATCCACCGCGTGGCCGAGGAGAACGGCCGCTGCTTCATCGTGATGCAGTACGTCGAGGGCAAGTCCCTCCGCGCCGCGACGCTGGAGCCGCGCAAAGCGCTGGCGGCGATGCGCGACGTCGCCCTCGCCGTCCATTACGCCCACGAGCAGGGCGTCATCCACCGCGACCTCAAGCCCGGCAATATCATGATCGGCGCCGACAGCCGGCCGTTCGTGCTCGACTTCGGCCTGGCCCACCTTCAGCAGGCCGGCCGGGTGCAGTCGCGCGAGGGCCTGGTCGCGGGCACGGCGGCCTATATGTCGCCCGAGCAGGCCCGCGGCGAGCCGGGCGCCCGGGAGCGGGCGACCGACGTCTACTCGCTCGGCGCGACGCTCTATGAAGTGGTCACCGGCCGCCCGCCGTTCGAGGGCGCGTCGTTCGCCGAGACGCTGGAGAGAGTGCTGCACCGCGAACCCGAGTCGCCCCGCCGGGTCAATCCGGCGATCCCGTCCGACGTGGAAATGGTGATCCTGAAGGCGATGGACAAGGATCCGCGGCGGCGCTATCTCACGGCGAAGGAGGTGGCGGACGACCTGGACCGCTGCCTGCGCGACGAGCCGGTGGCGGCGCGGAAGGCGGCCTTCTCGCGGCGCATGCGGGTCGGGATGCGTCGCAACCCCTGGCTCGCCTGGGTCGGCGCGGGTCTGGTGCTGGCGACCGTCGCTGCGGGCGCGTGGCGGTCGGTGTCGGACTCGAACGCGCTGGCCGTCGCGGGGCGCGAGCGGGACCGGGAGATCAAGGCGACGTCCGACATGGTCCGGCTGTCGATCGATGCGATGCTGACGCTGCGCCGCGCCGGCGCGAACGAGGGGATGAAGGAGTTCCTGACGCGCATCGAGGCCGCGGTGGCGGCGGCGAAGTCGAAGGGGCACGTCACCCCTGAGCTCGAGTCGCTGGAGGGGGTGGCGTACCGGGCGGCCATGATGAACGAAAAGGCGCTCGCCTGCCAGGAGCGGGCTCTGGCCGTATTGCCCGACGATCTCGGCGCCGCATACGAACGGATCATCCTGGGGGTGCCGGAGCTGGGGCGGCATCCCGAGTGGATCCAGGGAAGGATCCGTCCCGCCATGGCGGCGCTCGGCGACAGTCCGGAGGGGCGCACGCTCTTCGCCGTCGACGCGCTATCGGCGGCGAATCACGACGCTGCCCGGGAGGCGCTGGAGCAAGTCGTCGCCAAGGATCCGACCCGGGTCGAGGCCTGGGAGCTGCTCGCCAGGGCCTGTGTCCCCCCGGTAAAGGCGACCGTCACGCCCAGGGAGCGTGAGGAGGCCTGCCGCCGCGCCGAGGAGGCTCTGGGACGGGCGCTGAAGCAGGACCGCGGCTTCGTCCCGTTCTGGACGTCCCGCGCGAGTCTGCGTCTGGAGCTGGCCGGAATCCTGGGGGAGACGGGGCGCGATCCGATCCTGAGCTTCCAGGGCGCGGAGGACGACCTCAGCCAGGCCATCCGCCTGCAGCCGCGGGGGTCGATGCTGGTCGACCGCGCGGAGACCCGGACGCTGTACGCGGTCCACCGCGCGTCGCTCGGCGAGAACCCGCAGAAGGGATTCGAGGAGGCGGCCGCCGATCTCGACCAAGCCGCGAAGCTGGACCCGAAGGATCCCTCGATCCTGGTGGGGAGGAGCTTCACGCTGCGGTCCCGTGCGGACTATCGGGTTGCCCGGGGCGAAAGCCCGCTGAAGGACCTCGAGGATCTCGAGACGCTGGCGGTCGCCGCGAACAAGGAGGGCCCGCTGCCGTCCGAGACCTGGCTCAATATCGCGCTCGTCTGGAAGGACCAGGCCCTGTACCGGGGCGGGCTGGGCGAGGATCCGTCGAGCGATTTCACCCGCGCCGAGGAGGCCTTCGAGAAGTTCGCGGACCCGAATCCGCTGGAGCGGAACGAAAAGCGGGCCCGGATGCGGGTGCTCCGCGCGCGGCTGCGTCCCCGTCAGGAAAGCGATGCGGCCATGCGCGACGTGGAGCAGGCCCTGCAGGATCTGTCGATCTTTTCGGGCGTCCGGATCCCCTATGACGACTTCGGCGTGACTCGAGCGATGGCGCGGAGGACCAAGGCGACGCTGATGGTCGCCTGCGGCCAGGATCCCTCGGAGCTCTTCCAGGGGGCGCGGGCCGACCTCGACCAGGTGGTCGAATCGAACCCGGTATCCTCGGAGGCGTCGGCCGAGAGCGGGCATCTCGAGCTGGCCTGGGGCCGTTTCCGGACGAAGCTGCACGATCGCAGCGGCGCGCTGGACCACTATGGGCGCGCGGTGCGCTCGTTCGAGGAGGCGATCCGCTCGAACGACACGCTGGCGACCCCGCTGCGCGAATGGCTCCGTGAGGCGCGCCGCGGCATGCTTGGCGCCTACTGACCCTCCCTAAGGGTGGAGGAGTGCGGGGGAATGAAAGCAGCAGGCGTCGATCGGCCGCATCCTAGCGCCGCGAGGCGCATTCCTTGCATTTTTAATTACCGCCTGCCTGGAGCGGGGGTAATCACAGACAGGTTGAAACCCACTTGTTTGTCGGGGTCGATACAAATGACGCAGCTAACCCGCATCAGCATGGGCTTCCTGGCCCTGGTCGTCCTGGCGCTCGGCGCCACCGCGCAGGAGAAGAAGGACGCCCCGGCCGCCGCGCCGCAGAAGATCAGCTTCGACAAGCAGATCCGGCCCATCTTCCAGGGCGTCTGCGTCGGCTGCCACCAGCCCGCGAAGTCCAAGGGCAACTACGTCATGACCTCGCGCGACCGGATGCTCGCCGCCGGCGAGTCCAAGCTCCCGGCGGTCGTTCCCGGCGATCCCGCCAAGAGCAACCTGCTCAAGCTCGTCACGCCCGAGAAGGGCGAAGCCGAGATGCCCAAGGGCAAGAAGGCGCTCAGCCAGGTCGAGATCGACCTCGTCAAAAAGTGGATCGCCGAGGGCGCCGTCGACGACACCCCGGTGAACGCGAAGGCGAAGTTCGACGTCGACCATCCGCCCGTCTACACCCGGCCCCCGGTGCTGCCGGCCCTCGACTTCTCCCCGGACGGCGAGCTCCTCGCGATCGCCGGTTTCCATGAAGTGCTGCTGTGGAAGGCCGATGGCTCCGAGCGCGTCGCCCGGCTGGTCGGCCTGTCGGAGCGGATCCAGTCCGTCCGCTTCTCCCCCGACGGGAAGTCGCTCGCGGCGGTGGGCGGTCTGCCCGGCCGCATCGGCGAGGTCCAGATCTGGGACCTCGAGAAGAAGAATCTGACCCTGTCCGTTCCGGTGACCTATGACACGCTGAACGGGGTCAGCTGGTCGCCCGACGGCAGCAAGCTCGCCTTCGGCTGCGGCGACAACACGGTTCGCGCGATCGACGTCAAGAAGGGTGACCAGATCCTCTATAACCTCTCGCACAGCGACTGGTCCCTGGGCACCGTCTTCTCGGCCGACGGCTCCCATATTGCGAGCGCCGGCCGCGACGGATCGCTCAAGCTGATCGAGGTGGCGACCCAGCGTTTCGTCGACAACATCACGTCGATCACCCCCGGCGCCCTCAAGGGCGGCCTGATCGCCGTGGCGCGGCACCCGTCGCGCGACGAGGTCGTGATTGGCGGCGCCGACGGTGCGCCGAAGGTGTATCGGATGCACCGCATCGTCGCGCGGCAGATCGGCGACGACTCGAACAAGATCAAGGAGCTGCCCGCGATGCAGGGTCGCGTCTGGAGCGTCGCCGTCAGCCCCGACGCGAAGCGCATCGCCGCCGGCAGCGGCCTGGACGGGAAAGGCGAGGTCGCCGTCACCGCCTACGAGATGAACCCGGCGCCGCCCGACAACCTCAAGGCGATCCTGGCCAAGGAGGCCGCCAAGCGCAGCGTGGACGAGCAGAAGGCGCTCGACAAGTTCACGGGCGAGGGCGTCAAGCCGCTCTGGAAGAAGTCGGTCGAAACGGGCATCGTCTACTCGGTCGCGTTCCGCTCCACGGGCGGCGTCGTCGCGGCCGCGTGCTCCGACGGCATGGTCCGGCTCTACGATCTGGAGACGGGCAACGTGGTGAAGGAGTTTTCGCCCGCGCCGATCGAGGTGCCGGCGGCGAAGACGGGCGACGCGCCCATCCAGACCACGCTGCGGATCGACGAGCGCAAGGAGCGCGACGTCCTGCCGGCGGGCGCGAAGCTGGCGTCGATCGAGGTGCTCCCCGCGGAGATCCGGTTCACCCGGCCCTACGAGTACGCGCAGCTGGTCGTCACCGGCAGGCTCGAGACCGGCGAAGCGATCGACATCACGCGCATGGTCGATGCCAAGATCAGCGCGGACATCGCCGACGTCTCCCAGGGCGGCCTGATCCAGCCCAAGGCGGACGGCGAGGCGAAGGTCGCCTTCACCCTCGCGGGAAAGTCGGTGTCGGTGCCCGTCGCGGTGACGGGGCTCAAGGAAGAGTATAAGGCGGACTTCATCCGCGACGTGAATCCGGTGATCTCGCGGGTGGGCTGCAACGCCGGCACCTGTCACGGCTCGGCGAAGGGCCGCAACGGCTTCAAGCTGTCGCTGCGCGGCTACGACGCCATCCTCGACGTGCGCTCGCTGACGGACGACCTGGCCTCGCGCCGCGTCAACGTCGCGTCTCCGGACGACAGCCTGATGCTGCTCAAGACGACGGGCGCGGTGCCGCACGAGGGCGGCCGCGTCGTGCAGCACGGCGACACCTATTACCAGATTCTGCGGGCCTGGATCGCCCAGGGCGCGACCCTGGACACGGCCGCGGCCCGCGTGAAGAAGATCGAGGTGGTCCCGAGCAATCCGACCATCGAACGCATCGGGAGCCGGCAGCAGATTCGCGTGGTGGCGACGTACGCCGACGGCAAGACTCGCGACGTCACGCGCGAGGCCTATATCGAGAGCGGCAATACGGAGGTCGCGACGCCCGACCGCTCGGGGGTGATGCTGGCCATCCGCCGCGGCGAGGCGCCGGTGCTGGCCCGCTATGAAGGCTCCTATGCGGCGACGACGCTGACCGTCATGGGCGACCGCAAGGGCTTCACCTGGGAGCAGCCCCCCGCCTACAACAAGATCGACGAGCTCGTCGCGGGGAAGTGGCAGCGGCTGAAGGTCAAGCCCTCCGGCCTTTGCACGGATGCCGAGTTTGTCCGCCGGGTGTATCTCGACCTGACCGGCCTGCCGCCCTCGTCCGAAGAGACCCGGGCGTTCATGGCGGACGCAACGGAGTCGAAGGCGAAGCGCGAGGCCCTGGTCACGAAGCTGATCGGCAGCGACGCCTACGTCGACCACTGGACCAACAAGTGGGCCGACCTGCTCCAGGTGAACCGCAAATGGCTGGCGCCCGAGGGCGCGGCGTCGTTCCGGAAGTGGATTCGAGACCAGGTCGCCACGAACGTGCCCTACGACCAGTTCGTGCGCAGCATCATCGCGGCGGACGGATCGAACAAGGAGAACCCGCCCGCGTCCTACTATAAGATCCTGCGCGATCCGCAGAACACGACCGAGAACACGACGCACCTGTTCCTGGCGGTGCGCTTCAACTGCTCGAAGTGCCACGACCATCCGTTCGAGCGCTGGACCCAGGACCAGTACTATGAGACGGCAGCCTACTTTGCCCGCGTCGGGCTGAAGACCGACCCCGCGAGCGGCGACAAGAAGATCGGCGGGACGGCGGTCGAGGGCGCGAAGCCGCTCTACGAGATCGTCTACGAAAAGGACAGCGGCGAGGTCACGCACGACCGCACGGGCAAGGTGACGCCGCCCAAGTTCCCCTACGACTGCAAGTACGACGCGCCGGAGAAGGCGACGCGCCGCCAGCAGCTGGCGGCCTGGATCACGTCCGCCGACAACGCCTACTTCGCGAAGAGCTACGTGAACCGCCTCTGGGGCTACCTGTTCGGCATCGGCATCATCGAGCCGATCGACGACATCCGCGCGGGCAATCCGGCGTCGAACCCGCAGCTCCTGGAATACCTGACCGGGGAGTTCCTGAAGAGCAACTTCAACACGCGGCACGTCGTCGAGCTCCTCTGCAAGTCGCGCGTCTATCAGCTGTCGGTGTCGTCGAACGAGTGGAACAAGGACGACAGGATCAACTATTCGCACGCGATGGCGCGCCGGCTCCCGGCCGAGGTCATCTTCGACTCGGTCCATTTGGTCGTCGGCTCGGTGTCGAAGATTCCGGGCGTCCCCGCCGGCACGCGGGCGGCGGCTCTGCCCGATTCCGGCGTCGAACTGCCGAGCGGCTTCCTCGGGACTTTCGGGCGTCCGCCGCGGGAGAGCGCCTGCGAATGCGAGCGCACGAGCGAACTGCGGCTGGGCGCGGTCATGTCGCTGATCAGCGGGCCGACGATCGCCGACGCGATCGCGGATCCGCAGAACGGGCTGGCGAAGCTGGCGAAGGCCGAGCCGGACGACGCGAAGCTGGTCGACGAGATCTTCATGCGCATCCTGAACCGTCCGGCGCGTCCGGAGGAGATCAAGATGGCGCTGGAGTCGCTGAAGACGATCAGCGACGACCACGCGCGGCTGACGGGCATGCGCGACCGGCGCGAGGAGGAGTGGAAGGTGCTCGAACCGAAGCTGCAGAAGGACCGCCTGGACGCCATAGAGAAGTCCAAGGGCGAGCTCGCCGCCTATGAAAAGGAGATCGCGCCGCGCGTCGCCGAGGCCGAGAAGAAGCGCGCCGACGAGATCGCCAAGCGCGAGGGCGAGGTGAAGGAGTATGAGGCGAAGCTGCCGGAGCACGTCACGGAATACGAGAAGAAGCACAAGAGCGCGACGGAATGGTTCCCGCTGCTGCCCGCGAAGCTCGAGGCTTCGAACGGCGCGACGCTGTCGGCCCAGCCCGACCTGTCGGTGATCGCCGCCGGCAAGAACGGCAAGGGGAACTATGTGTTCACCGCGCAGACGAGCCTGAAGGGCATCCGCTCGATCCGTCTCGAGGCGCTGCAGGACGACCGTGTGCCCACCAAGGGGCCGGGCCGCGCGCCGGACGGCAACTTCGTCCTGGTCCAGTTTGAGCTGCAGGCCGCCTCCAAGGCCGAGCCGGCCAAGCCGGCGAAGGTCTCCCTCCAGAACGCGAAGGCCGATTTCAGCCAGAAGGACTTCGACGTCAAGAACGCGATCGACGGGACGCCCGACAACAACCGCGGCTGGGCGGTCTCGCCGCTCCCCGGGATGACGCACTGGGCCACCTTCGAGACGAAGGAGCCGCTGGGCTACGACGGCGGGACGATCCTGACGTTCACGCTGCGCCAGACCTTCAACCAGAACGACTTCATGCTCTCGCGCTTCCGGCTGTCGGTGACGACGGAGGAGAAGGCGGGGCTGAGCCTGTCCGACGAGCTGCGGGCGGTCTTCGTCACGGAAGCCGACAAGCGCACGGACGTGCAGAAGGACTATCTGTCGAAGGTCGTGAAGGTGCTGGATCCGGAGCTGCGGAAGCTGCAGACGGCGCTGGGCGACGCGAAAAAGCCGCTGCCGGTCGATCCGCACCTCAAGGAGCTGCAGGACTCGCTGACGATGGTGAGCAAACCCGTGCCGCTGGACTTCGCGCTGTCGCAGCTGCGGGCGGACGCGGACCAGAGCACGAAGCAGGCGGCGGACGCCCGGCTGACCTCCGCCCAGGACCTGGCCTGGGCGCTGATCAACAGTCCCGCGTTTCTGTTCAATCGATAAGGCCGATACGGGTAATACTTAGAGAGCTGAGAGGAGCCGACCGATGATTGTGTTCCCGAACGAAGCCCCGAAGGACGGGTGCCGTCACGGCATGACCCGGCGCGACATCCTCCGCGTGGGCGGATCGGGCGTCCTGGGACTGTCACTCGGCTCCATGTTCGGCCTCCAAGCGAAGGCCCAGGAGGCGAAGAAGGTGGGCGGCCCCGGCTGGGGCAAGGCCAAGAGCATCATCATGTGCTACCTCCAGGGCGGCCCGAGCCACCTGGACCTCTGGGACCCCAAGGAAAACGTCCCGGACAACGTGAAAAGCGTGTTCAAGGCGATCCCGACGGCGACGCCGGGACTGCAGTTCTGCGAGACGATGCCGAAGCTGGCGAAGGTGACGGACAAGACGACGGTCATCCACTCGATGAGCTACTCGCCGAACGGCCTCTTCAACCACACGGCGGCGATCTATCAGATGATGACGGGCTACACGACCGACAAGGTCAGCCCGTCCGGCCAGCTCGAGCCGCCGGATCCGAAGGACTTCCCGAACTACGGCTCGAACATCGTGCGGCTGAAGCCGCCCGAAGCGCCGATGCTGCCGTTCGTGATGCTGCCGCGGCCGCTCCAGGAGTCGAACGTCGTCGGCAAGGGCGGCACCGCCGGCTTCCTGGGGAAGGGCTACGACCCTTATACCCTCTATCCGGACGGCGACGACCTGGACAACAACAAGATGGAGCGCATCAAGGTCGACGACCTCAAGTTGCGCCCCGAAGTCTTCGGGTTCCGCCTCCAGCGCCGCGCGAAGCTGCGCGACGCGATCGATGCGACCATGCCGGACATCGAGGCCGCGGTGTCGGACTACAAGCTGGACGAGTACTATGACCGGGCGCTGAACCTGATCGCGTCGGGCCGGGCGCGCGAGGCGTTCGAGATCGACCGCGAGCCGAAGGAAGTGCGCGACCTCTACGGCCGCACCACGTTCGGCCAGAGCTGCCTGCTGGCGCGGCGCCTGGTCGAAGCGGGCACGCGCGTGGTCGAAGTCGTCTGGCCGAAGGTGGCCAACTCGGACAACCATTCGTGGGACGTCCACGTCGACCTCCCGCGCCGGATGCGGGATATGTCGGCGCCCATGCTGGACGCGGGCCTGTCGGGGCTGATCTTCGACCTGGATCGCCGCGGCATGCTCGAGGAGACGCTGGTGGTGGCGGTGGGCGAATTCGGCCGCAGCCCGCAGCGCGGCGTGAGCACGTCGGGCAACGGCAACAGCGCCGACGGCCGGGACCACTGGCCCTATTGCTACACGTCGCTCATCGCGGGCGCCGGCATCAAGCGCGGCTACGTCCACGGCAAGTCGGACAAGACCGCGTCGGCCCCGATCGAGAACCCGGTCCACCCGACCGAGCTGCTGGCGACGATCTACCACAGCGTCGGCATCAAGCCGGACACAATCGTGTACAACCACCTGAACCAGCCGCGGGAGCTGGTCAAGGGCGAGGTCGTCAGCGGCATCCTGA
>Ga0137409_10003039_pt1 | contig 17832 bp, 17 predicted proteins | sample CZODoug1_16funga_FD_122059 | JGI IMG/M metagenome (GOLD analysis project Ga0137409, IMG submission 122059) | Vadose zone soil fungal communities from Angelo Coast Range Reserve, California, USA - CZODoug1_16fungal (Hybrid Assembly) | ecosystem: Environmental > Terrestrial > Soil > Vadose zone... | reverse complement strand
AACGTGCGCATCTCGGAGGCGCCGTCCTACGGCAAGCCGGTGCTGGTCTACGATCTCAAATGCGTCGGCAGCGAAGCCTATCTGAAGCTCGCCACCGAGATCATCCAGCGCGAGAAGGCATTGCGGGCGGCGGGGTGATCAGGGAGTGAGTAGTGAGTAGTGAGTAGTAGCTAGCAGTAAAACTTGGCCTGGCCTTACGACTGACCATTCACTACTCACTACTCACTACTCACGAGAACGAATGCACTGTGTCACGGCACTCGGGACGATCGACCATGGCGGACGAGGGCAAATCGCGACTGGGACGCGGACTCGCGGCACTCATCGGCGACGTCGGCGAGGAGACCAAGAAGGCGACGCCGCAAAGCGGCTCGCGCAGTCAGCGGCGGGCGCCGGTCGAATTCCTGCGAGCCAATCCACGCAATCCGCGCCGCGACTTTGCCGAAGACGATCTCGACGAGCTTGCGGCATCGCTGCGCGAGAAGGGGATCATCCAGCCGATCGTGGTGCGCCCGGTGCGCGGCTCGAATGACAGGTTCGAGATCATCGCGGGCGAGCGCCGCTGGCGCGCGGCGCAGCGCGCCGGCTTGCACGATGTGCCGATCGTCGCGGTCGATGTCACCGAGGACGAGGCGCTGCAGCTCGCCATCATCGAGAACGTGCAGCGCACCGATCTCAACGCGATCGAAGAGGCGAGCGGCTATCAGGCGCTGATCAACGACTTCAAGCACAGCCACGACGAGATCGCCAAGACTGTCGGCAAGAGCCGCGTCCACATCACCAACACGTTGCGGCTGCTGCGGCTGCCGGAGAAGGTGCAGTCGCTGGTGCGCTCGGGCAAGGTCAGCGCTGGACACGCCCGCGTCCTGATCGGCCGCCCCGATGCCGAGGAGCTGGCGCAGAAGATCGTCGAGATGGGGCTGAGCGTTCGCCAGGTCGAGGAGTGGGGCAGGGCCGGCAAGGAGAACGGCAAGGCAACTCCTTCGCCGGCCGCGAAGTCACGCGGGGATAAGGACGCCGACACGGTCGCGCTCGAACGTCGCGTCACCGATGCGCTCGGGCTCGAGGTCACGATCGATCATCGTGGCGAAGCTGGCGTGGTGCATGTGCGCTACCGCAGTCTCGATCAGCTCGACGAGGTCGTGCGGCGGTTGGAGCGCAAGGGGTGATGGGGTTCCCACCTCGACGTCATGTCAGATAGTCAGGAGAAGCCTATCATTGGACCGATTCCTGGATCACAAGCGACACTCGCTTTTGGTCGAGAAACGCGAGAATGGCAGGAATTTTATTCTGCATTGGGTTACTGCATTAATCAGTGGTCGCATATTGACCGCAGCCTGTTCGATTGTTGCGCCTTATGTCTAGCAACGACTGAAACAAAGGCAGCAATTGTATACTACTCTTTCGCAAGTTTTGAGTTTCGCAAAAAGTTGGTATCAGAACTCTTGGAAGTCTCTTTGCCTCTGGATTTGAAAAAACAGTGGGATTCCGCTCTTGCTGAAATGAGCCGGCTTGTTCCTTTGCGTAATGTCATTGCGCACCAACCGATCAGACAGCAAGGGGAGATCGTGTGGGACATGTGGGCAGAGGGCGGCCCCAAAGTGCATCGCGCAGGTGTGCGGCTAGAAGTTAACGTCGAAGAGAAAGAACTCTTGCGAGGTAAAAGGAAGCCGCAAACGATCCTGATCGAAGACCTGAGGCAACATACGAAGGACGTTGCGGAGCTTAGCAAGGCGATGGATGCGATCGCAAAGTCATTTCGACGTTTTGTTGAAGGTACTGCGCAATCTGTTCAGCCAGATTCCACGTCATCGCTCGCCCCAAAGACAAGTCATCATTCCGAAGATCAAGCGCCTCCTGGACCGGAGGGACCACACACATAAAAAGGCTCTTTTCGGAAGACCTGATCTTTCTTGCTGACAGGTCCTGGATCGATCCGGCCCCACTCTCAAGCGCGTAGGGCGCAATCGCTTTATTGCGCCGCTTCGCCGACAATCGACGACGCGCATGTGCCCGTCTAACGTCCTCGAATTTGATATTCGGGGCCTATCTTGGTACGGCGCAATAAAGCGATTGCGCCCTACCTTTGCTGTGCGCCATTCCGCCAAGGAGTACGTGCGCGACGACGTTCATACCAATTCAGCCGAAGGCTACTTCTCGATCTCCAAGCGCGGCATGCGCGGTATCTACCAGCACTGCAAAGAGAAGCATTTGCATCGATATCTGGCCGGGTTCGATTTCCGCTACAACAACCGCATCGCTCTAGGCGTAGAGGATGGGGAACGTGCAGCCGTTGCCATTGTAAGTGCGTCCGGCAAGCGGCTGACGTATCGTCAGCCTAACTAGGCCGAACTACAGTTTTACTGCGAAGCGCCTTCTTCGGAGGCGCAAGGACATTGGAAGCCGCTGCGCAAGAAGCAGCGGCGGAAGCCGGTTTTCTGATGGAATGATCGCGATGACAGATGACAAAGAGACCGGATGGACCAAGATCCAAATTCGCCAACCGGACGACGAGGTCATCAAGTATGGTCCGTCTATCGAGGTCACAGTCGCTGCATTGGAAGGACCCGCTATCGCCGCCCTTGCGCAAATCGACACCGGGGCACAAGGAACCGGTATCAGCCCCAGGCTCGCCAAGAAACTCGGCCTCAAATCCGTCGCAAGCGGAATTGCGCATCAAGCCGGGTACCCCAGCGTCCGCGTTCCCTATTTCAAAGTTAGATTGTCCTTGCCGTCCATCGATCTTGAGATGGAGGTCGTGGGTCTCGCTACCCTTGAACGTCCACACGATGTCTTGCTTGGCCGCGACATTCTTTCGAAGTGCAGGCTCACGGTGGATTTCATGGAAGGCGTTACCAGCCTGCATATCAAGCATTCCAGCGGCGACTAACGGCTAGGCTTCGGTTTTTTCAGGCCGGACTTGGTAGAACTGATGCGGGGATTGCGCGGTTTGCCGAGCTTCATTTCGGATTGCGATTTGTGGCCGACCAACCGCGATCCTCGGAGGGCCGCCTCAAACCGGCGACTTGTCTCATCTTCACTGTATAGATCGTTTGAAGGAGTTTTGCGCGCCATGTCAGAGCTAGGCTCAGAGCCAGAAAGAGACCATTTTCATATGTGGGTCGGCCACTGTATCACAGCATGGGCCGACTTGGATGGAAGGCTGTTCGAGGTTTTCTGGCGGACGCTCTCTTGCGCACAGGAGCAAGCGGCCATTGTCTATTATAAAACGCCCGGCCTCGACATAAGGCTTACGCTCACCGACGAACTTGTCCGATCGGTTCTTCCAAAGACGGAAAATGGCAAGCAGCCTCATCCCGATCTCAAGGCATGGACCTCTATTAAGAACGATATTACTCGCGGACTCTCAGTTCGCCGCAGAATAGCTCACCAGCCAGTACGTAGCGGCAAGGTGACTGTTCCGCTATCTAATGACGAGACGTTCGGCTATGAGGAATTGGAGTTCTCATATTATGAGATTTATGTAAGCGAGACGGAGTCCTTGCGGGGTAAGCCTGTCGATCCCAATACACTTCATGTTACCAATCTCATCAACCATGAGGAGGAGGTGAGACAACTAGCGGCGCGTCTTCATGCTTTTGATACTGACGTACTCGCAAAGCGCCTTCCAAAACCTGCCGAGCCAAGTCCTCGCAGCATGTAGGGCCAAAATTTTTCGCTAATGGATATCTCCAAATCACCCTAGCCCCCGCCTGGATCATCTCGGGGGTGATTTCAGCGCGTAGGGCGCAATCGCTTTATTGCGCCGCTTCGTCGACAATCGACGACGCGCATGTGCCCGTCTAACGTCTAGCGGAGGCTTTCCTGGAATTTGATATTCGGGGCCTATCTTGGTACGGCGCAATAAAGCGATTGCGCCCTACCTTTGCTGGTGCGCTCGGGCAAGGTCAGCGCCGGACACGCCCGCGTCCTGATCGGCCGCCCCGATGCCGAGGAGCTGGCGCAGAAGATCGTCGAGATGGGCCTGAGCGTTCGCCAGGTCGAGGAGTGGGGCAGGGCCGGCAAGGAGAACGGCAAGGCACCTCCCCCGCCGGCCGCGAAGTCACGCGGGGATAAGGACGCCGACACGGTCGCGCTCGAGCGTCGCATCACTGATGCACTCGGGCTCGAGGTCACGGTTGATCATCGTGGTGAGGCGGGAGTGGTGCATGTGCACTATCGCAGCCTCGATCAGCTCGACGAGATCGTGCGGCGGCTGGAGAGCAAGGGTTAAGGGGCTGATGGTCTAGGATATTTTTCCTAACATACTTGGCATGAATGGCGCACGCCAGGGAACTTACTCATTTCTCATTGTTGTTTGATGTTTGTTGCGCCGGAACCATTGGCCCCTTCGGTTTGGCGGAACCGTTGGCTCCGCCGGGATCATTTGGCTCCCACCCCGCGTTGATAATCATAGGACTGAAACACTATGAGGCGGGCCCTCGCGGAGGGCCTCGTCCGACATCAATTCGCCAATGGCGATAGGAGGTAGCGATGAAAGTACGTGAAGCCATGACGCGCGACGTTCGCGTCAGCAGTCCAGATGAAACGATTCGGAAGGCCGCCAAGACCATGGCGAAGCTGGATGCCGGGGTGCTTCCCGTCGGTGAGAATGATCAGCTCATCGGTATGATCACCGATCGCGACATCGCAATCCGCGGGATCGCCGAAGGGAAAGGGCCGAAGGCCAAGGTGCGTGATGTCATGACCGATGACGTCAAATATTGCTTCGAGGATCAGGAGCTTGAGGAAGTCACACGCAACATGGCGGACATTCAGGTGCGACGGTTGCCGGTCCTCAATCGCGACAAGCGTCTGGTAGGCATTCTTTCGCTGGGCGATATCGCCGGCAGCTCGGATGGCAAAGGCGCGGGCGATGCTTTGCGCGGAATTTCCCGTCCAGGCGGAGAGCACACCCAGACCGGGTGATGGATAAAGAACCCATCCTGGATCTCGCTCGCGCCCGGCGCCAACGAATTCACGCGCAGGCGTGAATAGCTCGGTCGGATTGCCAATGCCGCGCAGTTATGTTGCTGGTTCATTCGGCGCCCAAGAAGCACTGGAGCGCGTAGGGCGCAATCGCTTTATTGCGCTGCTTCGTCGGCAATCGGCGATGCATGTGCCCGTCTAACGTCTGGCGGTACGGCGCAATAAAGCGATTGCGCCCTACGAGCTTGAATGGAGTGCCACGTATTGCCTGACCGCCTCGTGTGCGGGGCCGTCCTTGTACTGGCCTTTGCGGACGCGGTCTACGAACACCCAGGCGATCCAGCCAAAGAACAGTGTGATGCCGATTAACGACAGGGTGCGGTTAAGCAGCACGTCGCTTACTGCATACTGGATGCCGACGGCAGACGCATCGACGTTGGACCGCACCGGAATCATCTCGGCACCGTCGCCCCCGCGGAAGAACATCAAGAACTCAGTGGAGCTCGTTGACTGCTCGCTCATGACCGACTGTATTTTCACGCTGCAGAATGTGACCAGAAAGATGTATCGCTTGCACCTGCCCTCGGTGGCCCGCAAATCATCCGCCACTCTGAAAGTGCCCGCGTATCGTAGGTCACGCGCCAGCTCGGGTCCGTAGAACCCCACAGCTCCCAAGACCATTGCCACCACGAAGAGAGCAAGACCCAGCAGCTTCAATTGGCTCATATTGGTCCACACGGGCAGCTGACCCTTCTCGAGCGCCTTGAGGTCGCGCTTGGAGATTTGATCTGACCACGCCGGTGCGCTCTGTGCGCCCAATGCGTGCCCAAGAGTCGCCCCTTGCGTCGCATTCACAGTCCGCTTCCCGAAATCGCCCATGTGTACCTCCGCTTCGGTGCGCAGATACTATCGGCGGGGTGGTTTCAACTGGTTGAAGCTCGCCGGAGCGCTTGAGTAATGGTGAAGAATCCGTTGACGACTGGAACCTAAGATCCCATCCGAAATCTTGGGAGCTGCAGGGTCATTTGCTTGGGCGTGCGGGACGCCGCGTTCCGAGTATCACTGCGCCAACGTCACCGGCTTGCTGAACTCCGAGGTGCCGCCTTCGCTCGACGTCGCCGTCGCGGTGAAAGACGGCGGTGCGGCGTCGCGCAGCGTCATCGGGATGGTCAGCGAGAAGGCAGCGCGGCCAGCCGCGTCGGAGGCAACGCTTGCGTCGGCAAGGAAGATCTCGCCTTCCGCGCCGCCGGCCTGGCGGTTGGCGAAGATCTCGATCGTGAACCGCGAGCTTGGCGTACCCTCAAGATGCCCTTGCACGATGACCGCGCTGTTGCCCCGTTGCACACGTTCGATCGTCGGAGGTGCGATGCCGCGGTTCGGCAGCGGCTGGCAATTGGGCGCGCCGTCCGGGCAAATCCTTGCGAGGCTTTCAGCGTTGACCACGACGCCGATGCCGCGCGGCCCGACATAGCGGGCGTGCTCGGGGCCGGGCGTGCCGAGCACGATGCCGCCGCGTCGCAGATCGGGGTCGCAGCTGCCGCCGGCAAAGCAGCGGGAGATGTCGCGGCCGTTGTCGTAGACCGAGTTGCGCTGCAGCCGCACCACCGTGCCGGTTGCGGTCGGGCGCACTGCGATGCCGACCTTGTTGCCGTAGATGGTGTTGCCATCGATGATGTTGCCGTGGCCGGAGAGGGAGAGGCCGAGCGTGTTGTCGGTGAACACGTTGTGGCCGAGATAGTTGCGGTTGCCGCGGTTGATCTGCACGCCGTCGGAATAGCCTTCGAAGCGGTTGCCGGTGAGCACGTTGTCGTGGCCTTCCAGGATCTCGATGCCTTGCGACGGCTCCTTGTTGGCGGGCGTCGAGCGGAACACGTTGTCGGCGATGACATTGAAGGCGGCGCCGCGGGTGAGCTCAGCGCCATCGCCATTGTCGAGAAACTCGTTGCGCAGCACCTTGTTGTGCAGCGTCGTGGTTGCGGTCGAGCTGCCGTTGCCGTCGTCGCCGGTGATGAGCACGCCGGCGCCGCCGCGGTTGGCGACGATGCGGTTGTCGTGAACGACATTGCCGCTCGAGCGATGAATGAGGATGCCGATGCAGAAGTTGCGGATGTCGAGACCGGAAATGTCGACGCCGTTGGTGTCGACCAGGGCGACTCCCGGATAGGAGGTGGTGCGCACGTTGGCGCCGAACTGTCCCGGCACCGCGCCAGGACAGGTCTGCGGCCCCATGTCCGCGATGTAGCCCGTGCCGTCGAGAATGATGAATTGGCCGCTCTTTTTCCACGCACCCCCTTCGATGCTCGCCGGGCCCTTGACTGGCGGCAGCGGTGCGTTGAGCTTGATCACATAGGGCGCGCTGCCCACCGCTTCGATCTCGATGCGATAGCGTCCCGGCACGCGGTTGCTCGCTTCGATCGCAAAACGCAGCGAGCCTTCGTTGCCGTCGTCGGCGTAACGGGTGACGCGCAGCACTTCGGGTAATGCAGGGTTCTGCGCTGACGCAACGCAGGGCAGGGCGGCCAGCAGCACGGCGTGGACAATGCGGGTGTAACTCAATTCATCCTCCCGGGCTTTCTCTGCCACAGCATATCGGATCCTGGGTCTTGCATCGAATCTGATCGCAGACGAGCAAAGCATGGCGTGTTAGACTGTTCTAAATAACGTTCCTAATCACAATACATTCGGGGAGGTGGCCATGCTCAGATTGAAAACGGCGCTCGTCAGCAGCACGGTGGCAATCCTGATCGCCGCCGGGGCGTCTCCGGCCAGTGCGGCCGTCACTTGTGCCGATTTGGCGAGCCTGAAAATTCCAGCGAGCGAAATCGGGCTGCCCAGCGGCGGTGCAACGATAGCCTCCGCGCAGATGGCGACCGTGCCCGCTGACCCGCGCAACGCCGAGGCGACCAGAGATTATTGCAAGGTGCTGGGCGCGGTTGCGCCAGTGGACCCGAATGCCCCGCCGGTCAATTTCGAGGTCAACCTGCCCGCCGATTGGAACGGCAAGGCCGTGCAATACGGTGGTGGCGGATCGAACGGCGTGCTGATCACTGGCCTTGCGCCGTTGCGCGACGCGCCGCGCGACACGCCCGTGCCGGTGGCGCGCGGCTTTGCGACCTGGGGCACCGATTCCGGCCACGACAACAGGAAGCTCCCCGAGCCGCGGGCGTTTGCGCTCAACGACGAGGCGCTCGTCAATATGGCTTACGCCTCCTACAAGAAAACGCGTGACGTGGGCATGCGGATCGCCACCGCGTTCTACGGCCGTGCTCCATCCAAGAGCTATTTCTACGGCGGCTCTGAAGGTGGGCGCGAAGCTCTCACGATGGCGCAACGTTTCCCGGCCGATTTCGACGGCATCGTGAGCGTGGTGCCCGTGTCCAACTACACAGGCGCCAATCTGATGCGGGCGAAGCTCGCCCAGCTCCAGCGCGATGGCGGTTGGATCAACCCCGCCAAAGTCAAGCTGATCCACAACGCCGTCAATGCCGCCTGTGACAAGCTCGACGCTCTCGACGACGGCGTGATCAGCGCCTACGAGAAATGCCTGAGCACCTTCGATGTGGGTACGTTGCGTTGCCCAAACGGGGCGGATACCGGCGATAGTTGCCTTTCCGACAAGCAGATTGAAGCCGACCGGCTGGTGCACCGTCCGTTCCAATATCCGTTCGCGATGAAGAACGGCGTCACGGCGTTCCCAGGATGGACCTATGGCAGCGAATTGCAGCCGGGCGGGATGGTTGACACCATAACCGGCACGGAGCCGCCGCAATTCCCGATCAAGGACACAAAGGTACAGTCCGTAGCCTGGGTCAATGCGGACGGTTTGTTGCGCTATTACTTCGCGCGCGATGCGAAGTTCGACCCGTTCCAATTCTCGCCCGAAAAATTCGCAGAAAAATTTGGAGCTCGGATCAAAGAGATTTCGGAGCTGTTCGACGCCACCGATCCGGACCTTTCGGCTTTTCAAGCGCGCGGCGGTAAGCTGATTTTGAAAGGCAACGGCGCCGACTATCAACGCAGCGTGCTGCAAGAAATCGACTACTACAAATCGGTCGTCACCAAGATGGGACAGGATCGCGTGGATCAGTTCATGCGCTTCTATGTGACGCCGGGCGTGAACCATCCCGGCAACGGTGTCATGAGCGATGGCAAGGCGGTGCCGGCGAAACTCGACATGTTGGGCGTCCTGGACGCCTGGGTCGATGCGGGTAAGGCTCCCGACACCCTGTTGCAGGTGAGCCAGGAGGAGCAGGCGCCGTTCAAGACAACCGCCTCGCGGCCGATGTGCCGCTATCCGCTCAGCCCGCGTTATAGCGGCCATGGCGATCCGAAGGAGGCGGCAAGCTTCACCTGCGCCAAGCAGTAATGCGGCACATGTTGATGAGAGCCTGTGAACCTTTCCACTACTCCGACCTCATCCTGAGGAGCCCGAGCGAAGCGAGGGCGTCTCGAAGGATGGCCGCGAGTCCGAACCTACTGCCATGGTTCGAGACGGCGCGCTGCGCGCGCCTCCTCACCATGAGGCCGAGCGTGGTGGAGCCCATGCCCAAATCGCCAAAACCCCTGACAAGGCGCCCGCAACATCCACGCAGGGAGTGCGTCGTTGGCAGACTTGCAGCCCTCGTTGCTTGTCTGTTGATCGCAACTGCTGCTGCCGGCGCCGAGCTGATCGCAAATTTCCCACCGCGACCGATCCGTATCGTTGTGCCCTTCACGCCGGGCGGCGCCACCGACATCATCGCCCGCAAGCTCGCCCCTGCTATGCAAGCGCACCTGGGACAGTCTGTGTTCATCGAGAACAAGCCCGGCGCCAATGCTCGCATCGGGGCGAACGTGGTCGCCAAGGCGGAACCGGATGGCTACACGATCCTGCTGACGACCAACGGCGCCTTCGTCATCTCGCCGTTCATCGGTGGCAAGCCGCCGTATGAGGCGCTCACGGATTTCGCGCCGGTGACGCTCGTCGCCCGCAGCAGCTTTCTCGTCGTCGCCGGCCCGAAGGTTCCCGTCTCCTCGATCGCCGACCTCATCGCTCATGCAAAGCGCCAGCCCGGCAAGGTCGCCTACGCATCGAGTGGCGTGGGCGGGCCACCTCATCTTGCCGCCGAGTTGCTCAAGCGCGCGGCGGACTTTGACATGCGCATGATCCCTTACGGCGGCACGGGCGACGTCAATGTCGCGCTGCTGCGCGGTGACGTCGATATTGCGCTCGGCGCAATCCCCGCCATCGCGCCGAGCCTGCAGCAACAGGATGTGAAGGCGCTCGCGGTGACCAGCGCCAGGCGCTCAGCCGCGCTGCCAAAAGTGCCGTCGATCGCGGAAACTGTTCCCGGCTACGACTTCTCGACCTGGTTTGCAGTCACTGCCCCGGGCGGTACGCCGCGCCCGATCATCGAGAGGATCCGGGCCGCGGTTCTCAGCGCGCTGAACGAGCCGAGCGTCATCGAAGCGTTCGCGCGCGATGGCTCGGACATCGCGACCAGCACGCCCGAGGAGTTGCGCGAGATCATGGAAGCTGACTACGCCAAATATGGCGCGCTCATAAAATCCCTGAACATCAAAGAGTGAGACACGAACCGGGTGAATTCAACGGAGCATGCTGGAATGGAACATACAACAGACGGCTATCACACCTTGTCGGATGGGCGCCGGCTCTATTGGCGTGTCGATGACTTCACCGATCCGTGGAAGCGCGCGCCGACGGTGCTCCTGATCCACGGCTTTGCTGAGACCAGCGAAGCCTGGCGCGCCTGGGTCCCGCATCTCGTACGGGACTATCGCGTGCTTCGCATCGACCGGCGCGGCTTCGGCAAGTCCGATCCGATGCCGGCGGATTTTCCCTGGTCGCTCGACATCATGGTGGACGACACCGTCTCGTTCATCGAAGCCCTGGCGCCCGCGGGCGCGCACGTCATTGGCTGCAAGATTGCCACACCCCTGAGCATTCGCCTTGCCGTGCGGCGTCCCGACCTTGTGAAGAGCCTCGTTCTTTGCGGTGGACCGGCCACGGCGCCGAATGGAGAAGCCTGGGCCCGCCAGATCGAGGAACGCGGCGCGAAGGATTGGGCGGCGTCGACCATGGATGCCAGGATGGGACCGGAGATGCCGGCGGCCGCGAAAGCCTGGTGGACCGAGTTCATGGGCGCGACCCACAAGTCCACCATGCTCGGCTTTCTGCGCAACCTGGCCAAGATCGACGTCAGCGCCGAGGTCGGCGGCATCCGCTGCCCCACGCTGGTGGTCGCGACTGACAGTGCTTATCGGCCGCTCGCGCAGGTCATTCCATGGCAAAGCCGGATTCCGCATTCACGGCTCGCCACCATCCCGGGAGGCGGTTTTCACCCCGCCGCGGTCGCGCCGGATCTCTGCGCCACGACGGCGCTTGCTTTTCTGCGCGACGTCGACCACACGGCGACCCGATCCGCGACCGAAGCGGCGTGAGGCGCGCGGCCGTTGCGGAGCCTGTCGCGACTCTCAAGCCTGTCTTGGCCGCAACAGAATCCAAAATATCAACCCGTGCGTAATGAGCAGCGGCGGCACAAGAACCGTTGGAATATAGAACGCCGCCCCTAGCGACCCAGGGCTTATGCGAACACCGATCTGGCCATTGTAAATTGCGTTCAGGAGGTCGAGCGCGCCCCACACGTTGAACACCCATACAATCGCGATGGCCCAGGATGCGCGCGCCCGAAGGGCGAGCGTCGCGATAACCGCCAGCACCGCTGCAACGAGGTCGCCGTACGCCGCCGGGGCGGCGAAATCCGTGGAGAGCGATGGCGATACGACGCCAGGGACCAGAAAACTCAGCCCGATGAAACGAAATGTGTGCGGTACCACCAGCGCAGTCAGCGAATCCTCTCGCGGCATGCCACGCAACCACGGCCATATGTACAGCTTCGTGACAATGCCGAAGGCGAGAAAGCTCATGAGGACGCTAAGGCCAAATAGTGCGGCAATGTTCATGGATGGTCTTCCCGTGCCGCAGTCGTGCCCTTGCTCGACGCATCAAGCCCGTATGCCTTGCGCAGGCTCGGCTCGAACAACCGGGCCGGCAGCAGCCTGCGCAGCCAGCTCAGAAGAGCCGCCTGGCCGACCGGCCGGCGCATGCGATAGCGCCCTTCGATCGCTCGCAACACTTCCTCGGCGACGCGCTTCGGCTCGAGCCCCGTTTCGGTCTCACGGGTGATCACAGCCGCCGTACGTTGGCGCTGCATCGCATAGGCGTCGATCCGGCTCTCCGCCTGCGCCGCACTCGCGTCGAGGTTCGTCCTCGTGTAGTGCGGCTCGATCAACACCACGCGGATGCCGAACGCGCGCACTTCGTGGTCGAGCGATTCCGATAGCCCTTCCACAGCGTGCTTGGTGCTCGCGTAGACGCCCATGAACGGTGCCGGTATGAGGCCCAGGATCGAGCCGATGTTGACGATCAGGCCCGCGCCCTGGCGCCGCATGTCGGGGAGCACGGCTTGGATCATGCGCAGGACGCCGATCACGTTGGTGTCGAACAGCGCCTGCGCCTGGCTGATGCTCGTTTCCTCGACCGCCCCGACCAGATTGACGCCGGCATTGTTGATCAGGACGTCGATCCGGCCAGCGCGGCGACGCACCTCATCAACGCAGGCTTTGGCCGAGGCTTCATCGCGGACATCGAGCGGCACGAGCTCGACGCCGGCGAGCGGACGCGTCGTCGCGGGTGCGCGGACGCCGCCGAAGACCCGATGGCCGCGGGCGGCGATGAGCTCGGCGGCTGCCCGGCCAATGCCGGACGATGCGCCGGTAATCAGGACAACACGCCTCGGTTCGTTCGTCATGAGAACTCCGCACGGCCCCCTCAAAGTCGATCGCCAATAGATGATCAAGATCATCTTTTGATGGTACGATCGTCAGCGCCAGCCGCCGCGCGCCATGATGGCAGCGAAAAGCAAGATAATGACGACGCCCGCCAGCTCGCCGTGGATCAGCGAGCGGACCAATCGCATTTTCCCGGCATCCACGGCTGGCACCTGCCCGGCCTTCAAGGCCTTGCGCCAGGACAGGAACTCTATCGTCGGCACGATCGACAGGACCGCCACGATGATGAAGACGGCAAACTTTGCCAGAAAGGCGTGGCTGGAAAAGTAATAGGCCGAGCCTTTCTCGAAATAGAACACGCGCAACAGCCCAACAATCAGCAGCAGGGTGGCTGAGCCGCCGAGAACAGCGTCGACCGCAGGCAGCCGGCGCGCACTCGCGAGCGTCAACTCCTGGCGGATCAGCACGAACTCGACGGCCAGCGCCGACACCAGCGTGAATGCCGCGAGATGATGAAGAAACGCGAACAATGTTGACATGATCCGTAGCCTCCTCGGATTTTTTGGCCGTCTGTGAATGGCGGCCGAAAATCAGCCTACCGCGCCCCGAAGCTTTTTTTGGACCAGGAGCTTTTTTGAACGAGGAGCGCATCATTCAGGAAGCACATGGGTCAGGAAGCACATGGAGGGACGGATCTGATTCAAGTCAGTTCGGCGCATTCCTTCCGTACCATGCGCCCTTGGAGGCCCCCCGTGGCAGCCCGAGTCACTCGGATTTGGTGTACCGACAAGCGTCTCGCGCGCTCACGACACTGTGTCGCAGGGGCGCAGCAGCAACAGGCAGTATAAATAACGCATAAATTGTCACAACCATGTAGAGCCGCCGTATAAATTGCGAGGCTTGCACGAGAGCATTTCTCATAAATTCACATTAACCAGACCCCCGCTCCCGCTCGATTACAGATTCTTGACGTGCGCTCTTCTAGTCGATGCCCTAACCTGTCCTGGGGCTAAGGCAATCGTGTTGGCGTCGGAATGGCGTGGGGCGGGGCGTGAACAATAACAAGAACACAGATCAAGCAGCCGTAACGTGGGCTGACCAGACCCTTCATCTCGGTTGGGCTGCGATCGACGGACGTCGTCCGGACGAAGCACAGCGAGTCGCGCGCGAGGTGCTGAACCGACATCCGCAGCATGCTGGCGCGCAGCATCTCCTGGGGCTCGCCCTCTTGATCCAGCAGCGTCCGCTCGAGGCCGTTGGCCCGCTCGCCGAGGCTGCGCGCGACACCGTCGATCCGCTGCTCGAGACGCACTATGCGCTGGCGCTTCGCGACGTCGGGCGCAAGGATGAGTCGATTGACTGGCTCAAGCGCGCGATGAGCCGCAAGCCGGTCTTCGCGCCCGCGTTCCATGAGCTCGGCCTCATCTTCTGCGGCATGCGCCGCTATGACGACGCTGAGGTCGTGCTCAAGCAAGGCATCGCGCTTGCTCCTGACGTCGCGCCGCTCTCGGTCGAGCTCGGTGGCGTCTACATCTGCCGTGCCGAGCCGGCCAACGCCAAGGCGGCTTTCGCTCGTGCGCTTGCGCTTGCGCCGGACAATGTGCGCGCCCTGCACGGCTGCGGCACTGCGTTCCTGTTCGAAGGGGATTTCGAACGCGCCGCCGAGCAATTCCGCCAGGTGCTCGCGCGCACTCCCGAGCATCTGCGCGCCTGGCTCGATCTCGCCCATTGCCTGCTCGAGCTCGGCAGCTTTGAAGCCGGTGTCACCGAACTGCGCGCCATCCTGCGCATCGCGCCGCAGCACTTTGGCACCGCGCTCAAGATACTGGCGTCGTCGCGGCGTGGCCGACTCTGGCTGCGGCCCAGCATGGCGGCGTCGTTCCTGCAGATCATTGACAACGTGCCGTATGCCAGCGGGTCGTCATGACGGACACGTTCACTGACTTGAAAGTCGTGTTTCGGTGCCCGCCGGAGCTCGAGGTTGTGCTGCCGCGGCCCTCCCTTGCGCTGCTCGGACTGCCTGACTGGTTCAAGGCAATGCCGGGATCGGCTTTCTCGAGCTTGCTGCAAACGGAGCAGCTCACGCTCAAGAAGTGCCCGCCCTTCATCGATGCGATGACGCACGGCTTCCTCATTCCGCTGGTCACCGATCTCAAAATCGAGGACAGCGGCGTGTTCTCTTGGGATTTTGAGCTGCCGGGCGGCGCGATCACCAGCTATTCGCGCTCGCCGCTCGACTTCCACGACAGTTCGCAGGTTGCCGGCACGCCGCTGTTCAAGGACGATACCTTTGTCATCAAGTTCAATAACTTCTGGACCATCGAATCGCCGCCTGGCTACTCGCTGCTGGTCACCCATCCGGTCAATCGCTACGACCTGCCGTTCGTGACGCTGACCGGGCTCATTGACACCGACCTCTACAAGGACAACTTCATCAATTTCCCGGCGCGCTGGCACGACCATTCCTTCCGGGGCGTGCTCCCGAGGGGCACGCCGGTCGCGCAGTGCATCCCGGTGAAGCGGGAGCTCTGGAGCGCGCAATTCGAGACGATCACCGGAGACGCAGTGACGCGGTTGCAGGTCACAGCTGCCGCCGTCGGCGGCGAGCGTGGCGTCTACCGGCGCCAATTCCGGGCGCCGAAGCGATAAACTCCATACGGGTCTTCGGTCCGCCGACGAGCGAGCTCACGGCATTAACAATCGATTCAGCACGAGCGCAGGGGTTCCTGGCGCCTGCAAGGGCACAGGACTTCCTTAGCGATTTTCGCCTACCGTCTGTACGCCAGCGATAAGGCTACGCTTGGTTGAGCGCGCCAATTCGAGCTGCGCATCGGGATTTCGCATCGGGACTTCTCTTGGGCCGAGGCGCATGATGGCAAAGTCAAAGGCAAGCGAGTCCCTCATTGTCGAGCTTGAGCGCGCGACCCATAGCGGGTCCCCCGAGCGTTGCGCCGAGACGATGCGGCGCGTTACCGATCTCTTTCTGACCGGCGCTGATCGCTACAGTGAGGATCAGGTCCTGCTGTTCGAGAACGTGCTTGGGCTCCTGGTCGAGCGGATCGAGCGGCGGGCGCGCGAGGAGCTCAGCATGCGGCTGGCGCTGGTCGAGAACGCTCCGATCCGGGTCATTCGGCGGCTGGCGCAGGATGACGAGATTGCGGTCGCCGAGCCCGTGCTGCGTCAGTCGGCGCGTCTCTCCGACGGCGACCTGATCGAGATCGCCCGCACCAAAAGCCAGGGCCACCTGCTCGCGATCTCGGGACGCCAAAAAATCGACGCCGCGGTGACCGATGTGCTGCTCAACCGCGGCAATCGCGAGGTCATCCACAAGCTCGCCAACAATACAGGAGCGAGCTTCTCCGAGTCGGGCTTCACCACATTGGTGCTGAAGGCTGAAGCAGACGAGCGCCTGACCGAGGCCGTCGGGCTGCGGCTCGATGTTCCGAGCCATTTGTTTCAGCAGCTTCTGACGCAGGCCACCAAGACGGTCCGGACAAGGCTTTTGGCGCTGGCGCCGCCCGCGACGCAGCGCGAGATCCGGCGGGTGCTGGCCACGGTATCGATGGAGATCGGCTGGGAGGCGACCGCGCCGCGCGACTTCGCGTCTGCGCAGCAGCGCGTGCACGCCATGCATGAGAGGGGTGAGCTCACCGAAGCAACCCTTGGAGAGCTGGCGCGGCTGCACCGATACGAGGATCTGGTCGTCGCACTGTCACTGCTGTGCGCGGCACCGATCGACGTGATCGACCCGTTGCTCGGCAGTCCGCGCGATGATGGAATCCTGGTGCCATGCAGGGCCGCGAAGCTGAGCTGGCCGACCGTCGATGCGATTCTGCAGCACCGGGGCCTGCATCAGGCGTTGACCGCATATGACCGCGACAAGCTGCAGGCCGATTATGCCCGGCTGTCGCAGGCGACCGCGCAACGGCTGCTGGGCTTCTGGCAGGCGCAGTCGTCGCTCGCGCGGCATTGATGACGATACTTTGACTAGGACGCCTTTGTCCGCGCCTGCACTGCGAGCGAGAGCAAGGCGCGCTGCGCGATCGGCTCGCTGACGTCGGCCCGAGCATGCTGGCGGCGCGACTCGAGCGCAGCCTCGGCCAGCAGGCCCATGGCACGGGCCAGGCGCGCCGTGGTCCAGGTGCGCAGCGCTGATTCCACCAGCGGCTTGCGGCTGAAGTGGACGCGCATCTCCTCGGCGGCGCCACCCGCCGACTGGCCGGCATCGATCGTGAGCCGCGCGCGATGCAGCGACGCGACGTGTCGGATCGCCGCGGCCAGGATGGCGGAGGGCGCGGTGCCGGCGGTGCGCGACTTGGCGAACTGGAACTCGACATCGGCGGTCTTGCCGGCAAACGCGGCGTCGAGCAGGGCATCGAGCGCCAGCGCCGAGGCGTCGGCTGTGATGGCCATGACGTCTTCCAGCTCGACGCGGGTGCGGCCGCGGGCATAGAGCGCGAGCTTCGTGATCTCGCTGCGCGAAGCGAGCCGGTCGCCACCCAAAAGCGGAAGAAGAGCCGCGCGCGCCTCCGGTGCAATGGCGAGGCCACTCTCGCGCAGCTCGGCGTCGATCAGCCGGTCGAGCGTCTTCTCGTCGTCCTCATAGCAGGGCAGCGCTGCAGCGTTCTTGGCGCGCTCGATGAGCACGCGCAGCGGCGCATTGCGGCGCAGATCGCCGGCCTCGATCACGACCCGGCAGTCGGGCGAGGCGGCGCCGAGCAGCGCCTCGACCGCCGGCGCGATGTTGCGCGAGCCAACCTTGACCCAGACCGCGCGCCGGCCACCAAACAGCGGAATGGTGTTGGCCTCCTCGACCAGCCGCGTCGGCTCGCCGGCGAGCTCGTCGCCGTCAAGGCGCGCGAGTGAGAAGGGATCGTTGATGTCGTCGACCGAGGTGCGGACCAGCGCCTGCGCACGCTCGCGCACCAGGCCTGAGTCAGGCCCGAACACCAGCACCACCGGCTGCGCCGGCCTGGCCACGAAGGCATCGACTTGGTGGGACTTGAGGGCGACCATTGTGGAGTGAGTGGTGAGTAGTGAGTAGTGAGTAGTGAGTAGTGAGTAGTGAGTAGTGAGTAGTGAGTAGTGAGTAGTGAGTAGTGAGTAGTGAGT
>Ga0137409_10003038_pt1 | contig 17833 bp, 17 predicted proteins | sample CZODoug1_16funga_FD_122059 | JGI IMG/M metagenome (GOLD analysis project Ga0137409, IMG submission 122059) | Vadose zone soil fungal communities from Angelo Coast Range Reserve, California, USA - CZODoug1_16fungal (Hybrid Assembly) | ecosystem: Environmental > Terrestrial > Soil > Vadose zone... | reverse complement strand
CAGCTTGATGTAATTCTGGGGAACCATGCCGATTTCCGCGGAAATCGGCATGGTTCCCCAGAATTACATCAAGCTGACGGGGTCGCAGGCGACGCAAATGGTGCGGCTCGTGGAAGCGTTGGAAGAGCACGATGACGTACAGCATGTGTACGCGAACTTCGATATCGATGAATCGGAGATACAGGCGGCGGTCGGCGCGAATTAACCTTGTTTGTTTCATGAGTCGGTAGTCTTCGAGCGGCCGCTTTTAGGGCCGCTTTGCTTTTGCGATGACCTTTCTCAATAGAACGGAAATAGTTGGCACGACCGCGCTGTTCGCCTTAGACTGTGTTTCGATGAACGCACTGAACGGGGACAGCAAGTCGGGTTCACGGATGCGCGTGCTGGGCGTCGATCCGGCCGCCGCGGGACCGACTGGCTACGGGATAGTAGACAGCGATGGCCGAAATTGTCGGATGCTGCATTATGGTGCACTGCGGGTTCCTGCCGCGCGGCAGAAAGAATCGTCTGGGGCGGCGTTGCAAGATATTCACGAATTGATGTGCCGGCTGATTCGCGAATTTACGCCGACAGCGCTGGCCGTGGAATCCGTCTTTACGGCGTTGAATATGCGCACGGCGTTGCGACTCTCGGAGGTGCGCGGCGTGGTGCTGCTGGCCGCCTCGCAACACGGGTTGGCGGTGCACAGCTACTCGCCGCGCGAAGTGAAAGCGTGTGTGGCAGGACACGGCCACGCCGACAAGCGGCAAATGCAACTGATGGTGCGCGCCCTGCTGTCGATGAGGGAAACGCCGGAGCCGGCGGACGCGGCTGACGCGCTGGCGATCGCGCTGTGCCACTTGCAAGCGGAGCAGGCTCGCCTGCGTTATGGTCTTCCTGACGCCAAGTCGCTGTCCGCCGCGAAATCTCGCGTGGCACCCTTGGCTGCAGCTCCCGCGCGGAACGTAACGCGACTACCTTCTTCACGCATCGAATCGATACGATGAGAACTTCTTTGATTCCCTCTTTTCTGCTGACTTGTCTGTTCTCGCTGCCGTGTACGTCGGCAATGTTCGCTTTGACGGGCGCCGCTCTCTCTTCGCCAGTCCCTCCTGAGCTGACGGCCTCGAGTCCTGCGTCGGCTGGGGCTAAATTGACGTTTCGCCGCGTCTTCAAATCCAGCACGCCGGAATTCATCGAAATTTCTGTGCGCGAAGATTCTGACGACGCCAGCTACGAAATTCGCCAGCTCGATGACGATCCCGGCTCGGCGAAATTTCAGGTCAGCCCGGCGCTGCGTGCCAAAATGTTTGCCCTCGCGCAACAGTTGAATCACTTTCAGCAGCAAGATTTAGACGTGCATCGCAAAATCGCCAACCTGGGCGAAAAAACGTTCCGATGGGAGCAAGGGTCGGAAACCCACGAAGTAAAGTTCAATTACACTTTGAATTCGACGGCCAGCCAACTATTGCAGATATTTGAAGGGTTGGCACGCCAGCAAGAATTGCTGATGCTGCTCGAGCGCCGCATGAAATACGACCGGCTCGGCATCAATGACGCACTGCTGCAATTCGAGATCGAGCTAAACCGCAAACTGCTTCCAGAACCTGAGCGCGCTTTGCCCACCTTGGACCAAATCGCCGGCGACGCCCGCTTCGTCGACATCGGCCGCCAGCGAGCGCGCAACCTCGCCGAACGCATCCGCCATCAGAGTTAACACCATGACCTTTCGCTCGGCTAGCAAACTGGCATTTCTCGCCGCCAGTCTTTCGCTCATGCTTCCGCTGCTGATGGCTACTTCCGCGGTTTATGGAGCGCAAAAAAAAGCCAAATTAGAAAAGAGCTATCGTGAATGGCTGGAGCGCGACGTCACTTACATAATCACCAAGGACGAGCGCGACGAATTCCTGCGCCTCACCACGGATGAAGCTCGCGACAAATTTATTTCGGACTTCTGGGAAGTGCGCACCTCTGAATCCGGCGCTCCGGGCAACTCATACAAGGACGAAATCTACCGCCGCATCGCTTTCGCGAACGCGCGGTTTGGCACTGGCTCTGGCGCCGAAGGTTGGAGAAGCGATCGTGGGCGTACTTACATTACGCTCGGCGAACCGCAGCAAAAGCAGGTCTTCCGCAATTCAGCGAACTTGTATCCCCTTGAGATTTGGTTCTACGGAAACGCTAATCCCGCCCTGCCGCCGGGATTTTATGTGATGTTTTATCAGCGCGAAGGTAGCGGCGATTATCGGTTCTATAGTCCGTACGTGGATGGACCCGATAAATTGGTCACCGGCGTTGAGGCCATTAACTCTCGCGGATCTGCTTTGCGGATGATCCGGGATTCTGTGGGCCCGGAGGTCGCGCGCATCGCTCTTAGCCTGCTTCCCGACGAACCCGTTGATAGCGGTCAGCCAAGCCTCGAATCGGACATTTTGCTGGGCAAGATCAAGAGCCTTCCGAATCAGCCGGTCAATCGCGACGAGATTATGCGCCGCCGAAGCATGCGCGAGAGCGTGACCTCTCGCCTCCTGCTGGAAGGCCGAAACCTGGATATCGTCACGTTTCCAGCGCGCGATTCACGAGGGTTGACACGCCTGGACTATGCCATTCGTCTGCACAGTCCCAGTGATCTGACGCTGACGGAAGAGAACGGGCGCTATTCGTACTCCGTCGAAGTTCAAATAATGGTTCATGCCATCGACAACAAGCTGATTTTTACGCAAGAAAAAACGTTGCACGACTCGCTGGACAAGAAGGGTTTGGACCGCATCAAAGAAAAGGTTTTCGGGTATGAGGGTAGTTTGCCTTTGCCGCCGGGCAAATACCATCTCGACATTCAGTTTACAGATTGGGCCAGAAAGGCGGCGTACCGTACCGCCCGTGACGTATCCATTCCGGCTGCTAGTAATGAGGGTGTCATCATTCCAGCGGTTTTGCCATTTTCATCGGCCGAAGACGCTGATCCGGCGCTCTCCGATTTAACGCCGTTCACTTTCGCGGGGGTACGATTCATTCCTACTCCGAATGCGTCCCCTGCAATGGCACCGGGCACGAATCTGCAAGTGATGTATCAAATTTGGACCAAGCCCGCGGATCCCAAGATCTATGCGGGCCAGAAGCTGCAAGTTGAATACGCACTGGGCAAACCAGCAGCCCGCGGCAACGTTACCCGCGTTAAAGATGAACTCAGCATGGAGCAATTCGACCGTAGCGGCAATATCGTGACCGGGAAGAAGCTCTCGCTCGAGCAGCAAACTCTGGGGAACTATTTACTGACCGTCACGGTCAGCAACCCCAGCGGCGGCGGCCCGGTCTTTGCAACGGCCAGCTTCAAGATTCTCGGCGACGGAAACCCCGAATCCTGGGACGTGCTGCAACCAGGAATAAGCGACGATGCGGACAGAGGCATTTTGGACCAGCAGCGCGGCCTCTGTTACTTAGCGCAAGGCGAGACTCTGCTGGCACGGACTTCTTTCCGTCGCGCGCTGCAACTAGATCATTCCAATGACGTTGCACGCGCTAGATTGGTGGACCTTTATTACTCCAAAAAGGATTACGGGGCGGTGGTTAGCCTCTTTGAAGATGCGGGAGTGACCGGATCGACGGACTCGGACACGCTGGTCCGAATCGCGGCCAGTTTGCGAGGAGCTGGAAAGACCGACAGAGCCATTTCTTTGTTGGAGAAAGCTCTGAATGCTCGGCCGAACGATGGGACATTGAACTTGGCGCTCGCCGAGTACTACAACCGGATGGGTAATTCGCAGAAGGCTGCTGAACTGGCGGAAAAAGGCAAGGCACATTTGACGGTAGAGCCAAGCCAACCCAATCAATGACCCTGTCAGCCTCTTCTTACCTTTTCTAATATATACTCCAAGAAACTGAAGCTAAAGCGTTTCAAATTCCTCGTTCTAAACCTCGGTAGTTTAATGTAAATCGCTTAGGCTAAACACCTTGCAAATTCCTTAATCGAAGTACCAATTTGGAAGGCTCAGTGCAAGCAAGCGCATGAATCCGCGCAGATTTTGGGGTGGGCGCTTGCTTTTTGGGGCAATCGGCCGCGTTGACATTACCCGCAACTCAATCGGTCCTATCTTAGATCCTGTTCCTCGAAGGGAGTTACTTAAAGCTATGATAAGAAAGTATTTGTTTAGCGCCATGGCGCTCATGGTCAGCGCAGGTTTCTTCGTAGCCAAGGCACAAGACAAGGGGTCCGCACGCGGCAATCTCAGCGGTGTCGTTTACGACGCCTCCAAGGGCACGGTTGCGGGCGCGCAGGTGACCATTACCGGTCCGATTGGCAGTCTGAGCCAAAATACCACCGAGCAAGGTACGTTTTTGTTCTCCACTTTGATCCCCGGGACCTACTCGGTCAAAGTACAGAAGACCGGTTTCAAGAGCGCCGAATTTAGGAATGTCGAAGTTCTGATCAACAAGACCACCAGTATCGAAGCGATTCTCGAAACCGGAGAAGTTAGCCAGATCGTCGAGGTGACTGCGGCAAGCGTTACAGTAGACACTTCCTCCTCGGCCATCGGCGCGGACCTTGCGGATACTTTTTACCAGAACATTCCGGTAGGGCGCGGCGTGGCCAGCCTCTTTTATCTGAGCCCTGGCGCTGTGGATGGACTCCAGACTGGCAGCAACAACCCTTCGATTTCCGGTTCCAGCGGATTGGAAAATGCCTATGTCGCTGATGGTGTCTCGATCAACGATCCAGCGTTCGGCGGACTTGGTGTCTGGGCGCGCAGCTACGGCGCTCTCGGCTCTGGGATTAACCTCTCCTTCGTCAAGGAAGTACAGGTCAAGACCGGCGGTTTTGAGCCCCAATACGGGCATGCCAGCGGCGGTATCGTGCAGATTGTTACTAAGTCCGGCGGCACAAAGACATACGGCGAGGTGGCTGGATTCTTCAAAGCCAGGGGCATGCAAGCCACACCGGCCAACGCGGACGATTTCCAAACACAAACGCTCTTTGGTCGCCGTTTGGGAACTGCTTCCTACGAAGGCAGCGCTGAACTTGGTGGCTACGTCCCCTTGCCAGGTCTGAAAAAACATCTGTTTTATTTCGGCAATTTCAATCCCGTCTTCAACAACCAGTATGTAGCTCCGGCAGTCGGCTCAGGTCTCTTTAGCGTTGACCACGGCGAAGTGAATCGCCGCACCAATTCTTACGACTATGCCGGTAAATTAACGTTCAAGATTAACGATCGGCACACCGTCGAGTCCTCGGTATTCGGCGATCCATCGCACTCCAACCACGTTCCGTGGTCTACGCTGAATGCGACGGACACTTCTGTAAACTCAAAATGGGATTTCGGCACACGGAACTGGGCAGTACGCTACGACGGTGCTGTAAGCGCCACATGGCTTGTGGATGCAGCTTTCACGTGGAGCTGGAACCACTTCACGGAGACGCCTGCGGCGGACGTCACCCAAATAGTGGATTCCACTCTGCTGGGCGGCAACGGCGTGTTCAATGGCCAAGGTTTCGGCTTCCTTGAGCCTTACGATTCCAACACGCGGAGTGTCTCGTTCGACACCTCGAAGACGTTTCATTTTATCGGCCAACACACGCTGAGTGTCGGCTACACCTGGCAATTCCCTGTCTACAACGACACCACAAAATATTCAGGTGTGGTGTTTCCTCTTCCGCAATCCAATGCCTCCGGGGGTGATCCTGGCTATGACACTGCAACCAACCCGACCGTAGCTGGCAAGAATACCAATGCTGGCCTCACGCTTGAGACTATCAGTGCATTGGGAGCCTCGGCCGCAAACTGCACACTCTGCCCCTACATGGCAGACCCGAGCAACCCTGGTACACCGCAGCAAGTGGTCCTGGTGCAATCCAGAGGTCGGTTTGACGGAGGAGTCACCAAAAGCAGCGGAAAGTATCATGCGGCGTATGTAAACGATTCCTGGGAGTTCAGCAAGTACGCGACCCTCAATGTTGGTCTGCGCTGGGAACAACAGCGTCTGACTGGGAACGTGGCACAGAAGCTTTTCAACGACATGTGGTCGCCGCGCGTAGGTTTCATCGTCGATCCCAAGGGCGACCGCAAGTCGAAAATCTACGCCAACTACGGTCGCTACGCATTCGTTCTGCCGTTGGACGCTGCTCTTCGCGCGCTCAGCTCAGAGGACGATGTCCTCGGCGCTTATTGGGCCCCGGGTTCTACCACCACCGGATGCCCTTCGGGCACGCCTGCTGGTGCCCCTTGCGTGGTGACAAATTCGGACGGAAGTCCCAATTACTCGGCCTTCTTCGTGCCCGATGCAGGTCACCTGCTTAACCAAGCCTCAGGGGGAATAAACAACGCGGTGAACGTCGGCATCAGCGGCGGCGAACCCTTCCAGCCAGGCATTCGCATGGAATATACCGATGAGTTCGTCGTCGGCGCTCAGCATGAGTTCCGCGGCGGAATCGTGGTCAGCGCGCGGTACATCGATCGGCGCCTAAAGCGCGTGATCGAGGACGAGGGCGGCATCTCCGTCGAACAGTTCAACGCCTTGGCCGCAAATGGCGGCGGCTTGAACTACTTCATCGGCAACCCGAACTCGAAATCTGACATTTTCGTGAATCCCAATGAGCAAACATTTGGCGCCGTTGATGAAGGGCTATCGCCATGTCCTGCATTTGGCGGCAAGAAGGAGGGCGCATTTGACTGCGCCCTGAGGACCGCTATAAACAACCCGTCGGCCTTAAACGCGAAGAACTTGGAGACTAACTTCGGCTTCCCGGCCGCTTGCATCGACACCAACAACCAGCCCACACCGTTTGTGGCTCCAAACGTGGGCACGACATTTGGCAAGACGTTGGGCAGCGCCTGTTTCCCGTCGGTGAATACGCCATCCGCCGGCTGGCTGATCCCCAACCCGGACTATAACGCGGCTACGAACCCGCAAGCTCCCGCATTCATCCCCAGGAGTGGCGTTCTATTCGGCGGAGAATTCCAGCCAGACGGTAAGCCGGACACCTACAAGGACCCGAAGCGCGAGTACCAGGCCGTGGAACTCGAAGTCAATAAGGCCTTCAGTCACAATTGGGCTCTCGTTGCGAACTGGCGGATAGCCCGTCTCAAAGGCAACTACGAAGGGGCGTTCCGCAATGACAACAACCAGGCCGATCCGGGCATTAGCTCTCTTTTTGACCTGACCGAGGGCGCGTTCGGATTGCTCGGACAGCAGCAGGGCATTGGTCCGCTGAACACCGACCGCCGGCATGTCGTAAACGTGTATTCCACGTATGTCCTGGACAAGAGCAAACTGAAGGGCCTGGTACTTGGCACCGGTGTCCGGGTTCAGTCCGGCGTACCTCTTACCACCCTAGTGGCGCAACAGGCTTACCAAAATGCCGGTGAAGTGCCTATCAACGGCCGCGGCGACCTTGGCCGTGCGCCGGTGACCGGCACCGTTGACGCTCACATCGAGTACCCCTGGAAGATCAACGAACGCATGAGCCTGAAGTTCGGGTTTGACGCGTTCAACATCGCCAATTCCAAGAGGCCCACGCTGTTCAACCAGAATGCCGATCAAGGTTTTGGGATTCCCAACGTGGACTTCCAGAAACCGTTCGCAACAATCGGGTTGAACAACTACTTCTTCACCCAACCGTTTAGCTCGCGGGCAAGCCTTCGCCTCGTCTTCTGAGATACCGAGGCCGGTAAGCTAAGGGAGGGCGTCGACGCGCCCTCCTTTTCTACTTTATGAAATGTTTCGCCCTGATTGTCTTAACAGCGATGCCCGTCCTCCTCACTGCTTCGCCTCCCTTCGCTCAGCGCATCTATTCCTCCGGTCAAATCGATGTACAGATACGCAATCCGGATGGCTCGCCTGCCCGCCGGGGCATTCACGTTTTGCTGGAGTCGGGAGAGGGTGGAGTTGTAGACGATTGCCGAACCGTTGAAAAAGGCAAATGCACATTTACTGCCGGCACAGGCATCTACGTTGTTCGACTTAACGAAACAGGGTACCGGCCTCTGAGCGTACGCGTTGAGCTGACCGGCATTACGCGGCAATTTGTAATGATCGATTTGAAGCCGCTGGAGGATAGGGCGCCCGCTGTCCCGGTCCGCAAAGAGAACGTTGGTACGCAAGTGCCGGTCCTGGAACTCAACGTGCCGGAAAAAGCTAGGCAGGAATTCGAGCTAGGCCAGAAATCCCTCGAAGAGCGCCAATTAGACGAAGGCATCCTGCACTTGCGCAACGCGCTCTCTATTTATGATTCATTTCCCCAGGCTCACCTGCTGCTAGGCTCTGCCTATCTCGAGCAGAAGAAATGGACGGAAGCACAAACTTCGCTGGAGACCGCCATCCGACTGAATCCCAAGCTGGCCGAGGCCTATTTAGAATTGGGCGCAGTCTTCAATCAATTGCGTGAATATCCCAAGGCAGAAACCGCATTGACGCACGGTCTGGATCTAAATCCTGACTCGCCCATGGGCCACTATGAACTTGCTAAAGCACAGTGGGTATCAGGACGGTGGCAAGATGCGGCACCACACGCGGCGGCGGCCGTCGCCGCTATGCCCGATTTGGCGGCTGCGCATGTTCTGCTCGGTAATATTCTGCTGCGTAAGCAGGATGTCGACGGAGCGTTGCGCGAGTATCAAAACTACCTGCGGCTGGACCCCAACGGTTCGATGGCGGCCGGAACGCGCGACATGATTGAGAAGATAAAGACGTCCAGTAAGAAATAGGCTGTGCGATCGGGCTCTGCCAGTTCGTGAACCGCACGGTGAGCCGGCAATCGCTCGACCAGCGAACTTTCGGCGATATTCCGGCTTCTCCCCTGCGTATAGTAGGATGTGAGTCCCGCTGCTACTCCTATGCCACGCGCGTCTACCATGCACCTCACTGAGGCTGTGTCTATCGCCACGTCCAGCCTATGGGCGCACAAGTTGCGCAGCGTCCTCACCTTGATCGGCGTGGTCATCGGGGTCACCTCCGTAATTGCCGTGGTCAGCTTGATCAACGGCGCGAACCAATATGTCGCCACACGGGTCTTCCGGCTCGGCGCAGATGTTTTCGGCCTCTCCAAGCAGCCTTCCATCATTACTAACGTCGACGATTTTCTGGAGTTTCAGAAGCGCAAGCGCATCACGTATGAGGATTACGAAGCCGTTCGCGAGCTCTGCCAATCTTGCAAAGAGGTGGGGGCGGCACTAGGCGGGCGCGTGCAAACCAAAAGCGGGGTAAATTCGCTTACGGATACCAACCTGCGGGCGTGGACGCCGCAAATGGCCGAGCTCTACGACGTTGACCTGGTCGCTGGGCGACATATCACCGAAACCGATCTGCGCAGCGCCGCGCCTGTGTGCGTCATCGGGCAAGACGTGGTCGAAAACTTGATGCCAGGAGTCGACCCCATTGGCAAAGAGGTCCGCTGGAACAATACGCCGTGCCAAGTAATCGGTATTGGCAAGAAGGAAGGCTCAGCGCTCGGCACCTCGCTCGACAACTGGATCATTTTGCCGCTGAACACTTACAAGAAGGAAAACGGGAACCAGCAGGATTCCCTGCGTGTGACCGTGCGCGCCGGTGCCGCTGCCAACATGCAAGCCAGCGTGGATGAAGTCCGCCAGATAATGCGCGGGCGCCACCATCTCGCCTACGGCACCAAGGACGATTTCGCGGTCGAGACCAGCGACTCGTTTCTGGAATTGTGGAAGAACATCAGCGGCACTTTCTTCGTGGTGACCATCGGCATCGCTTCCATTTCCCTGGTCGTCGGCGGCATCGTGATCATGAATATCATGCTGGTCTCCGTGACCGAGCGCACCCGCGAAATAGGCTTGCGCAAAGCCATTGGCGCTCGCAGCGGCGACATTTTACGGCAGTTCTTGATCGAATCCTCCACGATCGCCGTCATCGGCGGCGCGCTGGGCGTGTTTCTTGGAGTGCTGTTGGCCAAGGTGGTATCGTGGGTTTCTCCGCTGCCGAGCGCGGTGCAGCTTTGGTCAGTCCTCGGCGGACTGCTGGTGGCGCTCAGCGTCGGTTTATTTTTCGGCACATACCCGGCGTCGAAAGCAGCGAAGCTAGATCCGGTCGATGCTTTGAGGTCGGAGTAACCAAGCGCAACCATGGCGACTCTTGGCAAGACATTCCCGCAGGCCGCCGCGCTTCCCATCCGCTCGCTCGTGCGGAAAGATGGCGCATCCGTATTTGGCGAAGAAGTGCTGCTGGCGCTCGATACTTTGCGCAAAAATCCGTTGCGGTCCGCACTAACAATTCTGGGCATCGTCATCGGAATCACCACCGTTATCACCGTCAGCGCAATGATCAACGGCCTGAACGACAACGTGCTGGCCGGGATTCGCGAACTCGGCTCGGACACTATCATCGCGTATCGGTTCCCCTGGGCCAGCCTTTCTCATCCACCCAGCGCCTGGTTCACACGCAAGGAACTCCAGCCGGAATGGGCGGAAGATATGGAAAAGCTGCCGCACATCGCTGCAGCTTCACCCTCGATGCGGATTTTCATGCCGCAGTTCGGATCCGGCACGGCAGATTTGCGCCGCGGCGTTTATCGCGCCAAAAACGTCATTCTGCAAGGAAATTCACCGTCCATCGAGCGCATCTTCGATATGAAAATCCAGTACGGCCGGGCGTTCGATCAAAACGATACGGACCATCGCACTCCGGTGGTCATGCTTGGCTATGACACCACCCGAATTCTTTTTCCGGCGGATCCGACGAAAAGCATCGGCCAGGAAGTGACGCTAAACGGGCAACTGTTCACCGTCATTGGCACCATGGAAAAGCGCAAGCAGGGCATTTCCGGTGGATCAAATCCCGAAGACAACATCGCGGTTATGCCGGTGACTACGCTGCGCAAGCTGTATCCCAACAAAAAAGATTACGTCATTTTTGCCAAGGCCTCCGACCCCAAAATGGTGGGCGAGGCGGTTGAGGAAATGCGCGAACTGCTGCGCCGCAAACGCCGCTTGACCAGCGAAAGGCCCGATGACTTCGCGCTGTTTACTTCCGACTATTTTCTCGATCTGTGGAATAAGATCAGCGGCCTGGTGTTTCTGCTGATGTTCGCGGTCGCTTCCGTGGGGCTCATTGTCGGTGGCATCGGCGTGATGAACATCATGCTAGTGAGCGTCACGGAACGCACACGCGAAATCGGCGTGCGCAAAGCCATCGGCGCGCGGCGCAACAGCATCCTTGCGCAATTCCTGATCGAAGCCGTCACGCTTAGCGCCATCGGCGGCGTAATCGGCGTAATCTTCGGCTCTGGGCTAACGCTGCTCTTGCGTTACGGTCTTACCGTTCCCGCCACACTTTCGTTTTTCTGGATCATCACCGCGCTGCTCATGTGCGCGCTGATCGGAATTGGTTTCGGTGTGTATCCAGCCTGGAAAGCGGCGCGCCTCGATCCCGTCGAAGCCCTAAGATATGAATAAATCCGAGTCGCCGACCGGCGTCTCAGGGCCGCAAGGCTCCCACGTACTCGGCATATCCCAGCTCTACGGCAGCGATATTCTTTGAGCTGAAACGCCACATCCACAATCCAAAAATTGCAAAAGGAATCCCCGCAATTGCAAGGACTACAGTGACTGTGAAAATGATGCCGCAAACGATCAAAATGATTGACAGGATTTTTATGTTTTTGTTCGGTGCGAGCAGTTTCGCCTTCTGCGCGTAAAGGATATCGGGATCCTGCGACCCAGTGGCCTTGAGCGTTCCGATAACGCTCTGCTTATCTATCTTGGTAAATGGGTTTCCTCCGTCAGGCATCAATCCCATATAAATTTCCTCCTCGCTTCAGGATGGATCCACAACGTAACCTTCATTTCTTGCTGGGCCTATGGTTGGTCAGGAACTTCCGAGGTAACGTCCGCAGAGCATATGCCAGCAGGACCATTCTTTACAAGCTTCGCGCACTGCTTGCACGACGGAGAACCCGCCTTGTACTTGTCACCGTTTCCCACTGTGCATAGACTCTGAGTCACATGGAAAATGGTTCAAAATTTCCAGCGACTCGCTGGTCGGTGATTGAGGCCATCCGCGGCCGTGATCCCGCCGAGCAAACGCGCGCGCTCGATACTCTGTTCGCCGCCTATTGGAAACCGGTTTACAAATACGTGCGGTTGCGATGGAACCGTCCGCCAGAAGACGCGCAGGACTTTACGCAAGGATTTTTCGCGGAAATGCTCGAGCGCGATCTTCTCGCCAAATACGACCCCCTGAAGAGCAAGCTGCGGACCTATCTCCGTCTTTGCGCGGACAGTTTTGTGATGAATCAGGACAAAGCGGCGCGTCGCCAGAAACGCGGTGGGGACGCACCGCACGTTGCCCTCGACTTTCATGCTGCCGAAGACGAACTGGCCGGCACAGCCCTCGACCCTGCCTCTATTCCTTCTCCTGACTCACTCGAGGAATTCTTCGAGAAAGAATGGGTGCGCAGCTTGTTTGCTCTTGCGGTGGAAGATCTGCGTAAACTCTGCGCGGAACGCGAAAGGGACCGCACGTTCCGGCTGTTCGAAGATTATGACTTGTCCGGTGATCCGGACATTTCCTACGAGAAACTTGCCGCGGCATATTCGATTTCCGTCACCGACGTGACCAACGCACTTTCCTGGGCGCGCCGCGAATTTCGCAAATTCGCGCTCCAGCGGCTCCGCGAAATTTGCGGCACCGACGAAGAGTTCCATCGTGAAGCACGCGCTGTTTTCGGCTCGGATGCAGCATGAGATTTCTTTCCGACAAAGCGGTGGACCGCTTACGGCAGGCTGCCAACACGCCGGACCTCTCTGGAACGCGCTATCAGCTGCTGGAGCATGTGGCGCGCGGCGGCATGGGCACTATCTACGCCGCGCTGGACGAAACGTTGCACCGCCGCGTCGCGCTCAAAATCCTTGACGTTCCGGTCGCCGACGGTGACTTCGCGCGCCGCTTGAATCGCGAGGCTCGCGTGCTTGCGCTCCTCGAGCATCCCGGAATTGTTCCCGTGCATGATGTGGGCACGCTGAGCGACGGCCGCGTCTTCTACACCATGAAATTTGTCGAAGGCCAGCGCCTGGACAAACACATCGAAGCGGTCGCTTCTCTGCCGGATCGGCTCCGCTTGTTTCTTCGCATCTGCGACGCGGTGTCATTCGCCCACGCGCGCGGCGTTTTGCATCGCGACTTGAAGCCCGCCAACGTGATGGTCGGCGCCTTCGGTGAAGTCTTGGTGATGGACTGGGGGCTGGCTAAAATTTTGCGCGAGCAATCCGCGGACTTCGCTCAAGACAATCCCGAAGCGACCATCCTTCATACGCCGAATTCGGCTGGCCCTCTCGCAGACGCCACGCAGGCTACGCAGGTTACCGGGCAAGGCACGGTGCTAGGCACGCCCGGCTATATGTCGCCCGAACAATCCCGCGGAGACGTCGCCCACGTCGATGAACGCAGCGACATTTTCTCGCTCGGCACATTGCTCCGATTCCTCTCCGCTCCTCCCGCAACGCAGCCCAAACCGAACGACACATGGCGGCGAGACAAGGCGCTTGATGCTATCTGCGCGAAAGCCACAGAAACTGATCCAAGCAAGCGCTACGCAGGTGTCCCGGAATTATCCGCGGACGTATCTCGCTATCTTGACGGCTTGCCTGTTTCCGCCCGCAAAGAAACGATTTTCGACAAGACGGCTCGCTTCTACCGACGCCACACCACAGCTATCTTATTGATTGCAGCCTACTTAGCGATGCGTATTCTGCTCCTGATTTTTTCTCGCCGCTGACCTAAAGGAATTTTATCTCCCGTTGTAAAGAACAGTGAACCGGTAGAAAATCCCGGCCATCGGAGGAACCCTCGTGAACAAAGTTCTGCTGGGTTTATTGCTTGGAACCGTTCTCGGAGCGATCGACGGATTGACCGCATGGTTTACGCCGGCCGTGCGCGCCCAACTCGTGGGAATCGTCGTCGGCTCGACCGTCAAAGGAATCATTGCAGGAATTGCCATCGGCTTTTTTGCGCGAAAGGTGCACTCGCTGGCGCTGGGAATCTTATTTGGACTCGCCGTCGGATTTGTGCTGGCTTTCATCGTGGCGCAAATGCAGCACGGATACTATTTCGAGATCATTCTGCCGGGCAGCATCGTGGGAATTATCGTCGGCTACGCGACACAACGTTATGGATCCGCACCCGCTAGCGTACCGGCACCCACGCGATAAAGCGGATAGGTTCAACGCAAAAACGCAAAGCGTTACACACAGGAGAAGAACTATGCCTCGAGTCGTACATTTTGAAATCCCCGCGGACGATCCGCAACGCGCCGCGGCGTTCTACAAGAAAGCTTTCGGCTGGAAGATCGAAAAATGGCCCGGGCCGATGGAGTATTGGATGGTCACCACCGGCCCGGATGGCACGCCGGGAATTAACGGCGGCCTGATGAAAAAGGGAGATGTCTCCGCTACCACCAACACAATCGACGTCGAGTCCGTCGAGAAGGCCGTCGCCGCGGTGACCGGTGCCGGGGGTAGGGAAATCATGCCCAAGACCGCTATTCCGACGGTCGGCTATTTCGCCTATTGCCACGATACCGAAGGGAATTTGTTCGGCGTGATGCACCGCGACCCGAATGCCAAGTGAAGCTCCCGTGAGGTGGGAAATGAGCCTGACTAAACCGATGCTCGGTCTGGCCGTTGGTGGAACGCTCGGCCTGCTGGACGGCATCAGCGGTTTTCTTGAGCCCTCGTTGGCGCCGCTGATGGGCAGCGTCATTACCTTCTCGCTCCTGAAAGGCCTCGCTTCTGGCGTGTCGATCGGATACTTCTCGAAACGAGTCGATTCGATGCCGCTCGGAATTCTCGCCGGCGTCGTGATTGCCGCAACCCTCAGCATGCTGCTGATTCTGAAAGCCGGCATCGCTTTGTTCTGGGACATTATCCTTCCCGGCATGCTTCTCGGCGTGATCGTCGGGTTCGCCACGCAACGATTTGGAAGGCCACCGGCCGTTAGTTCCGCCACAAATACGGTTTCCGTTAGTCCAGGAAAGTTGCAGAAGTAAAAATATTACGAGGAGACATGCTATGAAAAAAGCAGCACAAATTCTGATGGCCGTTGTATTAGTGGCCGGGCTGGCAGGCTCGCGCCAGGTTGTCGCAGCGCCGGGCAGCGTAGAAGCGTTTGCCCGAATGAAGTCACTGGTGGGTCATTGGGAAGAACAAAAAACCACCGAGAATAAGTCTATGGTCGACATCGAGTTGACCGCCGGAGGAACTACCCTGCTGGAGAAATTCCATGTCGTCGAAGAGGGCAAACCGGTAGAAATGATCACCATGTATTATCTCGACGGCGGCCAAATCAAACTGACACATTACTGCATGGCTGGCAATCAGCCCACTATGCGCGGCTCTTACGCCCCAGATACCAAGACGCTCACCTTCGATTTCGAGAACGCCACGAATCTTAAGAGCGCGAACGACGGGCACATGCATCACGCCGTGTACAAATTCATCGACAATGACCACTTCCAGACTACCTGGACGTTCCAGAAAGATCAGAAGGATGCTTTCGCCGAAAGTGTAGTTTACGTGCGCAAGTAGCGGCGCACTCCAAGCTTGGAAGTTTGTGCGGGCTAATGGGACGAGCGAAACTTGCTTGTCCCATTTTTGTGGTGCCGGCGCTAGAATTGCTTCAGCGAGAAACCTTTATGGCTGATGCCCAATTCGCTCCACTGCAGGGACACAAGTACGTCAACCTGGAAACGTTTCGCAAGAATGGGCAAGGCGTTCGCACCCCAGTGTGGTTTGCGGGAGACCCACCGCAGGGTCCTCCGGAAAAACTGTACGTTTACAGCACTGCCGATTCCGGCAAGGCCAAGCGCATCCGCAACAACAGCCATGTCCGCGTGGCCCCCTGCGATATGCGTGGAAAACTGCTCGGTGAATGGATCGAAGCCCGCGCCGAGATCGTCGAGGGTCAGGAAGCGCAACACGGCATGGAGCTGCTGAATAAGAAATACTTTCCTTGGAGGCAGCTACTCGGGTTCTTTGCGCTTTTCTCACGCCAGGGGCGCGTTGTCTTCGTGATTCGCCCCGCATAAGTAGGGGCGCGGCGCCAGCCCGGCACCATTTCTAATGGGATCTTATTGCTTAGCCTTGCTCTTGGTGTATTCCTTGGGAATTTCCTTCGCGTAAATCAGATGCAAAGTCACAGTTTTCGTGCGTCCCGACCGCACCGTAACATTCTTCTCCCATTCGCTGAAAACGCCTTTGCCCGAAGCCCGCAAATCGTAGTTGTCCGAGCGCAATCTCGTAATCGTAAATCGCCCCTGCGAGTTCGCGTGCACCGCATGCGGTGCCGTGCCTCCCGACGATTGATACGTAACGCCGGCATGCGGCACTGGCTTATCATCGGGGCCCAACACAACGCCGCTCAGTATCCCGCTGCCCCTCCGTTGCGCAACCAAACTACCGGCGCAAGCGAGCGCAAGCAGCAGCATGCTCATTGAAATCAAAGCACGTCTCATGGCATCCGACCTCGTCTCCCGCCAGTGTAGACCCCGCTTAGTTCGCGCGCGCCCCCGATAGGAGGCGGTTGTGCCCACTATCTACCCGCCTCCTAGTACAGGTTGCCCCCAAGGCGCGATTTACCGGTCGCGTCAACTTCGATCCCATTGCCGCTAAGAAGCGCGGGCTGTACCTCCATTTCGTGACGGCACGCTGTATAAATCACGTTTTCGTTTACCAAAACGTTCCATTTTTTACGCAAGAGTTGCTCGACATCTGTATACTAAAATGATAACGTTGGATATGTTATCTAGCATTGGACAGAATTCCCTACCCGCCACCGCTCCCAGGCACTCAAGTGCTTTGTTTCTTGTCACATACCTGCAACCATCGTATTTTCAAGCACTTCCGCACTCTTTTGCGCAACGGAGCACACCTTACTCGCGTGTTTTCAATAGCTTGCGCACCCTTTCGACCTCGACAGGGGTGCTAGGGGGTCCACTAAACTTGGTACATCGTGATGCCGCTTAGGAGCTTGGGATAAAAGTCAGTCGACTTTTGCGGCAGGACTTCCCCCGCCGTAGCGATGCGCATCACCTGCTCCACATCGCAGGCATTCAACAGGAACGCGATCTGCGCCGCTCCGCTATCCACCGCATCCAGCGCGGCGGGGGCCTCGCGTTCATACGTAAGATTCTTCTCAGAGGTGACCGCTTGCGGCGTGATGCCTAAAGCCGGCTCCAGAATTCCTTCATGCAGCAGCACAACGTCGAGTTCGCGCTGCAATGGAGAAACGTTGGGCAACAGTTGCGCCAGGTCCGCGCCGGGACGCAGTGTAAGCACATAGAAAGCGCCCTTTTCACCTCGCACGGCTGGATAGACGCCGATGGAGCGATGAGCACGCGTTTCCGCGAGGCGATTCAAGAACTTGCCGCGCGCCTGGCCGCGCTCGCCTTCGTCGCGAAATGAAAACGAGTCAGCCGTAAACCACGGCTCCAAGTGGCGGCGTACGCTGGCCCAGGAGAAATCGTGCAGATGCGCCGCAACGCGATGAGTTGGTAGGATGGTCAGCCCCTCGCTGCGCGTGTTGATAAAAGTCATCATCGCAAATTCGTACGGCGCATTGCGATCCGGGTGAATCGTTTGGCTGCGCCGCTCGTTGCGATAGTTGAGCGCAGTTTCGTAGCGGTGATGGCCGTCCGCGATGACCAACTTTTGATCCGCCATCGCGGTCTGGATTGCTGATACCCGCTCCGGTTCCGCGATCGTCCAGAGGCGATGCACAACACCGTATTCGTCGCGTAGCTCCGTGGCTGGCGCCGTGGAGGACTTAGCGTCGGCAAGTATCGCGTCGATGCGGCGCTCCGCGTCAGAATAAAGCATGAAAAGCTGGCCAGTGTGCGTGCGCG
>Ga0137409_10003037_pt1 | contig 17834 bp, 19 predicted proteins | sample CZODoug1_16funga_FD_122059 | JGI IMG/M metagenome (GOLD analysis project Ga0137409, IMG submission 122059) | Vadose zone soil fungal communities from Angelo Coast Range Reserve, California, USA - CZODoug1_16fungal (Hybrid Assembly) | ecosystem: Environmental > Terrestrial > Soil > Vadose zone... | reverse complement strand
GCGCGCACCTCCACCTTCTGGAACTGGTCGGCCGCCTCGTCGAGCATGGCGAGCTCGAAGTAGACGCGGCCGAGGGCGAAGGCGAGGGCCAGGCTTTCCGGAGCGCGGGCGCTCGCATCCTGGTAGAGAGCGATCATCCGGGTGGGTCGCCCTCCGTCGCGGTAGATCTGCTCGACGCGGGTGAGCAGCGGCAGGGCGGGATTCGCCTCGAGGCCACGCTCCCAGACGCGGAGCGCCTCTCGACTGTCACCGCCCCGGAGATGCGCGTCGCCCATCGCCACCGTGGCGGGGAGGAAGTCAGGCTCCGCGCGGAGCGCCTCGCGGAAGCGGCCGATGGCGGGCTGAATCTGCCCCTGCCCGAGGAGCGACCGGCCGAGCTCGAAGTAGATGCCGGCCAGCCAGCCCTGCTCCGTCGATCGCTCGGCGGGGCTGGCTGATCCCACGAGGCGCTCCTGCGCCTGCAGGGCACGCGGCCAGTCCCCGCGCTCCGCGCTCAGATCGCGGAGCGCGCGCATGGCGGTCAGGTGGTCCGGCGCCTTGACGAGCAGCCGCTCGAGCATGGCGGCCGCGTCGTCGGGCCGGCCCGCGCGCCGGTAGTCTTCCGCGGTCGCCAGCACGAGCTCGGGACGGTCGTCCGTGCGAAGGGCGTCGAGATGGTGCACGAGGGCGCCATGGGCGTCGCCGCGCTCGAGAGCCATCTCCCCCAGGCGCGCATGGGCCTGGGCGTGATCGGGGAACCGCTTCAGGAGCTCGGTATAGGCCTGGATCGCCGCCTCCGGGCGACCGGAGAGCTGGGCATCAACGCCGCGGTGGTAGAGCTCGTCGAGCGATTCCGATCGCCGCACGTCGCGGGTCCGCTGATAGTCGGCGTAGGTCCGGCGGAGATCGCGGGCGAGTCCGAACAGGAAGGCGAAAGCGGCCCCCGCGACAAAGGCGCCGACCACGAGGGCGACGAGGGGGACATCCCACGCCCAGTCCGTGGACAGCACGACCCGCACACGGGTGGCATTGAACGAGGCGAGATACGCGACGGCGGCCCCGAACGCCAAGGCCACGAAGACGCCGGAGCGGACCGACACGGCGGTGGGCGAGGGTCCCGCGTTATCCCGCGGCCGTGCGCTCTTCTTCTTCGACGGCCCGCTGGCAGTCGATGCAGTAGCGGGCGAAGGGCAGTGCCTCGAGGCGCTTGTCCGCGATGGCCTCGCCGCAGCGCTCACAATCCCCGTAGCTTCCCTCATCGAGCTTCTGCAGCGCGGAGACGACCTCTTTCAGGAGCCGCTGCGTGCCGTTGCCGAGCTCGAACAGAAACTCCCGGTTATAGGACGTCGCGGCCTGGTCCCCGAGGTCCTTCGTCGAATCGTCATCGGGGCCCTTGCCGTAGAGCACGTTCTTGCCCACTTCCTCGACGAGCTGACGGTGCTTCTCCTCCAGCTTCTTCCGGAACTGGGCGACACGATCCTTCTTCATCACTGTCTCCTCCACGACACGGCGAGTTGTCCGCCGGAATTAGACGCGAAGGCTACCATGACCTCCGAGGGAAATCAATCGCGCGGACGCGCCCCGACCTCGACGGAGAGGAGCGGCGCGTCTCCCCACAGGCGCTCGAGCGCGTAGAACTGGCGAGTCTCTTCGAGAAACACGTGCACGACCACGTCGACGTAGTCGAGGAGCACCCAACCGCTCTCCGCGCTGCCTTCCTGGTGACGGGGTCGCGAGCCCGCGGCCTTGAGGGCGGCGCGCACCGCGTCCACGATGGTGTCGGCCTGGGTGGTCGAGCGCGCGCTGCACACGATGAAGAAGTCGGCCACCGTGGACAGGCCCTGCAGGTCGAGCACGACGAGGTTCTCGGCGTTCTTGTCGAGGGCGGCTTTGGCGGCGAGGCGCGCGGTGGCTTCCGCGGAGAGGGCGCCCATCAGGCTCCGGGCCCGTAGAGGCCGTGCGCGCGGATGTACGCCGCCACTGCTTCCGGCATGCGATAGGCCAGGCTGCGTCCTTCGCGAGCCCGCCGGCGCAAGTCGGAGCCCGAGATGGGTAGAGAAGCCGCGCGATGAAGCATCGGGCCCTCCGGGGCACCGAAGGCGCCCAGCCCGAGCTCGGCAAGCACCTTCTGGGCGGCGGGCGCGTCGGGATCGAAGTCGGCGCCCGTGCGCGGCACCACCACGAGCCGGGCGAGCCGGGCGACCTGGCGCGGCTCGCGCCAGCTCAGCAGATCGAGGAAAGTTTCCGAGCCGATGAGCAGGAAGAGCTCGCCTTCGGGGGCCAGCGCGGTCAGGGTGTCCACCGTGTACGACGGACCGGACCGGCGCAGCTCGATGTCGGAGACGGCGAAGCGGGGATGCTCGTGGACGGCGAGGGTGGTCATCCGATAGCGATGCTCGATCGCGGCCAGCTCGGAGGCGGGCTTGTGGGGCGGCTGGGCCGCGGGCACGAAGAGGACCCGGTCGAGGCGGAGGGCTTCACAGATGTCGTCGGCGAGGAGGAGGTGTCCGAAGTGGATGGGGTTGAAGGAGCCTCCGAAGACGCCGACCGTGGGCACCGGTGACGCTACTCCCGCACCTGGCCGTCGCCCATGACGATGAACTTGGTCGTGGTCAGCTCCCGCACCCCCACCGGCCCGCGCGCGTGCAGCCGCGATGTCGAGATCCCCATCTCCGCCCCCATGCCGAACTGCGCGCCGTCGACGAGGCGCGTGGAGGCGTTGACGACCACGGCCGCCGCGTCGACCTCCTGGGTGAAGCGCCGCGCGCGGCGGAGGTCCGAGGTGACGATCGCTTCCGCGAGCCCCGAGCCGTGGCGCCGGATATGGTCGACGGCCTCCTCGAAGCTCGCCACCACCCGCACGGCCAGGATGTAGTCGAGGTACTCCGTGTCCCAGTCGCTCTCCGCGGCCGGCCGCGCCGCGGGCACCAGCGCGCGGGTGCGCTCGCAGCCGCGCAGCTCCACGCCCGCGGCCTGGAGGCGGGCGGCCGCCGCGGGCAGGAAGCGCTCGGCCACCGCCGCGTGGACGAGGAGCGTCTCCGCCGAATTGCACACGCTCACCCGCTGCGCCTTGGCGTTCACCGCGATCGCCGCGGCCATCTCCAGATCGGCGCTCTCGTCGACGTAGACGTGACACAGGCCCCTGTCGTGCTTGAGCACGGGCACCGTGGCCTTCTCGGCGACCAGGCGCACGAATTCCTCCCCCCCGCGGGGAATGATGAGATCGATGTACCGGTCGAGGGTGAGCATGCTCATCACGGCCGCGCGGTCGGCGGTGTCCAGGACCTGTACCGCTTCCGCGGGGAGGCCGGTCTTCTCCACCGCCCTCGCCAGCACCTGGGTGATGGCGGTATTGGAGTCGAGTGCCTCGCTCCCCCCCCGCAGGAGCACCGCGTTGCCCGACTTGAGGCAGAGCCCGGCCGCGTCCGCCGTCACGTTGGGACGGGATTCGTAGATGAACCCGACGACGCCGAGAGGGACACGCACCCGCGAGATCTCGAGACCATTGGGCCGACGCCACGCGTCCACCGTCTCCCCCACCGGATCCGGGAGGGCCGCGATCTGGCGCAGGCCCGTCGCCATCTCCACGATGCGAGCCTCGGTCAGGGTCAGGCGATCGAGAAAGGCGCGAGTCAGCCCCGCCGCGCTCCCGCGCTCGAGGTCACCGCGGTTGGCCTCGATGATGGCGGCTGTTTTCTCCTCGAGCCCACGCGCCATCTGCTGGAGCGCCTCGTCCTTGGTCCGGGTCGAGGCGAGAGCGAGGGCCCGGGCTGCCTCCTTGGCCGCCCGCGCCTTGCCGGTGACGTGCGCCGCCGCATCCATGATCAGCATCCTCCCGGGCCGGTCAGGACCACCAGGTTGTCCCGATGGATGACCTCGGCCAGTCCCTTGTAGCCCAGCGTCTTCTCGATCTCGCCCGTCTTGGCGCCGCGGATCTTGCGCAGCTCCCCCGCGTCATAGTTGACGAGCCCCCGCGCGAACTCCGGACCGTCCGGCTCGGCCAGCGCGACCACTTCCCCCGCGCTGAAGTCGCCCTCGACGCTGACGAGGCCCGAGGGAAGGAGACTCTTGCCTCTCTCAGTTAAGGCCTTCCGCGCGCCCGCGTCAACCATGAGCCGGCCCTGGGGGGGAACCGCGAAGGCGATCCAGCGCTTCCGCGCGGCGAGGCGATCGTCGCGAGGGAGAAAATAGGTGCCCACGGGCTCGCCGCGGATCAGGCGACCGAGCGTGCCCGGATCGCGGCCGCTGGCGATGACCATGCCGATGCCGGAGGCGGCGGCCTTCTGGGCCGCCTCCAGCTTGGTGCTCATGCCGCCCACGGAGACGCGTCCGGCCTCGTCGAAGACGAAGCGTTGCACCTCCTCGGTCACGGCCTCGACGGTCTCGAGGCGGCGGGCCGTGGGATCGCGGCGCGGATCGCCCGTGTAGAGACCATCCACGTCCGTGAGCAGGACGAGAAGCTGGGCATCGATCAGGTGCGCCACGAGGGCGGCCAGATTGTCGTTGTCACCCACCTTGATCTCGTCGACGGCCACCGTGTCGTTCTCGTTCACGATGGGCAGCACGCCGAAGTCGAGGAGGGCGAGGAGGGTATTGCGCGCGTTCAGGTAGCGGCCGCGATCGCTGATGTCCTGCCCCGTGAGCAGGACCTGGCCGACCTTGATGCCGTGACGCTTGAAGGCCTGCTCGTAATGCCACATGAGAGCGGACTGGCCTACGGCGGCGGCGGCCTGCTTCTCGGGAATGGAACGGGGCCCGCGGGAGAGCCCCAGGCGCGCCGAGCCCGCCACGATGGCGCCCGAGGTGACGAGGGCGACCTCGCGGCGATCGGCCACGAGGGCGGCGATGTCGGTGGCGAGGGCGCCGAGGCGCTTGCCGTCCAGACCCTCCCCGGGGCTCGTGATCAGGCCGCTTCCGACCTTGACCACGAGCCGGCGCGCCTTGGTCAGCGCGCGGCGCGCGCCCATGTTCCCTTCGCGAGGAGCGTGCTGATGTCGCGCACGAGCTCGGGCAGCCCGAGCCCGGTGACGGACGAGATCGCGTGATAGGGTAGACCCTCGGCCCGGCAGAAGCGCTCGAGGGCGGCCCGCCTCTCCGCGGTGTCCGGCAGCTCGGCCTTGCTGCCCACCACGATCTGTGGCCGCGCCGCCAGCTCCGCGGAATACTCCGCGAGCTCCCGCTGGATGGCGTGCCAATCCTCGACGGGATCGCGCTCGAGGCCGGGATCGAGATCCACGAGATGCACGAGCACGTGTGTTCGCTCGGTGTGACGGAGAAACCGGATGCCCAGGCCCTTCCCCTCGGCGGCGCCCGCGATGAGCCCCGGGAGGTCGGCGATCACGAAGGTGCGGTCCTCGTCGACCCGCACGATGCCCAGCGTCGGCTGTAGCGTGGTGAACGGGTAGTCGGCGATCTTGGGCTTGGCCGCCGACAGCCGGGAGACCAGCGTGGACTTGCCGGCGTTGGGAAAACCGATCACGCCCACATCGGCCAGAAGCTTGAGCTCGAGATGGATCCAGCGCTCCTCGCCGGGGCGCCCAAGGTCGGCGCGCCGCGGGGCCCGATTGGTCGAGCTGACGAAGCGCGCGTTGCCCCGGCCGCCGCGCGCCCCCCGCGCCACCATCACGCGCTGGGCCCCCGAGGTGAGGTCGCCCAGCCGCTCGCCCGTGTCGCGGTCGGAGACGACGGTGCCGAGGGGCACGCGTAGGACGGTGTCCTCACCGGAGGCACCGTGCTTGGTCGAGCCCTTGCCGTGCTGGCCGCGCTCCGCCGTGTAGTGGCGCTGGTAGTGAAAATCGAGCAGGGTGGTGATGGAGGGGTCGGCTTCGAGGAAGATGCTCCCCCCGTCGCCGCCGTCGCCACCGTCGGGTCCGCCGCGCGGAACATACGCCTCACGACGGAAGCTGACGCAGCCCGCCCCTCCGTCGCCGCCCTTGACGAAGACATCGATCTCGTCGACGAACATCGGAGGTCCCGGGGGGCCCGGGTGAGGTTAGGCGGGCTGCTGGGCGATGCTGACGTACTTGTCGTCGCCCTTGCGCTCGAAGCGGACGTATCCGTCGGAGGTGGCGAACAGCGTGTGGTCGGTGCCGAGCCCGACGTTGGACCCCGGCTTGAACCGGGTGCCACGCTGCCGCACGATGATGCTGCCGGCGGTCACGAACTGCCCGCCGAAGCGCTTGACGCCGAGTCGCTGGGCATTGGAATCGCGGCCGTTGCGAGAGCTGCCGACGCCCTTCTTGTGTGCCATGTCACTATGCCTCGATCTTGGTGATGCGGACCGCCGTCATGATCTGCCGGTGCCCGCGCTTTCGCCGGTAGTTCTTCCGCCGCTTGAACTTGACCACGAGGACCTTGGCACCCTTCTTCTCGGCCACGACCTCACCAGTGACCTTGGCCGAGGCCAGGGCCTGAGGCTCGGCCGTCACCTGCCCATCCTTGGTGACGAGCAGCACCTGCTTGAACTCGACCGAGGCGCCGGCGGACTTGGCCAGCCGCTCGACCTTGATCACCTGCCCCGGGGTTACCCGATACTGCTTGCCGCCCGTCGCGATCACCGCTTCCATCACTCGCCTTTCTCGCTTCTCGCTCAATGGCCCAAGCATTCGGAGGTCCGGTTGGGCTGCTTCGCCCAAGGGCCTATCCGAAGCGCTGGCCGTGTTCCCTTATTAATGGATGGTGTCTCCGTGAACTGACGCGAGCGCTTATCAAACCACACACGTGCCACGAAAGTCAAGCATGACGGCATCTTAGCCGGGGTCAGGCGGCCTCGAGATAGCGGGCCAGGCGCTCGCGAAGGAAGAGGCGTGAGCGGTGCACGCGAGACTTCACGGCGGGCAGGCTGATGTGCAGGGTCTCGGCGATCTCCGGATTCGAGAGCCCCTCGACATCATGCATGAGAAACGCCGTTCGATAGTCCGTGGGCAGATCGTTGATGGCCGTGGTCAGCACCGTCCGTAACTCCGTCTGCAGCGCGGGCTCCTCGACCTTCCCCGACCAGTCCGCCACGGGCTCGGTATACGGGCGCTGCTCGTCGACACCGGGCGAGAGGGCATCCCATGACACTTCCTGACGCCGGCTCTTCCGCGTGCGCAGCTTCTGGTAGGCGGCGTTGGCGGTAATCCGGTAGACCCAGCTGCCGAAGGCCGACTCGCCCTTGAAGGTGTCGATCTTCCGCGCCGCCGTCCACAGCGCGTCCTGGACCACCTCTTCCGCGTCCTGCTCGTTGCCGGTGATACGAATGGCCAGGCGATAGACGCGATCGCCGTACGTGTCGAGCAGGTGCTCGGTCGCGTCCTCATCGCCGCGGCGTAGACCGGCCACAAGCGCGGCGTCACGGTCGACGCGCACGGTGCCGGTGGGAATCTGCTTTTCGGGCTCAGCCATCGCTTCCGCCTGGGGCGCGCTCATCGAATCTCCCCGGTGCCCGTGGGGGCACGTCCTCTCTTCCTCTGGTCAGGGCCTTGGATCAGGATTTCGCATACAGCGTCAGGTGCTGCTTCAGCTCATCCACGCACTTCTCCATGACCCCGATGTCCTTGGTCACCTTGGTCATGAGGATGGCGCCTTCGAGGGCGGCCACGAGGAAATGCGCGGCCCGCTCCGGGTTGCAGTCGGCCCGGAGCTCGCCCCGTGCCTGGCCCCGCGCCAATGCCTCGGTGAGCGTGCGGCGCCACTCCGCGAAGATCTGGGCCAGCCGCTGCCGGAACCCCTCGTGCACGTCGGACAGCTCGGAGGCGAGATTGCCCATGGGGCAGCCGCCCACGCAGTTCCGCTGACGCTGGTTGTCCAGCACGAGATCGAGGAAACCCTCGATCTGACCCATGACATCTGGCTCGGGATCGGCGAAGGCCGGCTCGAGGGTTCGCGCGAGAAAGGCCGTCACGAGGCGCTCGATGATGGCGTAGCCGAGGTCTTCCTTGCTCCTGAAGTGGTAGTAGAAGTTACCCTTGCCCACCCCGCTCTCACGCAGCACGTCGTCCAGCGACGTGCAGTGATAGCCCTGAAGATGGATGAGACGGCTCGCCGCGTCCAGGATCTGGTCACGCGTGGCCGCGCCCTTGGCGCTCTTCGTCTCGGCGAGCATCTGCGGCATCGTCCCCCCTACCGGAACCCTCACCAGGAGATTTTGTACCAAACGGTCGGTAAAAGGCTAAACCACAGTTCTAGATCTGTCAACTCTAGAAATGGTCAGCGACTCTGCGGCGAGATCAGCTAATTCAAATACTTGGATAGCCAGAGACTGCTGAGATTCCAGGCGCTGGCTGCTGCGTCCGGGTGAAAGGACGGCCGGTCGTCGCAGAAGAAACCGTGTCCCGCCCCGGGATACACCTTGACCTCGAACGTCTTCTTGAGCCGCTTGAGCGTATCCTCCACCCGGCGCACCTGGTCCATCGGGATCATGCGATCGGCCTCGCCGAAGAGGCAGAGCACGGGACACTGGATGCGTGGGGCGTCGTTGAGGGGGGCGGCCGGGGTGTCGGCGGCGATGCCGCCGCCATAGAAGGCAATGGCGACCTTGACGGCGGCGGGATGCCGGCACGCCGTGAGGAAGGCGATACGCCCGCCCACACAGAAGCCCGTGATCCCGATCCGATCGCCGCGCACCTCCGCGAGGGACTTGAGGTGCTGGATGACCACCCCCATCTCGGCCATGAGAGCGGCATCGTCGAAGCGCTGGATATAGCCGATGGCGCGCGACACGTCCTCGTAGGGCACGATGGGGCTGCCGAAGCGGTAGAAGAAATCGGGCGCGATCGTCACGTAGCCCTCGCGGGCCACCCGCTCCGCCACGGCCTTGATATGCGCGTTGAGCCCGAAAGCCTCCATGACCACGATGACAGCCGGATAGGGACCACCCGTCGCGGGCCGGCAGACATAGGCGGGCATGAGACCGTCGGCGGTGGGCAGCGAGTCCGTGTCTGTCTTGATGTCCATGGCCTCCCCCGCTACACGGTCAGGAGCTTGAGCAGATCCGCCGTCAGATCGTAGAGCTGGGCGCACCCGGCGGGGCCGCCGACGAGCGCCTGGATGCGCTTCCGGAGTCCCGCGTCCACCGTCTCCCCTCTGAGCGAGGCAATCTTGCCCTGGGGCTCGGTGCACAGGCCCTGGTACGGTAGCCGCGAGGTGATGGAATCGGCGGCGGCGATGCGGCCGGACTCGACCTCGATCTCGTAATGGATGTCGAAGCCGTGGACATTGTCGTGCATGGAGTGGAAGCAGTGGAGGCGCGAGCCCGTGCGCACGAGCCGCAGCACTCTCTTGCGGACGAAGATGCGCGAGGCGCCGGGAGGCGGGCTGTAGAGGTCGGCCACCATGGGCGTGGTCACCTCTCGCGCCTCGAGCAGCGCGCGCCCCGCCTGGCTGTACGTGAAGCACGAGTCGGGGAGGTCGATCCAGCCCGTGGTGTCGAGGTCCCAGCACGCGCGCGGGCCGCCCGTGGCCATGGCCGCCGCCGTCGCCTCGCGCGGAAGCTTGGCGACCTGGCGAGCGAGCCGGGCAACCTCGACGCCCGCGTCCACGAAGAAGCTCGAGCCGGCGCCCGCGCCGGCCAGCTCGGTCAGTCGTCGCGCGAAGCCCGCCACCATGCGCGCGCCGCGGAGCTCGGCGAGCCGGGAGGCCGCCGCCCTGTCCATCCGGTCCGTGAGCGCGCGGGCGCGGGCCTCGCGCACCTCGTAGCCCGGAGACGGCGTGCACACCGCGCTGAGCTCGACGGCGAAGGACTCGTCGTGCACGCGCACGGTGTGGGTGAACGCGTCCTCGTGGGAATTGTCCACCCACCCTTCCACCACCCGCTCGTAGCGGTCGCGGCCCTGGAGGAGGGTCGAGCCGATCATGAGGCGGGGCCGGAGAGCGCCGGCGTGAACCGGCGAAGCCGGAGGCTGTTCGCGACGACCGACACGGAGGAGAGCGCCATGGCGAGTCCGGCCAGGATGGGCGAGAGCGTGATCCCCCAGAGCGGGTAGAGCGCGCCTGCCGCCACCGGCACCAGGAGCAGATTGTAGCCGAAGGCCCAGGCAAGATTCTCCCGGATGATGCGGATGGTCTGTCGCGAGAGCAGGACGGCCGCCACGACTCCGGCGAGATTCCCGCTCATGAGGGTGACGTCGGCCGCCTCCATGGCCACGTCCGTGCCCGAGCCCATGGCGATGCCCACCGAGGCCTGGGCAAGAGCCGGCGCGTCGTTGATCCCGTCGCCCACCATGGCAACGAGGCGACCCCCGTTCTCCTGTAGTCGCTTGATCTCTGCCGCCTTGCCATCGGGCAGCACTTCGGCGAGCACGCGCTCGATGCCGGCCGCGCGGGCCACGGCCTCGGCGGTGGGGCGGGCGTCGCCCGTCAGCATCACAACCTGCAGGCCAAGGGTCCTGAGCGCCCGCACCGCGGCGGGAGCTTCCGGCTTGAGCGGGTCGGTCACGGCGATCAGGCCGAGGGCGCGACCCCCCGCCCCCACGAAGACCGTGGTCTTCCCCGCCGCGCCCAGCTCGCGCGCGCGAGCCTCGAGCGCGCTGACATCGATCCCGCGCGCCATCATGAAGCGGGCATTACCGAGAATGACGCGTCCGGCCGCGTCCTGGGCCTCGACCCCGAAGCCGGGCAGGGCGCGAAAGCCGTGGAGCGGAGGCAGCGCGAGGCCGCGCGTCTTCGCCTCGCTCACGATGGCTTCACCAAGCGGGTGCTCGGAGCCCTGCTCGACGGCGGCGGCGGCGGCGAGCACATCAGCCTCCTCCACGCCGGAGGCGGGCACCACGTCCGTCACCGTCGGCTTGCCCACGGTGAGCGTGCCTGTCTTGTCGAAGACCACGACCTCCACCTTGTGGAGCAGCTCGAGAGCGGCCGCGCTCCGGATGAGCACGCCGAGCTCGGCGCCCCGGCCCGTGCCCACCATGATGGCGGTGGGGGTGGCGAGTCCCATGGCACAGGGACAGGCGATGACGAGCACACCGACGGCGTTCGTGAGCGCTCGGACGAAGACGGGCTCAGGCCCGAGCCAGAGCCAGGCGAGGAAGGTCACGCTCGCGATCACGAGCACCGCCGGGACGAAGACGGCGGCCACGCGGTCGGCGATTCGCTGGATCGGGGCCTTGGAGCCCTGCGCCTCTTCGACGAGCCGGATGATCCGCGCGAGCACGGTGTCGGCGCCTACCCGGGTGGCCCGGAAGACGACGCTGCCCGTGCGGTTGACCGACCCACCGACCACGCTCGACCCTGGCCCCTTCGTCACGGGCAGGCTCTCGCCCGTGAGCATGGACTCGTCCACGGTCGAGGCGCCTTCGCTCACCTCGCCGTCCACGGGCACCCGCTCTCCCGGTCGGACTCGGACCGTATCGCCCACCGCGATCTGTCCCACGGGGACATCCATCTCCTGCCCGTCGCGGAGCACGCGTGCCGTTCGAGGCGAGAGGTCCATGAGGCGGCGGATGGCCTCGGAGGTGCCTCCGCGCGCGCGCGCCTCGAGCCAGCGCCCGGTCACGAGGAAGGTCATGAGGAGGGCCGACACCTCGAAGTAGTGCATGGCCCCCGCGGCCATGAAGACGTGCGGCCACAGGGTTACCGCCACGCTGAAGAAATACGCGGCATTGGTGCCGAGCGAGACCAGGGTGTCCATGCTCGCCGAGCGATGGCGGAGATCACGCACGAAGCCCGCGTGAAACTGCCCCCCGACCCAGAACTGGACGGGCGTGGTGAGGGCCCACAGGAGCCAGGGATTTCCGAGCCAGGCGGGGGCCCACGTGAAGATCTCACGCATGCCGCCGATGAGGACGGGTAGCGAGAGAGCGGCGCCGACCAGGGCCTTGACGCGAAGGCTTCGATCCAGAGAGGCGCGGGCCGCGCGCTCGCGGGCCTCCGATTCGGGGGTCCGCTCGGTTTCCTCGGGCACGGCGTAGCCCGCGCCCTCGACGGCGCGGCGCATGGCCTCGAGATCGGCGGCCTCCGGCCGGGCCCACACCGTGGCCCGCCCCGTCGCCAGGTTGGCATTGGCTTCCTCGACGCCCGGGACGGTGCGCAGGGCCCGCTCCACCTTGGCGACGCAGGCGGCGCAGTGCATCCCCTGGACGGGGAACTCCACTCGGGTCTTGCTCTCCGGGGCGGCCATGGCTCAGCGCCCGCCGAAGCGCGAGAAGACTTCGAGGAGCTCGTCCACCTTCCTCTGCCTGTCCCGCGCCGTGCCGGAGCGGATGGCGTCGGCGACGCAGGACTCGATGTGCCGTCCGAGGATCAGACGCTGCACCTGCTCCACGGCGCCCTGCACGGCGGTCAGCTGGAGGAGGATGTCCACGCAGTACTTGTCCTCTTCGACCATGCGCTGTATGCCCTGCACCTGTCCCTCGATCCGGCGCAGTCGCCCCAGGGCCTTGGCCTTGCTCTCGTCGTCGATCATCTCGTCGTCTCCTGTTCGAGCACTCGCCTCGAGGGACGCCTGGCCATGGTGCCCCCGATCAGCCACCAGCAGGCCAGCGCCGCCATCAGGTGCTTGAGAGTGTGTCCGCTCACCACGCCGCCCACCGCGAAGATCCTGCCGTCGAGCACCTCGAAGATCTTGGCGGCTCCGTAGATGACGAGGACGACCACGATGTCCCCGCCGCGAGTGTAGCGGGCCGGGAACAGCCAGAGCATCAGCGGGATGGCGAGCGCGGGGAAGAACTGGACCAGCACGTAGGGTCGGAGATCGCCCGCCCCCGCCGCCTCACTCGCGCGCCAGTACGCGATGCTGGCCAGGCCCGACGCCAGGCACACCGGCAGGAGCACGAGACCTGCCGCCACGTTGACACGCTCGGCGACCACCGCCGCCAGCATGCCCATGAAGACGAGCGTCATGGGCAGCCGGTCCCACACGAGCCGGGCATTGTCGGGAGCGGCGTGATACCAGGCCGAGCCCAGGCCCGTGAGGGCCACGCCGACGCAGACCACCGCAAAAGGCCAGCGCTCCCGGGGATCGGTGAATGGATCACCCGGCCCCCCGGCCGGCGCCGACACGACCCGGATCAACCCCCAGAGGCCGACGAGGGGAAAGGCGAGATTGGACCAGACGTCGAGGCCGTTGGGGACGCCCCAGAGCGTGCGCCTATCGGCAAAGCGATGGTAGGCGGGATCCTGGGCGATGCGCGGCAGGACGGCAATCAGCGCTGTCGCGGCCACCGCGGCCCCCCCCACCACCCCCACGCGCGCCCCCGGAGTCATCATCGCCTCTATACCCTACAGGGGTATGCTACCATGCCCGACCCGCCCCCGCGAGCGCGCCCCTCAGAGGTCCGGAAAGAGCGAGGGCTGGCTGGGGGACATCGAGCGCTTTCGGCCGGCCGCGCGCTTGCCGCGGCTGGGCGCCTTGGCCGAGGGCTTCGGGCGCTCGCGCTTGGGCCGGGTCCAGCCCTTCTGGTGGGCAATCTTGTCGCCCTGCTTGATCGCGAGCAGATCGGCAAGACGGGCCATGGGGTGGGCGATCAGGTCCAGGTATTTGTCCCAGTAGCGGGGCGTGTAGGCGAGGGTCTTCATCTGATCGAGGGCGAGGGTGAGGGCGGCGCGGTCGCCCTTCTTCGCGGCCAGGCGCAGGAGATCGAGGACCCGAGCCCGGCTGATGCGCGACGGGCGAGTCACGCGCGCCCCAGCTCGCGCCGGAGCATTCGCGCGGCCTCGACCATCGAGCGCAGCTTGGACACCCCGACCCCCCGCGGCGTCTCCCAGAGCCCGCAGTCGGGCACGAGCCAGAGGCGCTCCGCGGGGACGTGCTTGAGAGCCAGCCGCGCGCGCTCCACCACCTCCGCGGGCGTCTCCACGCGGAAGGCCTTGACGTCGATGACCCCCACGGCCACCTCGGCGTCGGTGGGGAACTCGCTCCACAGCTCGAGCTCGCTCATCTCGCGGTTGGCGTACTCGAAGACGAACTGCTGCACGCGCGCGTCGAGGAGCGCGGGGAAGAGCGGCCGGTAGCGTCTCGGCGTGGCGAAGGAGTTGTTGTGCGCGTTGCCGAAGCAGACGTGGAGCGCGATCTTGGCGCGGACGCCCTCCAGGGTGGCATTGAGGGCGGAGACCATGGGTCGCGCCTCGCCCTTGAGGACGCGATGCTTGCCCGCGGTCATGACGTAGTTGGGCTCGTCCACCTGGACGAAGTCGCAACCCGCGGCCACCAGGGCCTTGATCTCGGCGTTGACCACCGAGATCAGGTCTGCGATCAGGCTGTCCTCGGAGGCGTAGGGGCCGCCCCGCCGCAGGGGGATGAGGAGGGTGATGGGGCCCGGCACGGCCACGCGCATGGGCCGGTCGGCATGGGGGCGGGCGAAGCGGAACTCCTCCACGATGCCGAGACCCTGCGGCGCGCTGATGCGATCGACCACCTCGTAGGGGCAGTGCGCGTCGTAGTTGGGTGGGCCGAGGCGGCGCGGCACCGGGAGCGCCCGGATGCCCTGCAGCCGGTCGTAGAAGCCGCGGATGAAGGTGACCCGGCGCATCTCGCCGTCGGAGATCACGTCCACCCCGGCTTCCACCTGATCGCGGATGGCCAGGCGCACCGCGTCCTCGTACGCTTCCTGGAGATCGATGGGTCCGAGGCGATCGGCCTGCGCGGCCTCGCGAACGAGATGGATCCAGGAGGGCAGCCCGTGGCTGCCGCACACCGTCGTGGGGATGAGCGGCATGGCCACCGTCATGGCTCGCCCTCCTCTTCTGGGTGCAGGCTACCGGAAGGCGACGTCGTACTGCTCCCGCTGGTAGGACGGCACCGCGTGCACGGAGACCTTGCGGTCGATGGCGGCCTCCAGCCGCTCGAGCCCCTCGCGCTCGTCGGTCTCCAGGTGACGCGCGAGCTCGGGATGCGCGCGGATCACCGCCTCGCGCCCGGTCGCCTCGCGGACCCCCGCCTGGACCTTGCGGAAGATCTCCGCGGCCAGGGTGGGATCCGAGCGGACCACGCCGCTGCCCTTGCAGGTGGGGCAGGAGGCCGTGAGGAGCGACTGCAGCCCCTTGCGCACGCGTTTGCGCGTCATCTCCACGAGCCCCAGCTCCGAGATCTCGAGGACATTGGTGCGCGCCTTGTCGTCGACGAGGGTCTTCATGAGAGCGGCATAGACCTGATCACGATGCTCCGCCTTCTCCATGTCGATGAAATCGATGATGATGATGCCGCCCAGGTCGCGCAGGCGGATCTGGCGCATCACCTCCACCGCGGCCTCGAGGTTGATCTTGAGCACGGTCTCCTCGAAGTCGCGCTTGCCCACGTACTTTCCCGTGTTGACGTCGATGGCCACCAGGGCTTCCGTGTGGTCGATGACGATGTAGCCGCCGGACTTGAGCCACACGCGGCGCCGCAGCGCCTTGTCGATCTCCTTCTCGATGCCCGTGGCCTCGAAGATCGGCGCGGGCTCCTCCCAGAGCTTGACGCGAGAGGCCAGCTGGGGGACGAGGGACTCCGCGAAGTTTAGGCACTTCTCGTAGGCGGCGGGAGTGTCGACGAGAAACTCGTCCACGTCGGCGGAGAAGAGATCGCGGACCACGCGGAAGGTCAGGTCCATCTCCTCGTGGAGCAGGGACGGCGCGCGGGCGGATTCGAAGCGGCTCTGCACCTGGCCCCAGAGCCGGGTGAGGAACTCGATGTCGGCCGCGATCTCCTGGGCCTCCTTGCCTTCGGCGACGGTGCGGACAATGAAGCCGCCGGGAGGCGGGGGCAGAGACTTCACGATGCCTCGGAGGCGCTCCCGCTCGGCGTCGTCGTGGATGCGCCGGGAGACGCCTACGTGCCCCGATTGCGGCATGTACACGATGTAGCGTCCAGGGAGAGAGACGAACGAGGTGATGCGCGCGCCCTTGGTGCCGAGGGACTCCTTGGAGACCTGGACGAGGACCTCCTGCCCCTTGCGCAGCATGTCCTCGATGGGTACCGCCGTCTCGCGTCGCGAGGCCTCGCGGTCTCCGTTCGCGCCCGCGGCGCGCTCGCCCTCGTCGAGGTCGGCGACGTCGTCCTCGGCCTCGCTCTCGGGCAGGAGGGCGCGCGGGTCCTCCCCCCGGCTCGCCGTGTAGTCGCCGGCGTAGAGGAAAGCGTCCTTCTGAAGGCCGATATCCACGAAGGCGGCCTGCATGCCGGGCAGGACGTTGGTGACGATGCCCTTGTAGATATTGCCCACGATGGAGCGTCGACCGGCGCGCTCCACGTAGAGCTCGACGAGCTGAGACCCATCCTGCACGGCGAGACGCGTTTCCGTCACACCGGCATTGACGACGATCCGCTTTCCCACGGCAGCAGTCCCCAGTCCGGGGGCGGAGGCCCCCGATGAACGATGCGAGACCCGCCTCGGAGGGCGGGCCCGGTTACTGGAACTGCCGCATTCGCACCGAGAGAAGGAGTCCCAAAGCCATGAAGGACACGACCATGGACGAGCCACCATAGCTCATCAGCGGCAACGGAATGCCCACGACGGGCAAGAGGCCCGTGACCATGCCCAGGTTGACGAGCGTCTGGGCGGCAAACAGCGCCGTCACGCCCAGCGCCACGATGCGCCCGCGCGCCTCCCTCGCGCTCAGCGCGATCTCGAAGCCCCGGAGAACCAGGAGCCCGTAGGCCAGGACCAGGACCAGGCAGCCGATGAATCCCCACATCTCGGCGAACACGGCAAAAATGAAATCAGTATGGCGCTCCGGAAGAAAGGCCAGGCGGCTCTGTGTGGCGCCGCTGATGCCCTTCCCCAGGAGCTGACCGGAACCAATGGCGATCTTCGCCTGAATCACATTGTACGCCGTTCCCAGCGGGTCGCGGAACGGATCGAGGTAGACGAGCAGCCGGTCGCGCTGATACGGCTTGAGCACGAGCCAGGCGAGCGGCATCACCGCCACCGCGCCCGCGGCCAGCGCCCCCAGGATGCGCAGCCGCAACCCCATGCCCACGAGGATGGCCCCGAGGACGGGCACGAGGACGAGTGCGGTGCCCAGGTCCGGTTGACGGACCACGAGCACGAACGGCACCGCCACGAGGGCCACCATCCAGCCCAGGGTTCCCCGCGTCGTCTGCGGGGTGGTCCGGCGCCAGGTGAGCGCCCACGCCAGGGTGACGATGAAGATGATCTTGAAGAGCTCGGAAGGCTGGAAGGTGATCGGCCCCACATGGATCCACCGGCGGGCCCCGGAGACCGTGCGGCCCAGCACGAAGACGGCGACGAGGAGGGCGACTCCAAGGAGATAGAGCCCGGGGGCGGCCCGGACGATGTTGCGGTAGTCGAGAGCGGCGAGAACGAGCAGGGCCACCAGCCCCACCCCCACCCACACGAGCTGGCGCCAGGCGAGGGCGGGACCTCCCCGCCCCGCGCCGAGATTGGAGAGACACACCACGCTGAGGGTGACGAGAGCGAGCGCCGCACCGAGCAGCGACCAGTCGACATTTCGCAGGAGACGGCGATCGAAGCGAAGGATCATCCGTCGATGCCCAGGGTGACCATGGCGACCTTCTCGAGGAAGATCGCCTGGTAGATCTGGTGCGCGATGGGAGCAGCCACCTGCCCACCCTTGCCGCCCCGCTCGACGAGCACCACCACCACCACCTCGGGATCGTGGGCGGGGGCGAAGGAGGCGAACCAGGCGTGGTCCTGTCCCTTGGCGCTGTCGCTCTTGGCCACGCTCTGCGCCGTGCCCGTCTTGCCCGCCACCTCGATGCCGGGGATGCGCGCCGCCGCCCCCGTCCCCCCCTCGTTGACCACGCCGGAGAGCGCTTGACGGAGGAAGGCGAACACGACGGGCGAGAGGTCGACGTGGCCGGTCATCTTCGTCGACGTGGCGTAGGCGATGGAGCCGTTCACGCGCTCCACCCGCTGCACGAGGCGCGGCTGCCAGAGGATGCCGCCATTGGCGACGGCCGCCATCATCCGGGCCACCTG
>Ga0137409_10003036_pt1 | contig 17835 bp, 22 predicted proteins | sample CZODoug1_16funga_FD_122059 | JGI IMG/M metagenome (GOLD analysis project Ga0137409, IMG submission 122059) | Vadose zone soil fungal communities from Angelo Coast Range Reserve, California, USA - CZODoug1_16fungal (Hybrid Assembly) | ecosystem: Environmental > Terrestrial > Soil > Vadose zone... | reverse complement strand
TTTATCTGGAGCATGTTCAAGGGCCAGAAGGCCACGGACAATCCCTGGGAGGCGACCACGCTGGAATGGACCACGGCCACGCCGCCGCCGCACGACAATTTTGCCGGCGTGATTCCGACGGTGCACCGCGGGCCTTACGAGTTTGCCGTGCCGGGCGCGCCCAGAGATTTCGTAATGCAGACCGAACCGGAGGCTGCGGAGGTCGCGGCAGAATTGGGAGATAGAAGCGGAAATGGCGGCAACGGTCACAAACACTGAAGGCGTCGCAACTGCCATTGGCGGAGGGCCGCGTTCGCGTGGAGGCAACGGCTTTCAAAAGAATGGCGGCAGCCGCGATGGCCAGGACGGGGAACCGCTACGATTTACGCCGGAGCGCTATCGCATCGGGGTCTGGATGGCTATTGCCAGCATCGTAATGCTGTTCACGGCGCTGACCAGCGCTTACATCGTGCGTTCAGCTTCGGGGAATGACTGGCGGCCGATCGCTATGCCAAAAGTGCTTTGGCTGAGCACGCTGCTAATCGTAATCAGCAGCGTGACGATGGAAGTTTCGCGCCGCTCTTTAAAGCAACAACAGGACGCGCGTTATGGACGCTGGCTGATAATTACGGTGGCCCTTGGTTTGGCTTTTCTCGGCTCGCAGATTATTGCCTGGCGACAACTTGTGCGTCAGGGGGCGTACCTGGCCAGCAATCCGTTTAACTCGTTCTTCTATCTGTTCACCGCGGCGCATGGGCTGCACTTGTTGGGCGGCATTATGGCTCTCACTTATCTCTTGCTGCGCACGCGCCAGCGGCGCTCAACGATAGACGGCGAGTTGCGACGCGTAGGCGCCGCGGATTCGGCGACGATCTATTGGCATTTCATGGATGTGCTGTGGGTCGCGCTGTTTTTTCTTCTGTTCTTTTGGAAGTGAAGCATACGACAAACTTTGGTTTGTCGAGATCAGGCTTGAACGACAAACTGAAGCTTGTCGGACATCATCTTCGTGGAGGTGACTGGTGGCAACTGAAGCTCAAGCTATAACGGGCGACTGGGGTGGCGGAGTTCATCCCTATCGAGTGGGACATCGAAAATTGGGCATGTGGCTCTTCATCATGTCCGACTCGTTGACCTTTTCGGCGCTGCTGATTGGCTATGCTTACGTGAGGGCCTCGAATGTCTGGCCGACGCCGTTTAAGTTTTATCCCAGCATCGTGTTTTCGTCCATCATGACGCTGGTGCTTTTGTCGTCCAGTCTGACGATGGTGATGGCGGTGTCGGCATCTGCGCGCGGTGAACGATCCAAGGTGCGTAAGTGGATTATCGCCACCGCGGTGCTGGGCGCGACCTTTATCGTGCTGCACATGATCGAGTGGCGGCACCTGATTGGCGAAGGCCTCAGGCCATTCGCATTACCTAAAGAGTGGGCAGAAAAATGGCCGGGAGCAACGCCACTGTTCGGCGCCACCTTTTTCGGCATTACCGGTATGCACATGTTTCACGTCTTCACCGGTTGTATCTATCTGCTGGTAGTAGCCGGCCGAGTCAACAAACTAAAGCATGAAGACGTAGAGATCAGCGGGCTCTATTGGCACTTTGTCGACTTGGTATGGATGTTTGTCTTTCCCATGATTTATATACTGTCGGTCGATGCGAGCAAGTAGGTAGCCGAACAGGACTGTTGGAGGAAACGAGATGAGTACACACGCGGCGGGTGGTGAAGAGCATTTTGCCGGCTCAAACAAACTGTTCATTTCGGTCTGGGTTTGGTTGCTGGCGTTGACCGGCATTGAAGTATACCTTGGCTACAAGCATCTGCCGGTGATTTATATGCTGGTCATCCTAATGGGCGCATCGATCATCAAGGCGGCGCTAATCGTTGCTTATTTCATGCACCTGCGGTTTGAGCGTTTGAATTTAGTCCTGACGATCGTGCCGGCGCTGGTCATCTGCATCTGCCTGATGCTGCTGGTATTTTTCCCGGATAGTTTTCGCGCCAGAGAGTTGCGCTATCAGGGACCGGTTCAGCCCGCCGCCGAGAGTCATTGAGGTTTGTTATGACTGGTAAAGTCCACCGAATTGTTCGTCTGATGTTGGTTGCCCTGGCGGTGGCTTTAGTCTGTGTCTTGTTTTCCGAGTCCGCGCCGGCCCAATGTGTGATGTGCCGCGCGTCGCTGTCCGCAAACAGCAACTTTGTCCGCCATCTGAACATTGGCACGCTGGTTTTGTTGGTGCCTCCGGTCTCGATCTTTTGCGCGATATTCTTCCTGGCTTTTCGACTTCGTAAATCCGGTTAGGTAAAGGCCGCTCGGGTCCGAACTCAGTATTGTGGAAGATCAAAGCCAGCTCGAGAATATTGATATTGAAAAGCGGACGACGCGGGGGCGCGCGTGCCCGCGGTGCGGGGGAAAGATCATTCCATCCCAACACGCGGTTTACCAGAACGCCGGAGATCCCAGCGCAGTCTTTCCGTCCTGGCAGTGCGAGCGCTGCGGATACGAACAGTTGGTTGAGCGGGCCGCGAAACAACCCGCAAAGAAGCATTAAGGTTTAGCGGCGGCTTACGTCCCGCCCGTTCAGGCAGTAAACAATGCGTACCGAATAATAAATGAAACGCGAAGAATCATTATTAAAGCTCGTCTGTATCCTGGTCGCGGCGGGTTGTTTTGCCCTCATCGCTTACAACATCCTGGCCGGGGGCAGCATCATCAGCACTGACGGATTGTTCTTTACCGTCGTGCCGTTGGTACTGGCGCTTTGCTTTTTGATGGTACCGGCGATGGGCGCGGTGGCGCGCCAAATGGAAAAGAGGGCGCTGACTCGAGGCTCCTCCACGCCACAATTGGCGACTGCCGGTGGTGGGGCGCTGCCGTCGACAGCTGGCCGCACAGGTGCCGCTCCGCAACAGGCTCCGGCTTTGAAGGACACCAGAGGCCGCCGCATGCCGCCGGATGTCAACCGGATGGTGGCCGAAATGAATGCTCCGCGCAAGAAAGAAAGTTAAGTGACCGCGTGACGGACTATTTTTCTGTTCTGCCTCATCTCAACGCTGCTCTCAACACCTCCAGCTTCGTTCTGTTATCAAGCGGATACTTTTTCATCCGGCGGAAGAATGTTACGGCTCATCGCAATTGCCAGTTAACCGCTCTGGCAACTTCAATCCTGTTTCTCATTTCGTATTTGACCTATCACGCGCATCATGGCGTCACGCGATTCGCGGGGCAGGGAATCGCGCGGCCGGTATATTTCACGATTCTTTACACGCACACCTTCCTGGCGGCGGTGATCGTTCCCCTGGTAATCATCACCGTCAGGCGGGCGATGCGTGGGGACTTTCAAAGACACAAGCGGATTGCCCGCGTCACCCTGCCGATATGGTTGTATGTTTCGATCACCGGCGTCGTGGTTTACGTGATGCTATATCACCTTTATCCTTCACAATGAGGCGGGTAGTCTTGTTTCTTCCCACTCCCTTTTAGGAGAGGGAATTGGGAGGTGTTGCGCCGCCTAAGTCCCTCACGCTAGTCTCTCTCAAGGGAGAGAGGGTTCTCGTCGAATAAGAATGAATCCCAACGGAAGCGACTCTCAGGCTATGGCAGCCTTACCGCGATCTCGCAGGCCTTCCAATGTCTGGCTGATCATCGTCGCCGCCCTATTCATCATCGTCCCTTTCCTTACCTGGTACGGCACCTGGTTTGGCCGCGAACTATCAGACGATGAAGTCGCAAAGTATCTCGCGGATGAAAAGAGTCCCCGCCATATCCAGCACGCGCTTTTACAAATTGAGCAGCGAATCGAAAAGCACGATCCCAACGTCAGGAAGTTCTACCCACAGGTCATCGCACTGACCAGGAATCCGGTGGCTGAGATTCGCAAGACCGCGGCCTGGGTGATGGGGCAGGATCCGGCCGCCGAAGAGTTTCATCGCGCCCTGATTTTGCTGCTGACTGACAGCGAGCCGCTGGTGCGACGCAACGCAGCTTTGCAACTGGTTCGGTTTGGAGACGCGTCGGGCCGGCCGGAGTTGCGCGCGATGCTGCAACCATTAGAAGTAAAGTCACCGCTGGCGGGCACGATTGTCAGCCTGCTGTCTCAGGGATCGAAGATTAAGGCTGGCGGGTTATTGGCGAGAATTCGCGATGCTTCCAAGACTGTTTCTGAATTCCGCTCGCCTCTGGATGGCGCGATTGCCAGCCTTTCAGTGAAAGAAGGGGAAGCTGTTACGGTCGGGCAGCCGATCGCTACTCTATCGCCGGACCGCGCTACGATTAGCGATGCTCTGGGCGCGCTTGCCTATATGGGTACCAGGGATGATTTGCCTTTGATTGCACCGTTGGCCGAAGGGAAGACGACCAGCGACGCTGAAATCAAACAGCAGGCTGCATTAACAGTGAAGGCTATTGAAACTCGGACGCAGTGAAGCCGAGAGCATTAGCCGGCGATCGCCGGTGGTGGTGGAGGAAGATCGGGCAAAGCGATCTCGTGCATGGCTTCCCAATCGTCGGTCGGAATCATCTCGATCGCATCCCACGGACAGCCGTCGAGGAACGCGCCGTCGGGTCCCTTACTGATGCATTTCTGACAGCCGATACAGAGATATGGGTCGACTTCGATTCGTCCAAATGGCGGATGGTCTTCGTCAGGGACCCAGAACATGCAAGCTTCGATCGGGCAGTATTCGATGCAGGCAGGTGAACCCGCGCACCCGGTGCAGCAATCGGTGGTGATGGCCAGGATGCGTGGACGCTTCTTGCGCGTGGCCTTGCCGTCCCCGACCGACATCGGCCAATGCTTCTCTACAATATCGAACACTTTGCTGTAGTCACTCCTGTTTCCGATTCGCCGCTTCCGATCGAGTCTTACCTTAACACAGCCGCTCTGGCTCGCTCAATGACTGTCTACTATAGTTTAGGAATTATTTTGGAGTGATCTTTCTATTACCTAACGATGTCAGCGCCAGACGGCCGCATTCATGGCACAGCGCACGCGTGCAGATTTCAGCAGGAGGACTAGCACATGCAAAGCATCGTGGGAATTTTCAATTCATTGGCGGACGCCCGGCGCGCCGCCGCGATTCTTAAATCGTTGGGGATCGCGGAAGGTAAAATTACTGTACTCTCACCGCACACATCTGAGACCGAATTTGAAGCGCGCGTTCCCACCAGCGACGCTGAACAGCCAGGCATGGGGCCGGCGGTCGGCGGCACAATAGGCGCAGCACTCGGAGTCGCTGGCGGCGCCAGCGCCGGCGCTGCCGTGGCGACTTTTTTGGTGCCGGGCGTGGGCCCGGTCCTGGCTTTGGGATTGCTTGGCGCGGCGATCTTCGGAGCGGGTGGCGCAGCCGCGGGAGCACTGGCCGGGGATGCGTTTGAGAAGGCGATCGATCAGGGACTGCCGCGCGATGAGCTTTATCTTTACGAAGACGCGCTCAGACGCGGGCGCTCGGTCGTAATCGCGTTTGCGGACGATGAGCAAATCGCAGAGAATGCTCGCGCTGAACTGAAGCACGCCGGTGCTGAGACGGTCGACGCCGCCCGCGAGGAATGGTGGATCGGTTTACGTGGAGCGGAGCAGGAGCACTACACGAGTCAGGGCGGAGATTTCAAAGTGGACGAAGCCAAGTATCGCCTCGGCTTCGAAGCTGCCCTGCATCCTGACTGTCGCGGAAAATCCTGCGTTGATGCGGCCGCGAAGTTACAACGGAAGTATGGCGATGATTCGGCTACGCCAGCCTTTCGACAGGGCTATGACCGCGGGCAAAGGTATCTGACTTACACTGTGGAAACCTACACGTCGCCGGCGAAACAGAAAAATAAGCAGCGGGCGGCGTGAAAACAACTTCTCAGCGCCGGCCGTTTCTGGGCAATAGCTGACCAAAGGCTGTTTTCACGCCAGCCGGCGAACAAAGAGAACCCTGAAAGAGATTCTGCTAAATATCGGCATAGCTATCGCGATTCTCGGCGGTAGCTATGCCATCACGCACTTCTTCGCGCGCGCGATGTACCTGAGATGCGCGGCGTGCGGAACACTTAACGCCAAACGCCGGACAAACTGCCGCGCTTGCCAGAGCAACCTGCGGTAAGTAATTGCGTTACCCAACGCAGCCTTCAGCAACGTTGGGCTGGAGGCCGACACCGCCTCGCGTATCTGAACTTCAAACTTTAAAGAAATAGGACCCGGCCAAATGTCTGATGTATCCGGTTCCTGATCCAACGCGGTCATTGGCATGTTTTGGAAAAATGCGCGTCGATCGTGCATTATTGGCTCATCTCATTTGAGGCAACAGATGCATTGAGTCGATGAAACGAATCGAGATACATCCTTCGGTCGAGTTGGCCTGGAACATTGCCAATGTCGAAGCCTGTCTCGCCGGCAGTCCACGAATCGAGCCGGTCCACTTTTTGTTGGCCACTCTCATCATAATTGACGGCGTGTTTGAAGAAATTGCGGACACGATGAAGCTTTCGCCCGAAACAATCCGCGAAGTCTTTGATGTGGCCGCAGAGTGCCGCTCGCTGCTGCAAATGTCCGACGATGAAATCACCAAAGCTCGCCGCGCTCTTCGTCAAGCCTTGCGTGAAGGGGCAGAGGCGGAAGAATTAGTCACCCTGCATCGGTCAGGCGAATCGCGTTTTATCTTCCAGAGGGCCGGCAGGCGTACTATTGATGCCGGTGAGGATCGCTTGACCATGATTCACCTGCTGGCGGAGATACTCCAGCACATGCCCGCACAGGCTAAACCATTCTTGAAGACCTCGATTGTCGCGCCTCAAAAAGAGGTAGACGAGTGGCCGGATTACATCGTCGACGATCGCAGGAACTGACAAACTGGATCGCCTTACGGTACCAGGCAGAAGCTAGTGTCCGAAAGCTTCAGGATGTTCGGACACATCCCTTATAGCCCGACTTCGTCCGCGCCGTGTGACCACCAGCACGCCGGCAAATATCAGCGCCGCGGCGACAATCGTTCGCCAATTCAGTTTCTCGCCCAGCAAGAGGGGCGCCAGCGAGAACGCAATCAACGGCTGTAGATAGATATAGACCGCGACCGTACTTGGTGTTACGCGCCCGAGGGCCCAGGCGTTCAGGTAATAGGCACCCACCGTGGGCACCACTACGATGTAGGCGACCGCCAACCAGACGGTGGCGCTGACGCTAGCTAAAGGGACATGCGAGATACTCATCACGCCGACCGGCATAGTAGCGATACTGCCGACGATGAAAATCCAGGTGATGACGGTTAGCGCGCTGTAACGCGTCATCAGATCTTTCGAGATGGCGATATAGGTCCCATAACAAAGCGAATTACTCACGATCAGCAAATCACCAAGGCGCGTGGCTGACGAAAATCCTACGCTTCCCGGCCCGATCAGATACACGACGCCGCCGGCCGACAGAAGGATTCCCAGGATTCGCCGCAACGCGGCCCGGTCCGTCCGCAAAGTTATACTAACCAGCAGGGTGAAGATCGGAATCGTGGTGCCCAGTAGCGTCGCATTGATCACCGTAGTGAGTGACAGTCCTTTCACGAACAACCACTGATTCAAAACCACACCGAGCAAGCTGGAAGCGACCAGCAAAGGCCAATCGCGTTTTTGAATTGTGCCAACGCGGCCACGAATTGCGCCGATCAGGATGAAGGCCAACGCCGCGCCGGCTACACGAAAAGCGACCAGAGCAACGGTGGGCACCGCGCGCAGAGCAATTTTTCCTACGATAGGCCACGTCGCAAACATTACCTGGACGGCAATCAAAGCCAGGTGCGGCGCTGAAGACGATTTTGGCGTTCGTTTGCTCACTACGAAATCGAAATCCGGGCAAAAAAAAGATCGGGAGAAAATCCCGATGCTGACTCAGCAATCTAAAGGTCGAACTCTAAAATTTACCGGCTCAAAAATAGATAAAGCGGGTTCTCGAGTATTTGCTTGAATGTCTGCAAAAACTGCGCGCCCGTAGCGCCGTCGATCACCCGGTGATCGCAGGACATCGTCACGCGCATTGTTTGTCTGACGACGATGGATCCGTCCTTAACAACCGGCTTTGGCGCCATGGCGCCGACAGCGAGAATCGCGCCTTCGGGCGGATTGATTATGGCAGTGAATTCCTCGATGCCGAACATTCCCAGATTGCTGATAGAAAAACTGGCGCCGGTGTATTCTTCAGGCTTTAGCTTGCGCGCTCGGGCCCATCCTGCCAATTCCCGCACTTCGGCGGCAATCTCGACTAAGGATTTCAGATCAGCCGAACGCACGACGGGTGTAATCAAGCCGTTATCAGTAGCGACAGCGACCCCGATGTCAGCATGTTCGTAGTGGCGAATCGTCTTGTCCTGGAACGAGGCGTTCACTTTTGGGTGAGCGATCAAAGCAGCGGCAGTGACCTTGATGACGACGTCATTAACGCTAAGCTTGGCGTCGGGATACAGCTCGTTGATGGAGCGCCGGAGGTCCGCAGCGCGCTCCATATCGATCTCAATGGTGAGAAAGAAATGCGGCACGGGCCCCAGCGAAGTCACCAGCCGCTTGGCTATCGTGCGACGCATTTCGCTCATGGGTTCGTCCCGATACGCAGACGGACCGTAGACGGCGCCCTTCTCGGCCGGCCGGTTCAGAGCGGCCAGCGGCACTGACGGCGCTGCTTTGGCACGCGGCTTTTCAGTCATTGCTGCTTCAATATCTCGCTTGACTATTCGTCCGCCGGGACCACTGCCTTGCAGAGAACTCAGACTGATGCCGGCGTCGGCGGCCATGCGTGCGGCGATCGGCGAAATTAACTGGCGGCCTCCGTCTCTTGATGGCGGAGCAGCCTGCGGGCTTTGTTCGAGAGGAGCAGATGGTTCGGATTCGCTTGCTGCAGCTGCAGGTTCAGGCTGTTCGGCCTTTGCCGGCGGCGGAGCTTGCGCCGCTTTGTTTTCAAATGATTTGAGCAGGGAAGAGATGTCTTCGTCGGGCTCGCCGATGATCGCGATGGGCTGTCCCAGTGGTGCGCTTTCGCCTTCGTTGATCAGAATCTTGCGCAGCACGCCATTGGACAGCGCCTGCATTTCCATAGTGGCTTTGTCGGTGTCGATTTCGGCGAGCGGCTCGCCCATCGAAACCTTGTCGCCCTCTTTCTTGAGCCAGCGCGCAAGCTGGCCCTCTTCCATCGTGGGCGACAGCTTCGGCATTACGACTTGAGTGGCCATCTCTTTGGTCAGTAGTTAGTTGTCAGTGGTTAGTTGTTAGAAGTTAGTGGCACCCACGGGGCTTGTCTTTCAATCGCTGTAGTCAACACTCGCTTAGTGCGGAACAACTGACTACTAAGAACTAACCACTAACAGCTTACAAATAAGAAACTTCTCGCACGGCTGCCACGATCTGCTCAACGTCCGGAATGGCGAGCCGCTCCAGGTTCTTCGCGTAAGGCATCGGCACATCTGCGCCTGAGACGCGCTTGACCGGCGCGTCGAGATAATCAAAGGCGCGCTCATTAATCTCAGCACTGATCTCGGCGGCGACCCCACAGAACGGGTGTGACTCTTCGGCGATAACTACGCGATTGGTCTTCTTCACCGACTCGACGATCGCGTTAATGTCGAGAGGTCGAATCGTGCGCGGATCGATTACTTCGCATGACACGCCGTTTTTTTCGAGTTCTTCCGCGGCTTTCAAAGCGGTCGGCACCATCAAAGAGCGCGCTATGATCGTAGCGTCCCTGCCTTCACGCTTGACCTCGGCAACGCCCAGCGGAATGATGAAGTCCTCGTCTTCCGGAACTTCTCCTTTCATGCCGTACATACGTTCCTGCTCGATGAAGATGACCGGGTCGTCGTCACGTATGGCGCTCTTCAAAAGCCCCTTGGCGTCCGCCGGCGTCGAAGGCATGACCACCTTAAGCCCTGGAAAATAAGCGTACCACGATTCCAGCGCCTGCGAATGCTGCGATGAAACCTGATAAGCCGAACCGCCCGGCCCGCGAAAGACAATCGGAATCTTGAATTGCCCGCCGGACATGTAGAGCATCTTAGCGGCGGAATTGATAATTTGATCAGTTGCCAGAATCGAAAAGTTAAAAGTCATGAACTCGACGATTGGGCGCAGACCTGCCATGGCGGCGCCGACTCCAAGTCCCGCGAACCCAAGTTCGGTAATCGGCGTGTCGATCACGCGCTTGGGCCCGAACTCTTCCAGCAGGCCGCGCGTGACTTTGTAAGCGCCCTGATACTCGGCGACTTCTTCGCCCATCAAAAAGACAGACGGGTCGCGCGCCAGCTCTTCTTTGAGAGCCTGGTTCAAAGCATCGCGCATCGTCATTACGGCCATCGGTCAATCCTCGGAATTCGAAAATCAGCTTAACGGGTTAGCGTAGACATTGGTGTATAGCTCGCTCGGATCGGGCTCTGGACTCTCCTCAGCAAACCGAACCGCACGCTCGATCTGCTCTTTCACCTCAGCCTCAATGTCCGAGATATCTTTGTCCGACAGTATGTTTTGTTCCTTTAGTGTCGCAGTGAAGATTTTGATTGGATCGCGTTCCTGATACTTTTCAATCTCAGCGCGAGTCCGATAGTTTCCCGGATCGGACATCGAATGACCCATGTAACGATAGGTGCGCGCTTCCAGCAGTGTTGGTTGGGATGTTTCGCGCGCGCGCTTCACTGCCCGTTGCGTGGCCTGGCGCATAGCCATCACGTCCATGCCGTCCACGAACTCTGAAGCCATCTCGTACGCACATGCTTTCTCGGCTATGTTCTGCAGCGACATCGCACGTGCCAGCGATGTTCCCATCCCGTACTGATTATTTTCGCAAATGTAAATGCAGGGCAGCTTCCAAAGTTGGGCCATGTTCAGCGACTCGTGGAAAGCTCCCTGGTTGACCGCGGCCTCGCCAAAAAAGCACAGGGTGACCTTATCGGTTTCCTGGTACTTGCTGGCAAACGCCACGCCCGTCGCCAGGGGAATCTGACCGCCGACAATCGCGTGACCGCCGAGAAAGTTGACGGTCTTATCAAACAAGTGCATCGAGCCGCCCTTGCCGCCCGAACAACCGCCGGCTTTACCGTAAAGTTCGGCCATGACGGCCTCGGGCGAAATCCCCTTGGTGATCGCCTGCCCGTGTTCGCGATAGCTGGTGATTACATAATCGTCTTCGCGAATTGCCGAGATGGAACCGACACCCACGGCTTCCTGGCCGATGTACAGGTGACAGAATCCGCCGATTTTGCCGAGACTATAGGATTCAGCGCATTTCTCTTCAAAGCGGCGAATCAGGACCATCTGATGGAAGAGCTCCAGGAGGGTTTCGCGATCTTCATCCACTGTCGCCGATGGTTGGCGCGCAGCACGCTCTTTTGTGGCCGGGGCGTCGAGCACTCCAGCGGCGCCTCCCGCCGAAGCATTCGCTTTTTCTCTTGGCTCAGTCGTCTGGCTGCTCATTTGAAACCGAGACTTCCTGCTTAATGTGAATCGGCCAGCTTACTGCTGGCCTGAATGTTATGTCGAGCTGACTGAGGGGATTATACGCGAGACCTGCGGTCAGGCAAAATAGAGAAATAAAAAAGGCACGCCAGCTAGCTGCATGGCGTGCCCGGTAAAGCCGCGATTGCGGCTCAGGTGTAATGATCTATTCGCGCTGGAGTCGGCATCGTCGCGAGATTGTGCAGGTTCTTTCGCATGTGTTTTTGCTGCTGCATGCTCCGCGCGGCACTGGTCAGCAACTCTTCAGTGTTTTCACCGTCGTCCGGGAAACTCGCGATGCCGGTGCTGCTCATCTATGGCGACAGCGACATGTATCGCCCGGAGCACATCGTGCGCTTCTATCAGCTGCTCGGCGGCGGATTGAAGGACGCGGGCTGGCAACGCGAGCACATGTCGCGCAATCGGCTGGCGATCCTGCCGAACCTGACGCACTACGACATCTTCCTGGCGCCGGAGTTGGTGCAGACCGCGCTGGCGTTCCTCGACGGCAAGGCGGGCGCGAAGTCCTGGGCCGAGCAAGTAAGCAAGACGCGCTGAAACGAAAAACACCGAAACCGCAAGCCCACGCCGGAACAATCCGGCAATTCCGAAAGGAGAACGTCATGCCCCAACCAATCCCTTATCTCGCGTTCAACGGAAATTGCGCCGACGCGGTGCGCTTCTATGAGCGCGTGCTGAGCGGCAAGCTCGAGGTGCTGATGAGCGGTGCCGACTCCCCGATGGCAAACGACATGCCGAAGGAGTTCCTGCACCGCATCCTGCATGCGCGCCTCGCGTTGCCCGACGGCGGCCTGCTGTTTGCCGGCGATGCGCCGGCAAACGTGCCCTACGAGGGGATCAAGGGCGTGTCGATCGCGCTCAGTTACGACACCACCGCGCAGGCACAGAAGATTTTCGATGCCCTCGCAGCCGGTGGCCAGGTGACGATGCCGATGCAACCCGCGTTCTGGGCCAAGACGTTCGGCATGCTGGTCGACAAGTTCGGCACGGCCTGGATCATCAACGGCGAACTGCAGCCAATCTAGCTCGAGCACTACTTGTAAAGGAGGTTGTATGAACTACATCGATGGATTTGTCGCGGCCGTTCCCACGGCCAATCGAGAGAAATATCGCAAGCACGCTCAAGACGCCGCGACCGTGTTCAAGGAGCACGGCGCGCTCAAGGTCGTCGAGTGCTGGGGCGACGACGTTCCCGAGGGCAAGGTGACGTCGTTTCCGCTGGCGGTCAAACGCAAGCAAGATGAGTCGGTGGTTTTCTCCTGGATCGTCTGGCCGTCGCGCAAGGTGCGTGACGAAGGCATGAAAAAGGTCATGGCCGACCCGCGCCTGCAGCCGGACGTGAACCCCATGCCGTTCGACGGGCAACGGCTGATCTACGGGGGCTTCGAAATCATCGTCGAGGCTTGAGTGCTCGAGTGTTGGGTACTCAGCACGCGGTAACCTTGAACTCGACTCTCCGGTCCAAGGCGTCGCGCACATCGTCGGTGCCCGTGCCGACGATGTTTTCGTGAAAGCCGACGCCGCTTGATTTGAGTCGCCCCGCCAGCTCGGACGATTCCTTTTCAAGGCGTTCCTTGATGTAGCTGGCGCGCTGCTTCGAGAGGCGGTCGTTGACCGCCTCCGATCCGGTCTTGCTGGTATGACCGACCACGTCCATGCACGCCTTGGCGGCCGCTGCCTGGCGTGCGATCTGGCGCAGCCAGAATCCATACTGGCCGCTCACCTTCGGATCGGACCAGAAGTCCGTCGTGCCGGGGTTGAACAGGAACTTCACACCCAGGTTGCGACTGGCAAGGCCCAGGGCGACCACCTTGCCAAAGGCTTCCTCCGCTTCAGCGGTTTTCCCCAGTTTCCAGTTGGCCAGATAGATTCCATTCAGAACCCGGATCTGCTCGCCGGCGGGCGTGCTTGCTGCGCTGGTGTAAAGCGCGAGTGATTCCTGATAGCGCTCGTTGTTATAGGCGTTGGTTGCATCGGCGATCGCGGGAGCCGCCGCGATGCGCTCGAAATACGCCGGATCGGCCGCCTTGCCGGGAGGGGTCTCGCTCGTGCGAACGTAACCCTCGACGACCTTGTCTTTCACCAGCACTGGGCTGTCGCGATAGTAGGGCGTAGGTGTTGCGTCAAGTCCTTCATCGCGGCTGCGCGCCGTGGATTGTGCGACCACCTTTCCCGTCTTCAGGTCGGTGATTGCCAGATTGATGTTGAAGGCACGGGCGGGTTTATCGGTTTGAACGCGGGTGGTTGTTCCAGTCAGCAGGTATTCCGCCTTCGCCAGGTTTGCCGGCTGCAGGGGCAGAATTTCGATCTGCTCGTAGTTCTTGCGCAGACGATCGGTGACCTGCTGCTCGAGCTGCCTGGTGATGCCGGTCTGCTGGCCGGAGCTTGCATCGATCATCGGATCGACCAGCAAACCCTTCTTGGAAACCTTCGCTTCCATCTTGGCCAGGAATCCGGGCAGCTTTTGCGTCTGCTTGATCAGGCCATCGGTGGCGACGGCAACCGCCTGCTCGAACGGCAGTTCATTGGTATCGCTGGTCGCCACCGGCGTCCCGCACCCGGCGAGCAGCAAGGTTGCGGGGACAAGAACGCGAAGGACGTGCAAGGTCCACGAAGGGATTGGATGGTTCACCTGCAATCCTCCTTCAGTGTGGTCTTTTCTGCCGAGGACAGCGGCTCGCCGAGCGAGGCGCGCTGCAGGATCTCGACGCATTGCGCCTTGTTGCCGCTCTTGGTCGCGGCATTCGCGCTTGGGTTGTCAGGCCTGGCTTTCGACGCTTGGGTCGAGGCGGGCTCCGAGCGGTCGGTCTGCGCTACCCCTGGGTCGACCTCTTCAATCGAGAACGTCGCTGCGCCGTACGACTGTGAGCAGTTGCCTGCATGCTTGCAGTGCACGTCACCTGCATAAAGCGGCGCCTTGCCCGTGTGATCGCGCAAAAGCCGCGCGCCCGCTTCGAGCGAGAAGCGGCGAAAGTCGCCTTCCGGCTGCGATCCCAACCGCCCGAAGTCGCGCGGCTCGTCGGACACGATGACGACAAACTGGTTGGTTCCCGCCAGGCCACTGGCGGGCAACGACCACTTCGCGCTGGGCAGCCAGCGAACCTGGCCTGCATCGAGATGGTTGTTCGCGTCGCGGGCGTTGGGAAACAGCAGGTCGAAGTCGGAGTCGCGCGTCCCGAGCGCCAGCACATACAGGTAGCCCGGCTTCGCGGACGTGATGCTGAAGCGCAGAGTGTCCTGCCCGATGCGCACCTGGGTCTGGTCGGTCAGAGCGATGACCTCCTGCTTCGGATCGCGGCCATCGAGCACCTGGCGCAGCATCAGCGCGGGGGAGAAGGGGGCTGCCGCCGCCGCCGTTGTCGCGGGCGGCGGCCGGTCCGTCACGGGTGCTGGCGCGCCTTGCGTGTCCGGCGCAGCGGCTTTGCGCTCGACCACGGTGGGCGATTCAGTACGTGGCGCGAGCAGGAAATACGCCGCGGCTGCAATCACTGCGAGTAACAGGCCACCAAAAACCACCAGCGGCCTTCTTGCGGGTTTTCTTGCGATCGTGGGATCGATCCGGACGACGGTTGCATCGTCAAGCACGGCGGTCGGTGCGGCCGACGACTGCGCCGGGTGTCCGGTGTCCCGCGGGATGGTGGCCGCTGCCGCGCCCTCAGAAACTGCAATGGTTTTCGCCGGAACGCCGGGCATCGGCGAGCGCACGCTACGACGCCGGTCGCCCAGTCCGATCAACGTGCGCAACTCAGCCATGCTCTGCGGCCGGTCTTGCGGCTTCACGCTGAGCGCTTTGTCGATTCCGCGCAAGAAGTCGTCGCTATAGCGTCCGGCCGCGGCGATGGCCAGCGGCACCACCGGGTCGGAGATCAGTCGGGCCACGGACTGCTCTGGCGCTCTGCCCTGGATCGCGAAATACACCACCGAGGCCAGCGCATAGATATCGGTCCATGCGCCCTGCTTCATGGACGACACTTCCGCGTACTGCTCGATCGGCGCGTAACCGGGTTTCAGGATTGCCGTCAGGTCATGCGTCAGGTCGCCGATGACCCGGCGTGCGGCGCCGAAGTCGAGCAGCAGGGGTCGCTCGCCTTCCAGCATCAGGATGTTGTCCGGCGCCACATCGCGATGAAAACAGTGATCGTTATGCAGCAGCTCGAGCGCGTCGGTAAGCGGCCGCAAAAGGTCCTTGAGCCAGACTTCGTCGGGTCGCTGGCCACGGTTGCGCAACATCACCTTGAGCGTGATGCCCTCGTAGAACGGCATCACCATGTAGGCGGTGCCGTTTGCGCTCCAGAACCGATGCACCTTCACCAGCGACGGATGATCGAAGCGCGCAAGCAACCGTGCTTCGTTGATGAAGCTGCGCAATCCCGCTTGAAACGGCTCCTCGTAGCGCTCCGCACGCACGACCACGGTCAGCGCATCGGCGCGTGCGGCGAGCACGGAAGGTATGTACTCCTTGAGCGCAACGTTGCGCTCGAGGACGTGGTCGCGGGCCAGGTAGACGATGCCAAAGCCGCCTTCGCCCACGAGGCCGTTGATCTCGAACTCGCCGAGCCGCGTACCCAGCGGCAAGGCGTTGCCGCCACCGCGGCCGGCTGCTACCGGACCAGAGGCGACCCCGTCCCGTGCGCGGAGAGGGACGATCGTGGGCTCGTCATCAGGCGTGAGACTCACGTGCTGCCACCGGCGACACCATGGCGAACTAGGGCGTGGCGATCAGCGTACCGCCGCTACGAGTTCCGGCAAAGCGGGGCCGCGGCTGCAAAGGCTAGGACAATGTGGCCTCGCGCCCGCAGTATGCGGGGCTGGTTTTGGTGCCTCCGAGCCGATCGAGATGGGTCGACTGCTGATCCTGTTTGGCGTTGTGCTGCTCGTCCTCGGTCTTGCCTGGCCCTGGATTTCGAAACTGCCGTGGGGACGACTGCCCGGTGATTTTTCGATCGAGCGGGAGGCCTAAATTATCGAGGCAGTCTGAAAGCCGCACCATTAACCGATCGTTAACCAAGCCCGCCCATCATTAACCATTCGAAAAATACCGAGTCTCAAGATCGGTCGCCGGGGCTGCTACATGATTGCTGACAGCAATAGCACCATCGCTTGGCACAGGGTTCAGCTCAAGAAGAACCGCGACGCGCGCGTGGTCGCCTTCGTGCACGGCGAGACTTCGACCGGCGTGGAATCGGACGCAAAGACGCTGGTGAAGATCGCACACAAATACGACGCGCTCGCCATCGTCGATGCCGTGACGACGCTCGGCGGCTCGCCAGTGCTCGTGGACGAGTGGGAGATCGACGCGATCTACTCCGCGAGCCAGAAGTGCCTGTCGTGCACTCCAGGGCTGTCGCCGGTGTCCTTCTCCGAGCGCATGGTCGAGTACGTCAAATCGCGCAAGGACAAGATCCACTCCTGGTTCATGGACATGAACCTCCTGCTCGGCTACTGGGGCGCGAGCACCCGCACCTACCACCACACCGCGCCGACGAATTCGCTCTTCGGACTGCACGAGGCGCTGCTCCTCATCCGCGAGGAAGGGCTGGAGAACAGTTGGGCGCGGCACCAGCGCCATCACAACGCGCTCAAGGCGGGGCTCGAAGCGATGGGGCTCAAATTCCTGGTCAAGGAGCAATATCAGCTGCCGCAGATGAACGCGGTGCGCTGTCCCGAGGGCGTGAACGAGGTCGAAGTGAGGAAAACGCTGCTCAACGAATTCAGCATCGAGATCGGGGCGGGGCTGGGCCCGCTCGCCGGCAAGATCTGGCGAATCGGCATCATGGGCTACTCCTGCCGGCCGGACAACGTGATGCTGTGCCTCTCGGCGCTCGGCTCGGTGCTCTCCGACATCGGGATGTCGGTGCACGTCGGCGACGCGGAGGCCGCTGCGCATGGGGCCTACGCCTCGATGCACGCGAAGGCGGCGCAGCAGAAGCAGAAGAGCCGTGTCGCGGCCTGACTAGCGTGCCGAAGAATCACGCATTGCCGGGAGTGATCGCGGCGCTCGCACTGGCTCTTGCACCCTTGAGCGCGCGGGCGCAAGACTCACCCAAGATCGAGCGCGGCCGCTACATGGTTCTGACCGGCCACTGCAACAACTGTCACACGGCCGGCTACGCGCCGAAAGAAGGCAATGTCCCCGAGAAGGACTGGTTGCTTGGCAGCGGGCCGCTGGGCTGGCGCGGGCCTTGGGGAACGACTTACGCGTCCAATCTGCGCCTGACGGCGCCCGCAATGACCGAAGAACAGTGGGTCCAGTACATCAAGACATTCAAACCGCGCCCGCCGATGCCGTGGTGGAGCATGAAGGAGACGACGGAGCAGGACCTTCGCGCGATGTACCGGTACATCAAAAGTCTTGGCCCGGCAGGCCAGCACGCGCAAACGTACCTGCCCCCGGACA
>Ga0137409_10003035_pt1 | contig 17835 bp, 17 predicted proteins | sample CZODoug1_16funga_FD_122059 | JGI IMG/M metagenome (GOLD analysis project Ga0137409, IMG submission 122059) | Vadose zone soil fungal communities from Angelo Coast Range Reserve, California, USA - CZODoug1_16fungal (Hybrid Assembly) | ecosystem: Environmental > Terrestrial > Soil > Vadose zone... | reverse complement strand
AGCGCGCGCAGATCCCGCAGCCAGTATCAGAGTGGCCGCGCCGCCAGCGATCAACATCAGCAAGGAATGCGAAACCGAACCAATGCGCATGTCATTCTCCGTTTTCCGCAAAAACATGAATTCCGCAATACTCTGATGCAAGATAAAAGATTACACAATTTCATTATTATCACGATTATAGTGCTATTGGAGCACGATACTGGTATTCGTCGGGAGAACGTTTTAGGAGACCCCCTTGCTCGATGATTTACGCGCCCTCGTAGAGTTCGCCCATGCCGGGTTCATCGCCGGTGCGGCCGATCGTCGATTCCGGACGCCCTCTGCTGTTACCCGGCAGGTGCAAAGGCTGGAGGCTGCATTGGGTGCCGAGTTGCTCGGCCGCTCGATAATGCAAGAGTCCCCGACTTCTGTTTATTCAACACTTGAGCATGTGGCCGCCTGGGCGCGAGATGGAGTTGACCAGGAAAAGGCAGTGCGGATCCTCTCGAATGAATCGGTAAAGGTTCACACGCTTGCCCGCGACTATTGCAGCCTGCCGTCACGAGCCGGCCTTATATTCGGCTATGGCGTGGTCGATCTGCCCGAGATCACGCGCGGTCTAACTGCTCTACGAAGCGTGCTGAGCCGATGAAGCGTGAGGGGCATTTGGCAGCTGCGCGCTACGACTAGGAGTATCGAGAAGCCAGATTATCGCTGGTGACCTCTGCAATAGTAATAATCCCTGTATTATCTCCGCACAACTTTTGCGGAACGAGCGGCTCCTCGGATTCGGCGTCCCGGTCCTCAATTCCGTGGCGACGCGACACTCAATAGCCCGCTGCCACTCCGTTGGCATCATTTCTTTATCCGACTCCCGACCCAACTCGCCGCAACTCACCTCGCTTGAGACGCCCGGTACGTCTTCCGCGTCCGGTACGGATATCATCCGGCGTCCCGCTACCAGCAGTTCGATATTCGGGTCACTGCGCAACGCGCGCACGATCCGTGCGCCAAAGTTCCCGGCACCACCGATCACGACAATGCGCATCCTAGGTGGCCTGCTTTCATCCATTCAGAAGCAATCCAGGGAATCTTTTCACGCGCAGTTCCGCGATGGCCTCATCGCTTGATTTCCACGGTTTACCTTTGACTTTAGTGACGAGCCGTTTCCAGATTCCATTGAATGCCTCAACGGCGTCCGATTCACCATAGCGCACTCCCGTGGGCAGCAACGGCGCGATATCTTCTATGAGGCTGACCGTCAGCTTCTGCAGCATGCGCTGCTCTGCCATAGCGCGGGTGATTTGTTGACTTTCCAATTTCAGGTAATGATGGAAGCACGCCACAAGCTTGTCGTCATCGATTGCGAGCTGTTCGAGGCCGTAGTGTAGGTCGAACATGTCGCGATTCTTACGGCGTTGCAGAAGCGCGCGCAGCTTGGTTCCGAACAATTCTTCGGGCGTGAAGGAAGCCACTTCAGCCTTTGCCTGATACCAATCGTTGTCCACCGCAAACGGGTACGATTTGAGGCCGTGCAGATTCGCGTGTTCGCGAGTATTGACCTCTATCTTCAGTTTCAGTGTTGCCTGCGGATCGCTTTCAGGCGTGAACTTGAACATAAGGTGCATCGAGTGTCCGGCTTGCGCACGACTGCACTTCCCGAGCCACGGCAGGGCGTCGCGTATCGCATCGACGGTCGCGCCGATGGGTTCGGCACGCGTTTGTACGAGATCGATATCCTCGGAATAGCGCAGCGGCTGCTCGAATAGGAGTTTGTGAATCGCCGTGCCACCGCGAAACGCAATCTTACCCTTCAGCTCAGAGGCGTTGAACAAATCACAGAGCGCCCGACAAATGATGAGGTCCTGTTCTACCTGCCGCAAGTCGGGCCACGGAGCCTTTGCGCTCCACGCCTGAATATACGCCCGGGGGATCAAGAGTCGAACTCCACCGACTCGTTGATGACGAGCTTCCACCTGGAATTTCTCTCACGAATCTCGGCGAGAGACGCAACTAGAGGCTTCGCGGCTGGATTCAGCGGCAACAGCGCTTTCGCTTTCTTGACGAATGGCTCCAGCGCCTTGGCCTGACGCGAATGGTTTGCCAGATCAAGCAGATAGCCAAGCCGACGCACAGACGAATTTTCATATTCTTGCGCTGCGTCTGCGAGCGCGCGCGCATTCGCCTTGCCGCCGATGTCCTTGGCGATCTGCGCGACCCCGTTGATACCACCAACATCGTGAAAGTAGCGCGCACAGTCGAGCAGCGTCAGCTCGATACCGGCGATTTTCGCAAAGCCTTCGTCGCTCTTCATCTGATCAAGTCGAGTAGCTAGATTGACGTGCGAGAAGGCCTGGGGCGCCTGGTAAAGAAACTGGAGCCGATGTCGGCCGATCTCGAAGTTACGGAGCTGTTTCGGAGCGATGACTTGAAAGACCATGGCCGCCTGATGCGACGAGCCGTGGAACGCGGCCGCGCGTAATAGCGAAATTCGATAGGCGAGCCCCTGATGCTTCATCAAGGGATCGATCCATCGTGCGGGGTCGGGAGCGCCGGCAATCCGGTCTTCGGGACGTAGAATGAGAAAGAAGCCGTGGCGAGGATTCGCTAACCGTTCTTTGTTGATCAGCCGTGTGACGGCAGCGGCAAAATTGCGCTGCGCAATACCAAGCGCGGCGCGCGCTTCATCGCCCACGAAGTAGCTACGCCCGTGAGCTAGGCGATCATCGAGATAGTGCTCCAGCGAAGCCATGCCAAATCATACGCAAAACTCGACATAAAAGCAAGAGTTTTGCATATGATTTGGGTCACTCCCACTCAATAATCTCCGAGCCGCGTAACTCTTTGATGCAGAAGCACGACCGCAACGCTAGTGCCCCTATGTCCGTCGGCCGGTACGACAAAATTTCGTGCTTGCGGGCGATAGACGGCGAATGAAGTCGAGGCGATTTCCGCACGACCATTAATCGCGAGGTCGGGGAACGCTGCACCGACACTCACATCATTATCCCCAGTCTTCAGCAAGAACGGTAGACATGGACGCGATGGTCGTGACATGGAGCTTTCCTTCAAAGCGGCAAGGACTGCGCTTTTGCCTTCTGCAGATGTTCGATGAATGCTCGAAGCTTTGGCTGCACCTGAGATCGTCTCGGGTAGTAGAGATAGTAACCATCGCTCGACGGCGCATACTGTTTGAGCACGATTTCGAGCTTTCCCGATGAGATCTTCTCTTTGGCGATATCCTCGGTCACGTACATGAGACCCAGGCCATCGCAGGCGGCGTTCAAAGCGAGTGTTGCGTCATTCAAAAGGAGTGACCCCTTGACCTGCACCTGAAATGCTTTTCCCTTTTGTTCGAATTCCCACCGGTCATAAATCCATCCGGCATCCACTCGAACGCGGATACAGTCGTGCGATAGCAGCTCCTCGGGATGCTTTGGGCGACCCTTCCTTTTGAAGTATTTCGGCGCACCGACGATGACGAATCGAATGGGGCCGAACAGCTTGATGGCCACCATATCTTTGGCGAGGATGTCCGAATCACGAATTCCGGCGTCGAACCCCTTTTCAACGACGTCGGTGGCGGCATCTTCGAAGAAGAGTTCCACGGACACCTCCGGATACCGCATTAAGAAACTCGCAATGCGCGGTGCCAAGTAAGACGAATAGCTGAAAAGGGGTAGGTTCAGTCGCAGAAGCCCAGAGGGCTTGGAGGCGTACGTCCCAAGATCCTTGATGGCAGCGAGAATCTGATCTACGGCGGGACCTGCTTGGTTCAAGAATCTCTCCCCCGCCTCTGTGAGACTTGTACTTCGCGTGGTCCGGCTGAGGAGCGCCACGCCCAGCCGGCGCTCGAGCAGCTTGATGATCTTGCTGATCGCGGGTGGCGAGATGTCGAGCTCCGCCGCCGCCGCCGTGAAATTGCGCTTGTCGGCGACCAACCGAAGCGCCAACAGCCCATCTAGTGCGTTCTGGTTCATTATTAACCCCTGGTTAATACCACATGTACCTATATGCCATTTCTCGACTCAATAGACCAGCCTAGGATTCGTTTACCAGGAAACGCGACCGGTTTCCGCTCACGCGAGACGACAAATGATCCAAGTCCAAAGCATTGCCGCCCCTATCGAGTCTGACAACCCCGCCTGGAATGCGATTGTCGCGATCGCGCTCGGTGTCGCAGGGTTGATCATCGCGGAGTTTTTGCCGGCGGGGATGCTGACGCCCATGGCCAGCGACCTTGGAATCACCGAAGGGGTGGCCGGCCAAGCGGTGACGGCGACTTCCGTCTTCGCAGTCATCACGAGCTTGCTGCTCGCGTTTGTGACTCGAACACTCAACCGCCGTCACGTGCTGCTCAGCCTGTCTGTCCTACTGGTCTGCTCGAACTTTCTCGTCGCCTACGCCGCGTCCTTTCCAATCCTATTAATCGGCCGTGTGTTACTGGGCATCGCGCTCGGCGGGTTCTGGTCGATGGCGGCCGCCACCGCCGCGCGCCTCGTACCCGGGGCCCAATTGCCGAAGGCGCTCGCCATCATTTTCGGTGGCAGTTCCTTCGCCTCCGTCTTCGCCGCACCTTTAAGCAGTTTCCTCGGCAATGTCATCGGGTGGCGGCACGTTTTTCTGCTATCGGGCGGCCTGAGCCTCGCGGCGCTGATCATGCAAGCGCTGACGATTCCCTCCCTCAAACCCACGGGTAAGACCGAGTTCAATACGCTGTTCAAGGTTCTGAAGAAACCGCAGTTCGCGAGCGGCATGCTGGCGGTTGCGCTGGTGTTTTGCGGCCACTTTGCCGCCTTCACCTACATCAGACCCTTTCTCGAGCATACGACCTCGGTCGGCGCGAATGCCTTGTCTGCGATTCTGTTGGCCTTTGGTGTAGCCAATTTCGTCGGCACCTCATTTGGGGGCGCTATGGTCGCCAAAAACCTTCGCTGCGCGCAGCTCCTACTTCCGCTGCTGCTCTCGGCAGCCGGGTTGGGTTTGTTAGCCTTCGGAACTTCCGTGTCTGCAACCACCGCTCTGATCTCTCTCTGGGGCGTCTTGATGGGGCCCGTATCGGTGATTTGGTCGGCCTGGGTGGCGCGCCAAGTACCCGAACACGCCGAAACCGCGGGCGGTGTCTTCATCGCATCGATTCAACTCTCTGCCGCCGTGGGTGCGCTCGCCGGCGGTTCGGTCTTCGATGCTCTGGGGTCAACCGGCGTCTTCACGCTAAGCGCCCTGTCATGGTTCTTGTCGGCCCTTGTGGTCGGCGGGCTCATCAAAGTGATGGCGATCGGCGCTCGCACCCCCACCGCTGCCGTGCATTAGTTGGAGGACACCCAGATGAAAACGAACTTTATGCATCCGGTGATCGCAGTCGCGGCACTTTTCGCGATCGCTGGCCCGCTCTCTCGTTCGAGAGCCGCCGAACCCGAGGTTATGACGATGAGAAACTCGAACCTCAAGCTCACCGTCGGTGCCCACGTATTGACCGCGGCGCTGGAAGACAACGCCTCCAGCCGCGATTTTGTATCGCTGCTGCCACTGACACTGACGCTGAGGGACTATGCATCGACGGAAAAGATCAGCGATCTGCCCAAGCGACTCTCCACGCAAGGCGCGCCTGAGGGCAGCGTGCCGCGCATAGGCGATGTGGCCTATTACGCGCCATGGGGGAACCTCGCGATTTTTCACAAAGACTTCAAGTACTCCAGCGGCCTGATCAAGATCGCGCATCTCGCCGGTGATATCGCTGCCCTCACGACCGATGGCCCGGTGACGGTGCGCATTGAACTCGCGACTCTTGATCGAGCGCCGCGTTAACCACTCAACGAAGGAAAGATTCAACGAACGCCTGCAGTTTGCCGACATTAACACTCTCAGCTCAAAAGGTACCTTCTCATGGACATCAAGCGCAGTGGCTCTCAACCGTCAAGCCCAGGCCCCGCCGAGTACTTCAGCGGCACGGTGAGGATCGACCCGCTTTTTCAATCGGCCGCACCGGCACGTGTGGCTGGAGCGAGCGTCACCTTCGAGCCCGGTGCTCGAACTGCCTGGCACACGCATCCTCTCGGCCAAGCGCTCATTGTCACATCCGGGCTCGGTATCACCCAATGCTGGGGAGAGTCGCCCGTATTCATTCGACCCGGCGATGTCATCTCGTGCCCGCCCGGCAAGAAGCACTGGCATGGCGCCTCACCGACGGCAGCCATGTCTCATATCGCTATTCAAGAAGCCCTCGACGGCAAGCTGGTGGACTGGATGGAGAAGGTCTCCGATGAGGAATATCAGACAGCCGTTGCGAAGGCCGGGTGAGAGATGAACTCACCCTCCGAGAGCATGGATCGCGCTTACGGTGGTCTTTGCGTCCGCTGCGAACAGCGTGGCCCCGAGCATCGAGATCGCGACCGACGGGCCATCGACTCCGGGCCGGCGGCGGAAAGCCCTCAAGGGCAAACTCGTCGACTGGTTGGAAAAAGTGAGCGATGAGCAGTACTCAGGCCGTTCAAACGATTATACGAGGAGATAAGTCATGCACGGAGCCGTACTTTACGGAACGAAAGATGTTCGCTTCGAGGAGCGCGCCGATCCGAAGATCGTCGAGCCGACCGATGTTATTTTGAAGCTTTCAGCGACCTGCGTCTGCGGGTCGGATCTGTGGCCCTATCGCGGCATCGATGCGCCGAAGGGACCGACGCCGATGGGACACGAATATTGCGGGATCGTCGAGGATGTTGGCAGCGCGGTGAAGTCCATTCGCCAAGGGCAGTTTGTGGTGGGGTCCTTCTTTGCCTCGGACAACACCTGCGCGATCTGCCACGCCGGATATCAAAGCCGCTGCACGCAGTTCCAGTATGTAGGCGCTGGCGGCGCACAAGCTCCCTTCCTGCGCGTTCCGCTCGCGGACGGGACACTGGTCGCGACGCGGGATCAACCCTCTGTCGGCGACATCCCGAATCTGCTTGCAGCATCGGACGTCCTCGGCACGGGCTGGTTTGGCGCAGATGCTGCCGCCGTCGCGCCTGGCAAGACCGTCGCCGTCATCGGGGATGGCGCGGTCGGCCTTTGCGCTGTGCTTGCGGCGAAACAGATGGGCGCAGAGCGCATTATCGCCATGAGCCGGCACCCGGGACGACAGAAGCTCGCCCGTGAGTTCGGTGCAACCGACATCGTCGTTGAGCGTGGCAATGACGGGGTTGAAAAGATAAAAGAACTGACAGATGGCTTAGGCGCGCACTCGGTTATTGAAGCGGTCGGAACCCAAGAGGCCATGATGCAGGCGATCCGCTCCACGCGACCGGGAGGGCACGTGGGCTTCGTTGGGGTTTCCCACGGGGTGGGACTCCCCGGTCAGGAGCTATTCTTCGCGGAAGTCCATCTTCATGGCGGCCCAGCCCCAGTACGCCGCTTCTTGCCTCACCTGCTCGACTTAATCGCCAGCGGCAAGATCGATCCGGGTAAGGTCTTCGATCTCTCGCTGCCGCTGGAACAGGTCGCGGAAGGATACCGAGCGATGGATGAGCGACGCGCCATCAAGACACTGCTGCGTCCCTGAGGCCCGCCAAGAAGTCAACGATATGGCCCCAGGCTGTGCTGAGACTGTCGCCACTGCGACGATCACGTGAGGATTGGCGGGCGGTATTTCGATGTGATCGACACCGAATACGCGTTGCGCAAAGTGAACGCACTCACAGAACTTCGAGTGACGATGCGCTACCGCGTTAGTACGGCATTCAACTGGTATACGCAACCGAACGCCGATTTTCTTGTCGGGAATTTTGAAGAGGCTGCCCTACGGTTCTACGCCGCCCGGGCAGAAAAAAGCTGAAGTAGTGCCCCTTCTGCTGCACCGGTGCCTGCCAAGCCGTCAAAGCCACCAGTGGAATAGAAGCGGCTTCTTCCATTGTAAGTCGCTTGGGCTTGAGCGCCAGGGAAGCCTCCTTGACCGGTAAGGGCACGTTTCCTCGCGGGCGGCGAATCGCGGGTCAAGGGCTTGACTTTCCATGTATATGCATGTAACTTACCAACTATGCAATTACTCTCTCTCCCTTGTTACTGCGCAACGCTTCGGCAAGCCGCCCGGGCTGTGACGGTCCTCTACGAGGATATGCTCGCCGACAGCGCGCTGCATGCCACTCAATACACGGCATTGCAACTTCTCGAGTTGGCCGCCAACCTGACCACTACGGAGCTGGCGGAAGGTCTCGGTATCGACCAGACCACGGCCACGCGGACCTTGGCGTTGATTAAGAAGGCTGGCTTTGCAGTGGATACCGTAGGTCTTGATCGCCGGCAGCGTCGCTGGGCCCTCACTGCCCAGGGGCAAGCGTTACTGAAGAAATTCAAACCCCGCTGGGAGGCCGCTCAGGAAGCTTTCGAGAAGCGTCTGGGACGACGGGAAGCCGCGGCTCTTAAAAAAGCATCGTATCTCGCCGCCAGCAGACTGTCTTTGCGTTAAAGCCGTTCATTCGCAAGGAGATTCATTCATTTTCGGCCAACACATGTATATACATGTAATATAAATGGAGATTATTTATGTCACAGCACAATGCAAAGCTCTTCAGCCGCTCGCTCATCCTCGCCTCTGCAGCACTTCTCATTCATATCAGTGTCGCCACAGCAGCGGATTCGAAGGGCGATATACCACAACAGGCGAAGGAATCGCGCGCTGGGACCACCAAAGCTCACTACGCCCCGCAAAATGGCAAGGTGTCGAGCCCGACCCCCGATGCGCAGGAACTTGCCAGGCAGCTGTTACTTGGGAGCCATCCGTCTCGTGGCGCAAGCACTGACCCCAAGCCCAACGCTGCAGGAACCGCAGGGGAAACCCAGACACAGAAACACCCGCGCGCCTACGGCGATGCGCAAGGGGCGGCGCAGGAGCTTCTGCTGGGCCAGCATCCGGCGAGCCACGCTTCGCCGCCAGGCGACACCGGGCCAGAGAAGCGCCCGGTCGTCTATGGCGATGCGCAAACAGCAGCGCAGGAGCTTCTGCTGGGCCAGCATCATGTGAGCGCCCTTTCGTCCCGCTCAGCTCGGGCGGCGCGCTGAGTCCTTGATGCTCACGCCAGCACGGTCACCCATGGCGGCTTGCGGACACACCAACAAGGAGGACATATGAGAGTGGTTTCAAATAAGGCTATTGTTCGGCATTCACTCCTGGCCGCTCTAGTCTCGATCAGCCTCGTCTCGCAACTCTGCGTGTCAGCTTGCGCTGTCGGCCCATCTTATCGAGCGCCTGCAACGACACTCGAGGGATTTCACAGCGCAGCTGCGCTTAAGGCTCGCCCGACGAGTGCTCCCGCGCTTGCGCTCGAGACCTGGTGGGTTGGCTTCAACGACCCGATGCTTTCGCGCATCGTGCAGCGGGCGCGGGATCAGAACCTCGATCTTGCGGCGGCACTGGCGCGAGTGCAGCAGGCTCGGGCCGCAGCCCGCGAGGCCGGCGCGCAGCTCCTGCCCACCATCGATCTGAACGGTCAGGCGACCCGGATCCATCAGTCTCTGGAGAGCCCAACCGGCCAGATCGCCAGCCACCTGCCCGGATTCAACCGCAACCAGTCAATCTACGATGCAGGTCTCGGCGCAAGCTGGGAGCTGGATCTGTTCGGCGGTCTGCGCCGCGGCAGAGAGGCCGCGTCGGCCGAGGCGGACGCCGCGATCGCTCAGCAGGTGGGCACGCAGCTCTCCGTGACGGCGGATGCTGCGGACGCCTACCTGCGCATCCGGGGAGATCAGGTGCGTATTGCCGTCGCCGAGCAACAGGTCGCCACCGATGAGCACCTGCTCGGTCTTGTGCGCCTAAGATTCGGCCGTGGATTGTCGGCGGTACATGAGGTCGCGCAAACCGAAGCGCTATTGTCAGAGGCCCGTGCCTCACTGCAGCCACTGCGCATCGACCTCGAGGCGCAAATGAACCGATTGGACGTCTTGCTCGGAGTCCAGCCGGGGACTTCCGCCCCGGAGCTTAAGACTCCGCGCGACATCCCAGCCGTGCCGAGTGTGTCAGCCAACGACGGGCCGCTCGAGGTGCTGCGCCGCCGGCCGGATGTCATCGCCGCTGAGCGGCGCTTGGCAGCATCCAACGCCCGGATCGGGCAGGCGCTCGCCGGCTACTATCCGAAGATCTCCCTGGCGGGAGTGCTCGGCTACGAGAGCTCCAGCCCAAACGATCTTTTCAAAGCCGCGACCTTCCAGATGCAGGGCATCGCGGGACTGCGCTGGCGGGTGTTCGATTTCGGCAAAGTGAGCGCCGAAGTGGCGCAGGCCCGGGGAGCCGATGCTGAGGCACTCGCCCGCTACCAGCAGACGGTGCTGCGCGCAGCCGAAGAGGTCGAGAACGCTTTCACTTCACTAGTGCAACTCGAGGCTCACCAACAAGAGTTGTTCACCGAAGTTGCAGCCCTCAAGCGGGCGCGAGATGCCTCGCAAGAGGCCTACCAGGGCGGCGTGATTGCGCTCACCGATGTTCTCGATGCGGATCGCCAATTGCTCACCGCACAGGACGAATTTGCGCAAACACGCGCCGATTCGGCCCGAGCCGCGGTGGGGACGTTCCGAGCGCTGGGCGGTGGATGGTGAGTGGAACTGGTTACTTAACTCTTGTTCTTGGGAGCATAACGATGTTTCGAGTTAGAACACTTGCCCTCGCCGGTAGCGCCTTTGTGGCGACCATGAACCTCGCGGCATGCGCGCCGTCGCATTCCGCGCAGGACCCGCGAACGGCCCCCCCGCTTGCGGAAGTCGCCGTGGCGCTGCCCGCCGAGGCCGGCGGGCGAGCGTTCACTGGCCTCGTATCAGCGCGTATACAAAGCAATCTCGGCTTTCGCGTCTCGGGCAAAGTCATTGAGCGCTTGGTCGATAGTGGTCAGGGGGTGCAACAGGGCCAACCGCTGCTACGCCTGGACCGAACCGACTACACGCACGCCATCACGAGCCAGGTCGGCAATGTCGATGCGGCGCGAGCCCGCCTGCAGCAGGCGGCCGCCGATGAAGCACGCTACAGTGGCCTGGTCGCTTCGGGTGCGGTATCGCAGTCGGCGTACGACCAAGTCAAAGCTGCCGCGGACAGCGCTCGAGCCCTACTGTCAGGCGCCGAAGCGCAGCTCAAAGTCGCGCAGAACGAAGGCGCGTACTCAACACTGGCGGCGGATGCCGACGGCACCGTGATGGAGACCCTGGCGGAGCCGGGACAATTTGTTTCCGCTGGCCAGATCGTGGTCCGCGTGGCACGAGCCGGAGCGCGCGAGGCGGCGGTCAACCTGCCTGAGACCTTGCGTCCGGCTCTGGGCTCGACCGCGCACGCCACCCTCTATGGAGCGAGTGCCGATTCGGCCACACGATATCCGGCGCGCCTCCGTCAACTGTCGGACGCCGCCGATCCGCTGACCCGGACGTTCGAAGCCCGCTACGTGTTGGAGGGAGCAGCGGCGAGAGCCCCGCTCGGTGCGACCGTCACCGTCTACCTGAACGATTCGGAGCAGGCGGGTGCCCTGGCCGTCCCACTCGGAGCGATCGATGATGAGGGACACGGCCCGGGGGTGTGGCTCATCGACCGAAAGTCCTCCTCCGTAGCGTACCGAGCGGTCAAATTCGTTCGATTCGACGGTGAGCGTGCCATTGTGAGCGGCGGAATTCAGATTGGTGACCCGATCATTGCCGTCGGTGGGCACTTCCTGCACGAAGGCCAGCATGTCCAGGTCGCTGAAGCACGCGTGGCGCGAGAGTGACATGAGTCAGCTCAATCTCTCCGCATTGGCCGTTCGCCAGCGCTCGATCACCTTGTTCCTGATCGTCGCCATCATCCTCTCGGGCACCTACGCGTTCCTGCGTCTCGGTCGCGCCGAGGATCCTTCTTTCGTGATCAAGGCCCTGACGGTTACCGCCGTGTGGCCGGGAGCGACGGCAAAGGAGATGCAGGAGCTCGTCGCCGAACCGCTCGAGAAGCGGATGCAGGAGTTGCGTTGGTACGATCGGGTGGAGACTTTCACGCGCCCCGGCATCGCGGTAATGATGGTCACACTGAGCGACAAGACCCCGCCCGCCGCCGTCCCCGAGGAGTTTTATCAGGCGCGCAAGAAACTCGGCGATGAGGCGCCCAAACTTCCCACCGGCGTGCAGGGTCCGTTTATCAATGACGAGTATTCAGATGTCATCTTTGCCGTCTACGCGCTCGAGGCTCACGGCATGCCGCCGCGAGAGCTCACCCGCGAAGCCGAGACACTACGGCAGCGTCTTCTTCACGTACCCGGCGTCAAGAAAGTCAACATCCAGGGGGAGCGCCCTGAGCGCATCTTCGTGGAGTTCTCCTATGCTCGTCTCGCGAACTTAGGTGTTACACCGCGAGACATTTTTGGCGCACTCCAGCATCAAAACGCCGTGACTCCCGCCGGCTCGATCGATACGAACGGTCCGCAAGTGTTCATGCGCTTGGATGGTGCCTACGATGACTTGCAGAAGATCCGCGATACGCCCATCGCCGCCGGCGCTCGTACGCTTAAGCTTTCGGACATCGCCGAGGTCAAACGGGGTTACGAAGATCCGCCGACCTTCCTGATTCGTCACGATGGCGAGGCCGCGCTGGTACTCGGCGTAGTGATGCAGGACGGTTGGAACGGATTGGATCTTGGCCGAGCGCTGAATGCCGAAGAGAAGCAGATTGCTCACACACTGCCCGCGGGTGTGCGGTTCACGAAGGTGGTCGACCAGGCGGTGAACATCCGGGAGGCTGTCGGGGAGTTCATGCTGAAGTTTTTTGTCGCCCTCACCGTCATCATGATCGTGAGCCTGATCAGCCTCGGCTGGCGCGTCGGTATCGTGGTGGCGGCCGCCGTGCCCTTGACTCTCGCCGCCGTATTCGTCGTCATGCTACTCACCGATCGGGTCTTCGATCGGATCACACTGGGCGCGCTCGTGATCGGACTCGGGCTCCTGGTCGATGATGCGATCATCTCGATCGAAATGATGGTAGTGAAGCTCGAAGAGGGCTTCGAACGGGCGAAAGCTGCCGCCTACGCCTGGAGTCACACGGCAGCTCCGATGCTCTCGGGGACAGTGGTTACGATCATCGGATTCACCCCCGTGGGTTTCGCCCGCTCGACGGCGGGAGAATACGCCGGCAACATCTTCTGGATCGTGGGCTTTGCGCTGATCGTGTCCTGGTTGGTGGCCGTCTTCTTCATACCGTACCTCGGTGTCAAGCTACTCCCAGACATCGCGCCCGTCCGGGGCGGCCACGCCGGAATCTATTCAACACCGCGCTACCAGCGCCTGCGAGAGCTCATTTCTTGGGCCGTGGACCATCGGTTCAAGGTCGCCGGCATGGTCGTCGCGGTACTCCTGCTGGCGGGCCTCGGCATGGGGTTCGTCAAGCATCAGTTCTTCCCGAGTTCCGATCGGCCCGAGGTGCTGGTCGAAGTGCAGATGCCGGAGGGAACTAGTATCGAGGCGACCACGGCGGCTGCCATCAGAGTCGAACAATGGGTGCGCCAACAACCCGAGGCCAAGATCGTGACCACCTATGTGGGTCAGGGCGCACCTCGCTTCTTCTTCTCGTACAACCCGGAACTCCCGGATCCCGCGTTCGCGAAACTGGTCGTCCTCACGCCTGACGCGCGGGCGCGCGATCACCTGAAGTTGCGGCTACGCGAACAGATCGCGAAAGGGCTGGCGCCTGAGGCGCGCGTGCGCGTCTCGCAGCTCATCTTCGGCCCCTTTCCGCGTTACCTGGTCAACTTTCGTGTCATGGGCCCCGATCCTAATCAGCTGCGTATCATTGCAACCCAAGTCCAAACGGTCATGCTCGCAAATCCCCATACTCGCCAGGTGAACCAGGACTGGGGCGAGCGCACGCAAACTATCCATTTCGTGCTCGACCAGGATCGGCTGCAGCTCATGGGCTTAAGCTCGAGCGATGCGGCAGAACAGCTTCAGTTCCTGTTAACCGGCGTGCCGGTGACTCAGGTTCGGGAAGATATCCGAACGGTAGAAGTGATAGCGCGCAGCGCCGGCCCCGAGCGCCTCGACCCCGCGCGACTCGGGGACCTGACCCTGACGAACCGCACGGGACGCATGGTTCCCTTGAGCCAGATCGGTCATGTCGAGATCCGTCCCGAGGACCCCATCTTGAGGCGCCGCGACCGTACGCCGACCGTCACCGTCCAATCCGACTTTGACGAAGCCATGCAGCCGCCTGAAGTCTCCATGGAGATCGAGAAAGCGCTCGCACCGATCATTGCGCACCTGCCCGACGGCTACCGGATTGAAACCGGGGGCAACATCGAGGATTCGGCCAAGGCGAACGCCGCGTTGCTGCCCGTCTTTCCGATCATGCTGCTGTTGACCCTGCTGGTATTGGTTCTGCAGACACGCTCGCTCTCCGCGATGGCCATGGTGTTCCTGACCGCGCCGCTGGGCCTAGTGGGTGCGGTGCCGATTCTGCTCATTCTGCATCAGCCCTTCGGCTTCAATGCCATTCTGGGTCTCATTGGCCTGTCGGGAATTTTGATGCGCAACACCTTGATCCTGATTGGCCAGATCCACACGAATGAGGCTCAGGGTTTGGATCCCTATCAGGCGGTCGTCGAAGCCACGGTACAGCGCGCGCGGCCTGTCCTTTTGACGGCGCTCGCGGCAGTGCTGGCATTCATTCCGCTCACGACATCTGTTTTTTGGGGATCGATGGCCTGCACGTTGATCGGCGGCACAGCCGCCGGCACGGTGCTGACGCTGCTCTTCCTTCCGGCGCTCTATGCCATTTGGTTCCGGATAAGGAGGCCCGCAACGCACGCACTCGCGGAGGCATCGTTGCTTGCGGACCCCTATGGCGCGTGAATCACTGCGCGCAGCGCTGAATGCCGCCCACCGCGGGTCGGCTCTTCGCCTCACGATCGAAATGCTCACAAATGTCCGGATATGGGATTCGAGGTGTACACATGACTTCCGCATTGCTGCTTCTCTTAATTTTCGTGGGTTCCGGCGTCGCGTTGTGGCTCGTGTCGCTAGTTTTCGAGGCAATGCGGCCAATCCCCAGCACGCCGACGACACTTGGCTGGGCGCCTGAGATTCCGATCCGCTACATCAAGGTCGGCGATTGCCGACTTCGCTACATCACCGCGGGAACCGGTCCAAGTGTGGTGCTCTTGCACACGTTGCGCACACAGCTCGACCTGTTCGAGAAAGTGGTTCCCGAGCTCGCGAAACATTTCACGGTTTACGCGCTTGATTACCCGGGACACGGATATTCGGACATTCCAAAGGAACGATACGACGCAGACTTCTTTGTTCACTCCGTTGAGGGCTTTCTCGAGGCGCTTGATCTTCAAGGCGTGGCGCTGTGCGGGGTTTCGATCGGCGCCTCCATTAGTCTAATCATAGCGGGACGGCGCAACTCCCGCGTTGCTCGAGTGATAGCCATAAATCCATATGACTATGGCAAGGGCCGTGGGCTGGCGCGCAGCTCGTTCTTGGGACGGTTGAGCGTTACCGTTTCAGATATTCCAGTAGTCGGTGAGACGTTCATGCGCCTAAGAAATTTCTTGATCGTTAAGGGGATCTTGGAGGGTGGAGTCGCCCATCCGAGGGCCATCCCAGGCGAACTGTTGAGAGAAATGTACTCGGTCGGTAATCGGTCCGGTCATTACCGCGCATTCCTAAGCTTGTTGCGCAATTCCGAAAGCTGGGAAAAGGCCAGAAAGGTATACGCGAACATTAACGTGCCGGCTCTGTTGATATGGGCCGAACAGGATTGGTCTACGCCCAAGGAGCGGGAGGATGATCAACGCCTTGTTCCGGGCGCGCGGACGGCAACCGTGCAAAATGGCGGCCATTTCTTGCCGCTCGACTGCCCGCGTGAAGTGCAGGATTTGATCATCGGCTTTGCCGGAAGGTGAGCGCAACGACGTCGCGGCGAATATCCGCCTGGATCGGAGCGACCTCCTGGTTTACCGCATCAACTTCCTTCGCGAATCCCGCGATTACGATCGCGCGTTCTCTCAGTAACACCTTTGCTGGCATCTGCCCTAGTCATGTCGCCGGATTGATCGTGTCGCAACTGTGTGGGGCGATTGTCGGTCTTCTCCTGGCAAGGTACCTGTATGTCCGTCGGAAGTTTCCGCTGGCCCGCGATTGTTCGCGAAAGATAACGAGCGAAAACTTTCGCGCAAACAGGAACTTAGAGTTGATTTTCGATTGGTGCCGATTGATGGCGAAGGATATGTTTCTATTCCCACTCAATCGTCGCCGGCGGCTTCCCCGAAATGTCGTACACCACGCGCGATATCCCCGGAACCTCATTGACCACGCGGTGCGTGACGCGATCCAGGAACTCGTAGGGCAATCGTGCCCAGCGCGCCGTCATGAAATCGATGGTCTCCACGGCGCGCAGTGCAATCACATAATCGTAGCGTCGGCCGTCGCCCATGACGCCGACGGAGCGCACGGGCAGGAACACCGCGAATGCCTGGCTGACCTTGTCGTAGAGATCATGGCGGCGCAGCTCCTCGATGAATATTGCATCCGCTCGGCGCAGTAGATCCGCATGCGGCTTGTGAATTTCACCCAGGATCCGGACACCCAGGCCGGGGCCGGGAAAGGGGTGCCGGTGCACCATGTCCTTGGGCAGCCCGAGCTCGATGCCGAGTTTGCGTACCTCGTCTTTGAACAATTCGCGCAGCGGCTCCAGGAGCTTCAGCTTCATGTGCTGCGGCAATCCGCCCACATTGTGGTGCGACTTGATCACATGCGCCTTGCCGGTCTTGCTGCCCGATTCGATCACGTCCGGATAAATCGTGCCCTGAGCGAGCCACTTCACGTCCTCGAGCTTCGCCGCTTCCTCGTCGAACACTTCCACGAACATGCGCCCGATGATCTTGCGCTTCCTCTCCGGGTCCGCCTCGCCGGCGAGAGCTGCCAAAAACCGCTGCTCCGCATCGACGCGAATCACCCGCACGCCCATGTGCTCCGCGAACGTCGCCATCACCTGATCGCCCTCGCCGAGCCGCAGAAGCCCGTGATCCACGAACACGCAGGTGAGCTGTGCGCCGATGGCGCGGTGTAGCAACGCGGCCAGCACCGACGAGTCCACGCCGCCCGACAGTCCGAGCAGGACTTTGTCCGAACCGACCTGCGCGCGAATTCTCGCCACGCTGTCCGCGATGATATTGCGCGATTCCCAGCTCCCCGAACAACCGGCAATTTCGCGGACGAAGCGCCGCAAAATTTCGGTGCCCTGCAGGCTGTGCGTCACTTCAGGGTGAAATTGCAGTCCATAGAATCGACGCGACTCGTCGGCCATCGCGGCAAGCGGCGCGTTGTCGCTCGATCCGATGACCTTGAATCCCGGGGGAACCGCGACGACATGGTCGCCGTGACTCATCCACACATCGAGCACCCGCCGCCCTTGAGCGTCGCGATTGTCTTCGAGACCATCGAGCAGCCGCGAGTCGGCCGTCGGCCGGACCTGCGCGGCGCCGAACTCGCGATGACTGGATGATTCGACTTGACCGCCAAGCTGCGCCGCCATGGTCTGCATGCCATAGCAAATACCGAGCACCGGAACGCCCAACGAAAATACCTCCCGGGGTGCTTCGGGACCTTTGGCGTCGTACACCGATTCAGGGCCGCCGGAAAGAATGATCGCCTTCGGCGCAAAGCGCTTGATTTGCTCCGCGTCGGCGTCGCAGGCGTAGATTTCCGAATACACCCCGAGTTCGCGCACGCGGCGCGCGATCAACTGTGTGTACTGAGCCCCGAAATCGAGTATGAGAACTCGGTCCGCGTGAATATCCCGCATCAACCGATCCGGTAGTTGGGCGCTTCTTTGGTGATGGTCACGTCGTGAACGTGGCTCTCGCGAACGCCGGCGCTGGTGAT
>Ga0137409_10003034_pt1 | contig 17836 bp, 21 predicted proteins | sample CZODoug1_16funga_FD_122059 | JGI IMG/M metagenome (GOLD analysis project Ga0137409, IMG submission 122059) | Vadose zone soil fungal communities from Angelo Coast Range Reserve, California, USA - CZODoug1_16fungal (Hybrid Assembly) | ecosystem: Environmental > Terrestrial > Soil > Vadose zone... | reverse complement strand
CATTTCGAGTTCGGCAAGCCAGACCCCGAGTATCGCGTCGAGCACAAGCCTCGCAAGACGACCTACAGTAGCCGCAGCTCCTTGAAGCGCAGGTAGAGCTCGCGGCAGGCCCAGGCGTCGGTCGCGGCGTAGGTGATCTGCGCCGGCTTCAGGTGCCGCGCGGCCCAGTTGGAAGTGCGGTTGCCTTTCGGGATGCGGAAGCCGAGGAAGTTGGCGGCGAGGTTGCGCACGCCGCTCTGGCCGACGCCGCCGTGACGGGCAACGTCGCCGAGGTCGACCACCGAGGCCTGCTCGAAAGGGAACACCAGCTTGAGCTGGCGAAGATCGTGCGCCAGGGAGACGCCGGCCTTGATGATGAGCGGGTCGGCGAGCAGCTCGGCGAGCTGCCGGGAGCAATCGAGGCGCTGCAGCGGGAACAGGTACACCGCGCGCGCGGTGGCGACCTGCACCAGGCAGGGCAGGTGGCTCTCGCCCTTGCGGAAAGAGGGCCGCGTCTCGGTGTCGAGGCCGACCACGCTTTCCTGGCGGATATCAGCCATGGCCCCCTTCAGGTCCTCGGGCGTCTCGACGAGCTTTACCGCGCCCTCGTAGCGCCGGATCGGCAGCTCGTTGACGTCCCCCCGGGAGATGGTGCGGCGAAACTCGTGCATTTCGTTGCATGGTACCGGTGAAAGGACCGGCCTTTTCTCGTAATCTCGCGGGTAATGGAATCGGAATCGGGTCAGGTCTCCCACTGGCTGCAGGCGTTCGGCGCCGCGCTCGCGCGCAACGACATCCGCGCGGCGGCGAACTTCTTCGGCTATGACTGCTACTGGCGCGACCTGCTGGCTTTCACCTGGACGATCAAGACCTTTGAAGGCCCCGACGAGATCACGGCGATGCTCGCCGCGACGCTGAACTCGACCCAGCCCTCGGGCTGGGCGCTGGCGGGCCAGCCGACCCTCAACGACGGCTTCACCGAGGCCTGGCTGACGTTCGAGACGAACGTGGGCCGAGGCATCGGGCACCTGCGCCTGAGGGGCGGGCGCTGCCGGACGCTGCTCACCACGCTGCAGGAGCTGAAGGGCTTCGAGGAGCTGCAGGCACGCACCCGCCCGGCGGGCGTCGAGCAGGGCGGGGTCAAGGAGCGCAAGAGCTGGCTCGATCGCCGGGAGCAGGAAGAGGCCGAGCTCGGCGTGACGCGCCAGCCCTACTGCGTGATCATCGGCGGCGGCCAGGGCGGGATCGCGCTCGCCGCGCGCCTGAAGCGGCTCGACGTGCCCACGCTGGTGATCGAGAAGAACGAGCGCCCCGGCGACTCCTGGCGCAAGCGCTACCGCTCGCTCGTGCTGCACGACCCGGTGTGGTACGACCACCTGCCGTACCTGCCTTTCCCCGATCACTGGCCGGTGTTCTCGCCGAAGGACAAGATGGGCGACTGGCTGGAGATGTACGCCAAGGTGATGGAGCTGAATTACTGGCACTCCACGCTGTGCACCGGCGCGCGCTACGACGAGGCGGCGGGCGAATGGGAGGTGAGCCTCAACTACGGCGGCGACCGGATCAAGCTCTACCCGAAGCAGCTGGTGCTCGCCACCGGGATGTCGGGGTTTCCGTACATGCCGGCCCTGCGCGGCGCCGACTCGTTCGAGGGCCGGCTGTGCCACTCGAGCCAGTTCGACGCCGGCTCGAACTACGCGGGCAAGAATTGCGTGGTCCTGGGATCGAACAACTCGGCGCACGACATCGCCGCCGACCTGTGGGAGCAGGGCGCCGGGAGCGTGACCATGATCCAGCGCTCGTCGTCGGTCGTCTGCACTTCCGACGCGCTGATGGAGCACGCCTGGGGCAAGCTCTACTCGCAGGCGGCGCTCGAGGCGGGCATCACCACCGAGATCGCCGACCTGACCGTCGCCTCGATGCCCTTCAAGCTGCTGCCCGCGCAGATGAAGCCGGTCTACGAAACCATCCGCAGGCGCGACGCGCAGCTCTACGAAGGGCTGGAGAAGGCGGGGTTCCTGTTCGACTTCGGCGAGGACGGCTCGGGCATCCACTCGACCTACCTGCGGCGCGGGGCCGGGTACTACATCGACGTCGGCGCCTCCCAGCTGATCATCGACGGCTTCATCAAGCTGAAGAGCAACGCCACGATCAAGGGCATCAACCCGCGCTCGGTGACGCTCGACGACGGCACCGAGCTGCCCGCGGACCTGCTCGTGTGCGCGACCGGCTACGGCTCGATGAACGAGTGGGCGGCCAAGCTCATCTCGCCGGAGGTCGCCGACACGGTGGGCAAATGCTGGGGCCTCGGCTCGGGCACGCGCTACGACCCCGGGCCCTGGGTGGGAGAGCTGCGCAACATGTGGAAGCCGACGCAGCAGCCCGGATTGTGGTTCCATGGCGGCAACCTCATGCAATCGCGCCACTACTCGCTCTACCTCGCGCTGCAGCTCAAGGCGCGGATGGAAGACATCCCGACGCCGGTGTACTACGTCGATCCCGTGCATCACAAGCGCTGAGATGGCGCTTGCTCCCGGGCTGATCGACGCGTACGAGAACGCGGACTACGTCGTGTTCACCGATCCGGAGCTGGTCCTGCGCATCGGCGAGCCGAGCCCGCGGCTCGACGCGCTTCTCGAGGCCGAAGGCGCCACCGCGGCCGCCTATATCACCGCCGCCAACCCGCGCAGCGAGCAAAAGACCGACGCGGAGAACGAGAGCGCCGGCGTCACGCTCGACGAGCTGCTGGCTAGATCTGGGTACCCGCGCTATGCGGGCGAGGGACGCGATCCGGAGAACCGGCGCGCCGCCGAGCCGAGCGTGCTGGTGATCGGCATCTACCGCGCCAACGCCGAGGCCCTGGGGCGCATCTTCGGGCAGAACGCGATCGTTTTCGTCGAGAAGGGCAAGGCGCCGGAGCTGGTGATTTGCTGACCCGGCTGCGCCTGGTCCTCGACACGCACGTATGGCTCGACTGGCTGGTGTTCGACGATCCCGGCATCGTGCGCATCCGCAACGCGGTCGGCCTGAAGCGCGCGGAAATCTTCATCGACGCCGCATGCGAGGCGGAGCTCGTGCGCGTGCTGGCGTACGACCTGCACAAGCGCAAGCTCGACGCCGCCGCGCAGGCGGCCTGCATCGCTCAATGCCGGCGCCTGTCTCACCGCATCGACGCCACGCTGCCCGAGCCGCAGCGCGCGGGATTGCCGCGCTGCCGCGACCCCGACGACCAGAAGTTCCTGGAGGCCGCGCTCGCCGCCCACGCCGACGTCCTGATCACCAAGGACCGGGCGCTGCTGCATCTCGCCCGGCGCCGCGCGCGCTCGCTGCCGTTTCGCATCGTGACGCCAGCCTCTTTCCTCAGAAATAAGTAAGGAGCATCCTTTCCAGAGAAATCATGGCGGACAGACGCAAGGTCCTCACCAAAGCTGTGATCCGCGCGGCGCGCGCCCTGGGGATCAATCAGTCCAAGGTAGCGGCCACCCTCGGCGTCAGCGATCCGACGGTCTCAAGGATGTTCGCCGAGAAATACCTGCTCGATCCCGCGAGAAAGGAATGGGAGCTGGGGGCGCTCTTCGTGCGGCTGTTTCGCTCGCTCGATTCGATCGTGGCGTCGGATGAAAAGGCGCGCGCCTGGCTGAACAGCGAGAACCGTGCGCTCGGCGACCGCCCCATCGATCTCCTGCCGCGCGCCGAAGGCCTGATCCGTGTCCTCCTCTACCTGGACGCCGCGCGCGGTCAGGGCTCCTTGCCGGTGCTCTCGCCGCCGAGGGCGCGGCCGAAGGCCTTGCCGACATCGTAGGTCACGCTCGCTTCCTTGGCGGGCGCGACCGGCTCCACGACCGAGCCGCAATGCTTGCACTTCTTCGCCTCGCGCAGGATCAGCTCGGCGCACTCGGGGCATTTGCGCAGCTCCTGGGTTTCCGGGGCGCCCGCGGACTTCGAGCGCGACGGCAGCATCATCAGGAGCAGGTAGGCGAGCAGCGGGCTGATCACCATCGATAGCAGGAACCAGCCGGCGCCGTGGCGCCCGCGGCCTGCCGCCCCGATCGCCACCACCACCGAAAACACCAGCCAGAAGATGAAGAATGTGAATTCCATCGATGACCCCCTTCGTCGGTGCGCCAGCCCGGATGATCGGCCGCGCCGCGATTTAGTGCGGTGACGTTCTTCCGGTTTTTGCTAGGATGGACGCGCACTTCCTGGGGGAGGCATGAAAGCCATCACGTTATTTCTCGCCATTGCGCCGCTCCTCGCCGGCCTGGCCGGCAACGCCGAGGCGCAGCGGAAAGCGAAGCCGAGGGACGCGATGAAGCTGAGCCCGCCGGTGAAGGTCGGGCCCTCCGACATCGGCGGCGTGGTCAGCGGCGAGAAGGGGCCGGAGGCCGGCGTCTGGGTGATCGCCGAGACGACCGGCCTGCCCACCCAGTACGCGAAGGTCGTCGTCACCGACGACAAGGGCCGCTACATGATCCCGGGCCTGCCGAAGGCGAAGTACAGCCTGTGGGTGCGCGGCTACGGCCTGGTCGACTCGGCGAAAGTCCCGGCCATGCCGGGCAAGATCGTATATCTCACGGCGGTGGCCGCGCCTTCGCCGAAAGAGGCGGCGCAGTACTACCCGGCGCAGTACTGGTTCTCGCTCCTTCGCGTGCCCGAGTCGAGCGAGTTTCCTCTCGGGCCGGTGGCGAGCCAGGGCCAGTGGCTCAATACCATCAAGACCGGCGCCTGCCAGTCCTGCCACGCGCTCGGCACGCCGGGAATGCGGACCGTACCGAAAATTTTCACGGAAAAAGGAGATTCTGCAGAGGCGTGGCGCGAGCGCTTGAAGTCCGGCGGCGCGATGGCGCTCATGGCGCGCGACATCGGCCGGCTCGACGGCGAGCGCGCGATCAAGCTGTTCGCCGAGTGGACCGACCGCATCGCCGCGGGCGAGCTGCCGTTCGCGCAGCCCGAGCGGCCGAAGGGCGTCGAGCGCAACGTCGTGCTCACGCTGTGGGACTGGAGCCAGCCGACCGCGTACCTGCACGACGCGGTGTCGACCGACCGGCGCAACCCGCGCGTCAACGCCGGCGGCAAGCTCTACGGCTCGCCCGAGGACAGCACCGATTACGTGCCTGTACTAGATCCGAAGAGGAACAGCGCCGACGAGCTGTTCCACGCGGTGCGCGATCCGGACACGCCCTCGTCGAAGGACAACCCGTTCGGGCCGTCGGCGGTGTGGGGGCCCAAGCCGATCTGGGACAGCCGCACGCTCAACCACAACCCGATGATGGACGAGAAGGGACGGGTGTGGTTCACCTCGCGCGTGCGTCCGAACAAGAACCCCGACTGGTGCAAGGGCCCGGAGCATCCGTCGGCGAAGGCGTTCCCGCTCGCGGGCGAGGCGAACCGCCATCTGTCGATGTACGACCCGAAGACGGGCAAGTGGACGCTGATCAGCACCTGCTTCCCGACGCACCACCTCAACTTCGCGCGCGACGCCGACCAGACGCTGTGGACCAGCTCGGGCGTCGCCGGCCCGGGCGTGGTCGGCTGGCTGAACCGCAGGCTGTACGAGCAGACCGGCGACGAGGCGAAGGCGCAGGGCTGGACGGCGCTCGTCCTCGACACCAACGGCAACGGCAGGCGCGACGAATACGTCGAGCCGGATCAACCGGTCGATCCGGCGAAGGACAAGCGCGTCGGCTATGCGCTCTACGCGGTCGCGGTCAGCCCGGCCGACGGCACGATCTGGGGCACCGCGACCGGCTATCCCGGCGCGGTGATCCGCGTCGTGCCGGGAGCGGACCCGGCGAACACCGCGCTCACCGAGGTGTACGAGCCGCCGGCGCCGATCGCGTTCGGGCCGCGCGGCGGCGACGTCGACGCGAGCGGCGTGTACTGGGTGTCGCTCGCGAGCGGCCATCTCGGCTCGTTCGACCGCCGCAAGTGCCGGGTGCTGAACGGGCCGCAGGCGACGGGCAAGCATTGCCCCGAGGGCTGGACGCTCTATGCGTTCCCCGGGCCGCAGCTGCGCGACGTGCGCACGCCCGGCAGCGCCGAGGCGAGCTACTACGTCTGGGTGGACTGGTACGGCGTCTTTGGCCTCGGCAGGAACGTGCCGATCGCGATGGGCAACCTGGGCGACTCGATCTACGCGCTGGTCGACGGCAGCCTTCTCACCTTCAGGCTGCCGTATCCCTCGGGCCTGTTCCCGAAGAACGTCGACGGCCGCATCGACGACCCGAAGGCCGGCTGGAAAGGCCGCGCCCTGTGGACCACCTCGGGCACGCGCACGCTGTTCCACAACGAGGGCGGCAAGGAGATGCGCCACAAGGCGGTGAAGATCCAGCTTCGTCCAGACCCGCTGGCGCGGTAGTTACAACCTGCAACAATCCTGACGTTACCTTCCCCTAAGTCGCGCGTTATCTGGGCAGCTGGCGGAGGTTCCCGCCGGCATCCACCATTCGGGAGAAATACGACCATGATGAAAAAGATCGTTTGCCTCGCCGCCGCCTCGGCGCTGATGGCGATGGGCAGCGCGTTCGCGCAAGGCACCGCGGACAAGGACCGCGACGTGAGCAAGGACAACCGCGACATCCGCCAGGACAAGAAGGACCTGCGCCGCGACCGCAAGGACGTGCGCGAGGATCGCCGCGACGTCCGGCAGGACAAGGCGGAGCTGCGCAAGGACCAGCGCGAGCTGCGCCGCGAAGTGAAGGAAGGCGACAAGGCCGGCGCCGCCGCGGAGCGCAGGGAAGTCGCGCGGGACAAGGCCGACCTGCGCCGCGACGAGAAGGACGTGCGCCGCGACCGCAAGGACGTGCGCACGGACAAGCGCGACCTGCGCAAGGACCGGCGCGAGCGCAACGCAGACAAGCAGGGCTAGTCGCTAAAAATCGGGGTCAGAGCCCGACCCGCAAAAATCGGGGTCAGAGCCCAACCGGAAAAATCGGGCTCTGACCCCATTTTTGTCCTCATTTTTGTCGCTTGTGGCAACATCGCGGGATCCCCGCGATGACCGCCGCCGCCGCAACTTCCCGCATCGCCGAGTTCTGGGACCAGGCCATCGTCCCGACGCTCGTCGAGTACATCCGCATTCCCGCGAAGTCGCCGCATTTCGACGAGGAGTGGCGCGCGCACGGCCACATCGAGGCCGCGGTCGGGCTGGCGGAGCGCTGGTGCCGGCGCTACATGGTCCCCGGCATGAAGCTCGAGGTGATGAGGCTGCCGGGCCGCACCCCTTTATTGCTCCTGGAGATTCCCGCCACGCGGCCGGATCTCGAGACCGTCATTGTCTACGGCCACCTCGACAAGCAGCCGGAGATGACCGGCTGGCGCGCGGAGCTGGGGCCGTGGACGCCGGTGATCGAGGACGGCAAGCTCTACGGCCGCGGCAGCGCGGACGACGGCTACGCGGTGTTCTGCGCGCTTTCCGCCCTGCGCGCCCTGCACGAGGAAAAGCGGCCGCACGGACGCATCGTCGTGCTGATCGAGAGCTGCGAGGAGAGCGGCAGCTACGACCTGCCGGCGTACCTCGATGCGCTCGCGCCGCGCATCGGCACGCCGGCGCTGGTCATCGGCCTGGACTCCGGCTGCGGCAACTACGAGCAGCTCTGGGCCACCGCCTCGCTGCGCGGCCTGGTGAACGGCGTGCTCACCGTCGAGGTGCTGACCGAGGGCGTGCATTCCGGCGACGCGAGCGGCGTGGTGCCCTCGAGCTTCCGCATCGCGCGCCTGCTGCTCGAGCGCATCGAGGCGGCGGACTCAGGCGTCATCAGGCCGGCCCAGTTTCATGCGCCGATCCCGCCGCAGCGCAGCGAGCAGGCCAAAGAGGCGGCCAAAGTACTTGGCGAGGACCTCTGGCGGAAATTTCCGCTCATGCCGGGCATGAGGCCGATGTACCCCGACCTGTCCGACCTGGTGCTCGCGCGCACGTGGCGCCCGGCGCTCGCGGTGACCGGCGCCGACAGCCTGCCGCCGCCGGCGAGCGCCGGCAACGTGCTGCGGCCGAAGACTTCGCTCGTCCTGTCGCTGCGGCTGCCGCCGACGGTGCAGGCCGCCGCCGCCGCGCAGCAGCTGAAGGCGTTGCTGGAGGCCAATCCGCCGTACGGCGCGAAAGTGCGCTTCGACTACGCGCAGGCGGCGACCGGCTGGCATGCGCCGCCGACGGAAAAATGGCTGGAAGCCGCCATCGACGAATCCTCCAGGAAGCACTTCGGCAAGCCGGCGATGTGGATGGGCGAGGGCGGCACGATCCCGTTCATGGCGATGCTCGGCGCGAAGTACCCGCAGGCGCAGTTCCTCATCACCGGCGTGCTCGGCCCGCACTCGAACGCGCACGGGCCGAACGAGTTCCTGCACCTCGACTACGCCAAGCGCCTCACGGCCTGTGTCGCCGACGTCCTCGCCGCGCACGCCAGATAAAAACCTACTTGATCGGCTTGGTGAAGGGGAAGACCTTCGTCAATCCCAGGATGTCGGTGATGAGCAGCACCACGAAGATCAGCAGCAGCGCGCCGATGATGCCGTCGCCGCCGGCGGGCAGGCTGTCGAGCCGGCCCGCGAGCTGGGCCGCTTCCTCGTCCGTCAGCGCGGCCACGCGCGCCTTGACGTCCGCCGCGCGCACTCCGTAGGCCTCGAGCTGCGCGCGCACGTCGGCGCGCTCCAGCATCGAAGCGATGCGATCGCGCTCCGCGGAGGCCAGCGCCGCGTCGGTCGACACGATCCCGGCGTGCGCGGGCAGCGGCACTCCGATCCCGGCGATGGATACGATGAGAAGGCTGGCGATCAGCCTGCGAGCTCGAGCGATCATGCAAATCTCCCTGTCGTTTGTTGGTTGGTGCAGCGCGTGCAAGTGTGCCTGCAACGCGCAGGGTCGGCAAATGCAGTCTTGCCGCTGTTCAGGCCGGCGCGTTGGAGGCGCCGAAAAACGTGCGCTTGCAGCGCGGATAATTCAGGCATCCCCAGAACTTCCGGCCCTCGGTGCTGCTCGTGCGCGCGGTCATCTTGATGCCGCAGGCGGGGCAGGTCGGCGTGGAAAAATCCCCCGCCGTCGCGAGCTTCAGCAGCGCCTGTCCCTGCTCGGGGGCGAGCGCGCCGATTTTCCGCAGCAGCTCGGCCCCGTCGACGAGCTGGATGTTCTCGCCGCGGGAGAATTCCTTCGCCTCGGAGGTGAACGTTCCGCAGGCGAGCAGCACGCCCTGCGGCACGCCGGCCGCCGCCATGGCTGCGCGCAGCTCGCGCACCGGCTTGATGCCGACCGTATAGACGCTCGAGCCCTTGCACTGGACGACGCTGGAAACCTGGTCCGCGCCCCCGGCGACCAGGCCGATGTCGGCGCCTCCGTCGGCGCCGGAGCGCGCCTGGGTCGTGGCGAAGCCGAGCGCTTCGTAATAGGCCGTGCACAGCTCCTCGAAGCGGCGCCATTCCAGCCGCCGCAGCAGCTCGAGGCTCCAGCGGCCGGTGCCCGAAGGATCGTCCTGCGCGCTGCGCGGCGCGGCAACGCGGCTCGCGTCGGCCGGCTCCCTTCGCCGCCGCACGAGCGCCGCCGCGAGGATCGCGGCGGCCGCGGCGATGAGCGCCACGGCGCCCGATGCATAGACCTTGGCGTTCAGGTCACTCGGCAGCGCGATGGCGATCGGTATGCCAAGCGCGAGGATGGCGGCGAACAACGCGCGCACGATGCGCGGCCCGGAACCGAGCCGTTCGCGCATCATTCAGGCGCGGCCGGCGAGCGCCGCGCTGCGCGCCTTGCGCTTTCCGTCGCGCGGGGGGCTGACGATCGCGTAGCAGGCGCAGGACGCCGCCTCGAGCCCGCCATCGTCGAGGATGGTGATGTTGCCGCGGCGGTAGGCGATCAGCTTGCGCCGCTGCAGCGCGGAGGCCGCCTCGGTGACGCCGACGCGCCGCACGCCGAGCATGTGCGAAAGGAACTCGTGCGTCAGGTAGAACCGGTCCGAGCGCACCCGGTCGCGCGTCATCAGCAGCCAGCGCGCGAGGCGCGCCGGCACCCGGTGGAAGCGATTGCACGCGGCGGTCTGCGTGATCTGCGCCATGAGCGAGTGAGTATAGCGATAGAGCTCCCGCTGCAGGGGGGCGCTGCGCCGCAGCTCCCTGCGGAAGCGGGCCGCGCTCATGCGCAGGGCCGTGCCGCCGCCCTGCACCAGCGCGCGGATCGGCGACACGCCGATGCCCAGCGCCAGCGCCACGCCGACCATGCCCTCGCGGCCGACCAGGCCGACCTCGAGCGCAAGCCGGCCCTCCACCAGCGTCAGCAGCGACACCAGGCCGTCGGTCGGAAAATACACTTCGCGAATCGGCGCGCCAGGCTCGTAAAGCACCTCGCCGAACACGAGCGCGACCGGCTCCAGGCCGGAGAGCAGGTCGCGGTAGGTCCCCGGCGGCAGCGCGGCCAGCACGCTGTTCGCGGCCGGCTGAGGCTTCGCGCTGCGCGGGCTCGGCATGCGGCAAGATTAGGCCCGCGGCGCCGCCCGGTATGTACGCTGTCGCACAGAGGGAAGCCACGCGGCGGAACAGAATGGTCAGCCATGAGAGCAAGGTCGATAGTTCTCGCAGTGATCGCGCTTTTCGCCGCGGGCGGCAGCGCCGGCGAGGCCCTCGGCCAGTCCGCGGCCGGCGCATTCACTGGCGAGGCCGGAACGCGGGAAGCGCAAGGCTCCTTGGGGCGCTCGCAAGACCAGGCTGTCGGCGGCGAGCGCTGGAGCTCATACCGGGACTTCTGGTTCGATTACAACAGCTCCCGCATCGACGTCACCGATGCGAGCAAGGTGACCGACATCGCCGGCTACCTGAAGCAAAACCCTTCGTTCCGGCTCGCCATCGACGGCGCGCTGCCCGCGGGCGACGCGGATCTCAGCGACCGCCGCATCGACTCGGTGCGCGAGGCGCTGATCGCGGCGGGAGTGCCGGCCTACAAGATCTACACCGGCACGTTCGGCGACCCGCTGCTGCGGCGCGAGCGCCGCGTCGAGGTGCTGTTCAGCCCCCGGGACTGATCGCAGGGCCGCTCAGGCGGCGGCGAACGGGATCAGGCGGTCGTATTCGCGCTTCACCACGGCATAGCACTCGCAAACGCGCGCCTCGAGCTTCGGGCGGTTGAGCACCGTGATGTGGCCGCGGCTGTAGTTGATGAGCCGGGCCTTCTGCAGCTTGCCGGCCGCCTCCGTCACGCCCTCGCGGCGCACGCCCAGCATGTTGGCGATCAGCTCCTGGGTCATCACCAGCTCGTTCGCCGGCAGGCGGTCGAGGCTCAGCAGCAGCCAGCGGCAAAGCTGCTGCTCGAGCGCGTGGTGGCGGTTGCACACCGCCGTCTGCGCCATCTGCGTGATCAGCGCCTGCGTATAGCGCAGCAGCAGGTGCTGCAGGTCGCCGCCGCGCTCGAATTCCCGCTTCAGCACCGACGCGCTGAGCCGGTAGCCGTGACCCGCGCTCTGCACCACCGCCCGGCTGGGCGTGGTCTCCCCGCCCATGAAGAGCGAAATGCCGACCAGGCCCTCGTTCCCCGAGACCGCGATCTCCGCCGAGGAGCCGTCCTCCATCACGTAGAGCAGCGACACGATGGAGTCGAGCGGGAAATACACGTAGCCCTGCGTGCCGCCGGCCTCGTACACCGCCCAGCCCAGCGGCAGCGGCACCAGCTCCAGGTGAGGCTGCAGGCGCGCGAAATCCGCCGCCGGCAGCGCGGCGAGCAGGCGGTTTTGCGACGGCGCTTGCCCGGCGGAGGTGGGACTGGCCATGGACGGCCCAGTTTACGCCCTGTGTGCGCTAGCGCACAGCCGGCCCGCCATGGCAGGACGACAATCTCCGGGCCGAAGGCCGGATACAGGAAACCTACGGCATGACCAGGGAGAAGGCAATGCTGATGCGCACAGGTGTGATGGCAGTGAGCGCCGCGGTGGCGGCGATGATGTTCGGCTGCTCCCCGCAGCCGGGCGCGACGCTCGCAGTGGTGAAGGACAAGATCTACAGCGTGACGCCCGCCGCGATGAAGGTGAAATCCGGCATCGTCACGGGCGAGCTCACCGAGATGAAGGTCACGGAGCGCATCGAGGAGGGCTCGGGACGCATCACGTCGCCCGCCAAGCTCAGCGGCAAGCTGGTCCTCAAGAACGTGTCTGCGGACCAGTCGCTGCGCCTGATCGGCGGCAAGGTGCGCTACATCGACATGCAGGGCAAGCCGATCAAGCTGGAAGAGAACCGGACCGAGCCGATGCTCAGGATCGCCTCGTCGTACGGCAGCCAGGAGCGGCTCGATCCCGGACAGGACAGCACTCAGACCCTCGACGCGGACTTTCCCGCCGCCGCCCTGGGGGCGAAAAAGCTGAAGGAAATCCGCCTCGAGCTGTCCTACATCCCGTCTTCATTCAGGGAAGAGGCGCTGAACTTCAACGTGTCGATCGGCGGCGGAGAGAAGTAGCCCCTAGACGACGAGGTTGTCGTGCGACAGGTATTTCTGCCGCCAGGCCTCGAAGGGCACTTTGTCCGCGGCCTCGATCTCGCGCTGGCGCTCTAGCGACCAGTCGGCGAGGCCGGTGAACCGCTCGTTCACTTCGCGCGGCAGCTCGAGGCTCTTCAGGTAGTCCCTGTGCCGCGTCGACTCGGCGAGCGCGAAGCGAACGAAGGAGTTCCGGTGGTCGCGCGCCATCGCATGCAGCACTTTCGCCGAAGGCACGCTGTCGGGGGCGCGCAGCGCCTCGAGCGCGGCGGCGAGGGCATCGCGATGCGCGCTGCCGCCGCCGTGCGCCCGGTCCAGCGTCCCGGCGATCGGCGCGCATTCGGACAGTATCTGGCCGCCCCATTGAGCCAGCTCGACTTCATGTGAATCCTTCTGCAGCTTCAATCCCGGCTCCCGCCCGCGCAGCGCGACCTGCTGCTGGTTGCGCCGTATCGCGGCGATCTCCTGGGGCGTGTCGGGCGGGCTGTCGGCGAGCAGGCAGTGCAGCAGGAACAGGTCGAGGAAGCGGCAGGTCGCCGGCCAGATGCCGATCGGGCAGAACGGGTCGAGGTCCATCAGGCGCACTTCGACGTACTCGACGCCGCGCTCGCGCAGGGCGTGCAGCGCACGTTCCCCGGAGTCGATGCGGCGCTTGGGGCGGATGCTGCCGTAGAACTCGTTCTCGATCTGCAGCAGGCTGGCCGATAGCTGGCGGTAGTTGTCGTTGTCGCGGATGCCGGCTTTCGCGTAGGGCGGATAGGGCTTGGTGAGCGCGTCGTCGAGCGAGGCCGCGTAGCTCTTGAGGTCGTTGTAGCTCACGCGCAGCGCGGACTGCGCGTCGCTCTGGTAGCCGAGCGGCCCCATGCGCAGCGAGGTCGCGTGCGGCGCGTACATGGTGCCGGGCGAGAGCTCGACCAGCTCGTGCTTGCGGCCCTCGACGAAGCTCGAGCATATCGCGGGCGAGGCGCCGAACAGGTAGATCGGCAGCCAGGAGTGGCGCCGGAAGTTGCGGATCAGCGCGAAGTACTGCGCGTCGGTCACGCCGGGGAGCGACCAGTTGTAGTGGATGCCGGAGATCGCCTGCATGCGCCGGCCGTAGCGCAGGGCGAGGCCGAGGCGGTACACGGTCTTCGCGCGGCCGACGTTCGAGGTGCCGTAGCGCCCGATCGGGATCTGGTTGTCCGCCGGCAGGTTGCACGGCATGCTCGCGCACCACAGGATCTCGTCGCCGATGTGGCGGTAGACGAACTGGTGGATCCAGGTGAGCTCCTGCAGGCAGGCCTCGACGCTGCCGTGCACGCCGGTGATCAGCTCGAGCTGCGCCTCGCTGAAATCGGTGGTGATGTGCGGGTGCGTGAGCGGCGAGCCGAGCGCCGGCGGGTGCGGCGCCTGCGAAAGCGCGCCGTCGGAACGCACGCGCAGGCTCTCCTTCTCGATGCCGCGGCGCATTCCCTTGAGAGTTTCCGGCGCGAGAGTACGCAGCCGATCCTCGTGAAAACTCATGGGTTCGCTAAGGTAACAGAGTTTCGACTACCCAACTGTCGCGGGCATGGCTACACTTGCCGCGCAAATGGGGGATGTTCTTCGCGCCTTGTGTGCGGCAGCAGGACTCTTGTGCTCGACGGCGTTCGCCCAAATCCAGGAAGGGGTGTGGATCCCGGCGCCCGGCGGCTACACGGTGGCGGCGACGATCCTGCGGCCCGAGGGACCGGGGCCGTTCGGCGCGGTGATCCTCAATCACGGCGTGCCGGTCTCCGACAAGGAGCGCGCCGGCGCCTCCTCGAGCGATCTGCTGATGTCCGCGGCGGTGTTCGCGCAGCGCGGCTACGTGGTGGTGCTGCCGCTACGGCGCGGCTTCGGCGCCACCGGCGGCGAGTTCGCGGAGTACACCGGGTCTTGCAGCCATCCGGATTACCTGGGCGGCGAGCAGGCGGCCGCCGAGGACGTCATGGCGGCGTACGAGTACGCGCGCGCGCTGCCCTACGTCGATCCCCACCGCATGATCCTCGCCGGCCATTCGGCCGGAGGGATGGTGGCTCTGTTCACCGCCGGCGTGCGCCAGCCGGAAGGACTGGTGGCAGTACTAGCTTTCGCGGCGGGACGCGGCGGCAACCCGGCGCTGCATCCTGGCGTGCCCTGCGCCGCCGAGCCGCTCGCGCGCGTGCTCGACATGGTCGGAAGATCGATCAAGGCGCCGGTGATGTTCCACTACGCGGAGAACGACCAGTACTTCAACCCGGACACGACCAGGTTCTGGTTCAAGCGCTTCACCGCCGGCGGCGCGCGCGCCGAATACGTGCTGCAGCCGCCGTTCGGCGACGACGGCCACTACGTGTTCGGCGACCGGGCGGGCGTCCGCTACTGGGTGCCGGCGGTGGAGAGCTTCCTCGCCAGGCACGACGTTCCGTTCAAGCGCCTGGATACGTCCGCGGCGCTCAACCGGTAATCACGCCGGGACCGGCTGCTTCTCTCGAGGTTTCGATTCGGCGGGCTTGGCCGGGCTTTCCGGCTTGGCCTGCTTCCTCTCGTCCTCGGCTCTCTGCAGGGCTTTGCGCGCCTCTTCAGCGCGGCGCTGGTAGTACTCGCGTTCGTACTCGAGACACATACGGGCCTCCTTTCGGCTCGGCTGCGAGGTCGATGCTACGCCCGCCGGGGATGAAAGAGAAGATGCTCGCCGCCCGCGCGTTCCTAGCCAGAGGAGGAGGAGGAGGCGTCAGATGCGCGGACGGCGAAGCAAGCGGTGGTCAGTGCGCCGAGCGCGGCTTGCCGGGCGTATGAAACAGCCTGGCGAACGCGGCTTTCGCACGCGAGACAGCTTCGACGGTCGCGTCGAGGCCGAGTTCCCAGCGTTCCGCATACTCGAAATGAGCGCGATAGCGGTGGCGCACTTCCTGCGGCAGCGACTGGTACGCCGCTTGCCAGAATGGCGTGGTCAACGCGTTACGCATGGCGAATTCCTCCTCGAGTGCGAGCGGCCGAGACGGCGCGCCTGGCTAACGAAGACAACGCGCCCGCAGCGGCGCGGATCAGACGCGCGACTTCCTGCGAGCGGGCCCTGCGGGCAGCGCGCTCCAGCGCGTACAATTCTGCGGCGGTCAAAGCGGTCCTGGTTTTCATGTTCGCTCCTATCACCAGTGCAAGATAGGGCCGCCCCCTCGCAACAACAAATGATGAATTCTCACGTCTGCCATGAGAAAAGCTCACTAATTTCATGATCTACCGCTTGCCGCCGCTGAACGCATTGCGCGTTTTCGAGGCCGCCGCGCGCCATCTCTCGTTCAAGGAGGCGGCGCAGGAGCTCTCCATCACGCAGGCCGCCGTCAGCCACCAGATCAAGAGCCTCGAGGAGTATCTCGGCGTGGAGCTCTTTCGCCGCGCCGGGCGCGGGGTGCAGCTCACGGAGGCGGCGCGCGCCTGCCTGCCGAAGCTGCGCGAAGGCTTCGAGTCGCTCGCCGCGGCGGTGGAGCTGATCCGCGAGCGCGCGGCGGAGACCGAGCTCATGATCACCGCGCCGCCGGTGTTCACCGCGCGCTGGCTGTTTCCGCGCCTGGCGGATTTCGCCAAGCGCGAGCCGAGGATCGAGCTGCGCGTCTTCGCCTCGAGCAAGATGGTCGACGCCGGCGCGCTCGATTCCGCCACCCTGGTGGGAAACCTCGACCTGAGGGACGACGTCTCCGGCGTGGAGATCCATCTCGGCGCCGGCAACTATCCCGGCTACCGCGCCGATCACCTGTTCGATGTCGCCACCATCGCGGTCGCCAGCCCGGAGCTCGCCCGCAACCATCCCGGGCTGCGCGAGCCCGCCGACCTGGCGCACCACGTGCTCCTGCACGACGAGGCGATGGACCTCGTCGCGCACGGCGACGCGTGGCAGAAGTGGCTGGAGGCGGCCGGCGTCGCGGATCGCGTCGACGGCAGCCGCGGGCCGCATTTTTCCTCCAACATCCTGTCGCTCGAGGCGGCGTCGCAGAAGCTGGGGGTGGCACTTGCTTTGAAACCTCTGGTCAACGACGATATCGCATCGGGAAAGCTGTGCGCCCCGTTCAAGGTGGAGCTGAAACCGCAGTCGGCGTATTTCCTGGTATGCCCCGAGGTTATTGCCGAGCGCCCGGCGGTGGCGGCGTTTCGCAAGTGGCTGCTCGACCAGGCGGTAAACCTATGAGCCGAGTCTGTTTTTTGCAGCACTTGATAACCGTTTCCGGCGCCGCCATTTAACGCCCGTGAGATCGCGCGATTTTTCGAGCTGGATGTGGACCGAGGCGCTGTCGCTCCTCGAGCAGGCCGACCGTCTGCACCGGCAGTTCCTGCGCGCCAGCGGCGCCGAGCAGGTGCACGCCTGGGAGCCGCCCGTGGACGTCATCGAGACGGGCGACGAAGTGCGCGTGCAGATCGCGCTGCCCGGCGTCTCCGCCGAGGCGATTCGCGTCGCCGTCGAGCCCGGCGGGGTCACGGTGTCGGCGCTGCGCGATTTTCCCTGCCGCGAAGACGGCGCGTGCCTGCATCGCATCGAGATTCCCTATGGCCGCTTCGAGCGCCGGCTGCAGCTGCCGCTCGACGACCCGTACGCTGCGCTCGAGCTGGCTCGCAAGACGCTCGCCGACGGCGTGCTCACCCTGATATTCCGCAGGAAGGAAGGCCGATGAGCGAGCAGCAGAAGGTCCTTTCGAACGAGAAGCCGAACGCCGCGCCGGCGCCCTCGCAGGGCGCAAAGGCCCTCGCCAGCCGGCCGCTGCCCGAGGACGCCCTGATCGTCGTCCCGATGCGCAACACGGTGCTGTTCCCCGGGGTGATCTCGCCGATCACGATCGGCCGCAAGTCGTCCGTCGCGGCCGCGCAGGAAGCGGTAAGGAGCGAGAAGAAGATCGGCTTCCTCCTGCAGCGCGATGCCAAGAAGGACGACCTCAGGCCCGACGACCTCTACTGGGTCGGCACCGCCGGCCAGGTGGTGCGCTACATCACCGGCCAGGAAGGCGCGCATCACCTCGTGGTGCAGGGCACGAGCCGCTTCCGCGTGCTCGAGTTCCTCGAGGGCTGGCCGTTCCTCGTCGCGCGCGTGCAGTACGTCGAGACCAAGGACGAGATGACGCCCGAGATCGAGGCGCGCTTCCTGCAGCTGAAGGAGCGCGCGGTCGAGGCGATCCAGCTGCTCGCCAACGCCCCGGAGGAGCTGGCGGTGGTGGTGCAGCAGGTGGGCTCGCCGGGCCTGCTCGCCGACATGGTGGCGAACCTCCTCGACGTGAAGAACGAGGACAAGCAGGACCTGCTCGAGACCTTCGAGCTCAAGCGGCGCCTGGACAAGGTGCTGGAGCTGCTCGCCGAGCGCATCGGCGTGCTGCGCATCTCGAAGGAGATCGGCGACAAGACGAAGAAGGAGTTCGACGAGCGCCAGCGCGAGCACGTGCTGCGCGAGCAGATGCGCCA
>Ga0137409_10003033_pt1 | contig 17837 bp, 15 predicted proteins | sample CZODoug1_16funga_FD_122059 | JGI IMG/M metagenome (GOLD analysis project Ga0137409, IMG submission 122059) | Vadose zone soil fungal communities from Angelo Coast Range Reserve, California, USA - CZODoug1_16fungal (Hybrid Assembly) | ecosystem: Environmental > Terrestrial > Soil > Vadose zone... | reverse complement strand
TGGCGCAGGTCAAACACACCGTATATGCCAAAGAGTCAGAAAAAGCCGGCTATATATCTGTTGGTGATCCTGCCTATCCTTGGGATCGGCGGAATATCGGTCGTGATTGCGCTGGAGTCAGCCTATGCTCGCATGACCGGAGCTTCCCTATCGTCACTGCCGAGATTGAATGGCCTTCTCATTTCGCTGCCCGCTCTTTGTCTGTGGGTTCCCATAGCCTTGCTGTTCGGGAACTGCGTCTTATTCGCAGTGCCACCTCTAAGAAGAATTGCTGACACGTATACCACCCAGGCAAACCGACCCGGTTTCATCGAGTCACAGCGCCAACTTGGAAGAATGGCTCTTATCATGGCATTGATTTGTGTACCACTGATCATCCTGGGTTTCATGTTGTGATGTCTTAATTCCCGCCGCTGAGCTTGAGTTCTTTTCCATTCGATAAGACGATCCTGGTAATCCGCATGGCATGTGCCCCGTTCTTGGCGGGATAGCCGGTAATCGTTACTTCGTCCCGGTCTTCGAGCGAAGTCGCGGTCCATCCTCGGGGGGCCAGATTACTGCGACTCGTCAATTCGCCTTCCCACACTTGCACCTGGCCCTTGTCGTCTTTCACCGCGAACTCCACCACGGAATGAGGATTAACGAAGTGAAAATCCATTACTGTTCCCTTGAGCGTTATCTGTGACCCCGACGGAAATGCAGCCCATCCGTGATGCCCGCGCGCGGAACTCGGATTCAAGAGAAGCGCTGTTGCGATTATAAGAAAGCTCAAAACCGTGTTTTTCATTGTTCTCCTATTGCTGAACCGGCCGCGCGGGTCCGTCGTCGACCCAGCGGTCGAGATCCCGAACATATCGGCGTCCATTGAACGTGTACACCGGAACGGTGACGACCAGATAAGACTTGCCGACCAGCGGTTTGCCATCGCTATCCTTCTCGGTCCTGGCATCCGCGATCACCCACACATCAAAGTTGTTCTCAGGGCTGTCGGCCGCGGGGATAAACAAACCCGTGGGGCCCACGGTACCCACCGAATCCGTGCGACTGCCTTCGCTTTCGTAAAACACTCTCATCGACCATGTGACGTCGACCGGGCCAAGTTCCACGTCATCGGCTGTACGCCGTTTGCCGTCCGGGCCGTTTTGATATCCGATCGCCTCGAACTGCTGATATCCCCGGCTGCGGGTCTGGTTTCCGAAGGATGCCGTGGCTGAGTCCGGCGTTACTTTGATGTAGTCGACGCGATCGTAAACGGCGAGAGCCCCCGGCATCACGGAGCGGCGGAAAGCAACCTGGCGTTTACCGAGTGGTGCATCGAGCGCGACGTCCACTTCAGCAATGACCTCGCTCGCGTTGTGCGAAACAATGCGGCGCACGGTTACGCCGGGACCGAAATCCATGTCAGCCTGGGCAATTTGCGCCGGAAAATGGTCGCCGATCAGGCGAATGTGTTGCGATCGGGAACCTGTCTTCAGCAATGGCCGATCAATACCGAGCAGGGTTGCATTGGAAGTGGCTCGCTGCATCCTTATATCAAAGCCAAGCTCCTGATACTGTCCCCAGAACCAACGGCCCTCGGCATTTGATTCATCAGGCGCGCTCGTCATGACCTCCTGGGCATCGTTTGAGAGATCATTAGGAGCGGAACTCGTGACATTACCGCTCCTGGAAAACCCGCGCCAGGCGTAGCCCCCATACATCAGGCCGCGGCCGGACCGGACGACAGTAGAACCATCCGTGGCCGAGTGAAGCGTGGCGCGGGTGTTGAACTCGCCGTCGGCGCCACTGGACTCCATTTGCATCTCGCCGAAGTACCTGATGCGGCCCAGTACATATGCCGTGACCAGCCAGCGGCCAGCCGGGTTTTTGTCGAGGGTACGGGTCCGCCACGCGGCCCACTCGGTTGTGTGGAGTGGCGCCATTTTCGCGAGAAATGCGATGGCTTCCTCGCTCGGGCGAGCATTGTAGCGGACGGCGTGTGCCCGGGAGAGTTCCTTCCAGTCATCAACGGATCGCCGCCACGAAAGGACGCGGGCGAAGTTGTGGCACCTGCCGCACGCACTCATCACCGTATTCGGAATGGCGGTTTCCTCGTGAATCCGGCGCTCGACGTCGTATGTCACTTTCTTTGCTTCTTCGGGCGCGAGGCCGTGATACGTGCTGAGGTATTGCAGGAGGTGTCCTGTTTCTGCCGGAGTGAGATCAACGTCGTACAGAAGAGTCATTCGTCGTAGCGCTTGTTCCCAACCTTCGGGAGTAGCCCGTTCCCAGGAAATGCGCTGCATGTTTCCGCGATCGTCGCTGGTGTGGCAGCTTCCGCATTTCGCTTTCACCAGGGCATCCGTGACCGGAATGCCTTCCTCGCTCGCGGACCCGCCCTGGCCCGGCGTACTGCTGACCTGGGCGAAACCAAAATTTAGAAAAAAAAGAGACCAGAGCAGAGCTGTGCTCCGAAATTTTGAGATCATCGCGCGCCGTTCCTCTCTCGATCGCCTGAAAACAAAAAACAGGCATGGTTAAGAAACCCGACGGAACAACGAGGTAGAGGACTGACGAGGTCGAAGGGGCCGCACCCAACGTGGCGACTGCAGGACGAATCTACCATATAACGGGGCCGCGTCCGCAAGAGCGCTTCTGTTCCTGGCATCCCCGACGCACTTGCGATCCGATTGCCGCCCGAGTAGGCTGAATAAAAACCATGAGGAATTGGCTACTGATCGCGTGCCTGCTTTTTCAAGTAGCTGCACCCGCACCTCGTGATGGAGGAACGTTATCGGGTCAGATTCGATCCGCTGACGGACGGCCACTTTCGGGCGTATCTGTCATGATCGTGGCGGGAGAACTCAGAGATGGTCGCCCCAACCTTGTGCCATTGGGAATTTCGATTCCGGGAACTTTGGCTCAGACGGACGTCGCCGGACGCTATCATCTCGAAAATATTCCACCGGGGCGCTACTACATCCTCGCCAGACCATCGAGCAGCGCGAATGGTGATGCCGCAACGCTCTATCCGGGTGTAACTCGTCTCGAGAACGCCGGAAAAGTGGAAATCCGCCCGGGCTCAAAGATCGATGCGATTGATTTCACGATCGGACAGACAACTGTGGTCCGGGTTCGCGGACGTGTCTTCAATGCGATTGCCGGAATACCATCGCGGAGCGCGACCGTCAATCTCACCGGGGGATTGCTTGCGTCCTTTCGAACGACTGTGGACGCCAACGGTCTATTCCAATTCGCTGGCGTACCACCAGGCGAGTACGTCATCTGGAGCAGCGAGAATTCTGCTGGTCCGAACCGCCTGTTCACGACGCGGCGTCTTACGGTCCCGGATCGTGACGTGGACGATATGGAACTCGCCTTCATGCCTCCTCTAACCGTTTCGGGACATTTCGTTCTCGAAGAGGGAGCTACCTTTCCGAATCCAGGCATGACGCCGGGCATTACTGCCAACATTGTCGAAGGAACACTGGGAACTGGGACTAATGCCCGGATGGATGGCAGTTTCGAATTAGGCGGCAGAGGCGGATTAATCGAGGGTGAGTATCGGATTACGGTGGATCATCTGCCTGGAGATCTTTATGTGAAGTCGATCGCGTTTGGTTCGGCGGACCTTCTCCGGGAAACCCTCAAAGTCAGCGGTCCGCCTTCTTCGGAGATTGCGATAACTCTTGGAGTCGGAACGCGCATCCAGGGCAAGGTTTTCGACGAAAATCAGCAGCCGGCGTCGAATGTTCCCGTTTACGTCGTACCGGCCGTCCGGCAGAACGATCTGATCAGGATCCAACAGGCGGACAGAAATGGTACTTTCGACATACGAGGTCTGGCGCCCGGTGATTACACGGTTTTCGCTGTCGCCCAACCCTACGCCGGACAAGATCCCGAGTTCGTACGTCAATATGAAAGACTCGGCACGCCGGTCACAGTTTCACGAGATGCGCATCCGGCTGTGAATCTCAGCTTGCTCCGGTGAGCTCAAATTTTCGCCGGGCACGATACCGTCGATCTGCACCCGCCCAGACGTATCTGTAATTGCCGTCCGCACGACACCGGTAGAGCTGACCAGGACCACGATTGTTCCCGGAGAAGGGCTGCGTCGCACACCAGGTCATTTAACTGCCCGCAAGACAAATTTCATGGCTCCAGCCCTTACGATCAGGCTTAACTTTCAAAGTCGAAGCAAGGAAGTTCTTCGATATAGCGGAACGCATGTACTGCGGAAGCCAATGGATGGACGCTAGGTCTGCTTCGTCTGCTCGTCAAGAGTTCGACGCGACGTGACGCGATATGACGCGGTTTGGCACGCTTGGAGATACGACTGGCCGAAAAGCGGCAGTTGGCACTTTATTGGAGCTGCGGTCTGGCAGTGAGGCTTTCATATGCCCTCTTGTGAACGCGTTTTGCTACTGCCAAACTTTCTGCCGGATACCGGACCGGCAGAAAGTTTATTTCGTTCGCACAACGAATTAGAATCCAGCTTAGATCTGTTGCTGTGCGCGTCAAGACGCAGTCGCAACATGACGCGGTAGGCCGCGATGTGGCGCACTTTCGCTGACGTTGGTTGCTGTCGCTTGACGCGACCAGGGAATGCCTGGAGGATTTCGCAGTGGATACAAGACTACGGGTCGATTGCTCGAACGACGATCTCCTGGTGAGTTGGAAGGATATTGCGGCTTATCTGAAATGCAGCGTCCGCAAGGCGCAGCGCCTTGAACGGCGCGAACTTCCGGTAAACCGGATTGAGGGAACGAAGTCTGTATGGGCCTCGAAGTCGGAAATCGATCGGTGGTTGATATCGCAAGCGGAAAAAACGAAAGGACTCCAAACGCAATTCGCCACAATAACCGCTTCTGACTCGGCCGGTTCCGGTTGTGCCGAGGCTGTTACCGTCGAGCAGACTGATGAAGGCAGGCTTGCAGCCCGCATTTCCGGTATCGCCGAATTGTTTTCCCGCGGATGGCTGCGATTGCTGTTCGGAATCTCGGTCGGACTAACTGTCGGAGCAGCTATGGTGTCTGCGTACGGGTTGACGATTGTGTTTTTCGGTATAGCCGCTGTGTTTCTGATGCTAACGTACCGGTCACTGAGAAATACGAGTTATACGCGAGGAATGGTTGCATTCTTCATGATCGCTGGTATGTCATATTGCGCGAGCGCCACCACTTTGCCCGACGTGGTCGGCTCGGTCGTCAATATGACGGCCCTGAAGCCGGCGCTCGCCTATCCGCTTGTGACGGGTCTCCGCTTCATCCCAATTCTTGTCTTGATTTCCATCTTCCTCGTCGTTCTCCGGAACAATAGGGGTTTTGCCCACAGCTGGAGATCCCGCGCAGCATATCTATTTTTTGGTGCGTTCTTTTTATTCGGAACAGCGGGCGTCGCCCTCACTGCTTCAGGGGCGTACCGCTTAGTGCAAGCCTCACTTTCTATCCGTTGGACGCTTCTCGCGGGAGAATCCTTTATCTTTGGGGTGAATCTCGGACTGTTCGTACTCGGTTATCGTTTTTTCAATACAACTTCGATCAAGAACTACCATCAATTCTTGAAGTCGTGCGGCACCGGGTACCTCCTGATAGCATTGACCGCAGCGATCGTCGGCAGGCACTGGAATGAAATTAATCAGCATCACCTCGATACGAGGATGCCGCACGCGTATCGCGTCCAGAATACTGATGCGGAAAAAGACCTGCGGGACTGGTTGGAGCGCCACAGTACGGAAGCAGGGCCAGACTTGGTGAGTCTACGCAGTAATCTGGAGTTCTTGCACGCCTTGCGAACTCAAGAATTCTACAGGCACGATTTCGATGAGGCATTTCAGGTATCAAGGAGGGCGGTGATATTCGGCTACAAAGCCGGTCGTGACTCATTAGACAAACGACCCATCTTTGTCCTGATCCGGTTTCCTGCTGCCCTCGCAGCCGTACTCCGCTTCGAATTGGTGAGAAATTGACTAAGCGCATCTCGTCTTTCTGCCTGGAACGGGCGGAGATCCCAGCGCGATTGACATGGACCCCGGCGTAGGCGGCGGGTGAAGGTAGAATAGACTCAGCCCAAAAACGCGTAACGGAAATTCCTGTCAGGGGGTGTGACATGGTTCGAATGGGTCGTTTGGCCATGGCCCTGTGCCTTTTCTCGATGGTTGCGAGCGCCCAGGAAGACCCACTGGCGTGGTTTCCCCTCCAGGTGGGCAGCCGCTGGATGATATGGCGCCCTCATTAGCATTTCCGTAACCCTCACTATCCCTGAGATTCCGTAGTCCGCGTATGTACTCCGATACATGACGATTACGTACACGCGAATCAGACTTCAGCTCATTGGAAGCAGCAGCAAGAGGATTCATGCTCCAGAGTCATGAAGGACGGAACGGAGAAAGAAGCCCTCGGAGAGGCAAGCTCTTCGCTGCCCACAGCAACTCGAATCACGCTCAGAATCAATGCCGCACAGAAACAGATGGACGTGCTCCCATGGACGACCCTCCTCGATGCGCTGCGCGACTACCTTGACCTGACCGGCACAAAAAAAGGCTGCGACCATGGGCAGTGCGGCGCCTGCACAGTCCTGGTGGACGGGAAACGTATCATTTCATGCCTGACTCTGGCGATCATGAAAGACGGCTCAGACGTGACCACTGTCGAAGGCCTCGCCAACGGAGACGGACTCCATCCCATACAGCAGGCATTCATTGACCATGACGCGTTTCAATGCGGGTATTGCACGCCGGGGCAGATCTGCTCGGCTATCGGCATGATCAACGAAGGCCGCGCGAAGACGGCGGACGACATTCGGGAGTTGATGAGCGGCAACATCTGCCGTTGTGGTGCGTATCCGAACATTGTCGCGGCGATCCAGCAAGCCATGCAAGCGGATAGAGGGAGGGCGGCATGAACAGTTTTTCTTACACGAGGGCCGGTGACGTTGCAGGCGCGGTCAGCGAAGTGTCCGGAAACCGCGCGGCCAAGTTTATCGCGGGTGGAACGAATCTGATCGATCTGATGAAGGAGAATGTCGCCCGCCCAGGCCGGCTGGTCGATATTACACGGCTGCCTTTGAGCCGCATCGAGGATACGCCCGACGGCGGGCTGCGGCTGGGAGCGCTCGTTACAAACGCGGACACTGCATACAACGAACAGGTGGAAAGGCGCTATCCGCTGCTTTCGCGGGCGATTCTTGCAGGAGCTTCACCGCAGCTCCGCAATATGGCCACCAATGGCGGAAATCTTCTCCAGCGGGCCCGATGCTACTACTTCTACGATACGGCCACGCCCTGCAATAAACGCGAGCCCGGCACAGGCTGTTCCGCCATAGAAGGCTTCAACCGGATGCACGCAATCCTGGGCGCGAGCGAGCAATGCATTGCGGTGCATCCCTCAGACATGTGTATCGCCCTTGCCGCTCTCGAGGCGGTCGTGCGCGTCACCGGGAGAAATGGCGACAGGGCCATCCCATTCGCCGACTTCCATCGCCTGCCTGGCGAAACGCCGGACATCGACAGCAACCTGGGTGTGGACGAGATCATCACGTCCATCGATCTCCCCTCCAAAGGCTTTGCCGACCATCACGCCTATCTGAAGGTGCGTGACCGCAAGGCTTACGCGTTCGCGCTCGTATCGGTGGCCGCCGCCCTCGAAATGTCGGGCGACACCATCAAGGAGGCGCGGCTCGCGCTGGGTGGTGTCGCGCACAAGCCGTGGCGCAATACAGAAGCCGAGGGACTGCTAAAAGGGAAGCACGCCACCAGAGATAGTTTCCAGATCGTTGCCGAAGCGTTCATGCGCGATGCCAAAGGGCTCAGCCACAACACGTTCAAAATCGAGTTGGCAAAACGCGCCATCGTGCGCGCCCTGAAGCATGCGGCCCAGATGGAGACCAGGCCGTGACAACCAACTACATTGGCCAACCCCTCAGCCGTGTTGACGGACGCGCAAAGGTGACGGGCCAGGCAAAATACGCCGCGGAGTACAACGTTCCGGGTCTTGCCTATGGCGTCGTCGTTTCAAGCGTCATTGCCAAAGGAAGAATCACAAAGATTGATGCGAGCAAGGCGCTCCGCTTCGGCGGTGTACTCCAGGTGTTCACACACGAAAACGCTCCGCACACCGCATCGGACGACCAAAGTTACAAGGACGAGGTGGCGCCCCCGGGCTCGCCATTTCGCCCGCTCCGTGACGACAGGATTATGTTCAGCGGGCAACCTGTCGCGCTCGTGGTCGCTGAGACCTTTGAGCTTGCGCGGTATGCCGCATCGCTCGTTCGCGTTGACTACAAGAGCGAACCGCATGAAACCGACTTGACTGCAAAGCGGGGCCAGGCTTATGAGCCGAAGCTGCGAGAGTATATTGACCCGCCAATCCAACCGCGAGGCGACGCCGGCAAAGCTTTTGCAAGGGCCGCTGTGCAGCTCGAAGCGGAATATGCGGGGCCGGCCGAACATCACAACCCGATGGAACTGTTCGCGACAACCGTCGTATGGGAAGGCGGCGGCAAGCTCACGGTCTACGACAAGACCCAGGGACCGCAGAACAACCAAAAATATATCTGCAAGGTCTTCGAGTTGTCCGATGACGACGTGCGTCTTCTGTCGCCGTTTGTCGGCGGCGGGTTTGGATCGGGTCTCCGCCCACAGTATCAGTTGTTTCTCACGGTCATGGCGGCGCGCGGACTGCAGCGCTCGGTCAGAGTCTCGCTGACGCGCCAACAGATGTTCACATTCGCCCACCGGCCCCAGACACTGCAACGAATCGCGCTGGGGGCTGCGGCGGACGGCAAGCTCGAAGCTCTGATGCATGAAGCCCTGGCCGAAACGTCGCGGTTCGAAGAATACAGCGAACAAGTGGTCAATTGGTCGGGCGAGCTCTACCACTGCAAGAACGTCAAGCTCGGTTATAAGGTCGCGCAACTCGACCTCTACTCGCCTTCCGATATGCGTGCGCCGGGCGCCGCATGGGGATTGTTCGCGCTCGAATCCGCAATGGATGAACTGGCCTGGAAGCTCCGCATGGATCCGCTCGAGTTGCGGCTCAAAAACTACGCCGAGAAGGATCTCAACACAGGTAAAAAATTCTCGAGTAAAGAGCTGCGCGAATGTTACCGGCAAGGCGCGGAGCGGTTCGGCTGGTCCAGGCGTACTGCCGCACCGGGCTCAATGCGCGAGGGTGAAAGCCTCATCGGTTGGGGCATGGCGACGGGCATTTGGGAGGCGTGGCAAGTGCCCGGAAGTGCGAAAGCGGTATTGACGGCTGATGGACGACTCACGGTCGGCAGTGCCACCGCGGACATCGGAACCGGGACTTACACGATCATGACGCAGATCGCGGCTGAAACGCTGGGGCTCCCGATTGCCAACGTCACGTTTGAACTCGGCGACTCCAGGTTGCCGGCATCACCCGTCGAAGGCGGTTCGTTTACGGCTGCGACAATCGGGTCGGCGGTCAAGGCCGTGTGCGAGAAGATGCGCAAAAAGGTTTTCGACCTTGCGCGCAAGATGAAGGACTCGCCGCTGGCCCACACTCGCTTGAAAGAGGTCACGTTCGCCGACGGCTACATCAGGCTGCACAACGATCCATCGCGAGGCGTTTCCATCACGGAGGCCATGCGGCATGGAGAAGTCGGCCGCATCGAGGAGGAGGCGTCCGTCGTACCCAATTTTGCGAAGCAAGCGCGATACATACGACATTCGCATTCGGCCGTATTTGCCGAAGTGAAAGTTGACGAGGACCTGGGCACGATCGAGGTCTCGCGCGTGGTCAGCGCCGTTGCCGCCGGGCGCATCCTGAATGCCAAAACGGCGCGAAGTCAGATCATGGGTGGAATTGTCTGGGGCATCGGCATGGCTCTGGAAGAGGAAAGCGTGATCGACCAGAAGTTCGGCCGTTTCATGAACCACAATCTTGCGGAGTATCACGTGCCGGTCAACGCCGACGTGCATGATATCGACGTGATCTTCGTCGATGAACGCGATTCGATTGTCAATCCCCTGGGTGTCAAAGGCCTGGGTGAACTCGGTATCGTCGGCACAGCGGCGGCAATCGCCAATGCTGTCTTCCACGCAACGGGCGTTCGAGTCCGTCAATTGCCAATCAAAGCCGACAAGATCCTTTGGAGCACAGCGCGGGAACGCGAAGTGCTAAAGCCCGCGGCGTGACTGGGCAGTCAGAAGAGCGTTCTACTCCTGCTTGAAACATCCCGCAGGTTATGGCCGGCTGGGCCGGAGCAAGTCGGCAATACCCTGCTCGGCATCGCCCGTGGCTCGAGCTACGGTCAGTTTTGCCAGGTGGTGCGCGTAGAGGCTCGAGATGTAATCCTGCTCAGCTACCGCGAGACTCTCTTGTGCCTGGACAACCTCAATCGTGTCGGCGACGCCGGCAGCGAATCTGTCGCGGGCCTGGCGGAGCGTGCCCTGGGCCAGTGCACGGCTGCTTTCAGCCACCTTTACCTGCTCGCTGGCTGCCGTAAGCGTAAGAATCGCGCTCCGAACCTCGAAGTCCACGCGGCCATACGTGTCTTCGTATTCGGCGCGCCGTTGGGCAAGGACAGCATCAGCCTCGGCGATATCTGCGCGATTTCTGCCACCTCGCCAGATCGGAAAACTGACGCCCGCGGAAACCGAAAACGTTCCGCTAGACTTTGCCGGATTCACGCCAACCAAAGCATAGTCTCCATTGAGCGTAACCGCCGGACTGTTCTGAGCTGTTGCGGCTTTGTAAGCGTGCACGGCTGCGCGTTCCTGCGCCGCAGCAGCCTGCAGATCGGCCCGATTCTCCAACGCTTCCTTCAACGCCTCTTCCAGGACTACCGTTGCAGGACGGTAAGCCATGTTCGTTGTGAGAGTGAAGTCCTGTCCAAGCGGTAAACCGATGAGGCGCCCCAGTGACAGCTTCTGAGTGGCCAGATCCGTTTCCAGCGAGATGAGCCGCAGTTGCTGCGTTTGCAGCTCCACCTGACTCCGGCTGACGTCGATGAGTGCGTTCAATCCGGCTTTGTTCTGGTCCACCGCCTGTTCGTAAAGCGCCCGAGCCGTTTCAACCTGAGCTCGAGCCGAATCCACCCGGGCTGCGGCCGCGAGGACCTGCAGGTAAGATCCGCCGACAGCAAGGATCACCAGCTCGCGACTGTCGCGAACATTAAGCCGGGTCGCGTTTGCAGTCTCCCGGCTGGAGCGATAATTCCGCACCGCCGTAAGATCAATGATGGTTTGACTCACGGCGGCGCCTGCCTCAAAAAAGTGGAAGGGGCCGATGACGGATCGCCGGAATGGGATGTCTGGAAACGTGGAGGGACTGAATCCGATGGCCGCCAGATTGGTCTGCTGAACTGTTCCGGAGATGAACCCATTCAGATCGGGCAGGAGTTGAGCCAGGGCCTGCAGGCGGCGGGCTCGAGCTTCGCGTTCGGTCTGTTCCGCTCCTATCGCTCCAAGGTTGTATGTGAGTCCGCGCCTGATGGCTTCATCCAGTGAGAGCGGCAAGGGGTCTTTCGTCGGGGCGCCGGTCGGAATGCTGCCCTGAAATGCGCCCTGGACCTGAATTGAACTATTGCGGGCATCCACATTGCCTCTGCTTGCAGATACGCTTCCCGAAAGCGGCAACTGCTGCGGCCGGGAGCGCATCGATGGAGACGGCGGAACTTGGCCGGCAACCGGAGCGGCGAATAACAGCGGTATCCAAATGGCCATCAGCAGGGAAGCCATGAGGCGAGGGTGTTCCCCTCCTGGGACAGGAGGGATGGACGCGCCATCAAGAAAATGCTGCGAAGCCTCCTTTGAAAAGGCGCGGACGGGGTGGTCAGTTCGGCGAAAACGGTGGCACGCCGGTCTGACCACCCCGTCTGCGCCGCTTCGGAGGCTGTCTTTTTCTGAATGGCGCAGCCACCCCTCCTGTTCCAGGAGGGGAACACCCTCGTGTCTCATCGCAGCGTCCCAATCCCGTTAAGGATCATTTGAACAACAGCCTCATCCCCCATGTAGGAATTGATCATCAGATGGTAAAGGTGGCGACTGGGCCAGTCTTTGCCGAAATACTTCCTGATGAAAGCTGCGCGGTCCTGATCCACCGTATTGACGAGGCGCGCCGCTTCCGCCTCGTCCGTTCCGCCCGCCAGAAGCCATTGGATCTTGTCTTCATAAGGGGCGTAGAGGAAAACGTGAAACGCGTCATCCCGGTTGTGAAGGAAAAATGCGGAGCCACGTCCAACGATGACGCAGTTGCCTGCCGCCGCCGCGTCGCGTACGACTCGTTCCGTGATTGTGAAGATCGTGTCTGCGTCCAAAAGCTTCAGCCGACCCACATTCAGGCTTCCTTCAAAGCTGCCCCGCAAAACGGATTTCAGCAGCCGGTAGTAAAGAGGGTCCCTTCGCTCTTCCCGGCGCTTGACCTCCGCTCGATCACACTCCGCCGCGCGAGCGATCTCATCGGTCAGCAACTGGTCCCAGAGTCTCCAGCCGAGCTTCTCTGCCAGCAGTTTTGCAATCTTCGCGGCCCCGCAGCCAAACTCGCGTTCGATCGTGATGACTTTAACCATCGGTTCAAAATCCCGTTTACGCCGCAGTCGCTCCGCCGGCCTGGCGTGGGTCGTTCTTCCTCAATGCGAAGGAGAGAAAAAACATGATCGCGGATATGATGCCCAGTATCCAATAAGTGTCGATGAAGGCCAGGGTTGCCGCCTGGTTCTGTGCAACGCGATAGAGGCTTGCATGAGCTTGCCTCTGCGCGACATCCGGGCTCAACCCGGACTGCGTCAGGTAGCTGCTGAGGCCGTTCACTGCGTTGACAAATGTCGGATTCTGTGGCGAGGCATTGCTGACCAGGACCGTCTGATGGTACTGAGCGCGCCGGGCAATCAGCGTTGTGACCATCGACGTCCCCACGCTGCTTCCAATATTGCGCATGAAGTTGACCAGGCCTGCGACCATATTGCTCTTCTCTTGCGGTATTCCGACATAGGCTGCGAGTGTAATCGGCACAAACAGGAAGCCCATGCCCAGGCGCTGGACGAGGGAAACACGTGTCGCGGAGCCGAAGTCCAGAAGTAGACTGAGCTGAGTTGTTGTATGAAACATTGCAAGCGACAGGCAGAGCCAGCCGAAGGCAATTATGTAGCGTGCCTGAATCATCGAAGTGAGCTTGCCGACCAGGGGCATCTCGACCAGCAGGACCAGAGCGCCAACGGATAGAACCAGTCCCGCCAACTCAGCGGTGTACCCCATCAGCGTTTGTAGAAACAGCGGCATCATCACCAGACTGCTGAACAGAACCGCTCCCAGTAGAAACATCATCGCGTTCGCGCCGAGGAAGTTGAAGTTCCTGAAGAGATGCACGTCAACGATCGGGTTTCCCGCAAACCATTCCCAGATGAAGAGCGAGAGCAGCCCGATGCCGGCAAGGATCGCAAGCATCAAAATGAAGTGTGACTGAAACCAGTCATCCTGCTGTCCACGGTCCAGCATGATCTGCAAAGCGCCGACGCCAAGCGTCAGCAGCGCGATGCCAATGTAATCGATTTTTAGACCAGCACTCTTCAGGCGGACCAGGTACGCGGGGTCTTCGATAAGTCGCTGAATGAGGAAGAGTGCGAGCAAGCCAACCGGCACGTTGATGAAAAAGATCCAGCGCCAGGAGTAGTTATAGGTAATCCAACCGCCGAGAGTCGGTCCGACCGCAGGAGCCATGATCGCGGTGATGCCGTAGAGTGCAAATGCCAGACCACGCTGCTGCGGAGGAAAAGTGTCTGCCAGGATTGCCTGCGCCATGGGTTGCAGCCCGCCGCCTCCCAGGCCCTGAAGCACGCGGAACAGAAGCAAGAAACCAAGACTCGGCGCAATCCCGCACAGCACAGAGCTGAGAGTGAAGGAAGAGATACACGCCATGAAGAAGCGCTTACGGCCAATCGCTCCGGCCAGCCAGCCGCTGATCGGCAGGATGACGGCATTCGAAACGAGGTAAGAAGTCAGAACCCACGTGCTCTCATCGTTGCTGACGCCGAGATTGCCGGCGATGTAAGGTAGCGCCACGTTGGCAATGCTCGTATCGAGAATCTCCATGAATGCCGCAAGCGCCACAACGATGGCAATCAGCCACGGATTGTGCCGGGGAGGTGGACTCGCCGCCGGAGTTTCCGTTCTGCTCATCGGAGATACACTTTGGGCACCACGTTGACACCGGGCCGAAGCTGCAGATCGGTGTTCTGTCCAGGCTCGATGACGATCTTAACGGGAACTCTCTGGACTATCTTCACGTAATTGCCAGTGGCATTCTCAGGTGGAAACAGGCTGAAAAGCGGGCCTGTCGCTCCAGCGATGCTGTCCACATGGCCTTTGTACATCCGCCTGTTGGAATCGACGTAAAGGTCCACGGGCAGTCCCGGACGTACGTAACCCAGCTGCGTCTCTTTGAAGTTCGCGGTCACCCAGACTTCCTGAAGAGGAACAATTGTGAGCAATTGCTGGCCGGGCATGACGTTCATTCCGACCACAACGCGCTTGTTCACCTGTCCAGTGACGGGGGCCACGATCTTCGTATACTGCAGGTTCAGTTCGGCTTGCTGCAGGGCCGCCCGCTTCTGCTCCACAACTGCATATGCAGAGCGAGCCCGCGCCTGAGTAGCGGCCACTTGCTTCGGCGCCGTTTGCGCAGCGCGATGGCTCGCTTCGGCTGCCAACAACCGACTGCGCTCTTGTTCCACGGATTGCCAGGCAGCCGCTGCATTGTCGCGCGCAGCGGCCACTCTCGCGGCGGTGGCCCGGGCGGCGGCCACGGCGTTGTCATAGACTTGCCTCGCCACCTCTTCTTTTTCCACCAGCATCCCGTAGCGCAGCACATCGCGCTGCGCCTTCGCATCGTTTGCCTGAGCTTCTTCCAATTGAGCGTTGGCTGCGGCAAATTGCTTTTCGGCAGCCTTGATTCCCGCACGAACGCTTTCCACGTCTGCTGCGGCGGATTGCAGCTGGCTCGAAGTAGTCGTGGCCGTAATCGGAACACCGATGTCCACAGAATGAGCTGCCGCTTCAGCACTGGCAAGATCGGCGCGCGCCTGGTCAGCCGCAACCTCGTAGTCTTTAGGATCGATTTCAGCCAGTAGAGTTCCCTGCTGCACGTATTCATTGTCAGCCACGTGTACTCGGATCACGTGGCCGGTAATCCGCGCACTGACCGGGTGGAGATGAGCGTCAACCTGGGCATCGTCGGTGGTTTCGTATCCGGAGAAATAGCGCCACAAGAAGAATCCAAGCACTGCAACCACCAGCAAACCACCGAGGAGCAGTAGTACATTTCTTCTGCGCTTCAAGTGTGTCTGCAGGCGCGCCGCCACTTTTCCGGAGTTCGTATCCGGACCTTCACGCCTTAACGGTGATTTGTCCTCGTCGACCATCTCTCTTCTCCGTGAACATCCCTGGCACGGCTGGTTCCTGGGTTCCGGGAAGAGCGCGAAGGTGTTAATCAAATAGAAGACAAGCTATGTGTAGGCCAGCTACCGACCCAAATGCGGTGCACTCGTGGCAGTCTGGGACCAACCGCGAGGGCAAGATCCCGCCAGACCTGGAAACGCCAGGAATCACATGGGAGTAAAATGTCGCACATGGCGAAAGAAGACGATGGCTTGCTGACGCGAGCCCGGCATGGAGGTGGATCATGAATCGAAAGCAGGTTCTTGCGGCGGCCGCTATCGGCCTGGCGCTCGGCGCCACGTGGATGCTCGGAAGCGATATCGTTTTCGGGCAGTCGCGGCAGAATGTTCAGGTCCCGAAGTTTCAATACGACCCGACGTTTCCGCAGCCGCTGCCCGAAAAGTGGGCGATCGGCGCGATCGGCGGGATGGCCGTCGACAGCCACGATCATATCTGGGTGCTGCACAGGCCGAGCCCGTTGGAGAAGAACGAGCGTTTCGCAGGCGCGGCCATGACGCCGCCCAGAGCGGATTGCTGCATCCCGGCGCCGCCGGTGCTCGAGTTCGATCAGGACGGCAAGTTGCTCGCATCATGGGGCGGCCCCGGCCAGGGCTACGAGTGGCCGTCGACCGAGCACGGCATCTTTGTCGATGCCAAAGACAACGTCTGGCTGGCGGGAAGCGGCGACAAAGATGCCCAGGTCCTCAAGTTCACGACGAAGGGCAAGTTCCTGGCGCAGTTCGGCCATCAGGGCAAGAGCGGCGGCAGCTCCGACACGCAGAATCTTGGCGGCCCCGCGAACCTGACGGTGGATTCGGTAAACAATGAGCTGTATGTCGGCGACGGCTACAGGAACCGCCGCGTCATCGTGATCGACACCGAGACGCTGACCTTCAAGCGCATGTGGGGCGCTTACGGCAACAAGCCGGACGACAAAGACCTTGGCCCGTACAACCCGGACGCGCCGCCGGTGCAGCAATTCCGTTTGCCGCACAACGTTGCGCTGTCGAAAGACGGCTTCGTGTATGTCTCCGACCGCGTCAACGACCGCATACAGGTTTTCAAGAAGGACGGTACGTTTGTGCGGGAAGGATTCGTCGCGCCGAGAACGCTGCTCGCCGGGTCGGCCTCCGGGCTCGCGTTCTCGCCGGATCAGCGCTTCCTGTACGTGATCGACGGCGCGAACCACCATGTCTGGATTCTTCTGCGTGAGTCGCTCCAGGTCGTCGACCACATCGGACAGCAGGGTATCTTCGGCGGATCGCTGAACGTGCCGCATGCCCTCGCCGTCGACAGCAAAGGTAACGTCTACGTCGGCGAAAATTTCGACGGCCGGCGCTTCCAGCGGTTCGTGTACAAGGGAATGGGCGCGCCTACCGGCAAGACTCTTCCTCCTCCGAAGCCGTAGCGTTGCATCATGAATTAAGAACTCTGCAATCGAAAAACACGTGGAACCAATTTGGGACCTCCGCAGAACGTATGCCTGCAACCGCACTATCGTATGCATGTTATTATGAAGAGGGCGAGGACAAAATGGCCAAGGAAACGACGCTGACTCGAAAATCCTTCTACATCGATCAGGACACTTTGCGGCGCGCCAAGCGCGTTCTCCGGGTTCGCACGGATGCGGAGGCGATTAGACTATCATTGGAGCGCGTGGCTGAAATGGAGAAATTCTGGCAATTCATGACAAAGAGCCGAGGAGTTCTTAAGCGCGGTAGCTTAGACATATCCTGACGTGCCTTTCGCCATCATTGACACGAGTGTGTACGTCAACCATTGGGAAGGCGTTCTTGACGATCAGGTCCTCCGCGATTATTTGAGTTCCAGCGTTCCTTTGGGATCGATTACGGCCCGGATAATGTCCGTTCTCTCGTCCACCTGGTACGTTACCGAATGGGGGACACCGGGTGTAACAATAAAGATATCGCCTGCTGTGAACTTCTGCGCATGCGCATTCTTCATGGTGCCGTTGACGCTGGGTCCACGAACCTGCCGGATCGACGCGCTATTGGAATCATCCCAGGTTGCGCTCTCCAGTTCGCCACCCATCATTGCGGTTCCCGAGCCGCGGACCACGTAGTAAAGTTCCGCGATTTCGCTGTGATAGAAACTATTTAATGTGGCGCTCTTCATCGCCGGGTAATGCAGGATGTACGCACCAAGATTGGCGCCGCCGACGCCGACGACTCTCGCCGGCCGATCACCTCTTGTCGGGCCCATCAAAGCCTCGAGATCGGCTTTCGGAATAAACGTGTAATCCCCGCGCATGTTGCCTGGAGCCGGTCTGCCCGGGGCGGCAACAGCCTGCCCGCGTCCCTGCGCCTGGCCTCGAGCCTGAGCCGAGCTTTGGCTTGTGATCGATACTAGAAACAAGGGCACAAAGACCCAGATGATGTTCTTCCGAATCATTCTTTTTCTCCTTTTGAGCGGGGCGTGAGGATATCACGCCTGGTAAATC
>Ga0137409_10003032_pt1 | contig 17837 bp, 19 predicted proteins | sample CZODoug1_16funga_FD_122059 | JGI IMG/M metagenome (GOLD analysis project Ga0137409, IMG submission 122059) | Vadose zone soil fungal communities from Angelo Coast Range Reserve, California, USA - CZODoug1_16fungal (Hybrid Assembly) | ecosystem: Environmental > Terrestrial > Soil > Vadose zone... | reverse complement strand
CGTCAGGACCCGCAAGCCCGCCGCTGTAACGCCCAGGGTAGGCTTCGTTTCGTTGGGCTGTCCGAAGGCGCTGGTCGATTCCGAGCGCATCCTCACCCAGCTTCGTGCCGAGGGATATCTGATCTCCGGCAGCTACCGGGATGCCGATCTAGTCGTCGTCAATACCTGCGGCTTCATCGATGCTGCAGTGGAGGAATCGCTGGACGCAATCGGCGAGGCGCTCGCGGAGAACGGTAAAGTTATCGTCACCGGATGCCTGGGCGCCAAGGGCAGCGTGGTCAAGGACGCACACCCGCGGGTGCTCGCTGTCACCGGCCCGCACGCGACCGAAGAAGTGATGAACGCCGTGCATTTGCACCTGCCCAAACCTCACGATCCTTTCGTCGATCTGGTGCCGCCGCAGGGCATCAAGCTCACCCCGAAGCACTTCGCGTATCTGAAAATCGCCGAGGGCTGCAACCATCGCTGCACCTTCTGCATCATCCCGTCGATGCGCGGTGACTTGGTGAGCCGCCCCGTAGGCGAAGTCATGCAGGAAGCCGAAAACCTGGTCAAGGCAGGGGTAAAGGAACTGCTTGTAATCTCGCAGGACACCAGCGCCTACGGCGTAGACGTCCGTTACCGCACCGGATTCTGGGGCGGGCGCCCGCTGAAAACACGCATGACCGAACTGACCCGCGCGCTCGGCGATCTCGGCATCTGGGTGCGGCTGCATTACGTCTACCCCTACCCGCACGTGGACGAAATCGTGCCGCTGATGGCGGAAGGCAAGGTGCTACCTTATCTCGACGTGCCGTTCCAGCACGCCAGCCCGCGCATCCTCAAGCTCATGAAGCGCCCGGCCAACGCCGAGAACAATCTCGAACGCATCCGCGCGTGGCGCAAAATCTGCCCGGATATCACCATCCGCAGCACGTTCATCGCCGGTTTTCCGGGCGAAACCGAAGTGGAATTCGAGGAGCTGCTGCAATTCCTGGAGGACGCGCAACTCGATCGCGTCGGCTGTTTCGCCTATTCGCCGGTGGACGGCGCCGCCGCCAATGCCCTGCCCCATCCAGTACCGCAAGAAGTCCGGGAAGAACGCCGCGCGCGGTTCATGGCGGCCCAGGAGAAAATCAGCACGCGCCGGTTGCAGCAGAAAATCGGCAAGACCCTTGCGGTCCTGATCGACGAGTCCGGCGAAAAAGGCGCGGTCGGCCGCTCCAGCGCCGACGCGCCCGAGATCGACGGCGTAGTGCACATCAAGAAGTCCAGGGGGCTCAAACCCGGCGATTTGGTGCAGGTGCGCGTCACGCGCAGCGACACCCACGACCTGTACGGCGAGATTGCCGCGTAGCCGTGATGCAACAGCTGAAGAACTGGGCCGCCACCCTCAAGCGCGAGGTCATGGTGCTCTGGTTCCTCTGCCGCGATCCGCGCACGCCGTGGCATGTCAGGTTGCTGACGATGCTGATCGTCGCCTACGCGCTCTCACCCATAGACCTGATCCCCGATTTCATTCCTGTGCTGGGCTATCTGGATGAGCTGATCCTGCTGCCGGTCGGGATTTACCTGGTGCTGAAGCTGGTACCCGCCGAAGCATTGGCGGACGCACGCGCCAGGGCGCAGTCCTGGGTCGAATCGCGCCAGCCGAAACCACGCAACTGGGTCGCCGCTGCGGTCATCGTGTTGGTATGGGTGCTGGTGCTATGGGCGGCCTTTGTTCTCCTGATCCGGCCGAGACTCTTCTCGGACTGACTCGCGCGATCAGCGCGCCGCGGCCGTTTCGGTGGTGGCGATGCTCTTGTAGAAGTCGCGCACCTCGCCGAGATCCCGGGTGCGCTTCATCGGCGGCAGGCTGCGCCAGATGCGCTTGCCGTAGTGCTTGGAGATCAGGCGCGGGTCGCAGATCATCAGCACGCCGCGATCGTTCTCGTCGCGGATCAATCTGCCCGAGCCCTGCTTCAACGTGATGACCGCCTGCGGAACCTGGTACTCCATGAAGGCGTTTCGGCCCTCGCTGTTCATTTTCTCAATGCGCGCGGCGAGCACCGGATCGTCGGGAGGGGCAAACGGCAACCGGTCGATAATCACCAGCGACAACGCCTCGCCTTTGACGTCCACGCCTTCCCAGAACGATGCGCTCCCCAACAGCACCGCATTACCGAGTTTGCGGAAGCGCTCCAGCAGCTCGGTGCGCGAGCCCTCTCCCTGCATCAGCAGCGGATACTCCATGCCCATACGCTTCATGCCGGTTTCCATCAAATCGCGCGCCTCGCGCATGGCCCTGAGACTGGTGAAGAGGAAGAAGGTCCGTCCCTCAGCCGCCTCGATCGCTGGCAGCGCCGCGTCCACCACCGCCCGGGTGTAGCCCTCGGAGTTCGGTTCCGGCAATTTCTCGGGGACGTAAAGCAGCGCCTGGTTCTGGTAATCGAAGGGACTTTCCCAGAATGCTGTGGCCGCTTCGTCCAGTCCCATTTCACGCTGGTAATGGGAGAAATCGCCGGCTACCGATAGCGTCGCGGAAGTAAAGATCCACGCGCGCGGATGGCCGCTGATCTGGCGATGGAAGATGCCCGCGATCGAGAGCGGTGTCGCATTCAGGTGCACAGAATGCGCAAACACCTCGACCCAGCGCACCCGCTCGCGATCCTCTTCCCCCTGCCAGCGGCCGAGGCGGTCCAGCATTTCCATCCCCCGCATCCAACAGTTGCGGAGGCCCTCCGAGCGATCGGCCTGCGCTTCCAGCACCCCTGCAAACTCGGTGAGCCGTGTCGCCGCCGCATTCAGTGCGTCGGTGAAGTCGCGGTTCGCCGCGGCCTGCGCGTAAGGCTGGCGGCCGATGTCATCGCGCACCTGCAGCCGCAGGTCGCGCGCCGCTTTCTCCAGTTGCGAAGCGGCATCCGGCAACGCCGCATTGTCCTTCGCCGAAGCGGCGGCCTCCATCCGGGTGTCGCGTCCGAGTTCGATGAGCTGATGGGTGGAGATGGTTTCGCCGAAGAACAAGCTGGCGGTCTCTGGCAATTGATGAGCCTCGTCGAAGATCACGGTGTTGCACGCGGGCAGCAGCTCCGCCACACCCTCGTCGCGCAGCACCACGTCGGCAAAAAACAGGTGATGATTCACCACCACCACGTCCGCTTCCATCGCCTGCTTGCGTGCCTCCATGACGAAGCACTGCTTGTAGTTCGGGCAATCGCCGCCGAGACAGTTCTCACGTGTGGAGGTCACCTGCGGCCAGACGGTCGCGTCCTCCGGCACTTCGGCCAGTCCGCTGCGATCGCCGGTCTTGCTGGTCCTGGCATAGGACTCGATGCGCGCCAGGTACACCACATCGTCGCGGTCCAGGAAGCGACCATCGTTCTTGGCGCGCCCCAGGTGGTAATGGCAGACATAATTCGCCCGACCCTTGAGCAGCGCGACCGTCACGGGCGCCTGCAGCGCGTTGCGCACCGTCGGGATGTCGCGGCCGAACAACTGGTCCTGCAGGGTTTTGGTACCGGTGGAGATGATCACCTTGCCGCCCTTGGCAAGCGCCGGCACCAGGTACGCGAACGTCTTGCCGGTACCCGTACCGGCCTCGGCGATCAGGACGCTGCGCTCTTCGATCGCCTGCTCGACCGCCTGCGCCATCTCTACCTGTTGCGGACGCAGGCCGTAGCCGGGAATGGCCGAGGCAAGCGGGCCGGAATCAGAAAAAAATTGTACGAGCTGCAGTTCGATGTCCCCCGGACCGCGCCCGGCGCGCTGACGACTGCCAGCCCGCCCCGGTCAAGGCCGTCAGTGTAGATCATCGTCGTGCTGGCGTCAGAGTGCCCGAGCAATTCCTCCATGTGAGGCAGGTTTAGAAATATTCTCAGCATTGTTGCCCGGAGTTTCGTATGCTTGTTGTCTCTTACGGAAGGGAGGTCATGTCATGGCGACCCCAAACCGAAAAGACCCCGCGCAGCACTGGATTGTGCGATTTTTGCCGGTTGAGACGCTGGTGGAGGCGCAAAAGCTCGCGCACAGGTACAGGGAAGGAGAGGGGGTCCGGCTCTACGTCCTCGAGCGAAAGTGGCTCGTGATTCCGGCCGCGCTGGTCATGGTACTCATCAGCATTGCGTGCGCCGCGGGGACCGTGGTGTTTCTTGCCGGAGCGTACTCGCTTCTTGTGCTGCCGGCGCTACTCCTGGCGCCCGTGATCCTGGTCGGAAGCCTGTTCGTCCAGATGTATGTGTTCTTCTACTGGCTCGAGAACCGTGCCCTGACGCGAGCGCTCGGACATCGTGCCAAGCCGGCGCACGGAACGCTTGCGGCGTGGCTTTCGAGCAAGCTGGGCGTGGACATGGGTAAGTTACCCCCGGTGCCGTGGATCCTTGCGACAGTGGTCCTGTTTGCGCCGCTGGCGATGCTGGCCTATTTCGCGTTGAACGTCGCTTTGGTGTTGATCGTTCTAGCGATCCTGATGCCGATTCTTTATGCGCGGTTTGATCGGTGACCACGTTCACCGGGAAACGACGGGTAGAGCGCAACGGCTCACTGAACAGGCGCGGACAGCCTTGCCGCGCGAACGGCGAAGCGGAATGCCAGAGAGCGCGAATGGAATTCCGCGGCCGTGACACGGCGCGCGTGAGCAAAATCGTTCTCCAGCATCGCGCGAACCTGCGCCGCCAGTTCGCGGTCGGCCACCGCCATGGTGATCTCGAAGTTCAGCCGGAATGAGCGATTGTCGAAATTGGCGGTGCCCACCGTGCAGTAATCATCGTCGATCAGCGTGACCTTCTGGTGCATGAATCCGTGTTGGTGACGATAGACCGCAATCCCGGCTTTCTCCAACTCCTCGATATACGACCAGCCGGACAGATTCACCAGCGGGTGGTTGGACCGCTCCGGCATCAGGATCCTCACCTCCACCCCACGCAGCGCCGCCAACTGCAGCGCCGTGACAAACTGTTCGTCCGGAACGAAGTACGGGCTGGCGATCCACAGCCGTGATTTTGCTTCGGCGATCGCCGCGATGAAAAACAGCGTGCAGGTCTCCAACTCGTCGGCTGGGCCGCTGGGGAGGCAGAGGATGGGACGGCGGGCGCCGCTCGCCGCAGGCCGGGGATCCCAGTTCAGGTCGAGCAATTCGCCCGCGGCCCAATGCCAGTCTTCGACGAATGCGACCTGTACGCACTGCACGACCGGCCCTTCGACCCGCAATTGCGTATCCCGCCAGTATCCGATACGCGGATCACGGCCAAGGTACTCGTCGCCCACGTTCAGCCCGCCCACCCACGCCACCCGTCCGTCCACGATCACGATTTTCCTGTGGTTACGGAAGTTGATGTGGAAGCGGTTCACTCCCGGACCGATGGCGTGGAACGCGCGCACCGAGATTCCGCTCGCGCGCATCTCATTGACGTAGGCCCGCGGCAGTTCGTAGCTACCGATCTCGTCGTACAGCACATGGACGCGAACGCCGGCGCGGGCGCGCTCAAGCAGGCGCGCCTTGAGCTCGCGCCCCGCATCGTCGTCGCGGATAATGTAGAACTGCACCAGCACGTATTCGCGTGCCGCTTCGATTCCCGCAAAAATAGAATCGAAGGTGGCCTCCCCGTCGATGAGCAAGTGCGCGTCGTTTCCGGTGGTAAACGGCAGCTTCGCCAGCCGTTCGAACGGCAGCGCCCTCGTGTACTCCGTCCGCACGAGCAATCCGCGTTCGACCAGGGCGGCATAGGTTCCCTTGGCAACCGGGCTCGCCTCCAGGAGATCGGCCCTGCGCGCGGTGACGTAACCGTGGAACTTGCTTTTGCCGAACACCCAATACAACGGCAGCGCCAGGTACGGGAAAGAGATCAGCGCGATTGCCCACGCGGTCGCCCCTTGTGCAGTGCGAACCTCCATGACCGCCCTCGCGGCGGTTATCAGGCCAAGCAGTTGTGTGAGGGCGATAAGTAAGCCGAGCATCGGGGAAGCGATGAATGTAGGATGGTTTGCGACGGGTCGGCGTCCCCCGCCGGGAGGTACGAAAGAGGTCGCAATCGGAATATACATTGTGATCGTCAATCCGGGCGAGCCGCCACCATGAGCACCGACGCAGGCACCATGCAACCCGTGGACTCAGCCGATATTCTCCTGGTGTACGACCGGGAATGCCCGGTCTGCGATGCCTACTGCCGCATGGTTCGCATCCGCGAGTCGGTTGGCGCACTGCGCCTGGTCAACGCGCGCGACGCCAGCGGGATCATGAGCGAGATCACCGCAAAAGGCCTCGATATCGACGAGGGGATGGTGCTCAAGTTCGGCAATACCCTGTACTACGGCGCCGACGCCATCCACGTCCTGTCGTTGATGAGCAGCCGCTCGGGCGCGTTCAATCGGCTCACCTACTGGATATTCCGCTCGAAGAGCCGGTCCACCATCCTTTACCCGTTGTTTCGATTCTTCCGCAACCTGCTGCTCAAGCTCCTGCGCAAGGCCCGGATCAACAACCTGGGGCTCCCTCGCCGTGAAAGGTTTTAGCCGTTCAGCGCTTGCCTTCCGCGGGAGCATCCGGATACTCTGTGTCCGCCGCAATTCCAGGGAAGGAGGATTCGGTGACTTCGCCGCGCATGGACGAGCACCGCAGGGCAGCCACCCGCGCCGGACTGAACTATGTCACGGACGGCCTGGCGGGAATCACCCGCCGGCGTGCCGGCAGGGGATGGGTATACTTTGCTCCGGACGGAACACGCATCAGCGACCCGGCGCAGCGCAAGCGCATCACTGCCCTGGTGATTCCGCCGGCGTGGACCGACGTCTGGATCTGCCCCGATCCCAACGGCCACATCCAGGCCACCGCGCGCGACGCGCGCGGCCGCAAGCAGTACCGCTATCACCCCTCGTACCGGGAAGCACGCGACAAGTCCAAATTCCGCCGTATCCTGGAATTCAGCGAAGTACTCCCGGATATCCGCGATCGCGTGGAGCGCGATCTGCGCGCCCGCGACCTGTCGCGGCGCCAGATTCTCGCCACCGTGGTGCGGCTTCTCGACCGCACGCTGATCCGGGTTGGCAACGATGAGTACGCGCGCGAAAACCGTTCGTTCGGGCTCACCACGCTGCGCGGGCGCCACGTTCAGATCAAGGGTGCGACGCTGCGGTTCAGCTTCCGCGGCAAGAGCGGGGTCCAGCACGACGTGGCGATCACCGACCGCCGTCTCGCCCGCATCGTCCAGCAATGCCAGGACCTGCCCGGACAGGAATTGTTCAAGTTCCTGGATCCCGCCGGGAAACGCCAGTCCGTCGCGTCCGACGACGTCAACGCCTATCTGCGGGAGATCACCGGCCGCGATATCACTGCCAAGGATTTCCGAACTTGGGCGGGCACGATGCTGGCGGCCCGCCAGTTGCACACCATGAGGCCGGTATCGAGCCAGCGCGCGACCGAAAAGAACATCGTGCGTGCGATCGACACCGTGGCTAAGCGGCTCGGCAATACCCGCGCCGTGTGCCGGAAATATTACGTCCATCCAGCCCTGTTGCAAGCTTATCAACAAGGCCGCACCGCGCCGCTGCCCGTGCCAGTGGGAATGCCGCCACACCGCAAGCGTCGCGACACCCCCGCGCCGGCGCTGCGCCAGGAAGAAGTCGCGGTGCTGCAGTTCCTCCAGGAAGAAGCTCCCGGCCCTTAGGCCCGTTTCAGCGGCCCATCGGCTGATTCCCGCCCCGCTCGATCCTGGTACTGAACCGCTGTCCTGATCTCGCAACCGTGGGCCCGTCGCTGACTCAGGCCTTCGCGTCGCGGTCGCGGATCAGCCAATAGGTGACGCCCAACGCGATCACCACGGCGGCAAGGCCGACTATGGTTTGCGCCGAGTATTGGTTGGGTTCGAGGATGATGAACTTGCGCGAGATCGCCAGCAGCGCGATCAGCAGCACCGTCTTGACCTGGATGATGCTCTCGCGATGCGCCACCACTTTTATGATCGAGTGCTTGAACTCGAGCGCGATCAACAGGGTCATGATCTGGCCGAAGATCACCTGGAACATCCTGTGATCGAGCGGATCGAGAAGTCCGTGCCACGCCAACAGGAATACCTCCTTGGCGAGGTCCCAGGTCGCGATCAGGATGATCACCGCGATGAGGTAGGTGAGCACCAGCGCGATCACCTGCTCGATGCGCTCATATGGGCTCAGCGTGCGCCATGTGTCCTTGAATTCTTCGAAACGCGCGCTCAATCCGGATTGCTTCGTGGCCATCACCCACCTCGCACCATGACAATCGGTCGCCGCAGTATCTGCCGTCATATATGAAAAGTCCAGTGGGTGTGAGAGCAAGGATGAAGGATGAAGGATGAAGGCGGAAGGATGAAGAAGGAACGCAGAGGCAAACAGCAACCTATCTTCGTACTTTTTTTGTATTCCTTTGCGAACTTTGCGCTCCTTTGCGTCCTTTGCGTCAACGCTTTTAATGCCGGCCTTTGGCCGGCTGGCGTCTCCTTCGCTACACGCCTTATATCCTTGCTCCCTCATCCTTCATCTTTGTTCCCTCATCCTTCATCCTTCCGCCTTCATCCTTGCTCCTTCATCCTTACGCCTTCATCCTTGCGCCCCCATCTGGCACATCACATTGCCGAAATTCTCGTCCAAGAACGCCCCATCCCTGCTATCGTGTTCAACACCTGAGTATGTTTACCCGGATCAATTTTCTCCTCGGCTTCGGCCTGCTGGTCGCCATCGGCTTCTATTTCGCCGGCAATTACCTGTTGGTGTTGCCGCTGTCGAGCGTCGCGCCGAATTGGGTCAAGCCGATTGCCGGAGTGGCAGTCCTGGTCAGTCTCGCGCTGACGGTGCAGATCCTGTCCTTGGTGGTGAGTAGCATGATGGGCTTGGCCAGTTACACGGATACCGACGGCCCCGGCTCGCTCGCGCTCACCAGCCAGGCAGCGATCGTCTGCGGCCACGCCGGCCTGGGTTACATCGCGGTGGCCTTCTTTTCCGGAGAACGACCGGTCACCGAACGGCAATTTCTGGTTGTGGCCGCGCTGTATGTGGCAGGTATTGCGATCGCGATCCTGGAATGGCGCCAACGCGGCTCGGATTCAAGATAACCGCGAAATGACAGAGGCGAGCCAGTGCGGTTGTTCCTGGTCGAGACTGCCGGAACAAACTGAAAAAGGAAGGAGATGGGCTACTACGCAGTCAAGATCCTGGTGTCCGCGGTACTGATCGTGCTGATATCCGAGATCGCCAAACGCAGCACCCTGTTCGGCGCATTGATCGCGTCGCTTCCGATTACTTCGCTGCTGGCGTTCATCTGGCTCTACGTCGACACCGGGGACAGTGCCAGGGTTGCCGCGCTGTCCACCGGAGTACTCTGGCTGGTGCTGCCCTCGCTTGCATTTTTCGTTGTGCTGCCTACCGCGTTGCGGGCAGGGTGGGCGTTCTGGCCGGGCCTCCTCGCCGCCATACTCGCTACCATGGCCTGCTACGGCATCATGGTTCCGATCCTGAGAAAGTACGGCATCGAGGTCTGACGTGACTGCGAAGGCCTTTACCGGCGGTTGCCTGTGCGGACGCATCCGCTATCGGACCACTGGCAATCCAACCAACGAAACCCACTGCCACTGCGAAATCTGCCGGCGAGCAAGCGGCGCGGCTTTCGTGTCCTGGGCGACTTTCCGGTCCGCCGCATTTGTCTTCACCAAGGGCAAACCGGCACGTTTCGATTCTTCCGACATCGCATTTCGCCAGTTCTGCTCGAACTGCGGCACGCAACTGACCTTCCAGTTCCACAAATCGCCACAGACGATCGACGTCACACTCGCCAGCCTGGATGATCCCGGAACGATCACGCCGGTGGACCACATCTGGACCAAGAGGCAGATTGCCTGGATCAAGCTGGCGGACGGACTGCCGCGGTACGCAGAAAGCAGATCTTCAGAGGAAGTGTGAACCGCCCGTCCGGACTACTGACCATCGGCCACTCGACGCTTGCGGCCGATGCGTTTGTGGCAATGCTCACGGCGCACAGCGTCGAGTTGCTTGCCGACGTGCGCCGCTTCCCTGCTTCCCGCCGCCATCCGCAGTTTGGTCGCGACGCGCTGGCGCAAATGCTGGCAAGCCACGGTATCGCGTACCTGCATTTTCCGGAACTGGGCGGACGGCGCGATCCGAAGCCGGATTCACCCAACACCGCGTGGCGCGAGGCAGGATTCCGCGGCTACGCGGACTACATGGAAACCGCGGAATTCAGTCACGGCATTTCACGCCTGTTGGACGCTGCACAGGCAAGAGCCACGGCGATCATGTGCGCTGAAAAGTCCTGGCGCAGTTGCCACCGCGGGCTGATTGCCGACCATCTCAAGGCGTCTGGATTCGATGTCATCCACGTCCTCGACTCAGCTGCTGCCGAGCCCCATCCCTGGACTGCCGCTGCACGGATGATCGACGGCCGGCTCTGTTACTCCGCCGCAAGAATCGACCAACAACAACTGCCTTTCTGAGAGAACAATGAGCGAAAAGACACGTTGCAAATGGGCAACAGGCGGTAACGAGCTCTACCTCGACTATCACGATCAGGAATGGGGCGTACCGCAGCACGACGACCGGGTGCTGTTCGAGTTCCTGATCCTGGAAGGCGCGCAGGCCGGCCTGTCCTGGTCCACCATACTCAACAAGCGCGAAGGCTATCGCAAGGCGTTCGACGGATTCGATCCGGAGAAGGTGGCACGCTACGACAAGACGAAAATCAACAAGCTTCTGCAGGACTCTGCGATCGTGCGTAACCGGCTCAAGGTCGAGGCGGCGGTGCTCAATGCCCGGGCGTTCCTTGAAGTGCAGGAGGAGTTCGGCGGCTTCGACACCTACATCTGGCGATACACCGGCGGCAAGCCCATACAGAATTCCTGGAAGACAATGAACCAGGTGCCCGCCAGCACCAGTGAGTCCGATGCGATGAGCAAGGACCTCAAGAACCGCGGCTTCAAGTTCGTCGGCAGCACCATCATGTATGCACACATGCAGGCCACCGGGATGGTGAACGACCATACGGTCAACTGCTTCCGATGGAAGCAGTTGCAGGGACGAGGGACGAAAAATCGGTGAATGCGTGAAGGGGGAATGAGTAAAGGGTGAAAGGCGAACGACGATGAAACCGGAGAGGAACTACACGATCTCGAAGAATGCGCGGAGGGTGAGCATTGCAGACGCCCTTGATGCTGTGTCGAAGATCCGGGAAGGCATTCCGTCGGCCTTCTGCTTCGAGCACGGCACCCTGCTAGTGAAAATGTACCGCCCCTCCGGGCAGGATCCGCAGAAGCCGCATACCCGCGACGAGATCTACGTGATCGCACGCGGCTCGGGCTGGTTCGTAAACGGCACCGATCGCCATCCCTTCCAGGCCGGCGACGTGCTGTTCGTCCCGGCGGATGTCGAGCACCGCTTCGTCGAATTCACCGAAGATTTCTGCACCTGGGTGATGTTCTATGGGCCGGAAGGAGGCGAGAGGCTAGAGGCATGAGGCTAGAGGAAAAACCAGGGCTATGGGTTAGAGGAGTTCTGTCAAATGAGCAAACATGGATTCAGGGAGTTGGTGGTCTGGCAGAAGGCTAAAAAGCTCGCGAAAGAGATCCACGGGTTAACTAACCAGGATTTGCTCTCCAGGGACCGCATTCTGAAGGACCAGATGTGGCGGGCCGCCGTCAGCATTTGTAGCAACATCGCAGAAGGTGACGAGAGGGATACAGATAAAGAGGCTATTCACTTCTTCTATATCGCCAAGGGTTCCGCCGCGGAGCTCAGCGCGCAACTGGAAATCGCGGCCGACATCGGCAAGATCAACGCTTCAGATGCCGGAAAATCAATTGAAGCCTGTGATGAGATTGGGCGGATGCTGAGGGCACTGATTGTCGCCCGCTCGAAGAAGAAAGCAGGTTAGTGCGCCTTGGTTGTTTCTGGCTTTTCGCCTCTAGCCTCTCGCCTCTAGCCTCTAGCCTTCGCCACGATGTTCCCCTCTCACCTCTAGCCTCTCGCCTGCCCCCCATGGCCGATTCATCCAAATCCGATTTCTGGGAAAGCCGCTACCGCGATCACGTCACGCCCTGGGATGCAGGCAAGGTGCCTGCGGCGTTGCGGGAGTATTTGCCGAAGATGCACAGGGCTGCGCGGGTGCTGATTCCGGGTTGCGGGTCAGCATACGAGGCCGTGTACCTTGCCGAGAGCGGATTCGATGTTCTGGCGATCGACTTCAGCCCCGCAGCGGTGGAACTTGCGAGGAAAAATCTCTCCCGCTTCGGCGACATCGTCAGGCTTGCCGACTTCTTCGAATTCGACTACGTCAAGCCCTACGACGTGATCTACGAGCGCGCTTTCCTGTGCGCCCTGCCGCCGGGAATGTGGCCGCAGTACGCGCCGCGAACGGCGCAACTTCTCCCGCCGGGCGGCGAGCTGGCCGGGTTCTTCTTCTTCAAGGAAACCGAAAAAGGTCCGCCCTTCGGCACTACACCAAAGGCACTGCACACGCTGCTCGACCCCTACTTCGATTTGGTAGAAGACAAGGCCGTCGCCGACTCAATCCCGGTGTTCCAAGGCGCGGAGCGCTGGCAGGTCTGGCGAAGGCGTTAACGCCAATTAGCCACAGCGGACACAGCCAAGTACGCTCTCACAAAAGCAATGGCGTCCCATAACCCGTAAGTTCCAGATACCCGCGACCCGCCTCGCGCCCGGACTGCAACGCGCGCACAGCGCCTTCCCAGTAGATCGTGCCGGTGCTCGCGCGCGAATCGAGTTCCTGATCGTCCATGATCGGTTCGAGCAGGAATTCCGCACCGGGGAGAGCAACCGCCATCGCAACGGGATAGGCGACAGCGGTGCGCGGCGAGCGCCAGGTGCGCCACGGCGCGAAACGGACCTTGTCCGGCGCAAACACGCGCACACCGCCGTCGGCCGTACGCAGAGTCCCGCCGGCCCACAGCCTGCCGCCGATGGTGTCGCGCATCCGGAACGCCATCACCGCACCGCCGTTGGCTAGGTTGATGCCGGTCCAGTCCCAGCCGGCGGCAGTGGACGCCATCACCTCGCTCGACCACTCGTGATCGAGCCACGCGACGCCGGCGACGGCGATTTCCTTTCCCGCGACCGTCAGCTTCCCCGTCACGGCGAGCTGCGGCCGGCTGTAGTAATAGCTCGCCTGCCGCGCCGACCGCCCCTTGCGCGAGTAACCGGCTTCACCGTGCAGCAGCACCTGTTGCCCTGATGCAAAGCGCAGGTCGAGCGCGAATTCCCGCGCCGCGATCTTCGCCAAGTAGCCGCCGTCGACCAGATCCAGCGACCAGTCGTCGATCCACACGCGAGCCGTGCCCTCTTCCGCGCCGGCGAGTCCGAATCCCGCGCGCGCGGCGCGCTGATCGTGCCGCAGCCGCCCGTGACGCGGGTCGGCCAGTGCGGCGTGAGCAAACACGAGTTCGCGCGCCGCGAATGCGCTCGGATTGGCCTCGGCCACGCGAGGCCGGCTGCGGAAAAACGTGACCTGTACGCCGTAGTGGTTGCCGGCGGCATCCGCGACCCAGCCGGTGACGTACCACCATTCGGTGCGGTATTCCGGATGGCTGCCATGGTCGCGCGGGAAGTGCAGCACGCGGCCCGGTACGACGCGCGGGTAATCGGCATCGGCCATTGCTCGCCCTGCGACCAGCAGCAGGGGCGCGGCGAAGAACGCGCGCCGCTTCATGGCCGTTGCATTCGCTGCGTGCTCACCAGTCCTCCTTCACCGCGCGCACTGCAGCCTCGCCCATCGCCTGCCGGCCGCTGGCCATCGCCGTGATCGTCGAGGCCGCCAGCACGACGAGCGCGAACCCGGCGAGCGCCGGCCACGGCAGCGCAAGCTCAATCCCCCAATGAAACGACTGCCGGTTCACGACGTGGATCAGGATCAGGCTGATAACGAACCCGAGCGCGAGACCGACGACAAGACCGATGCCGCTCACGGCGAAACCCTCCGTTGCCAACATCGTGCCGACCTGCCGCCGCGTCATCCCGAGATGGCGCAGCACGCCGAACTCGCGCCGGCGCGCGAGCACGAGGGCACCGAACGACGACGACAGCCCCACGAGGCCGATGATCACCGCCGCCAGCTCGAGCGCATAGGTCACCGCGAACGTGCGGTCGAACACCTTGAGCGAGACGTCGCGGATTTCGCCCGGCGTCGCGATTTCGAGCCGGTCGCCACCTGGAATCTCGCGTCGCAGAGACGCCTGCACCACAGCGCGATCCGAACCCTCCGCCAGCCACAGCGCGCCGCTCGTCACCGCGCGATCGCCGGTCAGCGCGACGTAGCGCTCGCGCTCGATCGCGATCGCGCCCTGCTGCCGGCCATAGTCGCGCCAAACTCCGGCGACAGTGAACCGCGCGGCCTGTCCCGCAATAGGCAGTTCGATCACTTTGCCCGGAGTGAAGCCATGGAGATCGACGGCCGCTTCGTTGACCCATACCGGCGGCGGCGCACCGGCGGCAACGGCCAGCGGCGTCCCGAGGAGCGGCAGGCTGTGCGATGGATTCGCGGGATCGATGGTGCGCGCCTGCAGCACGACCCGCGGCCGCGACGAATCAAGCAGCAGTTGTTGCTCGCGCAGGAACTCCGTGCGGCGCACGCCCGGCAGCGCTGCGATCTGCGCCTGCACGCCGGACGTCAGATACGCGGTGTCGCCGCCGGCCGCCGCGCGCACATAGAGGTCGGCCGGCAGGATCCGCTCGAGCCAGGTGTCGAGCGAAGCGCGAAACGACGCGACCATGATCGCCATGGACACCATCAGGCTCACGCTGGCAACGATGGCCGCGAGGCTCACCGTCACCTGGCCCGGCGCGCCGCGCAACTGCGCGATCGCGAGTTGTGGCGCGGGCCGGCCGGGCGTCGGCAGCAGTGACAGCGCGAGCGCCGCGATGCGAGGCAACAGCAGCAGCGTGCCGACGAGCAGCAGCGCGATGGCGCCGTAGCCGAACAGCGGCAACCCGGCCACTGGCGGCAACGCGGCTGCCGCCGCGCTCATTGTCACCGCGACGAGTCCCGGCAGCGGCGAACGCAACCGCGCTAACGCGCGCTCTTCGTCGCCCGCCTTGAGCGCGAGTGCGGGGGCCGTGCGCGCTGTCTCGAACGCGGGCACGATGCTGCCCAGCACGGCCGCCGCGACGCCTAGCACGAAAAAGATGCCGAGCGCCCACGGGTCGAGTTGCAACACTGGCACGACACCGCTGAAATACCCGGAGCCGAGGTCCGCGCCGACCCAGCGCAACGTGAGTTGCGCCAGCGCGAATCCGAGCGCCAGGCCGATCAGGCTGCCCGCGATGCCCACCAGCGCACCCTCGGCGACGATCAGCGCCGTCAACCGGCTTCGCGTCACACCGAGCACTCGCAGCAGCGCGAACTGCGCGCGGCGGCGCACGACCGCGAGTGCCTGCGTCGAGAACACCAGCAGGCCGCCCGTGAAGAGCGCCACCAGGGCCAGCACATTGAGATTCACACGATAGGATCGCGACAGGCTCACGCTCGCGGCGAGAGCTGTCTCCGGCCGCTCTGCGGCGATCCCCGGCGGCAGCCGCTGGCGCAGCCGATCGCGGAAGGCCGCGACGTCAACACCGGGACGCAAGCGCAGGTCGACACGCGTGATCCGACCGAGCCGGTCGAACGCCGCCTGCGCGCCCGCGATGTCCATCACGCCAAAGCGCTGTTCGCCGCCGCCGACAAGCTCGCCGGCCACCCGCAGCGGCACGTCACCGAGCGCGACCTGGAACGGCAGGATGTCGCCGGGCTTCACCTCGAGCCAGCGCATGGCGGCGGGGCTCAAAAACAGCACGTCGGAGCGCAGCGTGTCGAGGCGATCGGCCGGGGTCGCGATCAGACTCGGCTGGATGAAACCGGCACGGAACACGTCCAGACCGAGGATCCTGAGCGCCTCGCCGCGGCGGGCCAGCTTCGCGTCGACCTCGACGACCGGGCTCGCCACAGCCACCTCGGGCATCCGTGCGAGGTCCGGATACAGCACCTCGTCGAAGCCAGCGCGTGGCCCCCGCACTTCGAGATCGGCATCGCCGGACAGAATCCGCACGCCCTGCGCCAGTTCGTTGATCGCGGCCTGGTTGATGATCTGCACCGCGTAGCCGAGCGCAACACCGAGGGCGATCGCAGCCACACCGACCGCGGTGCGCGTCCGGTTCTGCGCGAACGCTCCGCTGAACACCGCACCCGCCACCGAGATACGAGCGATCGGCATCACCGCGCGCCCGCACTATCCGTGTGCAGGCTCACGCAGCCCGTCCCGCGTAAGCATCAGGATACGGTCCGCGGTCTCTGCCGCCGCGCGCGAATGCGTGACGAGGATGCCGGCCGCGTGGCCCGCCTTTACCTGGTCGCGCAGCAGGCGCAGCACCTGCCCCGCGCTGTCGGGATCGAGGTTGCCGGTGGGCTCGTCGGCGAGCACGAGCCGCGGACCGTGCACGACCGCGCGCGCAATCGCGACCCGCTGCAATTCACCGCCCGACAATTCGCGCGGCATGCTCGCCGCGCGATCGGCGAGTCCCACCGCGGCGAGTACTTCCGCAACCCGGCGCTCGGCCACTTCGCGCACCACGCCCACAAGCGATAACGGCAGTGCGACGTTCTGCGCGACGCTGAGATACGGGAGGATGTGGAACGCCTGGAACACGAAGCCCATCGCGACGCGGCGCAGCGCCGTCAGCATGTCGTCGTCCCGGGTGGTGAGCTCGACGCCGTCCAGTGTGATGGAGCCCGCGTCGGCCCGGTCGAGGCCCGCGATGAGGTTGAGCAGCGTCGACTTGCCGACGCCAGATTCCCCCATCACCGCGACATAGTCGCCCGAAACGAGCTCGAGGTCGACACCGACGAGAACGGTGCGCTGCGGCGGCCCCGCGTAGGTCTTGCAGAGGTCACGAATCGATAGCACGCCGTCGAGCGTAACGGCGGCGGGTCGGCAAGGCAAGCGCCGACGTGACTCACTGCGGCACGAATACGTCGTGGGTCATGCGCTTCGGGGCGATGCAGCGTCTTGCGTCCGTGCTCGGCAGCACTTTGGACGCCAGCGTTAGAACATTGTGTTGCTGTTAGCAGAGGTATTCGGCACAACCTGCAGCACGTCCCAGTGCTCGACGATTTTGCCATCGTCATCCAGGCGAAAAATATCCATACCCGCCCAGTCTCGGTCTTTGTCGGTCGGCCACTTCTGGTGGCAATGCAGGATCACGTAATTGCCTTCGGCGAAAACTCTTTTGAAGTGCACATGCTTGCCCGGGTACTCCTTCGCCATCTTCTCGAAGTACGCAATGAAGGCTTCCTTGCCGTCCGCGACATGAGGATTGTGCTGCCTGTATATAGCGCCCGCGTACCTCTCGATCGCCTCTCGCGGTTTGCACTGGTTGAACATGAGGTCGTAAAAGGCGGTGGTCGTCTTCTTGTTGCGCTCAAGTTGATCGTTCATCCGGATTCCTCGCGGGGCGCCTAACGTTTTGGTCTGCGGCGGGCCACTGCGCTGTTAGCCCAAGGTGCAGCGCTGGCGGCCCGTCCGCAGCACCTATAGTTAGGCACGACGAACGAGGAGGTGCTCATGATCAAGTTCATCCAAATGGAGAAGCCCGAATAGCTTTTCATCTTGGAGCACAATCCCTCGGCCAAGGTACGCCCACTCCTTTGCACTAAAGCCATCAAGGGCCTGAGCGGTTGGAATTATTACGACAACGCGCGCTCTCGGGCCATGCCCATGACCGACGTCAACGATGTCACCGAGCCGAACATCCTCACCACTGTGATAGCAAATGGACGGCATATCAGTCGCGCCTAACGTTCGCAGCCACCGGCGCGCGCCCACCAACTCTTGCAACGCACGGCGTCCGCGCGCGCGTCC